>Ga0335073_10006317_pt1 | contig 16636 bp, 16 predicted proteins | sample Lox_Sample_22_FD_207093 | JGI IMG/M metagenome (GOLD analysis project Ga0335073, IMG submission 207093) | Soil microbial communities from Loxahatchee National Wildlife Refuge, Florida, United States - Lox_Sample_2.2 | ecosystem: Environmental > Terrestrial > Soil > Wetlands | place: USA... | reverse complement strand
CAGCACCAGTTGGCGGGCCGGGTCAGCTGGCCGTGTCGGCGGGCTCGGCCGTGTCGCCCGGGCTCCACCCTGTTGGCGGGCTCCACCCTGTCAGCGGGCTCGGCCCTGTCAGCGGGCTCGGCCCTGTCAGCGGGCCGCGCGCACGTCGAGCAGCCGGCCCCGCAGGTGGGTAAGCGCCCGGGCCATGAGCCGGGATACGTGCATCTGCGAGATGCCGAGCCGCTCCCCGATCTCCGACTGGGTGAGGTTCCCGTAGAACCGCATGGTGAGGATGTCCTGCTCGCGCTCCGGCAGTTCGGCCCAGTGGGCCTCGACCGCCGCCAGGTCGACCGTGCGCTCCATCGCGTCATCATCGGTCCCGAGCAGGTCGCCTAGCAGCGCCGAATCCTCGCCGTCGGAGACGGGCGCGTCGAGCGAGTAAGCGGTGAAGACCATGTCCGCCTCGCGAGCTTCGGTCACATCGGCAAGGCTTACGCCGAGGCGCCGCGCTAGCTCCTCGTCGTTGGGCACGCGGCCGAGTTCATGCGTGAGCTTCTCGGTCGCCTTGCGTACTTCCAGCATCCGTTCCTGGGCGGCCCGGCGGACGTGGACCTGCCATCGCTTGTCCCGGAAGTGCCGCTTGATCTCCCCGGTCACGCACGGTAGCGCGTAACCGGACAGCGACCCGCCGAATGCCGGGTCGAAGTTGTTGATCGCCTTCAGCAGCCCGACGTACCCGGCCTGCATCAGGTCCTCCGCGGGTTCGGGGCTGCCCAGGTACTGCCGGACGCACGAGCGCACCAGCCTGGTATGCCGCGCCACGAGGAGCTCGCACGCGGCCGCGCGCTCCGCGCTGCCGGCGCTGCTCGCGCGGAAGAGCGCGAGCAGCCGCTCGTCGTCGAGTTCGCTGAGCGTGGCCCGCGTTGCCGGGGCACCGGCCGTCGATGCGACCATGGTCGCCTCCTGATCGTCTGCTGCGGCCCGGGGGGTTCGGACGGCTGCACGCGGTATGCCCGTCATACGCCGGATAAACATCCGATTCTGTGAGCTGCGTCACAATGGATGGGCCGGCGGCGTATTTGCTCCTGTTTCCGGTCATCACGGACCATTGGGGCGTCCATTTCTGTAGCCGGATGGTAGCGTTGCGGCATTGTCGAGTCGTTGTCATCGGGGGCGGCCATGGAGGCGGTACGGATGACAGACGGTGGCGCGGGACGACCGGACCCCGCCGTCCGCCCCGGCCCGCGTGGCGATGCCACCGATGACGACGTCACGAACGTCGCGCTCCGCCTGGTCGGCCAGCTCGCGGACTGCGTTCTCGCCGTCCGCCCGGTAGCCGACGCGAGCGGTCAGCTAACCGATTTCGTCATCGACCATGTGAACGCGGGCTTCACTGATCCCGTTCCGTTTGGCCGGGCGCCGGGCGACCTCGTCGGACAACGGCTGCGAGCCGCCTATCCCGGCGGCGGACTCGGCGAGATCCTGTTCGAGACCGCCAGGGCGGTGTTCGCCACCGCCGCGCCGCTGCACGTGCCCGGGGTGCTGACCGGGGTTCCCGGCCGGGAGGAGCCGGGCATGGTGCGCCCCGCTGACCTGCGCGCCGCGCCGTTCGCCGGCCGGGTGGTGCTCACTTGGCGGCGGGTGCGCGGCGGGACTGCCGAGGGCTATCCGAGTCGGCTGACCGACTACCGCACCAAGCGAGCACTCGCGCAGACCCGCGACCTGCTGGCCGACAGCGAGCAACGGGCCGCGGAGCAGCATGAACTCGCCGTCCGGTTGCAGCGCGCGATCATGCCCTCCTCGGGACACCGCGCGGTGGGGACCGCCGGGGTGGACATCGCTGTGCGCTACCGGCCCGCGGTCGCGGGCAGCCTGGTGGCGGGCGACTGGTACGACATCATGGAACTGCCCAGCGGGGACCTGCTGCTTGTCGTCGGCGACATCGCGGGGCACGGCATCGACGCCGTGACGGGCATGGTGGCCGCGCGGAACGCGCTGCGCGGTCTGGCCGTCACCGAGGCCAGCCCGAGTGTGCTGATCAGCCACCTCAACGTCGGGATGTGCAACTACACGGAGGGCCACACGGGAACGGTGATCTGCTGCCGGTACTCGCCGGGGCCGCGCACGCTGCGCTGGGCCCGGGCGGGCCACCTGCCGCCAGTCCTCGTGCGCGGCGGCGTGGCGCGGGCCCTGCCGCTGCCGGACGGTCTGCTCCTGGGCATGGACCCGGACGCGCGCTACCAGGAGGTCGTGACCCAGCTCAGCTCGGGAGACACCCTGCTCCTCTACACGGACGGGCTTATCGAGCGACGCGCCGCCTCGATCAGCGACGCGCTCGCCGACTTCGTCGCCGCGGCCGTCCCGGCCGGGCAGGACGCGGACGCCACCGCGTCCCGGATCATCGCCCGGGCGAGCGCCGATACCGGCGACGACGCCTGCCTGCTCGCCGCTCAGCTCCGCTGAGTCGGCCAATTTCAAAGATCTCGTTCAGAACCCGGTTTAGGATCCGGTTCAGTCGGATATAACTGACTTAGTGCCTATGACGCAGGCACGCACGCCGTCACGGCGTGCGTGCTGGCGCGGCCGCATCTCTCCCCCCTCCCGGCCTCCTGAGCGCACGCCGTGGCGGTCTGACCCGCCCGGTAAGGAGGCCTTCCATGAAGATCGCCCTGGTAGCACAGCAGCCAACCGACGGAGACCGGATCCGGCTCCGTGAGCTGAGCCGTGCGCTGACGGACGCTGGCCATCGCGTGACCGCGGACATCGGCGCGGGCGGCGAACTGGACCATCTTGACGATGAAGCCGGCGACCGGGCACTGCTCGCGCAGGTGCCTGAGTTCGCTGGCCGGCTCGTGACCCGGTGGCGCCGCGCCCGTCCGGACGTGGTGCACGCCGCGGGCTGGACGAGCGGGCTCGCCGCGCTCAGCGCGGCCCGTGAGCTTGACGTGCCGGTTGTGCAGTCGTTCGGCCCGCTCGCCGCCGCGCGTCAGCGGCATGGCCTGCGCCCGCCAGGCCTGGCCGCCGAGCGGATCAGGCTTGAGGCCGCGATCGGGCGCAGCGCGGCCGCCGTGCTCGCCGGGAGTTCCGCGCAGGCCGTCAACCTGACCCGGCTTGGCGTGAGCCGTCGCGCCGTCACGATCGTCCCGTGCGGTGTCGACACCACGGCGTTCACGCCGCGCGCCACGGAGGCCACGTCTCGGAGCACGCCGTCCGTATCCCCCGGCACCCTGGCCGCCGCGAAGGGCGGCCAGTCGCGGCGGCTCGTCATGGTGACCCCCCTGGCCGACCACGTCGGCACCGCCATCCGGGCACTGCCCCGGCTGCCCGGCATGGAACTCGTCATCGCGGGCGGACCCGGCAAGGAGGTCCTCGGCGGTGACGACGACTACCTGACCCTGACCGCGCTGGCGAAGGCGGAGGGCGTCGACGACCGGGTCACCTTCGCCGGCTACGTCGACCGCGCCGCCCTGCCGAATCTGCTCCGCTCCGCCGACCTCCTGGTCAGCACGAGCACGTTCGAACCAACCGGCATGGCGGTGCTGGAGGCTATGGCGTGCGGCCTGCCGGTCGTCGCCTGCGCCACGGGCGGCGCGCTCCCGGACATCATCATCGACGGGACCACCGGCCTGCTGCTCCCGCCCGGCCGCCCCGCCGTGCTCGCCGACCGGATCAGGCGGCTGTTCGGCCACCCCATGCTGCTGTCCGGCATGCGCGTCGCGGCCGCGGACCGCGCGCGGTCCCGCTACTCCTGGGCGCGCGTCGCCGCGGAAACGCTCGCCGTATACGAACAGGTCACCGGCTATGCCTCGGCCGAGCCGGCCGAGGCCGCCGCATAAGGGAAAAGCGGGATAGCGGAAATCAGCCCGCGGCGGCGTCTTCCACCGTGCGATAGACGGGGATGAGCTGGTCGGTGGCGGTCCGCCGCAGGATCGTCGCCACCGCGTCGCGGGGCGCGGCCAGCGCGAAGACCCCCCCGTGGGTGTCCATCGCGCGGCTGGCGCGCAGGATCTCGTGCAGCGCGGACGAGTCCATGAACTCGAGCCCGGCGAGATCAACGATCAGGGTCCGGGGCGACTTGGCGACCTGGGCCGCGAGCACGGCGCGGAGCTGATCGTGGTTGGTCACGTCGGCTTCCCCGGACAGTGTGACCAGCGTGTATGGCTCACTCGCCGACTTGACGGCCCGCACGGTCGTCGTGAGCAGCTCCACCCCCGATTTGTACCACACGCCCTCAGTCACGGTCGCCCACTCGCATGTGCATGCGCACCATGGTGCCGTCCGCGCCAGAAAGCAGCTCGACCCGATCGCAGACCTGGTAGACGAGCCAGAGCCCGTGCCCGTTGAGGGCACCCGGGGCAGGCGTCCGGCGGCCGGCCAGCGGGTCGGCGATCACGCCGGCGTCCCGCACCTCGCAGACGATCTCATCCGCGTCCCGCGTGATCGTCAGTGTGCCCGCCGACCGCGCGTGGCGCACAGTGTTGGCCGCGACCTCGCTGACCGCCAGCACCAGGTCGGCGACCCGCGCTCTGGGCAGCCCGGCGGCACTGGCCTCCTCGCGCACCAAGGCGCGGACCCTGGCCAGGTCCGTCGTGTACGTGATCGTCACCCTGCTGTCCACGGTAAGTAATAGTGGCTCAATCTGGCGCACATCGTTGCGCTCTACCCGGCGCGCCGGCACGCAAACGGCAGCGGGTTCACCACCGGTCACGCCTGTCCGGCCCCGGATACAACGCCAGTCCGGCGCGGACCGCGAAATTTCCTCTTGCTCTCCGGCTGAGTCAGTATCTATCATTGTGATATCACATTGATAGCGCCTAAGAAGCCGTACCAGAGGAGGGCGCAGTGATCGAGACCACCAATCTCACGCGTACGTTCGGACACCTCACCGCGGTCGACGAGCTGACGCTCACCATCGCGGAGGGCGAAGTCTTCGGGCTGCTCGGACCGAATGGGGCAGGCAAGACCACCACCATCCGGATGCTCGCCGGGATGATCGGCAAGACCTCGGGCGAGGCCCGGGTAGCCGACTGCCGGGTCGGGGATCCCGCGGACGCGCGGCGGCTGCGCAGCCTTATCGGCCTGATGCCCGAGGAGGCCGGGCTCTACCCGGATCTCTCCGCCGCCCGGACCCTGGACTTCTACGGCAGGCTGTACCAGGTGCCCCGCGACGAGCGCGCGGAGCGGGCCGAGCGCCTGCTCACCATGCTGGACCTGTGGGATCGCAGGGACGCGCGGGTCCGCACGTTCTCCAAGGGGATGAAGCAGCGGCTGACCATCGCGCGGGCTCTGATCCACAACCCGCCGGTGCTCTTCCTGGACGAGCCCACCGCGAACCTCGACCCGGAGGGCGCCCGCATGGTTCGCGACTTCCTGCTCCAGCTGAAGCAGGAGAAGCGGACGATCCTGCTGAACACCCATCAGCTCGCCGAAGCCGAGCGCGTGTGCGACCGGGTCGGCATCCTGCACCGCAGGCTCGTCGCGGTCGGCACGCCGGACGCGCTCCGCAGATCGGCTTCCGAGCACGCCACGGCTATCCAGCTCACGATGGTCACCGATGCCATCGTGGCGGCGGTCAGGCAGGCCGGCTATCCGGACGCGGTGGTTGACGGCAACACGATCACCGCCGGTGTCGACAAGCCGGAACGTGACAATCCCGGTCTCGTGCAGGCGATCGTCGCCGCGGGCGGCGACGTTCAGTACGTCACGGGTATCGTCCCCACCCTCGAAGAGGCCTACCTGAAGCTGCTCGGCAGTGATGAACCGGCGAGTGAGCGCTAGCAGAGGTGAGAACAATGAACTGGCAGAACGTGGCGACCATCGCCCGCAAGGACATCACGATCATGCTGACCAGGCGAGCGCTGCGGATCGCCCTGATCCTCTTCCCGCTGGCCCTCGCGATCGGCTTCGCGCAGATCATCCGGTTCAGCGACTACTCCGCGGCCGTGCTGCCGCAGACGCTGAACGCCTTCCTGTTCTTCTTCATCAACTACACCGGCGCGCTGCCCGCGAACATCGCCTCCTACAGCATGGTGGGCGAGAAGATCGAGCGGTCGCTGGAGCCGCTGCTCGCCACTCCGGCGACCGACGGTGAGATCCTGCTCGGCAAGGGCATCGCGGCTCTCGTCCCGCCGCTTGTGGCCATCTGGACGGGCATGGCCACGCTCATGGCGTACTGCGACTTCCTCACGCGCGGGACCCTCGGCGCGTTGTACTTCCCGAACTGGACGGCCGCGCTGATCATGTTCGGTGTCGCGCCGCTCGTCGCGGTCATGGGAGTCACATTCGCGGTGCTCTGCTCGGCGCGGGTCAGCGAGGTCCGCACCGCACAGCAGCTCGGCGCACTGGTCGCGATCCCCTCGGTCGCCATCTACATCGTCACCCTGAACGGCACGCTGCAGCTCGACCCGGCCTCGCTCGGCCTCATGTGCGCCGTCCTCCTCGTCGTCGACCTGGCACTGGCCTTCGCGGCCAGGGCCGCGTTCGGCCGCGAGACGATCCTCACCCGCTGGGCGTGACGCTCGGTCACTTCCGGCTATCCTTGCGGGCCCGGTCCTGGTTACAGGTCCGGGCCCGCGGCTTGGCGGGTGCCCTCCTGCTCAGGATTCCGGCTGTTCAGGATGCCGGAGACGAAGGCCGCGTACTCGACGGACCCAGTGAAGCCCGCCTCGGTCAGGGCGTGGCCGATGCCGGGCACCGCTTGGGCCATAGATAGATGCTGGGCGGGCAGTTCGATTCGCGCGCGGTCTCCCAGGTCTCGCACCCGCAGGTCGGTGACGGTGATGCCCGCGTTAGCCAGTAGCGCGCGCACAGCGGTCTCGGCGCGGTCCACGCGTTCCAGTCGCCCCGCGGTGACTTCGAGCCCGTAGCGGATGCGGCTGGCCAGGCAGGGCGTCGCCGGCTTGTTCCAGGTCGGCAACGACCACAGCCTGCTGATCGCGCGGACGTCGGCCTTGGCCAGGCCGGCGTCGAGCAGCGGGGTGTACACGCCGCGCTCGCGCCCGGCGCTAATGCCTGGCCGGTGCGGGTCGGCCGCGTCGTCCGCGTTGGTTCCGGTGGCCAGCCGGTCATGGCCCTGCTCGCGGGCCACGGCCGCGAGAGTGTCGAGGACTTCGGACTTGCAGAAGTAGCAGCGGTCACGTCCGTTGGCGCGATAGCCAGGGCGGCTGAGTTCCCCGGTGCGGACAGTCAGGTGACGCACGCTCAGCTCGGCGGCCAGGTCGCTGGCCAAGGCGAGTTCGCCGGAGGCCAGGCTCTCGGACACGGCGGTGATCGCCAGCACATGGGCGGCCCCGAGAGCGCGGATGGCGGCGGCCAAGACGAGAGCCGAGTCGGCGCCACCGGAGTAGGCGACAGCGAGGGGACCGATCTCGCGCAGCCGCGCCGTGAGTGCCGTGCCAAGGTGCCCGGGGTCCGTCACTGGGCATCTCCCTGATCCGGCCAGTTGTCCAGCGCGCGGGCGGCGCGTTCCGCGACGGCGCGCAATGGCAGGCCGGCACGATCCGCGGCGACGGCCAGGTCGTCGTGTTCGGGCTTGGCTCCGTACGGGCCGTGCTTGACCCGGACCGGGACCCCGTCGAGGTCAATGGTCGTGCTGTGGCGGTCGAGCGCGGTCCGGCGGACGGTCGAGCGCCTGATCCCCAGTGTTCCGGTCTCGGCGAAGACGAGCTCTCGCAGGGCAGGCGTGTCCCGCGGGTAGGCCAGGACGTGCAGCACGTGCCCCGGCCGGCCCTTTTTCATCACCGCGGGGGTGACCCAGGCGTCGAGTGCGCCGGCCGCGAGCGCCCGGCCGATGACGTAACCCAGCGTTTCCCCGGTGACGTCGTCCAGATTGGTGGCGAGCACGTCCACGGTCTCGCTGCCCGTGCGGGAGTCAGCCTCCGGGGCGGGTGTCGCCGTCGCCGCCGTTGCCGGCGGCGGCGTCCCGAGGGCGACCACCGCGATATTGGGCCGGTCGGGCAGCTGGCGGGTGCCCGCGCCGTACCCGGTGCGCGCCAGGGTCATGACCGGCGGCGGCCCGTACCGGGTGCCGGCCGCGCGCAGCAGCGCCGCTGCGGTGGGGGTGACGGTCTCTCCGGGCAGGCCGGTCCCGGTGATCATGGCGCCTTGAAGCAGGCTCAGGGTGGCCGGCGCCGGGCTGGGCAGCAGGCCGTGCCGGCTGCGGACGTGGCCACTGCCAAGCGGCAGCGGCGCGCTGTGCACCGAAGTGACGCCGAGCGCGTGCAGCGCGGCCGCGGTGCCGACGATGTCGATCAGAGCGTCGTGTCCACCGAGTTCATGCAGGTGGACCGTGTCCGGGTCCGCGTTGTGCAGGGCCGCCTCGGCAGCGGCGATGGCGGTCAGCGCCCGGACCGCGAAGTCGGCGACGGGCCGCGGCGCCGCGGCCGCCGCCAGCGCGATCAGTTCCGCGGCCGGGCGTTCGGTGGCCGTGTCGTGGACGTCGACGCGCACCCGGGTGGCGGACAGGCCGTGCGTCGTGATGCGCTCGCTGGCTAGCTCCCATCCGGTCAGGCCGGTGGCGGCGACGGCCGCGCGAACGGCGTCCAGCGGGGCGCCCGCGTCCAGCAGCGCACCGAGCAGCATGTCGCCGGCTAGGCCTGTGAACGGGTTGATCCAGCAGATCATCGGCCGTCCGTCTCGCGGCGGGTCCGGGCGATGCGGTGCGCGGCCATCGCGGCGCCGAATCCGGAGTCGATGTTCACCACGGTGATGCCCGCGGCGCAGGACGCGTGCATGGCCAGCAGCGCGGTGATCCCGTCGAGGGATGCCCCGTAGCCGACGGAGGTCGGCACCGCGATAACCGGACAGCCGACGAGACCGCCGATGACGCTGGCGAGCGCGCCTTCCATGCCGGCCACGACGATGACCGCGTGGGCGTCGGCGAGCTGTTCGCGCACTGCCAGGACGCGGTCGAGTCCGGCGACGCCGACGTCGTGGATGACGCGGGGGGCCAGCCCGACGGCGGCGGCGACGGCGCGCGCCTCGGCGGCCACCGGCCAGTCGGCGGTGCCCGCTGACACCACGGCGACGGTGAACTGGCTGGCGCGCGCGGGCCGCCAGCACATCAGCCGGGCCTCGGCGTCGTAATCTCCGCCGCCGACGTCCGCGCGCACCTGCTCGGCTGCCTCCACCTCGACCCGGGTCAGCAGCACCGGTCCCGTATTGTGCGCCAGCAAGCCGCGCACGATCGCGGTGATCTGCTCGCGGGTCTTGCCCGGGGCGTACACCACTTCCGCGAGACCCTGCCGTTGCTCGCGGCGCAGATCGAGCCGCGCGAAGCCGAGATCGAGCACCGGGGAGTCAGGCATCGACGTAGGGGATGGTCTGCGGGCCTTCCGGGAGGACGCACAGCCGCGCGCCGGATCCGGCCGCGGCCAGCGCCTCCGTGACGGTGGCGGCGATGTCCTGGGTCTGTTCCAAGTGGGCGGCGGCGAGTTCGGAGTCGCTCAGGTAGGAGGTGCGCATCACGACCCGGTTCGCTGCCTGGATCTGCGCCTGGATCTGCACCTGCCACTGGTCGGGCACGGTCCGCGGACGCGCCGCGATGGCGTCGAGCAGCGCCCGCGGTGATGGCGCGGAGGCCAGCACCTCCCGGTAGGAGCCATGATCGGGGAAACCGTCACGGCACTCGGCGGCGCAGATGATGGTGCCGCCCGCCCGGGCGACCTGGCGGGCGGCGGACATGCCCTTCACCGCCTGGTACAGGTTCTGGTCGAGCGGGAACCCCGAGTTGGTCGTGACCACCACGTCGAACGGCGCGGGGACCGGCCGCATCGCCGCCTGCCGCGCCGCCGCGCAGGCGGCGGCGTGCATGGCGAGCAGGTCACCCCCGAACGCCGCGGTGATCTCCTTGTCCCGGTTCAGCACCACGTCCAGCGCGAACGTCACCCCGGTAGCCGCCGCGATCGCCCGCACATCATCGTGAACGGGGTTGCCGTGAGTGACGCCCCAGGTAGCGCGGGGATCGCCGATGCGCGCGGCGTCATGCAGCACCAGCACGGTCTCGAGTCCGGCCAGGCCGGGGGCGACCAGCTTCGGTCCGCCGGAGAACCCGGCGAAGAAATGCGGCTCCACGAACCCGGTCGTGATCCGCACGTCGGCCTCCAGCCAGGCGCGGTTCAGCCAAACCGGCACGCCGTTGCCATGGACTCCCGCGAACGCCAGCTGGGCCACGTCGCGGGCGTCGTGGTTCACGATCCGCACGCTGCCGGCCACCTCGTCCCCGAACATCTCTCGCAGTTCCCGCTCGTCGTTGCCGCGGTGGGTGCCGGTCGCCACCAGGATGATGACGTCTTCAAGCCGGGTGATCCCGTCGAGTTCCGCGAGGATGGCCGGGATCATCAGGCGCCGCGGCTGCGGTCGGGTCCCGTCGCAGGCGGAGATCGCGACAGTCTGGCCCGGTCGCACCCGGTCCCGCAACGGCGCCCCCGCCACCGGATGACGCAGCGCAGCCCGTAGCGCGGCGGCCGGATTGTCCACCGCTCGCTGGTACACCGGTTCCACGACCGTGGTTACCGCGGGGTCCACCTCGATATCCAGGCCCGAGGTGCCGTACGCCAGCCGAACCCGCACCGACTGCCTCCGTTCACCCGATCGACGGGACGGTCCTCACTTCGGGGTCCGGGCCGGCCCTTCACCCGACACTTGCACGACAGCCTTCAGCCGCTCGCCCGCGTTGGTGAGGTGGTTGCGCATGGCCTGCCGTGCCGCGGCGGCGTCACCGATCTCGATCGCGGCGTGGATCGGGACGTGGTCGCGGTAGGAAAGGCTATGGTCCGTTGACGCGTCACGAACCCGCGTGATCCAGGACCTGAGCAAAGACTGGATGCTGTTAAGCATCTGCTCGAGGATGGTGTTCCTCGCCGACTGCGCGACCCGCAGGTGGAACGCCACGTCCGCGGCGACGAACGCGGCGGTCTCCTTCGCGTCGTGCATGCGGCCAAGCAATTCGCCCAATTCGCGAACGTCCTGCTCGTCGCGGCGCTCGGCGGCCAGGCCGGCCAGCACCACTTCGAGCTCGGTGCGGGCCTCGATGGTGTCCTGGAGCTGATGATCGCCCAGCAGGAGGCCCCACTCGAACGAAACGGGCAGCAAATCGGAACCGCGGCTTTGCAGATAAGTGCCGTCGCCCTGGCGGACCTCGACCAGCCCGAGCAGCGTGAGCGACTTCAGCGCTTCCCGGACGACCGAACGGCCGACGCCCAGTGACTCCGCCAAGGCTCGCTCCGAGGGCAACCGCTGGCCTGGCTGATAGGCTCCGCCGAGCAAGTGCCGTACGAGGACCTGAGCCACCTCACTGGAGATTGGCTCCCGGCGCCGCTCCATCCGCGCGAGGCTGTGGGCGGGATCAAGATCCGTCATGCGCACCCCTGTCCTTTACAGTACTGAGACGTTTACCGGTTGACCAGTCAACCACACCGAGCCGAATGGCTGGTTCCCGACGTGCCGGGCGCGTTGGGGACAGTCGCATACACGGCGGCTTCGAAGTCGTTGTACAGCCTGATGGCCCGCTGGTCAAAGAATGGCAGGAACTGCATGAAGAGGCACCCCGCAATGCCGCTAACCGGGTCGATCCAGAAATAGGTGTTGAATATTCCGCCCCAGCCGCCGCTGCCCGCCCGCCTGCGCAGCGGGACATCGGCGGGATTCAGGGCGACGCCGAGGCCCCATTTCCAGCCGCGGCCCAGGTCCACGTCGCGGCTCTCCAGCGGTCTTGTTGAGCGCATAACAGGAATGTCGAGCGTCCCGGACTGATTTGCGAAGATTTCCGCGACGCTGGCTTGGCTGAGGATGCCCGTTCGCTGAGCCTCCGGCGCGGCCAGTTCCATCAGGAGCTTCAGGTAGTCCTCGGCCGTCGTGTAAAGGCAGCCGCCGCCGAAGTAGAACTCGGGGGCCAGCGGGAAGTCCGTATTGGCGGTGATCCAGCCATTGTCGCCCGTGACCGCGAGCACCGGCGTGCAGGCCGCGCCGCGCTCCTCCGGCCGGTGCATCGAGGTCATCCCCATGGCTAGCGGGCCGAATATCTCCTGTTCACAGTAGATGTCGAGAGTGCGGCCGGTGATCGCCTCGACAACGAGGCCGGCCCAGTCGAATCCGGTTCCGTAGTCCACGCGCCGGCCGGGATCCGCCACCAGCGGCAGCCTCAGCGCGTCCCGCCGCCCACTGCCGATGTTGGGCGCCCCGGTCACCCGCTCGTACTCGTCGATCACCGGGTCGAACGTGTTGTAGGCGAGCCCGGCGGTATGTGCCATCAGTTCCCTGATGGTCGCCGGCCGAGCCGGCTCGCGAACCCGCGGCCCCGCGGCGCCGAAGCCTTCCGCGACCACGAGATCGCCGTACTGCGGCAAAAACGCGGTTACCTCATCATCAAGGTCAAGCTGGCCTTTATCGACCAACGTCATGACGGCCACGGCGGTGACCAGCTTGGCCATGGACGCAATCCGGAAAATGGCATTCGCGGCCATCGGCACCCGGCCATCGGCATCCGCGGTTCCGGCATTCCATACGCCGCGAAAACCAGCGGCCGAACCAGCCGCGGCCACCAGACCCGGAACGATACGGTCCTTCTCCGACCGCCGCAGGACGCTCTCAACCGTGTTCATTTTCACCTGCCATAACCTCGGTCCACTCGCGCGGCAAAACCACGTGATTTGAGCCGATCGCGGAAATAGTGGGGGTGCCGAGCAGCCGCATGGTGCGCTCGATGTCTTCCCGGAGCAGTTCCAGGCACAGCTCGACGCCGGCTTGTCCCCGGGCGGCCAGTCCCCACACCCAGGGCCGGCCGATGAGCACGCCCCGCGCCCCCGCGGCCATGGCCTTCACGACATCCACGCCGCTTCTGATCCCGCCGTCGAGCAGCAGCTCGGCCGTGTCACCAACGGCGGCACGGATCGCGACCAGCGCCGCGATCGAGCTCTCCACGCCGTCGAGTTGCCGGCCGCCATGATTGGAGACGATGAGCCCGTCAACGCCGGAGGCTACCGCCAGCCGGGCCGCGGACGGGGTCAGCACGCCTTTAACCAGCAGCTTGCCCGGCCACAGCGCCCGCAGCTGACGCAGGTCATCCCAGGTCGCGGTCGGACTGGACAGCCGCTCGGAGTACTCGCGCTGCGCGAGGCTCACCCCGGTCTCGCTCCGGAAGTTGGCGAATCCCACCGGCGGATCCCGCAGGATGTCGGCAAGCCAGCCCGGATGCAGCAAGGTCTCCGCCGCCTGCCGGAGGGTAACCCGCGGCGGGATGTTCAGGCCGTTACGCAGGTCGCGGAGCCGCTGGCCGCCAGTCGGCACGTCGATGGTGAGGATGAGGGCGGTGTACCCAGCCTCCCGCACGCGGCGCACGAGATCGCGCACGCCCTGCCGGTCGCGGCCGAGGTAGAGCTGGAACCATAGCGGACCGGGAGCCGCCGCCGCGATCTCCTCCAGCGAGTAACTCGACGCCGTGCTGACGGCGAAGACCGTCCCCGCCCGGGCGGCCGCCCGCGCGGCCGCCAGTTCGCCGTCCCGGTGGCTCATCCTCGCTAGCCCAGTGGGCCCCAGCAGCACCGGCATGGAAACGGACTGCCCGCATATCGCGGCGGTCAGGTCGACGTCGTCGACCGGCGTCAGGATCTGCGGCCGGAGCTTCACCCGGCGCAGGTCGGTCAGGTTCGCCTGGAGCGTGGTTTCCTGGCCGGCCCCCCCGTCGACGTGATCGAAGATCATCCGGGGCAGCCGGCGCCTGGCCTCTCGCCTGAGGTCCGCCACTGACACCGGACCAGTCGATCGCAGGGCGGCCCCCGGGCTCCAGTCCACGAAGTCCGCGATCCGGCGCAGCCGTGCCATCCCGAACGGCCTCGTGGTTAGCGGCCCCGTGGTTAGCGGCCCCGTGGTTAGCGGCCCCGTGGTTGCAGGTTCCGCGGTCTTCTCGGTCATCCGCTGTTCCTCTCTGACCGCAGCGCGGCGACCACCGCGGCGAGCGAGTCTTCCGCCCCGACGTTGCCCGCGAACACGACATAGGGCGTTCCGGGCAACTGGCCGTCGAGCGGCTCCCACAGCGACACGATGCCCGGCAAGAGCGTGCCGCGCACCCAGGCCCGGCGCACCCCGAGACCGCTGGTAGCGATCTCGCTCGAGGTGATGCCGCCCTTGGCCACGATCCACGCCGGGCGGATCCGGGCGGTGATACCTCGCACCACGGTGACGAGCGCGTTGGAGACAGCGCCGGCGATCGCGAGGTTGGCGCTGGCATCGGGCCCGGTGACGACGGCGCGGCTGGTCTTGATCAGCACGTCGTTGCCCGACAGCGCGTCCGCCGCCGCCGCCGCCAGTTCACCGGCCGCGGCCAGGCCGCGCGTCTCGTCCAGCGCCTGCCGCGCGTCAAGCTCGAAATGCGCGATCCGCCCAAGCCCGCCGAGCCCGGCTAGCTGGCGCGTCGTCTGGCCGACATGGGACCCGACGACGATCAGCCCTTGCCGGGACTTCGGCCCGCCCGTGTCGGTAGCGGCGCCGGCGCCCGCCTCGCGGTCGCGGATCGCCGCCACCTCGGCCGCGCTCAGCGGCGGGCGCGGGTCAAGGCCGGCCCGGGCGCGGACGAAAGACGGACCTACCCGGTACAGGAAGGTCTTGCCGGCCGACTCGGCTTCCATGACCGCGAGCGCCAGGACGCGAAGGTCGTCCTCGGCGACCGCGTCGACGACGACCGGAGCGCCGCGTTCCAGGCTCATCAGCGTGGCGGTCAGCGCGGCCGGGCGGCCGGCCCGCAGGTCGGTGAGCGTGATCGCCCGCACATCGCGGGCGTTCCACCTCCCCTTGGTCTTCTCCTCGACGTACTCGCGAAGGTCGCTGGACCGGAAGCCGAACGTTGGGTCCTTGGCGAACTCGCTGCGGCCGACGGGAAGCAGCCCGTCGGCCGTCCGCAGCCAGTGGAACCCGTTGACCGTGAAGCGTCCCGCGTCGAGGTAGGCCGGGGCGAGGATGACGCCGTCCACGGTGATCGCCCCGCGGGCGCGGAGTTCGTCGGCGATGACGTCGGTTTCCAGCGGGTAGTGTCCGCGCAAGGTCGAATCACCGCGTGCGGCGACGACGAACCTGGCGCCCGCCAGGCGCGCGGCCTCGACGAGGGCGCTGATCACCTCCCGGTTCCGGGAACCCGCTTGATCCTCGGTGAGGCTGCGGGTGTTTGTCAGCACGAAGAAGGCCGGTACCGGCTGCGCGAACGCCCAGCGCAGGTCGGCGACGGTCCACCGGGTCAAGACGGGGATGTCCGCCACGCTCTGGGTCCCCGTGGGGTCGTCGTCGAGCACGACGAGGGTGCGGCCGGAGGCGGTCACCCGCGCCGCGACCTCGGCCGCGGTTACCCGCCGGACCTCCGGCAGCCCGGCGATCACCGGTTGCGCCACGGGGCCCTACTCTCCGGGGAACTTCGGCTGGTGCCCCTCGGGAACTGGCGTGCGCCAAACCCGGAGGCTCCTGGAAAGAAACTCGTAGTGCCCGACCAGGGCGATCAGGTCCACGAGGCAGGCGTCGCCCAGCTTCTCCCGCGATTCGTCGAAGAGCTTGTCGTCAAGGTCGCCGTCGCCGCCCAGCGCGGTCACGATCCGCCAGATGAGGGCCTCCTCCGCGGAAAACGACGGCGCCATACAGCGGTCTGCCAGGGCGGCGAGCTCGTCCTCGGTCAGGCCGGCGGCCCGGCCAAGGAGCGAGTGCGCGTACCACTCGAAGCTGGACCGGCGCGCGGCGGCCACGGCTAGCGTCGCGATCTCCCGGGCCCGCGGCGACAAGTCGATCTCGTAGCGCATCGCGGCGCCGAGGGTCTGCATGATCTCGGCGATGCGGGGATGCGCCAGCATCGGGGCGAAGGGCCCGATCAGCCGTCCCTCGCCGTCGGTCACCGGCAGGGTGCGAGCATCCCGGGCCCGCGGTCCGCCGGTGATGATGTCGTAGACACGCCGCTGCTCGGGGTCGAGTTCGTCCGGGGTCAGCCAGTCAAGACGTCCGTAGCGCACAGTCATTGGGTGAAGCCCTCCCGGTCGGCCGCGCCCGCGAGCACGACGACGACGATGACCCCCTCGGCGATGTCCTGGTACGCCGAGCTGAGGTGCAGCGAGTAGAAGAGCGTCAGCAGCACCTGAAGCAGAATCGAGCCCACCCAGATGCCGATGACGTTGGACCGGCCACCGCGGATCCTGGACCCGCCAAGGACGACGACCGCGATCGAGACCAGCAGGAACGGAGTGCCGATGTCGATCGACGCGCCGGTCATGGAGGAGAGCAGCAGCCCGGCCACCGCCGCGCAGAGCCCGCTGATCAGGTAGCAGGCCACCATGGCGGACCTGACCTTAAGACCGGACCGGACGGCGGCCTTCCGGTTCTGCCCGATGGCCACGACCGTCCGGCCGAAGATCGTCTTGTGCAGGACGACGGCGGCCGCGATCGTCATCCCGAGCGCGACCCAGGCGACGTTGGGCACGTTAAGCGACCGGCCGATCGAGAAGCTGCTCAGTCCCCTGGGCGTCACGGCGCTCGAGGCGCCCACGGACAGGATGACGCTATCCAGGATCAGGCCCGTGGCCAGGGTCGCGACGATCGGCGGGATGCCGATGCCCTGGATCAGACCGACGTTCACCGCGCCGGTGGCCAGCCCGACGCCGATCGCCGCGAGCACGCCCAGCGCGATGTTGTG
>Ga0335073_10006316_pt1 | contig 16636 bp, 16 predicted proteins | sample Lox_Sample_22_FD_207093 | JGI IMG/M metagenome (GOLD analysis project Ga0335073, IMG submission 207093) | Soil microbial communities from Loxahatchee National Wildlife Refuge, Florida, United States - Lox_Sample_2.2 | ecosystem: Environmental > Terrestrial > Soil > Wetlands | place: USA... | reverse complement strand
GAGGCCCCCGAGCAGCCGCACGCGGGCGGGCGAGAGCGCGCGATCGCCGCCCCGTGGCACGAAGACCGCCCGGAACCGGCAGCCGCTGGCCCCGTCCGGGATCGTCGAGCCCTGGATGTGCAGCGACAGTGGCTCCTCGGAGAAGCCGAGCGGGATCTCCTGGCGATCGTCGGCGTACACTTCCATCCCGCGCAGCGCCCCGAGGACGTCCCCCGCCCGCTCGAGCGGGATGCGGGCGCCGCTCCGGTCCCGCTCGTGCAGCGAGAGCATCTCGGCGATGCGGCGGTCCGCCGCCGGCATGGCCTCGACGGCGGCGGCGTCGGGCGCCTCACCCCGATCCCTGCGCAACTGCCGGACGACGGCGTTCCCGCCCTCCACGGTGAAGACGTAGTACAGGGGCACGGCCGTGCGGCCGCTCTCCTCGCCCGCCAGCCAGACGCTCGGCGAGGGCAGCGGCGCGGCCGCCCCCTCGGCCGCCGCCGACGGCGCGGCGTTCTCGTCGCGCAGGGTGTAGAGCAACGCCGCGACGTGCTTGCAGTGCCGCCGCGCGCCCGCCCAGCTCGTGCAGCTGCACTGGGAGACGATGCGCCCGTCGTCGCGCCGCACCCACACCTCGTAAGGCCGCGGTCGGCTTCCCTGGACGCGCGCCCGAACGCGCTCGCCATCCACGCGCAGCTCCCCGACCGCCCCGGCGCGCGCGTAGGAGCGGCCCCGGCGGAACGTGGATTCGTCGAACATCGTTTGCAGCTCTGTTTCGCTGACCGCGAGCATGGCGTCGGAGGGCTCCAAGGCGACGGGGACTCACCAGTTTAGCAGCCCGGCGACCGCGCCTCCAAGGCATTCTGCAAAGCAGTGGCTCGGCGCAGCCGGAGACGCTAGATCGCTTCCATGGGCGACTGGCACGAGAACCTCTTGGTCGATCCCGAGGCCATTGCCGCTTTGATCCGGTCCACGCAGCGGGTGGCCGTGCTGGGGATCCGACCGGAGAGCCGTGCCGACCGCCCCGCGCACTATGTCCCGGCCTACCTCGCGTCCGCCGGCGTGACCGTCCTGCCGGTGCCCGTCCACGACCCGGGCGTGGCGACCATCCTGGGGCAGCCCACCTACCGGACGGTCTCCGAGGTGCCTGGCCCAATTGACATCGTCGACGTCTTCCGCCGCTCCGAGGACATCCCGCCCCACCTGCCGGATCTGCTGGCGTCTCGGCCCCGAGCGGTCTGGTTCCAGAGCGGGATCCGCAACGACGCCGCGGCCGAGGCGCTCGCCCGAGCGGGCATCCAGGTGGTCCAGGATCGCTGCCTGATGGTCGACCACCGGCGCTTCAGCAAGGCTTTGTAGCAAAAAGGCAGATCGGGTATACAGGGCTCCCCCTGGGCTCCGGAGGCCCGGGCGCACAACAGGAGGTTGCAAGTGGCTTACATCGTGGCGGAGCCGTGCGTCGCCTGCAAGTACACGGACTGCGTCGAGGTCTGCCCCGTGGACTGCTTCTACGAGGGCACGAATTTCTTGGTCATCCACCCCGACGAGTGCATCGACTGCGGTGCTTGCGAGCCCGTCTGCCCCACGAAAGCCATCTTCGCGGAGAGCGACCTTCCCGAGAAGTGGAAGGAGTACGTCGAGATCAACTCGAAGTACGCGACCGAGTGGCCGAACATCAACGAGAAGAAAGACTCGTTGCCCGAAGCAGACAAGCTCAAGGAGACGCTCCCGAAGCGGGAGATGCTCGAGCTCAAGCCCTTCGCCGGCTAGCCCCGGGGTTGCCCCGGGCTTCCCCCATCCCCAACGTCCTCGCAGGAGGACGCCATGGCGGACGACAAGTGGGGGCACTGTCGTGAGTGCAGGTTCTTCGGGAGCCCGGCGCGTCGGCCGCTCGAGGAAGAGGAGGCCGCCTGCCTGCACCCGACGCTCTCGAAGTACCGGCTGACCGTCTTCGGCGCCAACGGCTGCAACGGTTGGCAGCTGCGCACGGGCATCGAGGCGGGGCCGGAACAGCCGTCTCCGCCGGCCTGAATCATCCCGGGCGCGCGTAGCAACGCGGGCAGAGGGTGATCCGGCGGGCGTTCGTGCCCACCCTCACCGATTGCCAGAGGTCGCCGTAAGGCGCCACGGCCGGCAGCCAGACGACCGGCCCCCGGAAGACCTCCTCGAGGTGCTCCACGCTCTCGAGGCAGACGTCCGGATCGTGCAGCAGCCCCTCGGACACGGACAGGATGTCGCTCTCCTGCGCGATGGCCTCGAAGTCCGGCGGCGACATTCCATACTGCGAGACGAGCGCGGCGACGCGGATGTCCATCGGGGGCTCCCTCCGCTTCCATCGGTGGGCGAACCTTGGCGGGCCGAGACCTTACCATGCCGCAGCCCGTGGTAGCCTGCCGTCGGGCGAAACACCCACGACGGAGGCCCACGCATCCCGATGTCTCGCGGCTCCCTGGCGGTGCGGCTCATCGCGGCGCACCTGCTCCCGGCGCTCCTGGCGCTCGCCGGCATCTCGGCGGCCGCGTGGACCGTGGCCCGCCGGGCGCTCGAGAGCGAGCTGGGCGATCGACTGTCCTCCGCCGCGGGCGCGGCCGGGAGCGGCCTCTCGCTGGATCTGCTGCTGGCGCTGCAACCGGGCGACGAGCAGACGCGGACCTACCGGCATGCGCAGGAGCAGCTCGGCCGGGCGCTGGCCGCCACCGGTCTCCGGCGCCTCGCCGTCTTCACGCCGGACGGGCACGCGGTGGTCGACAGCGCAGGAACGCCGATCGGGGCGCTGCTCGCGGACCTGTCGCGCGATCAACTCGAGCTCAGGCAAGTCTGGTCCGGGCATCCCACCGCGTCGTCGCTCCTCTTCCAGGACGCCGGCGGCCGCTACTACAAGACGGGTTATGCGCCGCTGCGCCTCGGCGACCGCGTGGCCGCCGGCATCATGGCCGAGGGCAGCGCGGGCTTCTTCGACGTCCTCGGCCAGCTGCGCCGCAGGCTCCTCTGGCTCGGCCTGGCCGGGGCGCTCCTGATCGCGCTCGCCTCGCTGCTCGCCGCCCGCACGGTCACCGGCCCGGTGCGCACGCTCGCGCTCGCCTCGGAGCGCATTGGCGGCGGCGATCTCGTGACGCCGGTCGAGCCGGCAACGGGCGGCGGCGCCGAGCTGGCGATTCTGTCGCACACGCTCGAGGACATGCGCCGGGCGCTGCAGGATCGGCAACAGGAGATGCAGATGATGCTCTCGGGCATCGCGCACGAGGTACGCAACCCCCTGGGGGGCATCGAGCTCTTCGCCGGCCTGCTGCAGGAGAGCCTCCCGGCCGATGGGGAAGCGGCGCAGCACGTCCGGCGCGTCCAGCAGGAGCTGGCGCATCTGAAGGTCGTCGTCGAGGACTTCCTCGGCTATGCGCGGGAGGCCAAGGTGGAGCTGCAACCGGTCTCACCGCGGGCGACGGCCGAGGAGATCGTCGCGCTCGTCGAGCAAGATCTCGCCGCGAAGCAGCTGCGCTGCGAGCTGTCGGTGGCGGGCGACCTGCCCTTCCCGGCCGAGCCGGTGCTGCTGCGCCGCGCGCTGCTCAACCTCGTGCAGAACGCCATCCAGTCGTCGCCGCCGGGTGGACCGCTCCGGCTGTCGCACGAACGGCGCGGGGCGGCCGGCGTGTGGGTCGTCGAGGATGCCGGCCCCGGCGTGCCCGAGGAGAAACGCGACGAGATCTTCAAGCCCTTCTATACGACCCGGCAGCGCGGCACCGGCCTGGGGCTGGCCTTCGTGAAGAAGATCGCCGACGCCCACGGCGGCACGATCTCGGTGGGTCCATCCCCGCTGGGCGGCGCCAGGTTCGAGCTGTCGCTTCCGCTCGCCGCGGCCTGAGCCGCGCTCACCGCGGCAGGCAGACCTGCAAGGTGTCGCTGCAGCCGTAGCCGTTGTTGTCGCCGCAACCGGGCGAGACGCCCGCGTCCGCGCCCTGCGTCGCGCAGCCGCAGAAGCTGAAAGGCGCCGCGCTGCTGGTCTCGTCCGGCACGCACCACGGCTCGCTCGAGGGGCAGCTGCTCGAGGACAAGCAGGTCACGACGCAGACGCCGCTGGCACCCCCGGGAGGCAAGTGGCAGACGTCCCCGCCGGAACAGTCGCTGCTCTGCGTGCAGGTGGGGTGCGCAGGCACGTTCGAACCGCACGCGGCCAGAGCTGCGATCAGACCCCCGAGACACAGCGCCCTCATGGATACCCTCCGAGTTTCCGCCGGTGTACGCGGTTTCCGACTCTCAGGCAAGCGACTGCGCGGTGCCGCTCCTCAGGGCGTCCTGGATCGCGAACGTCGCCTCGGTGGTGCGCCACAGCGACTCGAGCGGGATCGGAGGCGGCCCACCGCCGGCCGCCGCGGCGACGAACGCCTCGGCCTCCGCGCGGTGCCCCTTGTCCTGGCCGAAGCTGCGCGCCCAGCGGCGCTTGCCGTCCTTGGCGAGCTCCAGCGCCCGGAAGTCGTCGAGCACCGCGAGCCGGGCGCCGCCGAGCACCTCGAGCCTCTCCTTGGGATACGCCGGATCGCCCTGCGTGCAGTAGGCAATCGTGCCGATCGAGCCGTCCGAGAACGCCAGCGTCGCGAGGACCTCGTCCGGATCGCCGCCGGCGCAGGCGGCCTGCACGCGGACCGGCAAGCCGCCGCAGACGAACGACAGGAGGTCGACGAAGTGACAGACCTCCCCGAGGATGCGGCCGCCGCCGATCGCCGGATCCAGGATCCAGCTCTCCTTCGGCAGCGGTCCGGCGTTCACCCGGTACACCATGGTCAGGGGGCTCGCTCGGCCGCGAAAGAAGGTCTCGAGCTTCCGGGCGAGCGGCGCGAAGCGCCGGTTGAACCCGACCGTCAGCACGCGGCCCGAGCGCTCGGCGACGCGCCGCACGCGGTCGAGCCCTTCGCGGTCGAGCGCCAGCGGCTTCTCCACGAAGACGTGCTTGCCCGCCTCGAGCGCCGCCGCCGCCTGTTCGGCGTGCAGGTGGTGCCGCGTCGCGATGACGACCGCGTCGACCGAGGGAGAGGCGCACAGCGCCGCGAAGTCCGTCGACGCCTCACCGAAGCCGAAGCGCTTGCCGAGCTTGCGCGCGGTGATGCCGCGGCCCGAGACGATGGTGGCGAGGCGGGCGCGCTCGACCCGGGCGAAAGCGGGAACGAGCACCGATCCCGCGAAGGAGCCCGCCCCGGCCACGCCCAGCCGTATCGCCCCGTGCTTCGCCTCCGGCGCCGGGCCGAGCGTCACCGTGGGGGACACCGGCCTGTCGGTCGGGTACGTGAGCACGATGCCGAGGTAAGGCTCGCGGCGCTCGCCGGAGAGCAGCGCGTACGCTTCGTCCGCCCGGTCGATCGGGATCCGGTGCGTGATGAGCGGCCGCACGTCGACGCGCCGGTCGGCGCACAGGTCCAGGAACGCGCCGAAGTTCCGCTCCTCGGTCCAGCGGACGTACCCGAGCGGGTAGTCCTCGCCCCGCTCCTCGTACGCCGGATCGTAGCGACCCGGGCCGTAGGCGCGCGAGAGCAAGAGACTCAGCTCCTTGTCGTAGTAGGGGCGGCGCGGCACGTCCATCTTCACCGCGCCCACCACGGCGACGCGGGCGCGGTCGCGCGCGATCTCGCCGGCCAGCTCGATCGGATCGTTGGTATCGCCGGCCGCGCAGATCACCGCCGCGTCCACCCCCCGCCCATCGGTGAGCGACGCCACCGCCTGCCGCACGTCGTCGCTGCGCAGCACCGCCAGCCGCGCCCCGCCGGCGCGCGCCAGCTCGAGCTTCGCGGGATCGACGTCGACGCCGAGCACCTTGCAGCCCGCCGCCCGGAGGATCTGCACCGCGAGCTGGCCGATCAGGCCCAGCCCGATCACCGCGACGCTCTCGCCGAGCGTCGGGGCCGCCGTGCGGACGCCCTGCAGCGCGATCGCCCCGACCGTCACGAACGCGGCCTCCTCGTCGGACAGGCCGGCCGGCACGCGCGCGCAGAGGCGCACCGGCACGCAATTCACCTCGGCGTGGTTGGCGACCTTGGCGCCGGCACAGGCAACGCGGTCGCCGGTGGAAAAGCCGGTGACGCCGCCGCCGAGCTGCATCACGGTGCCCGCGCAGGAGTAGCCGAGCGGCATGGGCTCGTCGAGCTTGGCCCACGCCGTCCGCGCCGCGGCCACGACGCCGTCCCGCTGGATTTTGTCCACCACCTTCTGCACGAGGTCGGGGCGGTCCTGCGCCTTGCCCAGGAGCGAGCGCTTGCCCAGCTCGAGGACCATCTTCTCGGTGCCGGCGGACACGAGCGAGGCGGCCGTGCGGACCAGCAGCGCACCGGCCTCCGGCGCCGGCATGGGCACGTCGGCGAGGGTGAGGTCGCCGGTGCGGTACGAGTGCAGGAGCTGCTTCACGCCCCTGGAGGCTACCGGCCACCCCCGGAGTGTCAAGTTGGCGGCGGCGCCACCTTGGGCTAGCTTCGGCCGCTCGAGGAGGCAGAGCCATGGACGACAAGACCCGCGTCGCACTCATCACCGGCGCCAGCCGGGGCATCGGCCGCGCCATCGCGCTGCGGCTGGCCAAGGACGGCTACCGCATCGTCGGGACCTACCGGCGCGACGAGGCCGCCGCGAAGTCGCTCGCCCAGGAGATCGGCGGAGCCGGGGGCGTGTGCCACATGGTGGTCGCCGACCAGCTCGACCCGGAGAGCCTGCGCGGCCCCGTGGAGCTGGCGCGCGAGCGCTTCGGCCGGCTGGACGCCTTCGTGGCCAACGCGGCGTCGACCGCCTTCCTGCCGCTCGTGGACATGAAGCTCCACCAGATGGACAAGACCTTCAACGTCACGGTGAAGTCGTTCCTCTACGGCAGCCAGCTCTGCGCGCCGCTCCTCGCCGCCGGCCAGGGGAAGCCGGGCGGCAGCATCCTCGCGATCTCCGGCATCGACAGCCAGCAGGTCCTGCCGCTGCACGGCTTCCTCGGCGCCTGCAAGGGGGCGATGGAGATCCTCGTCCGCTACCTGGCCGTCGAGCTCTCCGGCCAGCAGATCCGCGTGAACGCCATCAACCCGGGCTTCCTCGACACGGCCTCGAGCCGCTTCTACGCCAAGGAGAAGTGGGACGAGGTCATCTCGTGGACGAGCCAGGTCGCTCCCGCCGGCCGCATGGGCACCCCGGAGGACATGGCCGAGGTCGCGGCCTTCCTGTGCGCGCCCCAGAGCGGGTACATCAGCGGTCAGACCCTCACGGTCGACGGCGGCCTGCAGTGCGCAGCCTTCGCCGCCCGCACCGCGACTTGACACCGGCCGATCCTGCTCAAGATTACTCCGCGGCGGGCCACTGGCCCGTAATGGATTGAAAGGAGCAGAAAATGGCTGATCTGATCAGGTTTGCGCCTGCGCGCACGGAGCTGCGCCGGCTGCAGAACGACATGGACAACTGGTTCTCGACCCTGTGGAACTGGGGCCCCGAGGAGATGGCGCGCAGCCCCTGGCCCAAGACCGACATCTACGAGGATGCCGAGGGCTTGAAGCTCGCCTTCGAGGTTCCCGGGCTCGACCCGAAAGACGTGAAGGTGACCCTCGCGGACAGCACCCTCACGGTGTCGGGCGAGCGCAAGCTCGAGAACGAGGAGAAGAAGGAGAACTACCACCGCATCGAGCGCACCTACGGGGCCTTCGAGCGGAGCTTCTCCCTCCCCGGCAACCTGGACACGGAGAAGGTGCACGCCGACTACAAGAGCGGCGTCCTCCAGATCTTCGTTCCGCGCAGCGAGAAGGCGAAGCCCCGGACCGTCTCGGTCAAGGTCGAGTCGAAGTAGCAGCTCGAGTGTGGGCGTCTCGCCCTGCTGGCGCAGGCGAATCTCTCCCCTGGGTGAGAAGAGAGTGGTAAGGCTCTTCTCTCCCAGGGGAAGGAGACGTTCGTGGACCTGTCCAGCGGAATGGCGGCGCTCGGCCTCATCGGCTTCCTGACCTGGCTGTTCATCGGCGCGGCAGGCGTCGTCCTGACGGTCCTGTGGATCGTGACGCCGTTTTCCGTCTTCGCGATTCGCCGGCGCCTCGACGAGCAAGACGCGCTCCTGATGCGCATCGAGGGCCATCTCGCGAGGATCGCCGATACCCAGGCGTCCGCCGGCCGCCCACCACCGATCGCCTGAGGTTCAGCGCGCGAGCTTCGCGCGCCAGGCCTCGAGGGTATCGCGAAGCGTCTGCTCCAGAGGAATCTCAGGCGCCCATCCGAGCGCGCGCAGCTTGCTGGTGTCGCCCACCCGGCGCGGAGCTTCGCCGGCGCGCTCGCGGGCCGGGCTCCGCCGAACCTCGATCGGGACGCGAGCGAGGCAAACCAGGCCATCCAGGATCTGCGACACGGGGATCGCCCGTCCACTCGCCACGTTGACGGCCTCCCCGGCTCGAGCTCGCTCGAGCAGCAGTGGGTAGGCGCGCACGGTGTCGCGCACGTCGGTGAAGTCCCGCTCGGGCGAGAGGTTCCCGACCTCGACCACTGGCGGCCGTGCGCCCACCTCGGCCTCGGCGATCTGCTTCGCGAAGCCGGAGCAGGCAAACGCTTCGCTCTGGCCTGGACCGATGTGGTTGAAAGGCCGCGCGATCACCACCGCAAGGCCTCGCCGCGCCGCAAGGCGGGCGTACGCCTCCCCGGCGAGCTTGCCCACGGCGTAGGGGCTGTCGGGATCGAGCGGGCTCGTTTCGGCGAGGGGCCGCTCCGATGCGCCATACACCTCGGCCGAGCTCACGAAGAGCACTCTCGGCATCGGGCTGAGCTCGGCCGCCGCGGCCAGGAGCCCCACGGCGCTCGCCACCAGGCCCTGGATCGCCTCGAGCGGCTGGCGAAACGACTCTCCGACGTGGGCCTGTGCTGCCAGATGGTAGATCACTGAGGGCTTCACCTCCGAGAGGAGGCGCCGGACCTCATCGGGCCGCGTGACGTCGCAGCGCCGCAGCGCCGCACTCTCCGGCCGATCCAGGGTGGTGCCGACGATGGCTTCGCCGCCGCGCGCTTCGAGGTGGCGCACGAGGTGCGACCCGGCGAAGCCGGTCGCACCGGTCACCAGCACCGTCACGGTCCCCGAAGCTCCCGCCGCGCGATCTCCAGGCGCACGCGTTCGAGATCGGCGTCGACCATCATCTCCACGAGCCCCTTGAAGTCGACCGTCGCCTTCCACCCGAGCTCACGCTTCGCCCTGGAAGGATCGCCCACGAGCATGTCCACCTCGGCCGGGCGGACGAACGCCGGGTCGACCACCACGTGCTTCTCCCAGTCCAGACCGGCGCGCGAGAAGGCCACCTGGCAGAACTCGCGCACGCTGTGGGTCTCCCCGGTCGCCACCACGTAGTCCTCGGGCCGCTCCTGCTGCAGCATGCGGTGCATCATGCCCACGTAATCGCCGGCGAAGCCCCAGTCGCGCCGGGCTTCGAGGTTTCCGAGCCGCAGCTCGCGCGAGAGGCCGTGCTTGATGCGCGCCACGCCGTCGGTGATCTTGCGGGTGACGAACTCGAGCCCGCGACGCGGCGATTCGTGGTTGAAGAGGATCCCGGAGCACGCGAACAGGCCGTAGCTCTCCCGGTAGTTCACCGTCATGAAGTGACCGTAGGCCTTCGCCACGGCGTAGGGGCTGCGGGGATGAAACGGGGTCAGCTCGTTCTGCGGCACCTCGCGGACCTTGCCGTACATCTCGCTCGACGAGGCCTGGTAGAAGCGCATCCCCTTGCTCACCGCGCGGATGCCTTCCAGCATGCGGGTGACTCCGAGCGCGGTGTATTCCCCGGTGAGCACGGGCTGCTCGAACGAGGTCGGCACGAACGACTGCGCCGCCAGGTTGTACACCTCCGCCGGTTCGGCGCGCTGCAGGGCGCGAATCACCGAGGCCTGGTCCAGCAGGTCCGCCTGAAGGAGGATCAACCGGTCGCGTAGGTGGGCGATCCGTTCGAAGGTCTCGGTGCTGCTCCGCCGGACCACGCCGTAGACCTCGTAGCCCTCCGCGAGCAGCAGCTCGGCGAGGTAGCTGCCGTCCTGTCCGGTGATCCCGGTGATGAGCGCGCGCTTGGGCATCGACGTCCTCGAGAGAGTGCTCATAGCCCGACCGGTGCGCCCTCGCCAAGCCTGCTATCCTCCAACGATGCCTTCGGCGTCGGATCTGGCGCTCGCCTGGAAGACGATCGCCCATTTCTTCGGTGAGGAGGCGCCGTCCGCGACAGCTTCGCCCGAGCTCCTGGATCGTGTGGCCACGCTGCACCGACTCGACGCCGCGCTCGCCGAGCCGAAGCTGACGCCCCATTCACCGGAGCACCGGGTGCCTGCCGAGCTCTGGGCGAACTGGCGTGGCGCACACCAGGGGACGCTGGCGCAGTCCCTGCGGTGGGCGGAGCCGCTGCGGGCCGCCCTCGCCGCGCTCGCGCCGCTCGAAGCGGTCGTCTTCAAGGGCGCGGCCCTGGCCGAGCTCGTGTACCCGAGCCCGGGGGCGCGACCCATGGTCGACGTCGATCTGCTCGTGCGCGGCAAGGACGCGCCGGACGCGGCGGCCCGACTGCAGGCCCTCGGCTACCGCTGCTACTACTGGGGCCACCCGTTCTTCCACCGGGCCTACTACTACGAGTGGCCGCTGGCAGGCCCCGACCTTGAGATCGACCTGCACCGCGCCTTCACCCAGGCTGCCCGCGTCGCCGCCGACTACGGCGCCCTCTTCGAGCGCAGCCTTCCGTGGCCGTCGCTCGCCCCCAACGCGCGGTTGCTCGCGCCCGAGGACGCCCTGATCGCCCAGGCGCTGCAGCCCGCCCGCAACGAGCTGTCCCCGAGCGGCTGTCCGGCCATCGGCCTGCTCGATCTCAAGCTGATGATCGAGCGCGAGGGACCTTTCTGGGGCTCTGCGGGCGGACCCGCGCTCGATCTCTCCGGGGTCGCGCGCCGGGCCGAGGCATGGGGCGCCGGGGCCTTCGTCTACGCCGGCCTCGGCTATGCGGTCAGGCTCTTCCCGAGCCTCGCAGCGCGCGCTGCCGCCGCCCAGCCCGCGCTCCCACGCTGGCTCTCTCGCGAGATCGATCGCTGGATCATCGACCGCGCCTTTCCACCGCCCCTCGCAGACCCTCGGTGGCGCGACGTGTGGCTGCGCAAGGCCCTCGTGACGTCGCCGGGCGCGCTCGCCCGCCTGGCGGCCCAGCGGGCTGCCGGCCTCGCGACCGTGTTCCGGCGCCGCCTCTTCGAGCCTCGCCCGAGACTGGAACGCTCCGTGACACCCCTCGGCAAGCGCCTCTTCGGCTGAAGCAGCGGCCCTTTGCATCAACGCCCCCAAGCGTCGGGGAAAGCGTGCTATACATGAAGCTGATCCCACGACGCGGGGAGGCAGGTCCAACTTTTGCAGCGCGGGCTGTTCGTCATCGGTTGCGCCGTACTGCTCTTCGCGGTGTCCACTCCCGGAGTGCTGGCGTACCCACCGCCGGCGGGGCGCCAGCCCAGTTCTCTCTTCGAGGAGCTCGTCGCGCCGGATGATTCCTTCCACCAGGCGGCCAGCTGGGGCTCGAAGGGGCTCTTCGTGCTCGGCGTGGTGCTGGTCGCGCTGGCGTTCAACGAGCAGCTGAAGCGTGGCCACCACGCGCAGCGGGAAGCGACCCGCCCCGCGAAGCGCAGGGAAACCTCGGGGCGGATGAACCTCGGCGGCCCTGCCGCGGAAGCCGAGCGCCGCGGAGACTACGCGCACGCCGCCGCCCTCTTCGACGGCATGCAGGACTGGAAGGCCGCCACGCGCTGCTACGGAAAGGCGGCGCGGCTCGCCACTCCCGGCTCCCAAGAGCGCACCGCCTACCTCCAGACCTACGCCCAGCGGGCCTTCGTGGCCGGAGAGGCCACGGCCGCCGTGGACCTGCTCGTGGAGCTGGGCGACCTGCGGAGCGCAGCCGAGCTCAAGGGCAAGCTCGGCGAGCCGGCGGCCCAGGCCGAGCTGCTCGCCAAGGCCGGCGATGCGGCGGGCGCGGCAGGCGTGCTGGAGCGCGCGGGAGACATCCCCGGCGCCGCGCGAGTCCTGGAGGCCTCGGGAGATGTCGAGGGCGCGATAGCCCTGCTCGGTCCGGCGAATCCGCACGGAGCCGCTCACATCGCCGAAGCGCACGGCGATTTCCGGCGCGCCGCGGAGATCTACGCCCACGCCGGTGAATCCGAGCTGGCGGCCCCCTTGTTTCTCCGTGCCGGCGACACGGCGAGGGCCGCCGAGGTCTTTCGCGAGGGCGGCGACTTGCCAGCCGCCGCCGAGCAGCTCGCCATCGGAGGCGCCCTCGCCGAGGCCGCGGATCTGTGGCTCGAAGTGGGACAGCTCGACAAGGCCGCCCAGGCGTTCCAGAAGCTCGGCGATCCCGCCGGCCTCGCGCGCGCTCTCGAGAAGCGCGGCGACCACCTCGGAGCGGTCCGCGCTTTTCTGCAGTTCGGGCGAGCCGACGAGGCGCTCCGTGTCGCGAACGCCATGACGGCGGAGCAGCGCGACGCGCCATCCGTCCGCCTGCTCCTCGGGGCCGCGCAGCTCAAGCTCGGGAAGATCGCGGACGCCATTGCCAGCGTGCGCCCCATCCTCGCCCGCGGCGGCAGCGACGTGCGCGCACGGTGCGAGAGCTTCTACCTGCTCGGGCTCGCCTACCAGCAGGCGCAGGACCAGACCCAGGCCGTCGCCTGCTTCGAGCAGTGCCTTGCCCTCGACCACTCCTTTCGCGACGTGCCGCTCCGCCTGAGCCAGCTCCGCGCGGGGCCCCAGGGCACGGTGCTCTCGCAGCAGCGAGGCGGCGACACGCCGAGCCGCGCGTCCACCCCCCCCTCCGGCAGCTCCATCCTGCCGCAGCGCTACCTCCTGCTCGCCAAGATCGGCGAGGGCGCGATGGGCACGGTCTACAAGGCGAAGGACAGCGTGCTCGACCGCCCCGTGGCCATCAAGGTCCTGAATCGCTCGCTCTCCGAGAACGAGACCGCGCGCAGCTACTTCCTGCGCGAGGCCCGCTCCGCGGCCGCGATGAGCCACCCCCACATCGTCACCGTCTTCGACGCCGGCTTCGAGGGCGCGGTGCTGTACCTCGTGATGGAGTACCTGGAGGGTGAGGATCTCGAGACGCTCGCAACGGCGCCGCCCGGCGGCCTGCCCGAGAAGACCGCGCTGCGCTACGCCGCGCAGGTGGCCGACGCTCTCGCGGCGGTCCACGCACAGAACATCGTCCACCGCGACGTGAAGCCCGGCAACGTCATGCGCCTGCGCGGCGGCGAGAAGGTCAAGCTCATGGACTTCGGCATCGCCCACCTCGGCGCCGAGGCCGGCAAGCGCAAGTCCACCAACGTCGCGGGCACGCCCGACTTCATGGCCCCCGAGCAGCTCCTCGGCCAGGGCCTCGGCCCCTGGACCGACGTCTACGCCCTCGGCGGCACGCTCTACGAGCTGCTCACCGGCCAGGTGCCGTTCCCCGAGGGTGACGCCACGCTACACGCGCACCAGACGCCGCCGCCGGACCCCCGCAAGCTCAAGCCCGGCATCAGCGCCGCCACCGCCGAGCTCGTGCTCTCGTGCCTCTCGAAGGAGCCGCGCGAGCGCCCCCAGAGCGCGGCCGCGCTGCGCGACCGGCTCGAGAAGCTCGCCGCCTCCTGAGGGGCCTCACTGCGAAGTGACGTCGAGGCACTCGTGCGCGACGCGCTCGAACTTCGAGATGACGACCCGCGACAAGAGAGGTGTGAGCAGCACGACCAGCAGGATGGTGAAAAGTCGGTTCATGACGTTCCCCTTTCACCCGCCTGCCAGGAGCAACGCCCGGGCCAGCGCCAGTCCCTCGTCATTTCAGGGGCATGCATGACGGGGGTTGGACCCGAGGGAGTCGCGTTTCGAGCCGGCCTGATGCGCTCCCGACCCCGGGCCCATCTCGTGCGCCCGCGAAAAGGCCGGGGTGGCCGGAAGCGGAGCAGCACGGTCATCGCCCGACTTGCGCGGGACCGCGACCACGCTGGAGGCCAAGACGCGCTCCCCGCTGGCCCTCTGAATGCCGCCGCCCTCGGCGTCCACCAACCCTCTCGCCTCCCGTGCGCTCCAATCCCTCGCGTTTCGGGCGCTTTTCCCGCCCCTCGCTTGACGCTCCGCCGGGGCTCGGCTACCGTCCGCTCCGGCCAGGGGGCGCCGCGGCCGCGCCGTCCCGCCGCTGAAGGAAACCGCTCGTGGATCAGCCCTCCCCGCCTCTCGCGCAGCCCTTCGCCGAGCCGGAGATCGATCTGCTGGCCTACTGGCGGATCGTTCGGAAGCGCCGCTGGACCATCGTCACGGTCTTCGTCCTGGTGCTCGCGGGGGTGCTTGTCTGGACCCTGCGGCAGCCGAAGATCTACGAGGCCACGGCCAGCATCGACATCGAGCAGAGCGCGCCGCAGGTCCTGGGCAGCAAGGTCGAGGACGTGGTGGATCCGGGGCCCGGAAACTACTGGTACCAAAAGGAGTACTACGAGACTCAGTACAAGATTATCGTGAGCCGAACCGTGGCCCAGAGCGTCGTGGACAAGCTCGGGCTGGCCGACGACCTCACGTTCCTGGGACTCGATCAGATCAAGGACAAGACCGAGCTCGAGCGCGCCCGCGCGAAGGTCGACCCCGTGGCGGTCTTGCAGTCCAGGCTTCACGTCGAGCCCGTGAAGGATTCCCACCTGGCCTACGTCCACGTGGACGACCCCGATCCCAAGCGAGCCGCGCTCTACGCGAACTCGGTCACGCAGGCCTACATCGAGCTGAACGCCGATCGGCGCCTCGAAGCCACGAAGAACGCCGCCGACTGGCTGCAGGGGCAAATCGGCGCCTTGAAGAGCAGCCTCGAGGGCAGCGAGCTGGCGCTCTACAGTTACAAGCGCGACAACGACATCCTCTCGATGTCGCTCGAGGACCAGCAGAACACGACCAGCCAGAAGCTGCGCACGCTCTCCGACGAGATCACCCGGGCGCAGACCCGCAAGATCGAGCTGGGCGCCCAGGTGAAGGAGATCCACGCGCTGCAGGCCGAAGGGCAGGCGACCGGCGACTTCACGGAGCAGAGCTTCGCGCCCGTGGTGGCGAGTCCACTCATCCAGACGCTCAAGCAGAACTACTTCCACCAGAAACAGATCGTCGCCGACCTGTCCCAGCGCTACGAGGCGAAGCACCCGAAGCTCATCGAGGCCCAAGCGCAGCTCGCCGTGGCCCGCGAGGAGTTGCAGAAGGAGATCGACCACATCGTCGGCGCCACCGAGGCGGACTACCGCACCGCCGCGGACACCGAGGCCGCGCTCGAGAAGCTGTTCGACCAGGTGCGCGCCGAGGCCTTCGAGATCAACAAGAAGGAGATCGACTACAAGAAGCTCGAGCGCGACGCCACGAACAACCGCGATCTGTACGACATCGTGCTCAAGCGCCTCAAGGAGACCGACCTGTCGTCGCTCCTCAAGACCAACAACCTCCACCTGCTCGACGCCGCGATCGTCCCCGAGCGGCCCATCAAGCCGAACCTCCGCTTCAACGCGATCTTCGCGATCATCGCAGGGCTCCTGGCCGGCCTCGGCTTCGCCTTCGCCGCCGAGTGGCTCGACGCCACGTTCAAGGGCCAGGAGGACATCGAGCGTGTGCTCGGCCTCGCCTTCCTGGGCATCGTGCCGTCCATCTCCGACCCGGCGCTCCCCTCGGCTCACACCGACAAGGCCGACGTGGCCCGCGATCTCTTCGTCCACACCCACCCGAAGTCATCGGTCGCAGAGTGCTGCCGCAGCGTGCGCACGAACCTGCTCTTCATGTCGCCGGACCGCCCGCTGCACAAGCTGCTCATCACCTCCAGCGGTCCGCAGGAAGGCAAGACCACCACGGCCGTGTCGCTCGGCATCGCGATGGCCCAGAGCGGCAACCGCGTGCTGGTGGTCGACACCGACATGCGCAGGCCCCGGCTGCACCGCGCCTTCGGCGTGTCCAACGAAGTCGGCCTGTCCACCGCCGTGGTGGGCGAGACCCGCATCGAGAGCTGCGTGAAGAGCACCGAGGTCCCGAACCTCTGGGTGCTGCCGTGCGGCCCGGTGCCGCCGAACCCCGCGGAGATGCTGCACGCCAGCCGTTTCAAGGAGATCGTCGGCGCGCTCGCCGACAAGTACGACCGCATCCTGTTCGATTCGCCGCCCCTCGCGGCGGTGGCCGACGCCGCGGTGCTCTCCACGCTCGTCGACGGCGCGCTGCTCGTGCTGAAGGCCGGCAAGACCTCGCACGAGGTGGCGAAGCGCGCCGTGGCCTCGCTGCAGGCCGTGAACGCGCCCATCGCGGGCGTCATCCTGAACGACCTCGACCTCGAGAGCCGCGAGTACAGCTACTATTACTACTACTACCGCCGCGGCTATTACGGCGAGGAGCAGGGCAGCAAGGCCACGAGCTGAACGGTGGGGACCCCTCACCCCGACCCTCTCCCCTGTCAGGGGAGAGGGAGTAACGGCCCCAATGAAGCAGAGAACCCTTTCCTCCGGCGGAGGAGAGGGAGTAGCGGCCCCAAGAAAGCGCAGAACCCTCTCCCCCGGCGGGGGAGAAGGAGCAGCAGCCCCGAGAACCCCCTCCCTCGGCGGGAGAGAAGGAGTAGCGGCCCCGAGAACCCCCTCCCTCGGCGGGAGAGAAGGAGCAGCGGCCCCGAGAACCCTCTCCTTCGGCGGGAGAGAAGGAGTAGCGGCCCCGAGAACC
>Ga0335073_10006314_pt1 | contig 16638 bp, 20 predicted proteins | sample Lox_Sample_22_FD_207093 | JGI IMG/M metagenome (GOLD analysis project Ga0335073, IMG submission 207093) | Soil microbial communities from Loxahatchee National Wildlife Refuge, Florida, United States - Lox_Sample_2.2 | ecosystem: Environmental > Terrestrial > Soil > Wetlands | place: USA... | reverse complement strand
CGTTGAAACTTCATCGAGAACGTTGATGAGTTCAGAGACTATCGAGTTTAATTTGAAACGAGATAATTGTTCTAATGTTCGTATTGTTTGTTGTAGTACCTCATCTTTTTGTTCGGATCGATCAGCGAGAGGGTCGGTTCCGAATGAGAGCTAGGAAAAGCAGTTAGCAAGGCTGCGAAGTGCAAGGTATTTGATAGGGGTACCTTGGATAAGATTCGTTTTACAAGCGACTTGATCAATTGAGTATGCGAGAAGAGCGGACCAACCGGTTTAACACTGAAATCGGAACCCAGACTACCACTGCGTGAATTGTTCATGGATGTTCGTTCTTGCATATCACCAAGCTATCATAGTGCAACCAAATTAGTTCGATTTCGCTAACCAACAATCCTTTGTCTAATCGTCCCTTCTGGCACAAGATCTCTGACACGATCAGCTTTTGCAATTCTCTTGTGAAAGGAATAAAGCGCGTCTACCTTCCTCGTAGAGTGTCGTGAAAAGGAATTGGTTAGGCGAAGCAGTGGAGTTGCAAGTGGCAGTTGAGAAAGAAATCTTTTTTCTCCGTTGAAATCAGGGGGTTGAAGTAATCTGTCCAACGTAAGGAAAAGGAAGTAACGTGACTTGTGAAATAACTCTACTTCAGGTCCTGCGTTTTGACACGGGGAGGATCCGATGAATTGAGAAGAAAGAATTCAATAAAATCACATGAAGAAAAAGACCCGAGGTATAGGCTCAGTCTGCAGTTAGACCGCTGTGTTTCGCCCTCACGACAGGGTTGAATGGGAATTGAGAGGTGTGAGGCGAAGTGCGACTGGATAAAATGCCCATAGGAGAATTTTAAGCTGCGTTCACCCGTCGCCGTCGTTGGCCGTGCTTCTCAGGGCCTCGAAGTCGGGTTAGGGTTCCTCAAGAAGGCGGAAATGAACCAATCACAACCTGCACTTCTGAAACCGCAGATCTCAGAGGTCCGTTAGACCCCGATCTGCCGGACTGGGACAGCAGGAGTCAATTCATCACGCAAGGATATCAAATTCAAGAACAAAAGAACCAGTAAACATGTGAAGAAGTACTACTTCGGTATATAGCTAACTTGATATTGCTCAATTCAATATGAGAGTATCCCCAATAAAACTACTTGCTGTCAGATTGAAAATACTAATTATACGTCCATGCTAAATGGATCTATGCAATAAATCTTCTACAAGAATCCAAATTTCAAACAAAACACATAAAGCACTACTAAATCAAACACAGCACTCAAAAATAAAACAACACATTATTAAAGGTTACCCACAACACTCCTTGTGTTACACTTTGAAAAGCAAACTCTCCAACAAACAAGTAGACACGAAGCCGTGGTTAAGAAAGGAAGCAAGCTTTTCAATGGGTTAATCCATACATTGACAATCCGTCACTCTTGCATCCACAGAACGACATCGTGAAGAAATACTGATATCATTACATCCAAGCATGAAAAGCCAGCTTTTTGCCATACTTTTTTCTAGGTCTGCGTTGTGTCCTTCTAATGCGTTCAGGAGGTGAGTATACACTGCCACAGGATTTCTTCGAACTCTGCTTGCTGAAGCGATGAACAATGCATCTGCGCTCAACTACGCCGTCAGATATCGCCCAACAGACCAAACAAGAAGCAGAAACAAAGAAGAGAAGGAGACATACCAAGAGTTGATCCTGAGGAAGACAGATTTGTGAATTTGTCAAAGCGTACAATTCGTCCGTTTTGGTAAGATGTTCATGATGAACATCCACACAATCCATACAAGTACACACATCATATCCATTAGGCGATAAATCCGCAACTCCAGTTCTCGGCATAAATCTAGCCGAAATTGTCGTTTCAACAAGTCTCACATTGATATTACTATGTAAAAACACAGTTTGCTCCGCTAAATTCTCGTAATTATTCGTGATGTAGTGAGCATATGCAGCGGACGGGGAATTGAGTGAGGATGTAAGTGGAATGTGTTGAGCAACTTGGATTTCGGGATAACTGTTTGTGTAGGCTACAATATGGGGATGTTGCGCCGAAAGTGAGGGGAGCGAGAAGATACTTTCGAGGACGGTGAAGGAGTTGTTTTGATTTGAGGGCACGTAGATGACGATATCTAGTGGTCGTGTAGCGGGGAGATCTTGAGTTCCGTAATTGGAGCCTGATGACGATGAAGTATCGTGGTGAGAAGATGGAGTATCATAGTGGGTAGATGGAGCATCGTAGTGGGCAGTAGACGGGAGGCTCTCTTCATAGTCATCCCAATCCAAACTTTCCGTTCCTCCGTCGAGAGCATTGCCAGGAACCATATCGTGAGAAGGCATGTCGGAGACATACTCAGATGAAGTTCCAATTCCTTCGTATTCAGGATTATAGGTTGCGGAGTTCCTGTTAAACTGGTGTCGACAGCCGCACTATCATATCCTTGGCCTCGTGTTAATCCATGGAATAGAGCGAAGACGACAAACAGAATAAGAACACCAGCTCCGACTTTAGCCCATAGAGATCGTCGGAATCGATTGAATGTCGAGTTTTCGTCGCCGGCAAGTTTAGTATATGCTGCATATGCTTGATCTCCACCAATCTTGTACCAGATTAAACCTCCAAGAGCAATTGAGTAACCAATCATTTGAATTGCGGTGATTGGAGTTGACCAAATGATGACTGACAGTACGACGAGAAGGATATCCTTGAGCACGCCAGACAACGTCAATGCCAACGACGAAGTTTTGCCAATCTCAAATTAGCAAAGTCAAAAGGGGATATTTCATACCAAGAACACAACAGCGACATTAAGACAGAAAGCCACAGCGGCATTCATAAACAACATCACTAGTCCAGCATCCAGAATAGCTTGAATACTCAACCTGGGTCCCTCAAAAATAATACAACACAGAGCATTCATAGCAGCACAGACAGGTGCAAAGTAGTACAATGAGACAAGAGGATCCATTTTATACTCTGGCGATGACAAGAGTTTTTGTACGAGAGCCAATCGACTAGCTTCGAAAAGAAGTCCAAAGCTTTGAAAGATAACGCCAATCAAAACGAAGTGGATTTCTCCATACGAAGCAATGATCACACCAAACACAATCACCGAGACATTCCCGAGGACTTTCAAATTAGGAGGCTCAATTCGCATCGCCCAAGTCACTAAAAGAAGGACCACGGGCATCGAAGCCTACATATGAGCGCTATTCATGTATAGCGAGAAGGGGAAGTGCATACCTTTAGCATTTGGATGAATGCGACAGAGAGATAGAGGTATGCTTGATTCGAGCAAATGAGGGATAGACAGAAAAAGAAGCCTATAGGACAGATGGCGCGGACATATGTTCTTCCGTCCATTTTGACTGTTTTCAGACCGTCTAGAAGGGACGTTGTTCTAGCGAGTATTTGTGTCATGATAGTTGCGAAGACGAGATGCCATGTTGTCAAGAAGATGGGGAATCGAAACCCAGCTGTATCGAGAACCCATTTATTGAACAGGATAACTGAACCACTGAAAAAGATCCAGATACCGACGAAGAAAGCTGGATGCAGTTCTATCTTGGGTGCGGCTGAACCTGAACTTGGAGAAGATGGTGGCTGTATTGACACGGGCGGCGCGACTGTAGGTCCTGATTCTTCGTCTTTTCCCATCGTGATTAGTGAACTTGGAAGGACGTGTTATAAGACGGTGATATGCGATTAAGGAGGATGGACTGGGATTCGTGTATTTTTGTCGGGTTAAGGAGCGTCGTACTAATTAACGAAAATGACGACTATATGCGCATGTACTGCCAAGGATGATGGGAAGGATACCGAGACGGAGAACTGTGTATCTCTCTTCCTTGACTCGGTCCTTTCCTGAGCAGAGCAGAGAGGAAGGAGGAAGTGAAGGGGTGGGTTGTTGGTGTTTGCGTTCGGATGATCCTCGAGATCCTCCCGACTTGATTGATGCTGCTGCGCTGGCTGAATCGACGCTTGACGCCTTCTAAGACTCCTTTTTTGCTGGCCACTTGAATTTTTTTCCCTAGGCCGAATGAAAATCAATCAATTATCAATTACCACTGGCTCGGAAGACGGTGTGGACCATTTGATTGGCTGTCGGTTCACTGCCTGCAAATTTCCTGGGAACAAAGTGGGATAACTTTAGCACAGTCTGCCGGGCCATTCATCAAATAGGAAAAAGGGGGTCAACTAAAAATTCAAGAAAAAAGGAGAACTAGACGTAAAGGTAGATCCTGTTTCAGCGCCACAAAGCTCGTAAAATCTGAGTAAAACCAAGGATCAACCAGGTAAGCTTTACCTCTGTAATCACATTAAATTAGTCGTCATCCAAGCAAATGAATTGATCCAAATTAGCGAAGTCAAGTCTACCCCTAAAAAACAAGGTTTGTTTCATGGAGACTGACAAGGATTGCCCGTTATTACACGTGTTGCGGCTGCTGCGGTTGCTGTTATTCTTAGAAAATAAGGAATAGCTCACATGGATGTAATATTGCATCTCATTTGTAACTTTCGTTTCAATTTATATCTTAATCTCATTTTCATTTCGCTATGCACCCCTCTAATTATGACCCAGATTCTGTCTCCCTCGGATATATATACTCCTTGAAATTAGCTATGACATCACAGTATTCAGCTTTTCACGTCTGTCCTAGTGCTTGAGATAGCGCTGCATCAGACGGTTTCTCGTCCAACTGGGTTCCTTCCTGTTGCTCCTGCTGTGCCTTCCTCGCATTATGCGCGTCGCGAATCTCATCATGTGTCCCTCTCATGCCGATCTTCAAAGTCAATGCAATGAACGCACCAACAGTCGCACTCGCAAACGAAAACCAAAATTGTGCTCTGAATCCTTTGACTAATTGCTCTGTATCCGGATGGGTTTGTTCAATTGCGTTTCCACCGATACTTGCCATTAGAGTGGCTGATACTGCTGTGTAGATGGAATTCCAGACTGCGCCGGTGGTGCCTACTATTCCCGATGCGATGGACTGTTGTGATTCAGAAACGTTGGTTGCGGCGAAGAGACTGGCGACTAGGTATGAGAGATCCGCGCCTATAACACCGATGACTATTAGGTTAGTGCTTGTGAGATGGATGGAAGTACTCATTGCCGGGAAGGACATGGCCCAATATGTTAGGCCGAGAGGTTGTAGGGCTCCTAGGAGTGCAGCAATGGCATAACATGACAGTGCGAATGCAGCTAATATATTCCCCGGAACCAAATGCAACAGAAAAGAAGCCACGAAATTCGTCAGAATGCCTGACAAAAACTGCGGTATAAAGTACAACGTCGTCTACATCATCAGGGTCACAATAGAGGAATGATGTACGGTAATAGGACTCACTTGATAAATCTGTTGAAAATAAAGACTGTATCCAAAGATTATAGATCCTGCAAACGCACCGAATCCCAATCCGAAACACAACATCAACTTTCCAAATTGAGGAACTCGCCAAATACTCAAAGGCATTAAGGGACTCGGCATCTTCGACTCGACAAAGATGAATACCACACACAACACAAATCCCATAATTAGACAGAAAATAATATACCAAGTTTTCCACTGATTAGGCGCATTATCTCCATCCCTACAATTAATCTCGCCCATCCAGATGAGATACGTGAGTCCAAAACAAAACAATGTCAATCCACAAGTAACTAATATCGCTCCAATAACATCAATCTTTTCTTTCCCTTTATCCCTTTTGACATCTTTTGGCATGACAAACAATGAGCCGATCGCAGCGAGCGCCTCAATAATCCCAATTAACCAACAAATCCATCTCCACGATGCATAATTCGTCAATATCCCACCGATAACCAATCCAAATGCAGCACCAACTGGATTTCCAGCTGAAAAAGCAGCAAATACTCTGTTTTTCCGTCTACCCGGTCCATAATTAGCTCCTAATATTCCTAACGACGCAGGAATTGCTCCAGCAGCACCTAGCCCCTGAAACCCTCTCGCCACAAAAAACAAATACCTGTACCACTTAATTTTCGGATTTGGAAGAAGGGGGAAATACTTGTTATGAGCGAATCCAGCGACAATACTCCATATTGCGGCAAGTGTGAACGAAGTCACAAGAACTAGTTTTCGTCCGTATAAATCTGCTAGACGACCTCCTAATAGGAGAAAACTGCCAGAGACTAGACTTACGGCAGTTGATATCCATGCTGTTTCTCCTTGACTCATGTCAAAGTCTCGCGCTACAACCGCAAGACCGACTAACAGACTTGACGCAGGTAAAGTCTATCATTAACGCGAGCCCCCGACAAAACATTTCAAAACAAACAAATGAAAACGATCGAGAGAAAAGGGAGCATTACCATAGTCATAGGCCCACAACAACAAAGCCCCACAATTGTGAGTTCCTTATACAACGATCCGAATGCCGACGGTCGTTCATTAATAGTGCTGAATTCAGTATGCGCTTCAGAAATGATACTCCGAATAGCTTCCAAGGCTGGTGGATTCGGTGGTACCGTCGCTATAACCTGAGAAATTTGAAGGACTTTAGAAGAGCTTTCTCCCTCAGTAAGAGAATTCTGTTCATCGTTACGTGCCATTAGCGCGTAAAGGCAATGACAATTGCCCTAGGAGGGTATTTAATCCGCTGTAGTGGTTTTTGAGTTGCGATTATTTACTGGCACGGGAAAACCCATTTATCGATCCGTTTAGCCTGTGTTATATAGCGGCAGGGGTCCGTGGGATTGTGTGTGGGAAAGTTTGTTTGGAGGTGGGGGGGACGTTCGGTGAGATCTCGGATCTACCCGAATTAGTGAGCAGTTACTAACCAAGCTCGTCATCTCGAGATGATCTTTTGTCTGTTACTAAGCAAGTTTTCTTCTTACGGCCTATCAAGTATCTACTGCATGTTTTACGGACATGATCCGATTTGTTTCTTCGGATTCTGAACGTTCAGTCGGCTGCTCCGCCTTGAGATTGAACCCACTTTCTTCTGGCCCCACTACCGTAGGCCCTGAGCCATTTCCGGGACAGAGGGTTGTCCGTGCCTTGACCCTCGAGGATTTGGGTTTCTACCTGCCAAATTTTACGCGCCTCATCGATCACTGATCGCGTCGCCTCCAAAAGCCCCCGGACTTCAAAATACATAATACCCAACCATCCTTCCATTCATTCATTAAACAACCCGATAACAGCAGTCTGGATTCCTCTATTGCACAGCCAGACAGGGACCTCCTAGTCAGTGTTCCAACACCTGATCCATCTCCTCTAAAGCCTCCACCACATTCGTCACAGGGCCTACCATCACCAATCTATCGACATCCCATAATCAACGGGATGCCTTCCCCCATGGACGACTGCAATAATCGGATGAACATCGATACTTCCCCGTCCGCCGAATTGAAACGTAAACTCGATGGATCCGAAGATGATTTATTGTATCCCTGTAAAAAGACTAGTGTGTCGCCGATATCCATTAAAGTTAATGGTGTTGCGGAGGAATCATTGACACCTAGTAAGAATGAGACAGGTGTACAGGTTAAATTGAGTAAAGCTGAGAAGGAAGCTTTGAGGATGGAGAAGGCTAAGGAACGGGAAGCTGAGAGAGTGAAAAAGGAGCAGGAAAGGTTAAAACGTGAGGAAGAGAAACGTAAACGGGAAGAAGAACGGCTGAAGAAGGTATCGTGTTTGATGTGTGATGTGTGATGTGTATTGATTATCTAGCAAGCGGAGAGAGATGAATTGAAAAGGAAGAAGGATGCAGAGCGAGAAATGAAGGAACGAGAAAAGGAAGAACAACGTCGGAAAAAGGAGGAAGAACAGGAAAAGAAACAAAGAGTAATAATCCATGCACAACGTTCCTGGTTAATGGTTAGTCACAATTACGGCTAAATGATTTCTTTTTTGTACCTGCAAAGAAGAGTGAAACACCACCAAAGTCTTTTGGTATGACCATTCTTCTGAGTTTGTTGACTTGTAGCTTCCTCTCTAACAGATTATCAACGCTATTTTCAACCATTTCATATTCGACAGAATGTCACTCTAGCTCCTGTCCATCGATTCATTCCAGAACCCGCGCGTTTAGAAGAAGTCTCATCCCGTATAAGTGTTGCTCTTCCTACGCAGGAGGACGATAAAACTATCGAACCGTCGTCCCCCATCATCCCACGAGAAATTTTAGTCGAATTAATATCTGAGTGCGGTATACGGATTCTACAATCACGCGGTCGTTCTCTTCGCTACACAGCAAAAGAACTCATTTCGTTCATGAACGAACAATCTGCAACCCTAGATCCTTATACCCTTCTCAAACGAATCCCCAAAAAGCATTTACAATATGCAGAAGATGTCCGACCAGCATACAACGGCTCCTTCACACGACGGACAAAACACCTAACACCTCGCAATCCATTCAAACAAGATTCCGAAGTATTTGCATATGACTACGATTCCGAAGCAGAATGGGAAATGGAACCAGATGGAGAAAACCTAGACGACGAATCTATCGGAGACGACGAGGAAAGTATATTGGAAGAATCTGGAGATGAAGAGGATCGCGCCTTCCTCGATGACGAAGATGACTCTGAGCAGGCTAAGAGTAAAGGTAAAGCTATGGGAAAGAGATTTGCAGGACCGTTGGAACCAACGATAAAGGGAATTTGTTGGGAGGATGGAGGAGTACAGGGAGAGGAAATGTTATCTCAAATGAAAGCTTCCGTGTTATTGTTTGATGAAAAGGGAAATGAGATCTCGACGCCAATTAATCCTTTGAGTGTGGAATATTGGGCTGTTGAGATGCCACCTCCGCCAGCTCCGAAAATGGATGGACAGATGTTGTTTAAAAAGTCAGATGGGAGTGGGATTGTTCAATTTGGTAAAGGAACAGTGAAGACGAAAGCTGCTTTTCCGGAGACTCTATTACCTCAATTCTTGAAAGCGATACAAGGGACAACGCACAATCAAGTCCTTCTGGTGGAATTGCTCAAGAAACAGTTTTTCCCTTTGTTATATTTTGCTAATTCAGGTTTTCGTCAATTACAAAGGGTGTTATTACGGACAAGTTGAAGGAAGTTGCATTTCGAACGGGGAAAAGGGATACTGATCATTGGGAAATTCGTAAAGACTTTCTCGCGTTGATTGAAGGGTGAAGAGGAAAATTTTTAATGCTTATTTGCTAAATGGGATGCATAAGGATCAGATTGGAGTTGCATTGGGATACACATTTGATTTTTGAACTACTTCATGTTCACAAGCTACCTAATGTAACCATAGAAAGCGAAATTTAAAAATCCATAACATTTTACACATCAAACTTCCAAACACACTCCCTTTTCAGATTTGTCGTTGGTGAGATTTAACGGTTTGAGTACAATCCAGCACCACCTGTTTGAGATGGATGTGTTCCTTGCTTCAATGCGTGACCAGCATTAATCCTCTCGGGATCATTCGTCACTCTTCCAACGAACTCTTCAACTTCACCCTTGACTTTCTCTCCAACACTTGCCTTTTGACGACGTGGTTCAGCAGAATTTCCTGAAAACCCGGTTTGTCCGGTTTGACCGGTTCCGTAGCCTGATTGTTGGTTGTCATATACACCAGATTGATTGTCAAGTTGGTCGTGACGATGATGTTCGCCCATACCTGTACCGGTGGTAGCCCCAGCAGCACCGCCAATATCAGTGCCGTAATTTGCAGATGTAGTGTCTCCGTAGCCGGTATTAACTTGGTCATGGTGATGATGTCTACCGGTGCCAGCGCCGAAGCCGGTTTGTTGACTAGCAGGAGCACCTGAATAGCTGACGTCGCCTTGTTGTTGACCGAAACCAGATTGATAGTCGCGAGGGGGACGCTGTTGGTCTTGTTGGAATCCACCGCCTTGTTGATAACCAGCTGCAGGGGGTTGAAATCCAGATTGAGGGCCTGTGTTGTCGAAGTTCCTTCCAGCAGTTCCTGCTGCAAATCCAGTGCCGCCGGGACCTTCATGGTGACGGTGGTGATGCTCACCAGTAAGAGGAGGATTGCCATATCCAGTGTTTCCACTAGCGCCATAGCCACCAGTAGTCGATGGATCGAAAGTCTGACCTTGACCTTGTCCAGGTCCGTAATTTCCTCCACTTCCATAGTTATCGCCCTGACCCGGTGCATAATTGTCTCCACGTCCATCATAATTGTCACCCTGGTTGGACATCTTGGCACGAGCAGTGTCAATCGGATGCCTTATAGCTTGACCCGCCGTGGTTCCAGATTGCTGTGTATTGTCAAAACGTTGATTATCGAAATCGTTTGTACGAGAAGTCATTTTGAATTCAATTAGACTTCTCCTTGCGGTATCTTCGAGTGTATATATACTGCACCGCGACCGCAGTGACCTGTTCTTGCGTCATGGTTGAGGCAATACTGAGAAACCTTGGATTCTTGCGATCGGCCATAAGATTCCCATCTCTGGCGACATATCGTTTGGGTTGCTTGGAATTGCTTTTTGGTATGACGGTGAATGACGTTCGCCCCCTTGCTCATCATTGCGCAACGATTCGCCACCGTTCTGGCGCGATGGGGAAAGTGGCTGGTGATGTGGCATAGACTTCGCCACTCCACCAAGCAACAAGTTTGCAATCGCACCAGTTTACGACTTAATAGAAAAGAAGATTGCCTTTGCCGACACGCAGTACTTTGTTTCCGTGGCTGCTATGTTAACACAGACTCCATCTGAAAGTGGAATCCGAAATTTTGAGTGGGCAACCGTCTTCTCAAAGGCTGAGATCCAGCGGGGCAGAGAACTCCCTACCAAAACCGTACCGACAATCATCTGAATCTCGGTATTCTCAGTCCAGCAACTCCCGTAAGACCCGATTGCCGCTTAATCCTCGAGCTACCCGGCGGACATATCTAGTATGAACTCAGTGGTCACACCCCATTCGGCAAAAGTCGTCCGATCAGCCAATCTCCGGACTACCCCACACGAAAAAACCACAGTCGCGATGCGGACAGATGCGCGCCCCCGCAACTCCTCTTGAAAACATCTCCTTCCGAAAGACTAGATTTAACAGAAAACAGAATGGTTTTGAAGATTGCTGTTTGTGGGGGAGGAATTGGTGGTCTGACTACTGCATTATGTATCGATCGGTTATGTGGGGATAATGTGTCTTTGGAAGTCTTTGAACAAGCTCCACAGTATAAAGTATTCTACTTTGAAGAGCGATTCTGACCTCAAGGAAATTGGGGCAGGGATTGGATTGGGACCGAATGCTGCCAAAGCATTGCATTTGATTGGACTCGATCAAGATTGTGCCAAGATCACTTCTTCTGACAGAGGACCTCATTCACATATCTGGATGAGAATCCGCAAATGGGATACCGGTAGTAAGATTGTTTCTCATCGTTAATATTAGGTGATGTGGTTACTGAGGTTCATATTCCTGAGACTGCGCAACGTCGTCGATCTGGTTTCCATCGTGCAGAGCTTCTTCAAGTCCTGTACGAAGCAATTAGAAAGAATCCCAATATCCGCATGCACGTCAACAAACGTCTCGTCAAAGTAGAAAAGCTTTCCGACGAAGAAATGAAACTTGAATTCCATGATGGAACAACTGCTACTGCGAATCTGGTCATTGGCGCAGATGGCATTCACAGCGTTGTGAGAAGTCATTATTTGAATGACGAGCCTATATTTTCTGGGATTGTTGCCTATCGTGGGCTAATTCCTATGGAAAAAGTTCGAGAGTTTTGGCCATTTGATGATTCTGATGTTTCTGGTTTCTGGACTCAACAGGGCAAACATTTTATGACGTACCTTATCTCATCTCACTCGCGGCTAATTGCAGATATCCGATTTCGACAGATGGACGAATTCTTAATATCGTTGCATTTGCATCGGGGCACAAGAATCCGCCAAAGAAAGAGTCTTGGGTTTCTAGAGCACCCAAAGCTGAAGTCTTTGAAGTATACAAGGATTGGGATCCGGTGGTGCAAAAACTGATAGAACTTATGGAAGATGAGCCAGGGTGCTGGGCACTGTATGATCGTTTGCCATACAAAAGTTGGGTGTTCGAGAACGGCAAGGTTGTTCTTATGGGCGACGCAGCTCACGTATCTCATTACCAAAAACCTGCGCTCATCTTAGTCAATGCTTCCACACAATGGCCAAGGTGGTTCACAGTCCATCGAAGATGCGTACACTTTGGGAAGATGTATAGCCGCTTACTTCGACGATAAATCCCACCCTCTGGAAGATTACCTTAAAGTCTACGAACAAATTCGACTTCCACGAACAGCCGCTGTGCAAGCATCGAGCCGTGAAACAGGCGAAATCTACGAACAATTAGGCGAAATGAAAGACATTCCCGATCAAGAGACACGTTATCGCATGATGCATGAGAAAATGGCAACTCGGATGCATTGGATGTGGGGATACAATGTGGACACTGAGATTCAAAAGAAATTAGATGCTTTAAAAGCCTCATCTTCCAATTAATATGTTCTCCCATTTGGCAGCTTTTGTAGCGCTAGAGTTTTAAGAATGTAGTTAGAAATGATTCGAGTTTTCCAGTGATGATGTCAGTTGTGTTTCCTACCCAACCTACCCAGCCATCTGGACGGACTAGCAGAGTGACTGCTTCCGTGGTGGAGGGTGAGATGCCATATGTAGCGTGGCCTGCGCCGTCTGTGTCGAAGTACGTACGTCCGATACCTTCCCCTTGCAAAGTTTCGTAGATATTGTATGTTCGTGGAGGATTGTAGAGTGAGATTGTAAGGAAAGAGAATAGAGATGGGATTTTGGTGAGGAGTGATGTCTGTAAATATGTGTGGAGACGGGCGATCGATTCGTTTGATTGTTCAGTTGGTTTTCCGCCGAAAACAACGAGATGGAAGCCACCGACATTTGGCATCAGGGTGATTAGACGCACGATGTCGCCGGAGCCAGGATGCATGACTTTGATATCTGGGGCTCTTTGGCCTGGTGCTACACTGGACGATGAAGATTTCGACCCAGTCAAACTTCCATCTGACGGATATTCGATGCCTAATCCGGTATTGAAGCCTTTAGCAGTGTCGAAAATGTCGCCGAGAATTTCATTGACGTCTCTATTGGGATCATAGCCTTCGGGTACTTTGCAACTCATCAACGCAGAAACATCTCGATCATAGCGAATCAGTTGTCTAGCCACCGGCAAACGTTCCTCCGTATAGGTATCCAACAGACTTTGTCCCGCATATCCTTTGAGCACAAGAGCTAATTTCCAGCTGAGATTGACAGCGTCATGGAGTCCTTGATTCTGACCCTGAGCTGCTGCTGAGGAATGTTGATGTGCAGAATCTCCAGCAATCAATATCCTTCCATTTTCCACCGCCAATGTTTGTGCAACACATTGTCGAATAGCATAAATCGTGTGCCAATCCACTCTACCAAACTTGACATTGAATGGCTTACAAGCCTCAATTGCCTCCTTTACAGCTGTCTCCTGAGTAAATGACCCTGGCGGATACATAGCCTCCCTTTCAGGAGTATACGCATATCCAATCCTGGTAGTTCCATGATCCAAAGGTGCCCATAGTACATTTCCATGTGTAGGAGATTCAAATGCAATGTACGATCTCACCACCTCCTTCGGAACATCCGTTGTAATCAACCCATCAATTCTAACCCACTTATCCACTGAACTCGTCGTATCAAGTTCAATCTTGGCTAATTCCCTCACCGTAGAACGTGCTCCATCCGCGCCAATAAGGAATTTACATCTCACCGTGAATGTTTCGGAATCTTTCTTAATAACAGCCTCAATAGGATACTCCCCTCCCTTCTCCAAAACAGAATAAGAAACTAATTCTGCAGGAACATCCACATGAATCCCCAAGGAAGCAAGTGCATCGCGTAAATGCTGTTCCGTATATTTCTGACGAATAACCATTGCGAAATCCAGATAAGTTCCTTCGATATCTTGAAGGAAACTCCATCCTCTCCCGTCTACTTTGCGACCTTTGGAATCGAATGTTACACTTCGACGACATACAAAGGCTGTTTGCATTAATGTTGTGAAGAGACCTAGTTGGTCTAGTAATTCGATTGAGCGTGGCCAAAAAGTAATTGCCCTTCCGAAGGCTGCTTGCGTGGATTTCGGATAACGTTCGACAATGTGTACATCTTTAATCCCGAATCGTGCAAGCGAATATGCTATATTGCGATTAGCAGTTGTTCCAATGACTAGGTAGTATAATGTGCATATCCCATGAAACGGGCTGGTATGATGTCAGTGAATGTACCTGTAAGAAGACCAACTGGTCCACCTCCGACAATTAGAACATCGATTTCCAAAACTGTCATTTTCCCGGTCAAACTTCTAGGGATTTGTGTTTGAGTGTTGGGAGCTTTGGGAGAATGAAGAAGCTTAAGAAGAAAGAAAAGATTTGCTTGGGCTCGGAAGTCGGAACAGAAATAGGCGGCGATGGATGTCGGCCGAAGGAGGCTTATCGCGGAGCATCGCTCCGTGGATTCTGGTTGGTCGGGACTCTCTAACCAGAATAGCGATTCGCGATAAGCCAAATTGTGCCCTGTCGTGACACTTTACATCGCGCAAAAGCTTCTGTCCTTCGAAGTAGATGCCGTATTCATCAGGTTCAAAGCGTTTTAAGCAACTAACGTACTGAAGGATTGTCACATGGTAGTTCAAGCTCCATCTCATGCATGGCAGCTCCTTCTTCAAGCTGGAGCAATCGGCGGGGAAGGGCCCATAAATATCACACGAGTTTACGATGCTCATCTTGTTGCTGCCGTACTACCTTCCTACAGAAGCCATGGGTGTTTCAATAGATCAGTCGCCGTGGCACGTAGATGTGAATCCATCTGCAACATATGATCCAAGAAATCCAGCAGTACATCTAATTCCCGTCCTTCCATCAACGACGGAAGTGCTGCACGAACAGTATCTCGATAATCGAATTCGAGGGGCTTTGGCTGGTTATCTGCTATTGTCAACATAGAAACGAGAACACGAACCGTATAATTGCAGAATTTCTTGAACTTGTTTGGTTTGTCTCAAGTTTCCGGGACACGGTCCACAGGTCCTGATCGTGGCTCGCGGAATCGATTCTTTTTGACCAAACGACAGATCAAAAAGCCTTGGATTCGTAAGTAACTGGAATATCTATGGCGGATGTTAACTATGATACTTTTGTAGCTAACTGAGGCACCGACACTCCAAATATCTGCCTTGGAATCCCACGGTAGTCCGAAAAGCACTGCAGGAGCAGCAACCGTTTCATCACCATAACCTCTGATCTTTTGAGTATTCTCATCGTCCTCTACGAACCCAGCTATTGGGTCAGGCACCGTCAAAAATTGATGAACCGCATCCGAAATCAGTTATTTTCACAGACATGACTTGCAACACAAACAAGTTCTGATCCGCAAAAGATAATGGTTGAGAAATGTAAATCCGCTCCTTCTTGCAATCTTCTTCTCGGTAAATCACTTTCGTCTCATAGAAATATGTCTCTGGATCTTCCGCTGGTACTGACTTGGCAACAAGTTGTTCTACTGTTGCATTGGTAAGAGAGAAACCTATCATAAAGTTTGAAGGATGGAGATCTACAATAAGCTTTGATGAGATGGGACCAAAGTCACAGCATTATGTATAATCCCCGTTGTGTGTAAGAATTCAAGTCCTTGCAGACTATGTTTGGAAATCCATTTTGTAAGGACTACTCGTTCGTCAGGATTGAATCCTCGACAAAATCTGCTGACATCTTGCCACATCGCTTCCAATACAAGACACATATATGTTCCTTTATCTCCTTCAAGTTCAAAGTGATCAAGTAGGTTGACTATATATTCATTGACATCGTGAGTAGCATTAAGAATCCGTTTTTGAACCGCCAATTCATGCCGATTATTGTTTTGCTAGTACTTTCAAAGCTACAGCTCTATTCTCTCCGCCATGTCCGTTAGAATAAAGGGAAATGACTGGTGCACCTGAGATCGTTTGCCAGCCAGACAGTAGAGTAAGATAGATCCAAAGCCAAGTTTCCGGATTACTTGATATCTTTGATTGCAGTAGATGTCCTTGATACGGACAGGGTAAAAGCGATGTTCCTTGTAGCATTCGTCTGATTCTTCTTCGTCGCCCACAAACGGATCTTCGAATCCGGAGAAACGGAGTGTTGTTTGAATCTGTCCATCCCACATTGCAACTTTTCGCGATGAGATGGATGGTCCTGCTGTGGAAAGCCTTCAGCTGTGGGACGACAACGTCCAAACAAAGTCAAACAATTACGAAATCGGGATTATCAGGAAATTACTTGCCGGTGATCCGCGAACGCGCGGAGATTCAGTCGGAGAAAAATTACGTTAGAAACTATCATATTGCCAAGAGTAACATCAAAAAGCATGAATTGTAACACGGATTAGCGTTGAGCAAGTGGTGGCGATGCCTTGGTCTGCCAACAAGTAAATTGAAAAGGGGACAATAAGGAGAAACAAGTCCATGCAGACTTTTGCCACGTACTGTTCCGAAAGTTTCAGGGACCTTAATAATAAAAAGCTAAATTTCAGCTGCAGTTTGCACCCCGGCTAAGAACACCGCCGGAACGGAGTGGGAATAGCCAAGCCAACTTTTTGGTTGGGGATATTCTCACATGCAAAACTGATCATTCCGGTACCTGTCGGGACGGCAATAT
>Ga0335073_10006313_pt1 | contig 16639 bp, 14 predicted proteins | sample Lox_Sample_22_FD_207093 | JGI IMG/M metagenome (GOLD analysis project Ga0335073, IMG submission 207093) | Soil microbial communities from Loxahatchee National Wildlife Refuge, Florida, United States - Lox_Sample_2.2 | ecosystem: Environmental > Terrestrial > Soil > Wetlands | place: USA... | reverse complement strand
CCCGCGCAGTACGTGGTCCGCATCGCATGCGCCAAGGCGCGCGCGGTGCGCGCGCGCGGCATGGCGCTCCCGGTGCTCGCGGCGGATACCACGGTGGTGATCGACGGCGCGCTCCTCGCCAAGCCGCGCGACCGCGCCGACGGCCTCGCCATGCTGGCGCGGCTCGCGGGCCGCACCCATGAGGTGCTGACCGCCGTGGCGCTCGCGACCTCCGCCGGCCTCGAGTTCCGTCTGAGCACGAGCGCCGTGCGCATGCGCCGGGTGTCCGCGGCGGAGGGTGCCGCCTACTGGGAGAGCGGCGAGCCGCTCGACAAGGCGGGCGGCTACGCCATTCAGGGGCGCGGCGCGCTCTTCATCGAGCACCTGAGCGGCAGCTACTCGGGCGTCATGGGATTGCCGCTTTACGAGACCGGCGAGCTGCTCGCCGCGGCGGGCCTGCGCTGGTGAGCACCGAGATCCTCATCAACGTCGCCCCGCGCGAGACGCGCGCCGCGCTCCTCGAGAACGGCGTGGTGCAGGAGATCCACATCGAGCGCACCAGCAGGCGCGGGCTCGTCAGCAATCTCTACAAGGGACGCGTGTCGCGCGTGCTGCCCGGCATGCAGGCGGCGTTCGTCGAGATCGGGCTCGAGCGCACCGCGTTCCTGCACGCCGCCGACATCGCCCGCGCCGTCCCCGAGGACACCCTCGTCGGGGCGCTCGCCGCCGAGCTCGGCCAGGGCGAGGACATCCGCCGCCTGCTCAATCCCGGCGACGACATCCTGGTGCAGGTGATCAAGGACCCGATGGGCACCAAGGGCGCGCGCCTCACGACCTTCATCGCGCTGCCCTCGCGTTACCTCGTGTACCTGCCGCGCGGCGCCGACATCGGCGTGTCGGCGCGCATCGAGGAGGAGGCCGAGCGCGCGCGCCTCAAGGGCCTGCTCGGTGAGCTCGCGGGCGCGACGGCGACCGGCGGCTACATCGTGCGTACCGCCGCGCAGGGGGCGACGGCCGAGGGTCTGCGTGAGGACATGGCGTATCTCGCGCGGCTCTGGGACCACGTGCGTGCGCGCGCCGCGCAGGCGGAGCCCGGCTCGGTGGTGCACGAGGATCTGCCGCTGTCGTTGCGGATGCTGCGCGATGAGCTCGCGCGCGGCGTGGCGCGCGTGCTGGTCGATTCGCCGCGCGAGCACGCCGCCATGCTGGCCTTCGCCGCCGCGTTCGTGCCGGGCGCCGTGCCTCTCATCGAGCTGTACGGCGGTCCGCGGCCGATCTTCGACCTCAACGGGGTGGAGGAGGAGGTGAGCCGCGCGCTCGATCGCAAGGTGCCGCTCAAGTCCGGCGGCCACCTGGTGTTCGACCAGACCGAGTCGATGACCACCATCGACGTCAACACCGGCGCCTACGTCGGACACCGCAATCTCGAGGAGACCATCTTCCGCACCAACCTCGAGGCGGCGGTGGCCATCGCGCGGCAGCTGCGGCTGCGCAACCTCGGCGGCATCATCATCATCGACTTCATCGACATGCGCGACGAGCCGCACCGGCGCGCGGTACTGGCGGCGCTCGAGCGCGCGCTCGCGGGCGACCGTGCCCAGACGCACATCGTCAGCTGGTCGCCCCTCGGCCTCGTCGAGATGACCCGCAAGCGCACCCGCGAGAGCCTGGAGCATCTGCTGTGTGAGCCGTGTCCGGGTTGCGAGGGGCGCGGGTTCGTGCGCAGTCCCGAGACCGTCTGCAACGAGATCTTTAGGGAAATAGTGCGACAGAGCAGGCAGTTTGCCAGCCGCGAGCTGCTGATACTGGCCCACCAGGACGTCGTCGACCGGCTCCTCGACGAGGAGTCCACCACCCTCGCGGAGCTCGAGGCGCAGGTCGGCCGCCCGATCCGCCTGCAGGTCGAGGCCCTCTACGGGGTGGATCAGTACGATGTCGTCCTGGTCTAGGGCTCGAAGGATCCACGCGATGCACAGGAGGCCCGCGGATGCTGCCGGGCCGGGCCTGCCCGGCGCGCGCTCCCATGCCCGCGCCGCGCTGCTCGCGCTCGCCGGGACGGCACTCCTCGGGGCGCTCGTGCTCGTGGCCTGCGCGCTCACCGCCTCGCAGGTGCCGCAGCAGCGCGCCACGCTCGAGGCGCTGGTGCGCGCCGAGACCGGCCTCGACGTGCGCTTCCGGGAGCTCGAGGTGCGCTGGGGCTGGTACGGTCCCGAGGCGGTTTTCCACGCGGTGCAGCTGCGCGAGCCCGGTGACGACCGGCTCCTGGTCGCGGCGCCGCAGCTGGTGGCGGGCGTCGACCTGTGGCGCATGTTGCGCAGCGGCGCGCTCGCCGTCGGCCGCATCACCCTCGTCAACCCCGACATCGACCTGACGCGCGCCCCGCTCGCCGCCGCGCTGTCCACGGCGCCGGCGAAGCCCGCCACGGCTCCCGCCGCGGATCCGGCGCGGCTGCTGGCACACTGGCGCGGCGCGCGCGTCGACGTCGTGGGCGGAACGCTGCGCGCGGCGCACGCCGGCGTCGCCTTTGCCGCCGACATCCGCCACGTGCAGCTGCTGCGCCTCGGCAGCGGCTGGCAGGCGGATGCGCTGTTCACGCTCCCGCAAAGCCTCGGCGCCGCGCTGCACGCGCAGTTGAGTCTGCACGGCGATGCGCGCGGCAACGCCGGTCTCAGCGGTGCGCTGACGCTGAGCGGCACGCGGCTCGAGCTCGCCGGCTGGCACGGGCTGCTCGCGGCCCTTCCCGTGGCGCAGGCGCTGCCCGCCGCGGGTCGCGGCGATGCCACCGTGCGGCTCGCGTTCGCCCACGGCGCCGTCGTGGGTGCCGCGGGCTCGATCGACGCCACCGGACTCGCCTGGCCCGCCGCGCTGGCGGCGGCGCCCGACCTCTCGCTCGCGCACCTCGCGGCCAGCTGGCAGCTCGAATGCGCCGGCGGCGACTGGCATCTCGCCGTGCAGCCCGCCGGCGCTGTGCCGCTGCGCGTCGCGGGAGTGAGCCTCGCCGCAACGGTGAGTGCCGCGCACCTCGATTTCAGCCGCGCGCGGGCGCCGGGCACGCAGCTCACCCTCAGCGCCGAGCTGCATGAGCTCGCGGCGACCGCTCCGGGGGGCGGGCTCACCCTCACCGGTCTCGAGGGGCATCTCGGCGGCACGGGGCGCACGCTCACCGCCGAGCTGCACTCGCACGACGCCCGGCTGCTGCGCGGCGGCGATGCCGCCCCGGTGGCTGCCGGCCTGAATGTCAGTAGCCGTCTCACGCTTGAGGATGCGCCTCGCGGCTGGCAGCTCACCGCCCCCGCGCTCGAGATGCGCTCAGGGGGTGCACGGCTGCGTGCGGGCGGCACGCTCTCGGGCGCCCCGGGCGCTGCCCCGATGCTCGCGGCGCACGCCGCGCTGCAGGCCGTGCCGGTCGCGCTGCTGCGCGAGCTCCTCGGTGCACGCACTCTCGCCGCGCTCGGCCCGGCCGCGGGCGAGCTCAGCGGCGGCCGCATCGTGCACGCCGAGCTCGCGGCGCGCGGTGCGCTCGATCGGGGGCTTCCCTGGAGCGGCGCGCACCGCGAGTTCAGCGGCGCCCTCGAGCTCGCCGACGCGACCCTCGCCGGGGCGGGAGACTGGCCGGACCTGCACGGGCTCGATGCGCAGCTCGACTGGCGCGGCGCCCGGGTGCGGGCGCGCGTCGCGCACGCCGCAGCGGGCGGCTTTCAGCTGGCCGCCGTCCGCGGCGAGTGGGACGCACGCGACGCCGGGCTGACGCGTCTATCCGGGCGCCTCAGCGGGCCGCTCGAGCAGGCGCTCGCATGGCTGCGCGATCATCCACAGCTCGCCGCGAGCGCTGCGGGCGCGGCCCGGCTCGATCTGTCCGGCGCCACCGTCGTCGATTTCGACCTGCGGCGCACGGGCGCTGGCGCGCCCGGCGTGCCCGGCGCGCTTTACACGACGCGCCTCTCCGCGCTTCTCGATGCGGCGCGGCTGCGCCCCGTGGCGGGGCTGCCCGCGATCGGGGCGCTGCGCGGCACGCTGGCTTACGCCGACGGACACCTGCGGCGCTCGACGATCACCGGGCAGTGGCTCGGCGGCCCGGTCGTCCTCACGGTCGGCGAACGGCGCGAGGCCGGTGTCGGGGCGCTCGCGCTCACGGGGCACGGCACGGTCGGCATGCGCGAGGCGCTCGCTGCGGCGGGCGCGGCCGGGGGGGCGCTCGAGGGCCGCGCCGAATGGAGCGCGGACCTGCGGATCGTGCCCGGCACGGGGGGTGCGCCGGGAGGCTGGCGCGCCCGCGCCGACTCGAGTCTCATCGGCGTGGCGAGCCGCTTACCCGAGCCCTTCGCCAAGAGCGCTGCCGCGGCGCTGCCGCTGCACCTCGAGCTCGCCGGTACCGAGGCCGCCGGCGAGCTGCACATGGCGCTCGGCGAACGGGTGCGGGGCGTGGCGCAGGTGCGCCGCCGCGGCGAGCTCTGGCAGATCGAGCGTGGGGCCTTGAGCCTCGACCCCGGCGCCGCGGTGCTGCCGGCGGGACCCGAGATGCGCATTTCGGGCCGCGTCGGGCGGCTCGATCTCGCCGCCTATGCCGCGCTCTGGCGCGAGCTCGCGCACGATGCGGCCTGGCCGATGCTGTCGGTCGACCTCGCGGCCGCGGAGCTGCGCGCCGGCGAGCGCAGTTTCGCCGCCGCGCAGGTGTTCGCCGAACGTGGGCCGGGCGTCGACCGGCTGCGGGTCGAGTCGCCGGAGCTGACGGGCGAGGTACGCTGGCCGGCGGCTGCCGATGCCGCGCAGCCGGTGGTGGTGCGCCTCGAGCGGCTCGACCTCGCAGGACTCGATGCGGGCGCCACGGGCGCGGCGCTTGCGGCGCTCGGCCCCGCGGTGCAGCTCAGCGTCGCGAAGCTCGACTGGCAGGGCCGTCCGCTCGGGACGCTCGCGGCGACGATTGCCGCGCGCGCGGGCTCGTTCGAGATCCGCGAGCCCGCCGCCGGCGATGCGGGCGATGTGGCCCGCGGCACGCTCGCATGCGAGGCGCCGCTGTGCCACGCGCGCGTCAGTCTCGAGACGCACGATGCCGGGGCGATGCTCGTGCGGCTGGGGCTGCGGGCCGATCTCGCGGCGGCCCATGGCGCGGTGAGCGCCGAGCTCGCCTGGCCGGCCAGCGCCGCCCCCACGGTGACGACCTTGCACGGCACGGTGCACCTCGAGCTCGAGGACGGCGTGGCGCAGGGCAGTGCGGGCGCGGGGGCACCCGGCACGCCGCCGGGGCTGCTCGCGGTCCCGGGGCTCATCGCCGCGCTGGGGTTGCCGCAGCTGCCCTTTGCACGTCTCAGCGGCGATTTCACGCTCGCCGGGGGCGAGGCGCGCACCGCGAACCTGCATCTGGACGGGGACACCGAGATCCTGCTGCACGGGCGTGTCGGCCTCGCCGCGCACGACTACGACGCGGCGGTCTGGGTCCTCAGGGGCGAGGAGCGGCTGCCGGCGGCGGTGCGGGCCCTGCCCCCCGCCGCCCGGATGGCGGCGCTGTGGATGTCGCTGCGCGAGCTCTTCGGGGGCGCGGGCCGGGCACCCGCCGCCTGGCGCTTGCGCGGCACGTGGGATGACCCCATGGTAACGGAGCCATGAAAGTCGCCGCCCTGCAGATGACCTCCGGCCCCGACGTCGCGGCCAACCTCGCGCAGGCCGGCGCGCTGCTGGAGGAGGCGGCGCGCCGCGGCGCGCGGCTCGCCGCGCTCCCCGAGAACTTCTCCTTCATGGGACTGAAGGATGCCGACAAGCGCGCCGTGGCCGAGCCCGACGGCACCGGTCCGGTGCAGGATTTTCTCGCCGCCAGCGCGCGGCGCCTGAAGCTGTGGATCGTGGGCGGCACGACCCCGCTGCGCGGCGGCGCCGACGGCCGGGTGGCGGCCGCCTCGCTCGTTTATGATGCAGCCGGCGCGCGCGTGGCGCGTTACGACAAGATCCATCTGTTCGACGTCGACCTGCCGGGACGCGCCGAGACCTACCGCGAGTCGGCCAACGTGGCCCCGGGTGCGCGGCCGGCGGTGCTCGATACGCCCGTGGGGCGGCTCGGCCTCTCGGTGTGCTATGACGTGAGGTTCCCGGAGCTGTACCGCAAGCTGAGCGCCGCCAGGGCGCAGCTGCTCTCGGTGCCCTCGGCGTTCACCACGCCCACCGGGCGCGCGCACTGGGAGACGCTGCTGCGCGCACGGGCCATCGAGAATCTGTGTTACGTGATCGCGCCGGCGCAGTCGGGCATCCATCCGAGCGGACGCGAGACCTATGGAGACAGCATGATCGTCGATTACTGGGGCCGGATCCTGAGCCGCGTGCCGCGCGGGCGCGGCTGCGCCGTGGCGGAGGTGGACCTCGAGCGCCAGATGAGCGTGCGCGCGGGCTTCCCGGCGCTCACGCATCGCGTGCTCGGCGAGGGGGCGCGCTCGTGAGCCAGCCGACCGATGCGCTCACGCTGGCGCGCGAGCTGATCCTGGCGCCCGGCGGGCTCGACGACCGGCGCCTCGACAACGTCTTCGGCCAGGTGCTGACCCACGCGGTCGACTTCGCCGACCTCTATTTCCAGCTCGCGCACCAGGAGTCCTGGTCGCTCGAGGACGGCATCGTCAAGGACGGCAGCGCCAGTATCGAGCAGGGCGTCGGCGTGCGCGCGCTGGCCGGCGAGAAGACCGGCTTCGCCTACTCGGACGAGATCGTGCTGCCGGCGCTCGAGGAAGCCTCGCGCGCCGCGCGTGCCATCGCCGTACAGGGCGGCGGGCGGCAGGTCGGCCCGTGGCGCACCGCGCAGGGACATCGGCTGTATCTGCCGGCCGATCCCGCCGCCGCGCTCGCCACCGCCGACAAGGTGTCCTGGCTCGAGCGCGTCGATCGCGAGGCGCGGCGCCTCGATCCGCGCATCGTGCACGTGAACGCGAGTCTCAACGCGGTGCACGAAGTGGTGCTGATCGCGACCAGTGAAGGGGAGCTCGCCGCGGACGTGCGGCCGCTGGTGCGTTTCAACGTCTCGGTGCTGGTCGAGCAGAACGGCCGGCGCGAGCAGGGCTACGCCGGCGCGGGCGGGCGCTACTCGCTCGCCGAGCTGGTGGCGAGCGACCGGCCGCTCGCGCGCGCGCGCGAAGCGGTGCGCCAGGCGCTGGTCAATCTCGAGGCGGTGCCGGCTCCGGCGGGCACCATGACCGTGGTGCTCGGACCCGGCTGGCCCGGCATCCTGCTGCACGAGGCCATCGGCCACGGGCTCGAGGGCGATTTCAACCGCAAGGGCACCTCGGCGTTCGCCAACCGCATCGGCGAGCGCGTCGCCGCCGCAGAGTGCACCGTGGTGGACGACGGCACGCTCGCCGCGCGCCGCGGCTCGCTCAACATCGACGACGAAGGCACGCCAACGCAGTGCACCACGCTCATCGAGAACGGCGTGCTGCGCGGCTACATGCAGGATCGCCTCAATGCGCGCCTCATGGGGGTCGCGCCCACCGGCAACGGCCGGCGCGAGTCCTTCGCCCACGCGACACTGCCGCGCATGACCAACACCTACATGCGCCCGGGCCCCCACGATCCGCAGGAAATCATCCGCTCGGTGCCGCGCGGCATCTATGCCGTCAACTTCGGCGGCGGCCAGGTGGACATCACCTCGGGAAAATTCGTGTTCTCGGCGAGCGAGGCCTACGCGATCGAGAACGGCCGCATCACGGCGCCGCTCAAGGGCGCGACGCTGATCGGCAACGGCCCCGACGTGCTGACGCGCGTCAGCATGGTGGGGAACGATCTGAAGCTCGACGAGGGCGTCGGCACCTGCGGCAAGGATGGGCAGAGCGTCCCGGTCGGCGTCGGCCAGCCCACGCTCAGGATCGACGGCCTGACCGTGGGCGGAACAGCCTGAGCACTGTCGTCGCGCGCTGACGTCGGCGTTCCCCGACAATCGCGATTCTTCACACATCGGGTCAATATGGGCCGTGGGCGGTCACGCGGCGATCCGCGATGCTGCACTCGCGGGCGGAGCAGGAATGCACCCGCGTGCGCAGGCAGGCGCGGCCCGCACCGCGACCCACGACATAATCGGGACCGTTGGCGGGTTTGTGATTTTCCACACGCCCCCGAGGGAGCCAAGTCCGTAGCGTGCATCCGGCAGATTGCTGCCGCTGGAAGGACGACACGATGCAAGCCGAGCCCAACATGACGATGTCCGACACCTCCACGCTGAAGCTGCCCGCGGAGCTGCTGGCGGAGCTGAAGCGGCATACGAAACAGAAGACGGATTACCGCCTCGAGAGCTTCAAGCCGACGCTGATCGAGCGGCTGCTCGGGGTCTTCGGCCTGAAATAACCGGCTCCTGCGGCCCGTCCGGCCCGGCGCCGCCGCCGGGTATGCGCGGCTGTCCCGGCAAGTTAGGATGCCGGGATGGAACGCCGCCACCTGTCCCGGCCGGTCTACGAGGGGCTGCCCTGGTTCTACATGGGCTTCGGGCTCCTCGCCCTGATCGCGAGCTACCTCCTGGCGCCGCACGGGATGCTGAGTCACCTCGTGGGCCTGCTCGGCCTGGTCGCGCTGGTGTACGGCATGGTGGTGCTGCTGCGGCGGCGTGACTTCCGCGCCATGCGCTCGCAGTACGGCGACCCCGACTCGGTGAGCGACGAGGACCCGGGCCAACCCTGAGGACGCCGCCGCGGGCGGGCGCCCGCGGGCGCCTCAACCCGCGCTGCGCTTGCCCTTGGAGTCCGGGGTTCCCTCCGCGGCCGGCGCCGCGTGCAGCTCGGGAATCTCCGCGAGCGCCGGGATCTTCGGCAGCGTGTCGGAGGCCACGGCGTGGCCGTGGGTCGCACGCTCATCGACGTACATCAACTCGTGCTTGCCGACCAGCACCACGTCGCCGTCGTTGAGGTAGTGGCGGCGCACGCGCGCCGACTTCACGTAGATGCCGTTGGTGCTGTTGAGATCCTCGACCACGCAGGAGTGCTCGGTGGTGATGATCTGGCAGTGGTGGCGGCTGACGAAGCGGCTGTCGATGTGCACGTCGTTGTCGGGCGTGCGCCCGACGATGAGCCGCCCGATGCGCAGCGGCACCTCCTGCACGGTGCGCCCGTCGGTGGCCACGAGCAGCTTGCCGATCTGGGCACCGGCCTGGCGCGCTGTCCCCGCGGGGCTCGCCGACACGGCGGCGGCCGGCGGCGCGGCAGGCGCCGCTGCCCCCGCCGCGCCCGCGGGCGCGTGCGGCTCCGGCGCCGCGGCCTGCGCCGGCAGCGGCGCGTCTCCCGCACCGGCGGGGGCGGCCGCGGTATCCGCGTGGCCGCCCTTGCGCGCCTGCCAGCGCAGCTCCGCCACGGCGCTCAGCACGTCGGCGCGCCGCACCGCATCGCGGTTGTCGGTGTAGGCGGCCATCATCGCCGTGTCGCACAGCGTGTTGATGAGGCGGGGGACGCCGGCGGTGAAGCGGTAGATCTCGTGATAGCTGTCGGGCGTGAAGATCTCGCGGTTGCCGGCGCCGGCCACCTCGAGGCGGTGCTCGATGTAGGCGCGCGTCTCGGACTCGGTGAGCGTCGCCAGGTGAAAGCGCAGGCGCACGCGCTGCGTGAGCTGCTCGAGCCGCGGGGAGTTGAGCGTCTCGTTGAGCTCGGGCTGCCCCGCGAGAATGATGCGCAGCACCTTCTCCTTGGTGGTCTCGACTCCGGAGAGCAGGCGGATCTCCTCCAGTACCTTGGGCGAAAGGTTCTGCGCCTCATCGACGATCAGCAGCACGCGCCGTCCGGCGGCGTGCTGCTCGATGAGGAAGTTGTTGAGCGTGCTGATGAGCTCGGCCTTGCGCATCTTGAAGGGCGAGAAGCCGAACTGCACCAGTACCGCCTGCAGGAAGTCGCTGGTGGTCACCTGCGTCTGGTTGATCTGCGCCACCACGACGTCGGCCGGCACTTCCTTCAGGAACGACTCGATGACCGTGGTCTTGCCGGAGCCGATCTCGCCGGTGATCACGACGAAGCCGTCCGTCAGCCAGATGGTCGACTCCATGTACGCCTTGGCGCGGGCGTGCTGCTTGGAGAGGTAAAGGAACTGCGGGTCCGGGCTTAAGCGGAACGGCAATTCCTTGAGTTTGAAGAGCTCGAGGTACATGCGAGTGGGACTCGCGGGGAATGTTACGGGATGCGCACTCCGGCGGCCAATCTGGCGGCCAGAAGCCGCGCGCGCGCATCGCGCCGGGCGGCGGTCGGCTCGACGATGGTGCAATGGCCCACCTTGCGGCCCGGGCGCGCACGCTTGCCATAATCGTGCAGGTGCACGCCCTCGAGGGCGAGCAGCGGCGCGCGCGGCGGGATGCGTCCGATCAGGTTGATCATGGCGCTGTGGCCGAGCGGGCGCGTCGAGCCGAGCGGCAAGCCGAGGATCGCGCGCAGGTGGTTCTCGAACTGGCTGGTCGCCGCCCCCTCGATAGTCCAGTGCCCGGAGTTGTGCACCCTGGGGGCCATCTCGTTGGCGATCAGCCGCCCGCCGCGCACGAAGAATTCGATCGTGAGGACGCCGCGGTAGCGGAAGTGCGTGAGCACGCGCTCGAGATAGCGCGCCGCGAGCCTCTGCCAGCGCTTCGGGCCGTAGGGCGCACAGGTGAGGCGCAGGATGCCGGCGCCGTGGACGTTGCCGCACAGCGGGTAGACCGCCAGCTCGCCGCGCGCGCCGCGCGCGCCGATCACCGACACCTCGCAGTCGAACGGCACCCATTCCTCGTAGAGGAGCGGCGCGGCACCGAGCTGCGCGAAGGCGCGCTCGGCCTCGGCGCGCGTGCGTACCACCGCCTGCCCCTTGCCGTCATAGCCGAGGCGCCGTGTCTTCATGACCCCCGGCAGTCCCACCGCAGCGAGCGCCGCGGCGAGCTCGGCGCGCGAGCCGACGGCGCGCCAGCGGGTCGTCGGGATGGCGAGCTTCTCGAACAGGCGCTTCTCGCTCACCCGGTCCTGGGCGCAGCCGAGCGCCGCCGCCGGCGGGGCGATGCGTGCGCCGTGCGCGCTGCGCTGCAGCGTGCGCAGGCTCGCGACCGGCACGTTCTCCCAGTCGAAGGTCACCACTTCGCAGCGCCGCGCGAGCTCGGCGAGGAGCCTGCGGTCGGTGAAGGCGCCGTTGAGCAGCGGCGCCACCTGCCCCGCCGGCGCATCGCTCGCCGGGTCGAGGCACAGGAAGTCGAGTCCGAGCGGGTAGCCCGCCAAAGCGAGCATGCGGCCGAGCTGGCCGGCGCCCACGATGCCGACGGTCATGAGCGTTTGAGCTGACGCGGATCGGGGTTGTCGAGCACGCCCGCCGTCTGTTGGGCGCGGAAGGTCTCGAGCGCCTGGTGCACGGCCGGATGCTTGTTGGCCAGGATGGCCGCGGCGGCGAGCGCCGCGTTGGTGGCGCCGGCGCTGCCGATGGCGAAGGTCGCGACCGGCACCCCGGCGGGCATCTGCACGATCGAGAGGAGCGAGTCGAGGCCGGAGAGGCTCTTCGACTGCACCGGCACGCCGAGCACCGGCAGACTGGTCTTGGCCGCGGTCATGCCCGGCAGGTGCGCCGCGCCGCCGGCGCCGGCGATCAGCACCTCGAGGCCGCGCGCGCGCGCCCCCGCGGCGTACTCGAAGAGCAGGTCGGGGGTGCGGTGCGCCGAGACCACGCGCACCTCGTAGGCGACGCCGAGGCGGTCGAGGGTATCGGCGGCGGCCTGCATGGTCTCCCAGTCGGAGGCCGAGCCCATGATGATGCCGACGAGGGCCTTCATCGCGGCATTGTAGCCAACAATGCGCGCAGCGCGCGAAACAACTCGCGCGCGGCGCCGGTGTGGCCGCCGCGGGCGCGCTCGGCGCGGGCGGCGCCGATGCGGCGCGCCCACTCCTGCGTGTCGATCTGCGGGTACTCGCGCGCGAGCTCGGCGAGCGCCGCCGGGTCGTCCCCGATGAGGCGTTCGCGCCAGGCCTCGACGCGGCGGAAGCGCTCGGCTTCCTGCGCGCTCACCGCGCCGCGCGCCGCGAGCGCCGCGCGCAGCGGCTGCGGATCGAGCGCGCGCATCAGCTTGCCGATGTACTGGCGCTGGCGGGCGAGCCCGGCGCGGCTGGTGATGCGCCGCGCCTCCTGCAGCGCCGCCGCCAGCTCCTCGGGGATGCCGAGAGCGGCGAGCTCCTCGTCGGGGAGCGCGAGCAGCTGCTCGCCGAGATCCTGGGCGGCATGCGCGGCGCGCTTGCGCGCGCTCTTGCTCGGGCGCTCGCCGGTGTCGCCGGCATCGTCTGCGGGGCTCATCGCGGCTGCTACACTACCACCATGCCACCGAGTTCCGAGCTCGCCGGCGCCGGACAGCTGGCGGACCTGGTCAGCCTCACGCTGCAGGAGGCGCAGCGCCAGGGGGCCACGCAGTGCGAAGCCGACGCCTCGGTGAGCCGCGGCCTGTCGGTGAACGTGCGCCTCGGCGAGGTCGATACGGTCGAGTACCAGCGCGATCGCGGCCTCGCCGTGACGGTGTACTTCGGCAAGCGCAAGGGCTCGGCCAGCACCGCCGACCTCGGGCGCGCCGCGCTCATCGATACCGTCGCCAAGGCATGCGCCATCGCGCGCTACACCGCCGAGGACCCCTACGCCGGGCTGGTCGAGCCGGAGGCGCTCGCCCGCGACATTCCCGACCTCGATCTCGACCATCCGTGGGACCTCGCCCCGGAGGATGCCATCGAGCTGGCGCGCGCATGCGAGGCGGCCGGGCTGGCGGTCGATGCGCGCATCGCCAACTCCGAAGGCGCCTCCGTCGGCAGCCAGCGCTACAGCGGCATGTACGGCAATTCGCTCGGCTTCCTCGCCGGCTATTCCTCCACCAGCCACTCGGTGAGCTGCTCGCTGATCGCGGAGCAGGGCGAGGAGATGCAGCGCGATCACTGGTACAGCGTGGCGCGCGATGCGGCCGATCTCGAGGACGTGGCGCGCATCGGCCGCCTGGCCGGGGAACGGGCGCTGGCGCGTCTCGGGGCGCGGCGCCTGACGACGCGCCGGGCGCCGGTCGCCTTCGCGCCCGACATGGCGCGCGGACTCATCGGGCACTTCATAGGTGCCATCCGCGGCACCGCCCAGTACCGCAAGGCTTCGTTCCTGCTCGACGCCGCCGGTACCCGGGTGTTTCCGGCGTTCGTGCAGATGCACGAGCGGCCGCACCTGCCCAAGGCGCTCGCCAGCAGCCCCTTCGACCAGGAGGGCGCCGCCACGCACGACCGCGAGCTCGTTCGCGACGGGGTGCTCGACGGCTACGTGCTCGGCAGCTACTCGGCGCGGCGGCTGGGGCTGAAGACCACCGGCAACGCCGGCGGCATCCACAATCTGCTCGTCGCCTCGAGCGACGGCGGCCTGAGCGCGGCCGACTTCCTCGCCCGGCTCGACACCGGGCTCCTCGTCACCGAGCTCATGGGGCAGGGGGTGAACGGGGTGACGGGCGACTACTCGCGCGGGGCGAGCGGCTTCTGGGTGGAGCGCGGTGCGATCCAGTACCCGGTGCACGAGGTGACCATCGCCGGCAACCTCAAGCGCATGTACCTCGACATCGCCGCCCTCGGCGCCGACACGGATGTGCGCGGCGCGGTGCGCGCGCCCTCGATCCTCATCAGCGAACTGACGATTGCCGGTGAGTGAGGCTGAGCGCCGGCCGCGGCGCCTCCTCGACCAGCTCGCGCAGGGTCTGCTCGCCGCAGCTCCTGCGGCGCGCCTCCTCGAGGCTCTCCATGACCCGCTCGACCGGTGCGATGACCAGGCCGCGCGGCACCACGTGCCCGCTGCGCTCGCCGCGGGCGAGCTCGAGGATCTCGCGCACGCGGATGTGGCCGATGTCGCGCCCGGGCAGGAGCTCGTCGTCGTCGCTCACCACCAGGAGCCCGGCGCGCTCGAGCGTCGCCACCATGCGCGCCACGGCGACACCGGGTAGTCCGAGCTCGGTGGCGAGGCGATGCACGCTCCAGTGGCCGCCGCCGGCGACGTGCGTGCGGCCGACGAAGTACATGATGCGCAGCGCCAGCTCTTCGATCTCGAACCCCGAGAGGCGCAGCGGCTGCAGCCCGAGGCGCAGGTACGTCGGGTTCTGGACGTAGAAGGAGAGCTGGGCGCCCGCAAGCAGGATCAGCCAGCCGAAGTAGGTCCACAGCAGCCCCGCCACGATGAAGGCGAAGCCCGCGTAGACGATCGTGAGGCGCGTCGAGTACACCACGAAGGCGGTGAAGATCTTGCCGACCGCCGCCCACAGGACGCCGCCGATCACCGCACCGGTGAGTGCCGGGCGCCAGCGCACGCGCGTGTTGGGCACCAGCATGTAGAGGGCGGTGAAGAAGGCGCTCACCATCGCGTAGGGGGCGAGGCGGATGCCGGCCGCGCGCATCTGCTGCAACAGCGGCAGGTGCAGCCGCATGACCTCCTGGAGCGGAGTGCTGAGGAGCGCCTGGTGGGTGAGGCCGATGAAGCCGACCAGCAGCACGGGACCTGCGACCAGCAGCGCCGAGTACTCGGTCACGCGGCGCGCGAAGCTCCTCGGCTGCTCGACGTGCCAGAGGAAGTTGAAGCTGTCCTCGACCTTCTTGATGGTGCCGATGAGCGTCCAGGCGAGGAGCGCGAGTCCCACCGAGCCCACCACGCCGCTGCTCACCCGGTTGGCGAACTGCACCACGCGGGTGGTGAGGTCGGTGGCCGCCGGCTCGCCCACCGGGCGGAACAGCTCGTAGACGATCGGCACCAGGTCGCGGTGCCCGCCGAACATCTTGAGGACCGCGAAGGAGAAGGCGAGCAGCGGGATGAGGGAGAGCAGCGTCGTGTAGACGAGGCTCATGGCGCGCAGGTTGATCTCGCCGCGCGACAGATCGCGCAGCAGCGCGTACGGGTAGCGCAGCAGGCGCAGCGACGCGCCGACGGCACCGGGGCGCTGCGCGGCCGGCCCGAACAGGACCCGGTCGAGAAAGCCCCAGATGCGTTGCCACATGGCGGAAGGATACAGTGTCGGGCGGAGGTTGACTCGTGAGCGCGAATTCCGGATTTCCGCAACGCCTCGTGTGCCTGACGGAGGAAACGACCGAGACGCTCTACCTCCTCGGGGAGGAGTGGCGCATCGTCGGCATTTCCGGCTTCACGGTGCGCCCGCCGCGGGCCCGGCGCGAGAAGCCGCGGGTCTCGGCCTTCACCAGCGCGCGCACCGAACGCATCGTGGCGCTCGCGCCCGACCTGGTGCTCGGCTTCTCGGACCTGCAGGCGGATATCGCCGCGGAGCTCATCCGCCGGGGCCTGAACGTGCACGTCTTCAACCAGCGCAGCGTCCCGGGGATCCTCGCGATGATCCGGACCCTGGGCGGCATGATCGGCTGCGAGGCGAAGACCGCGGCGCTGCTCGGCGAGCTCGAGGCGGGGCTCGAGGCGGTGCGCGCGCGGGCGGCGCGGCTGACGCGGCGGCCGCGGGTGTACTTCGAGGAATGGGACGAGCCGCTCATCTCGGGGATCGGCTGGGTGTCGCAGCTCGTCGCGCTCGCCGGGGGCGAGGACTGCTTCCCCGAGCTCGCCCGCGAGAGTCTCGGGCGCAACCGCATCATCGCCGACCCGCTCGAAGTGGTGCGCCGCGCCCCCGACATCGTGCTCGGCTCCTGGTGCGGCAAGAAATTCCGCCCCGGGCAGGTGGCCGCGCGTCCCGGCTGGCAGGAGCTCGCCGCGGTGCGCACCGGCTTCGTGCGCGAGATCAAGTCGGCGATCATCCTGCAGCCCGGGCCGGCGGCGCTCACCGACGGCGTGCGCGCCATCGAAGGGGTGATCCAGGAGTGGGCTGGCGCGACTAGCTCATTCCGCGCCGCACCCGGATCAGCTCGTACGCCTCGATGATCTGCTGGGTGCGCTGCTTGGCGTGACCGACCATCGATTCGGGCAGCCCGTTGGCCTTGAGCTTGTCCGGGTGGTGACGGCTGAGCTGGCGGCGATAGGCCTTGACCACCTCCGCATCGCTCGCGCCCGTCTCGATCTCGAGCACCCGGTACGCCGCTTCGATCGAGGCGGCGCCCGCCGCCGCGGCGCCGCCCTGGCCGGGGCGCTCGCCGCCGAAACCGCGGCGCTGGATGCGCAGCACCGCCTCGATCTGCGCGAGCTCGAGCCCGGAGACGCGGATGGCGGCGGCGATACGCTGCATGAGCGGGCGCACCGGACCTTCGAGGTTGTTGCCGGCGAGCGCCGCACGCACCTGGATCTCGAGGAAGATGCGCAGGATGTCCGGGCGGCCGCGGCACGCGGAGCGCAACGCCGCGAGCTCGGCGTCGAGGTCGAAATCGCTGTGCTTGCCGGCGGTAAAGAGCGCGATGGCGTGGCGCACCTGGGCGGCATCGAGCCTGAGGTCGGTCATCACCGCGCGCGCGGCGGCGATCTCCTGCTCGGAGACGCGGCCGTCCGCCTTGGCGAGGTAACCCATCACGTGAAAGGTGGCGCGGAAGAAGCGCTCGCTGATCTGCGCCACGTCGGCGGGCGCGCCGCCCGCCTCGCCGTCGTCCTCCTGGGCCTGGTCGAACTGGTGGCCGAGCAGCACCCCGACCGCGAGCCCGATCGGCCCGAAGGCGAGCCCGATGAGCCCGCCGGTGAGCTTGCCGAACCATTTCATGCCCGCCGCCATGTCAACGTATAGTACCAAGCGCATGTCAGCGCCCATCGTTTACCGCACCCACCTCAAGGGCCTCGA
>Ga0335073_10006312_pt1 | contig 16641 bp, 15 predicted proteins | sample Lox_Sample_22_FD_207093 | JGI IMG/M metagenome (GOLD analysis project Ga0335073, IMG submission 207093) | Soil microbial communities from Loxahatchee National Wildlife Refuge, Florida, United States - Lox_Sample_2.2 | ecosystem: Environmental > Terrestrial > Soil > Wetlands | place: USA... | reverse complement strand
CGATGCCATGCAGGTCCTCGTCCTTCGCTGTCCGTCTGCTCTATACGCTGCGGCCGCTGAGGCGGCTGTCGCTCAAACGGGACGCTGCCGTGACGGAAATTGCCTACAGGAACCGGTCCGTGCGCGGGCGCGTTGCCGTGCCCGGCGACGATCAGGAGGAGACGTCGTCCTCGCGCGCTATCACGAGGCGCGGCCGAGCGCGCGCGCCCGCAGCTGCTGCACCAGAGCGATGAGTGCCGGGGCGCTGTAGGGCTTGGCGAGGTGCACCTGGTAGCCCGCCTCCAGGGCATGCTCGCGGTCCTCCTGGCGCGCGTACGCGGTGACGGCGATCGCGGGTAGCCGATCCGCGAGCAACCCGAGCTCCTCGCGCACGATTCGCATGAACTCGTAGCCGTCCATGCCCGGAAGGCCGATGTCGCTCACCAGCACATCGTATGGAACATCCGCGGTCACCTCGCGCAAGCGCTCGAGCGCGCGAATCGCGGTCGTGGTGGCGGTCACTTCGGCCTCCTGCTCCTCGAGCGTGCGCTTGAGATACTCGCGCATCTCCGGTTGATCCTCGACGGCGAGGATCCGGATGCCCTTGAGCGTGCCGGCGCTCGCCTGCTGGTGATCTCGCTCCGACGTCCGTCGGGGCGAGGATGCCGCAGCCGGCGGCGTTTGCGGAAAATCGGCCGTGAACGTCGATCCGCAACCGGGTCCGTCGCTGTGTGCATGGATGCGGCCTCCGTGCAGCTCCACGATCTGCTTGACGATGGACAGGCCGAGGCCGAGACCGCCGTGATGACGCGCCTTGGAGGTATCGGCCTGGCGAAAGCGGTCGAATAGAAACGGCAGGAAACCCGGGTCGATGCCCTCGCCGGAATCCTGGATCTGGATGCAGCAGCCATCGCCCAGGCGCCGCGTCGAGATCGAGACCCGCCCGCCCTCGGGCGTGAACTTGATCGCGTTGGACAAGAGATTCCATACCACCTGGCGCACCCGGGTGCCGTCGGCCAGAACCGAGCAGCTGCCCGCGTGCTCGCTCGTGATGGTCACGCCTTTGCCGTCCGCCGCCGGTCGTTGTGCGGTGATCACCGACTCGATGATCTCCACGAGATCGACCTGCTCCAGCGCGAGCTCGAGCTTGCCCGAGATGATCCGGCTGGAATCGAGAAGGTCGGAGATGAGCTGGGATTGCGCCAGCGCATTGTCGATGATGACGTTGAGCCCGCGCGCCAGGAGCTCATCGCTCCTGCCCAGCTTGAGCTGCAGCAGGCGCGCCCAGGAGACCACGTTCGAGAGCGGCGTGCGCAGCTCGTGCGAGAGCGTTGCGAGAAACTCATCGCGCGCGCGCGCGGCCCGGTCCGCCTCGGCGCGCGCGGCGCGCTCCGCCTCGAGCAAGCGCTCCCGCTCCGCGGCGAGCGCGCGAAATCTCTGCTCGCTCTCGCGTAACGCCGCTTCGGCGAGCTTGCGGTTCTCGATGTCGATGTTCATGCCGATCCATCCGTGCATCGTGCCGTCCGCCATTCTAGTCCGCAGCCTGTGCGTCGCGGGTCGGCGACACTCAAGGGGCGTACGGGCATTCTGCGGCGCCGCAGGACGGCCGCCGGCTGCCGCCGGTGGATTCTCACAGCCGCTCCGCGCGCGCGGAAATTTCCGGTCGGCCTCTGGGGTCACCTGACAGAAAAGTCTCACACCGATATCGCGGCGCCGGAGCTTAACAGCCGTCTCACGCGGGGTTATCGTCGGATCGATGGACCCGGAAACGACGATCGCCCACCCGTTGACGGCCTTGTGTGAGCCATTCCCGGCGCTCGAGGCGATGGATCTCGACCCGTTGCTGCAGCGGATCGGCGCTGCGCGCATCGTGCTGCTCGGCGGCGCCTCGTACGGCACATCGGAGTTCTACCGCATGCGCGCGCGCATCACACAGGCGCTGATCGAGCGCAAGCGCTTCGATTTCATCGCCATCGACGGCGATTGGCCCGATGCGGCGCGCGTCGACCACTACGTTCAGCATCGGAGTTATCCTCCCTCGGAGTGGAGCGCCTTCAGCCGCTTCCCGACCTGGATGTGGCGCAACGGCGAGGTCCGTGACTTCGTGGAGTGGCTGCGGCGGCACAACGCCGAGGTCAGACCGGGCGAGCGGGTCGCTTTCCACGGACTCGATCGATATAGCCTCTACTCTTCCATTCGCGCCGTTCTCGAGCACCTCGACGTTCTCGATCGCGAGGCCGCGCAGCTGGCACGCGAGCGCTATGCCTGCCTGGTGCCATGGCAGCCGGACCGCGCGCCAGTCCGAGGGCGCTCGGCCGTCACGCGCGGGTACGAGAGCTGTGAGCGGGAGATTCTGGCGACATTGACCGAGCTGCTCGCACGGCGAGTTCTCTATGCGGAGCATGACAGCGAGCGGTCCCTGGATGCGGTTCAGCACGCCCGCTTGTCGGCCGAGGCGGAGCGCTACTACCGTCTCATGTACTACGGCGAGCGCGCCGTCCTCGCCAAGCGCGACGCGCACATGTTCGAGACTCTCGAGGAGCTGCTGAGCTTTCGTGAGGCTGGCGGCCGGGCCATCGTCTGGACGCACAATGCGCAGGCGGGTGATTCCGCGGCGACCGAGGCAGCGAGCCGCGGCGAGTCGAATCTGGGGCATCTGTGTCGGCAGAAGTACGGCGATGCGTGCTTCGCGCTTGGTTTCGGAACCGACCACGGCACGGTGGCGGCGGCATCGAGCTGGGATGGCGCGGTCGAGCCCAAAATCATCGAGCCCGCGATCGAGGGCAGCTACGAGCGCCTTTTCCACGGCACGGGCGTGCCACGCTTCAGTCTCGTTCTACGGGGCCGCGCTTCGCGTCTCGATGCAGCCCTGGGTGAGACACGCCTGGAGCGCGCGATCGGCGCGGTGTATCGAGGCGACTCGGAGCCTGCGGGCCGCTACTTCGAGGCGAGCTTGGCGCGCCAGTTCGACGAGCTCATCTGGTTCGACGAGACCCGATCGGTGGTGCCGCTCGCGCCGGCGGTCATCGCAGCCTTTCCCGACAGATTTCCGTTTGCCCTGTGATATCCGGCAAGACTTGCGCAGTCGCCGTGCATCAGCCTATGTTGGCCGGAAGCGCGGCCGGCCACCTCGAGCGCAACGGCGCGAACCTTTGCGCGAGGCACAGGTCCACTGAGTGAGGGCGCCCTTGCGCCCCCGAGTCCTACGAGACGCCGAGGTTGGATCCCATAGGGTTACGGGATAGCCAGCCCCTTAACGGCGTCGCCGGCGTCGGCAACACTGTCCTTCGCCCACCACGTTCTTTTCGCAGCGCGATTCGATCAGGAGTTGGAGCCATGCGAGGCAAAGACCACAGAGGTGAAGATGTACGGCGTGCTCATCGCCGATGATCACCCTCTGGTCAGGGCTGGGTTCCGTCAGTTTTTGCAAACTGACCCGGCGATCGCGCGCATCGGTGAGGCCGGCACCGCCGAACAGGCCCTGGCGATGTCGCGCAACGAGCACTGGGATCTCGTTCTTCTGGACATCGGGCTCCCCGGCCGCAGCGGCCTCGATATCTTGAGCGACATCATCGATGCGGATCGCGACAGCAAGGTCCTGGTCACGAGCGCAATGTCCGAGCGACAGTTCGCGGTGCACGCCCTTCGACTGGGGGCGAGCGGTTATCTGAGCAAGCACAGTGCTCCGGAAGAGCTCATGAGGGCCGTGCACGCCGTGCTCGCGGGCCGGCATTACGTGAGTGCCGATCTCGCCAATGCCTTGAAGGCGGAGCAGGAGCGAAAGCGCGATGCCCCGCTTCATCAGCAGCTGTCGACGCGGGAATTTCAGATCTTCTGCAAGATGGCGGTAGGCCGCTCGACGCTGTCGATGGCAACGGAGCTCGGCTTGAGCTCGAAGACCGTGAGCACCTATCGGGCACGGATCTTTCAGAAGATGAAGTTTCGCGCCAATGCCGACCTCGTCGCGTACGCGATCCGCAACGGGCTCATTCCCGGAACCATGGCAATCGAGCCGACCCTGGCAACCGAGAAGCCGACGCATCCGTCGGCCGCACCGGGCCAGCGCGGGTCCTAGGAGGGACCCTCGGGCCGCCGTCGCGGCGTGAATCCATGCACAGCTCTCGGTGCAGGCCGGCCTGCTGTGTCGGCTTGCGCCTACAGTTTTGCCCCATCGCAGGCCGATATTCTCGGCCTCAGTGCGCCGGGGGGCGCCCCTGCCGCGGTGATTTCCATGAAAAAGCGCCAAACGGGTGAGCACGATCTGTCGGCCATTGCGCCAGGTTGTTTGATCGCCGAGCCCGGTTTGCGCTGAGCATGCGCGCGATCTTCGGCCCGGCTGCGAATCTCGGCGTGAAGATCACGCTGCTGCTCGCGGCGGCGTTGATGGCCGCCGGGTTGCTCTTCTGGTGGTGGTGGCCGGGAGCAAGCTATGCACGGCACCTGCGCACCGTCGTCGAGCAGCCGGTGCCCTTCAGTCATCAGCATCATGTCGCGGGTCTCGGGATCGATTGTCGCTTCTGCCACAGCTCGGTCGAGCTTTCCGCCGATGCGGGACTTCCGCCGACCCATACCTGCATGACCTGCCATTCGCAGATCTGGACCAACGCTGCCTTGCTCGCGCCGGTGCGCGAGAGCTTCGCGCGAGATCGGCCGATCGTCTGGCGCCGTATCACGGATCTGCCCGACTACGTGTACTTCAATCACGGCATTCACATCGCGAAGGGCGTGGGGTGCTCGAGCTGTCATGGCGATGTGGCCTCGATGGCGCTCACCTACAAGGCCAGGAGCTTGACCATGGAGTTCTGCCTCGATTGTCATCGCAGCCCGGGCCGGAACCTGCGGCCGCGCTCGGCCATTTTCGACACCGCCTGGCAGCGCACGGCGCACACACCCTCGCCGGCGGCTCTGCTGGCGCTCTATCACGTTCCCGACCGCGTTCTCACGGACTGCTCGCTATGCCACCGGTGACCCGCGGCGCGCTCTGGCGCAGCCTCGAACAGGCGGTGAACGATCCCGACTTCGTGGCGCGTGCCCTGTCCGAGTTCCCAGGCCTCGAGCAGGCGATCGCCGAGCCCCTCGACCGCCGCCACGCACTGCGGCTCATGGGCGCAGCGCTGATCTGGAGCGGGCTCGCAGGATGCGATTCCAAGTTCGGCCAGGATCTCATCCCGGCGGTGCGCGTTCCTCCCGGCATCGTGCCCGCCTTGCCCAATCATTACGCGACCGCGCACCTGCTCGACGGCTACGCGAGCGGCATCGTGGTCAAGCATTGGATGGGCCGGCCGCTCAAGGTGGAAGGCAATCCGCACCATCCGTCGAGCCTGGGCGCGGCCAGCGCGTTGGCGCAGGCGCTGCCTCTCGACTTCTACGATCCCGACCGGGCCGCGGCGATACTGGAGCACGGTGCGCCGAGCGATCTCGGCAGGCTCGAGCGCATCATCGCCGCTCAGCGCGAGCGCCTGCGCCGGTCGGGCGGGAGCGGCTTTCGAATTCTCATGGGCAGTACCAGCTCGCCGACGCTCGCGGCACAGCTCGATGCGCTGCTCGAGCAGTATCCCGGGGCGCGATTGACGATCTGGGACCCGGTTTCGCGCGAGACGATGCGGAAGGGCGCCGAGCTCGCCTACGGGCGATCCCTCGAGGCACTTGCGCGGGTCGATCAGGTGGATGTGCTGTTTGCGGTCGACGGCGAGCTCATCTGTGACGGTCCGGGAAGCCTGCGCTATGCACGCGAGTTTGCCGCCCGGCGCAACCCAACGCGCACGTCGGCCATGAGCCGCGTGTACGCGCTCGAGTCGACACCCACGCTCCTCGGGTCGGTGGCCGATCATCGGTTCATCGCCGCTCCTTCGGAGATCGACTCCATCCTGCGCGGCCTCGCATCCGCGCTGCTCCCGGATCGCGCGCCGTCCTCGGATTCCGTGCGCGGCTCGATGCCGAGCTGGTTCGGAGCGCTGGTCGAGGATCTCAACAAATCGCGCGGCCGTGCGCTGATCCACCTGGGACGGGCACAGCCTGCCCATCTGCACGCGCTCGCCCATGTGCTGAACGAGGCGCTCGGCGGGCGCGGCTCGACCTTCGATCTGATCGACCCCGTGCTCTATTCGATGCCGGACCATGCGAGCTCGCTGGCCGAGCTGGTCGAGGACATGCGCTCCGGCCGCATCGAGTGTCTGCTCATCATCGACAGCAACCCGGTCTACGCGGCACCGGCGGTGCTCGGCTTTGCCGAAGCGCTCCGGCGCGTGCCCCTGAGCGTCGCACTCGCGCCGCGCGCCGATGAGACCGCGCTCGCGACCCGCTGGTTCGTGCCGCAGGCGCATCCATGGGAAGCCTGGAGCGATGCGCGTGCCCATGACGGCAGCGTCACCCTCCTGCAGCCCCAGGCATTGCCGCTGTATCGGGGCTTTAGCGCGCACGAGATACTGGCGAGGTTCGCCGCGGCTTCAGCTCCCACCGGCGAGGAAATCGTGCGCGGCTACTGGCAACGCCGCCTGGGAAGCGGTCTCGAGAGCACCTGGCACGATGCGCTCGCGGCCGGAGTGATGACGGGCAGCGCCGGCGCCGTGGTCAGCGCGAGGCTGCGCAGCGACGTCTTCGACGGCATGCCCGACGCAAAAGGCGCTGCCACGAGCGCGCCGCTCGAGCTGCTGCTGCGTCCCGATCCCTGTCTGTGGGATGGCCGCTATGCCAACAACCCCTGGCTGCAGGAGCTGCCGCGCCCGCTCACCAAGCTGGTGTGGGACAACCCGCTGTTGATCGCGCCCGCGCTCGCGGAGCGGCTCGGAGTCGAGAACGGCGATCACGCGCGGCTCGCGGTGGGCGCCGCCGCGGTCGTGGCACCCGTCTGGATCGTGCCCGGGCAGGCGCCCGGCTGCGTGACCGCGCTCCTCGGCTCGGGGCGCAAGGACGGAGGAAGACTCGCAAAGGGGGGCACCGACTTCTATCCGCTGTCGGGTGTGGCTGGAATCGTGCATCTGGACAAGGCGCCCGGACACACGGCACTCGCGAGCACGGAGCACCACAACCTCGTCTTCGGCGCTCCCGCCGAAATCCTGCGCCACGCAACCCTCGCCGAGTTCACCGAGCATCCTCGGTTCGCGGCCGAGCCCGCATCCCTGCCGCATCTCTACCGGCGAACGCCGCCGGGCCCTGCTCAATGGGCCATGAGCATCGACCTGAATGCCTGCATCGGCTGCAACGCCTGCATCGTCGCCTGTCAGGCGGAGAACAACATTCCCGTGGTCGGCAAGGCACAGGTGCTCGAGGAGCGGGAGATGCACTGGCTGCGCATCGATCGCTACTACGAGGGAAGTCGCGACGATCCGCAGAGCTTCTTCGAGCCCGTGCTGTGCATGCACTGCGAGGAGGCCCCCTGCGAGAACGTGTGCCCGGTCGGTGCCACCGTCCACGACTCCGAAGGCCTCAACGTCATGGTGTACAACCGTTGCGTCGGAACGCGCTTCTGTTCGAACAACTGCCCCTACAAGGTTCGCCGCTTCAATTATTACGCCTTCGCGCGCGAGGCCCGGCGCCCGCCGCAGTCCTGGAATCCCGAGGTCACGGTGCGCGCGCGCGGCGTGATGGAGAAATGCTCCTACTGTATCCAGCGTATCGCCGCGGCGCGCATCGAGGCCGACCGCGCGAACCGCGAGGTGGGCGAGGTGCGCACCGCCTGCCAGGCGGCCTGTCCCACGCAGGCGTTCACCTTCGGAAATCTCGCGGATCCGGCGAGCGAGGTCGTGAGGCGCAAGCAGAGCCCGCTCAGCTTCGCCATGCTCGCCGAGCAAAACACCCGACCGAGGACCACTTACGAAGCGCTGGTGCGCAATCCCAATCCCGCCATTTCCGGAGAGCGCTCATGACGCGGCTCGCCGCGAGCAGCCTCCCCCGCGGTGACCGCCCTTCACTCGACGATCCCGTGGTGCGCCCCGGACTCACCCTGGGCGCCATGACCGACCGCATCTGCGCGATCGCGCTGCGCGAGCGGCCGTACCGCTGGTGGTGGATCGCCTTCGCGCCGTGCCTCGCGCTCACGCTGCTGCTCATCGTCGCCATCGCCTACCTCTTCTACGCCGGCATCGGCATCTGGGGCGTCGACTGGCCCGTGATGTGGGGGTTTGCCATCCTGAGCTACGTATGGTGGATCGCCATCGCCTCGGGCGGCACCATCATCTCGGCGCTGTTCTTCTTGATGGGCGCGGAGTGGCGCGACTCCATCAACCGGGTGGCCGAGTCGATGATGCTGTTCGGTGCCGCCGCCGCCGGGGTGTATCCCATTCTGCATCTCGGGCGGCCCTGGCTGTTCTACTGGCTCTTCTTCTATCCGAACACCATGACGCTCTGGGCGCAGTTCCGCAGCCCGCTGCTCTGGGACTTCTGGGCGCTCTTCACCTACGTATTCGCGTCGATTCTCTACTGGTTCCTCGGGCTCCTGCCGGATCTCGCGAGCGCTCGCGACCGTGCGTTGCCCGGGACCCGGCAACGCATCTATGGCCTACTGGCGTGCGGTTTCCGCGGCACCAGCACCGAGTGGCGCCACCTGCGCGCCGCGTACGCGGTGATGGCCGCGATCATGGCGCCGGTCGTGGTGTCCATTCACAGCATCGTCGGGCTCGACTTCGCCGGCGCCGCCGCGCCCGGATGGCACTCGACCCAGTTTCCCCCCTTCTTCGTGAGCGGCGCGCTTCTTTCCGGGTTCGCGATCGTGCTGCTGCTCATCATTCCGCTGCGCAGGCTGCTGGGACTCGAGGACATGATCACCGGACGGCACCTCGAGGTGCTGTGCAAGCTGTTGCTCACGAGCAGCCTGTTCGTCGGCTACGCGTATCTGATGGATGCCTTCACCACGTATTACGGCGGCGATCGGGCCGAGCGCGTGATGTTCGAGGCTCGGCTGTTCGGTCCGAGCTATCGATTCGTGTACTGGGGAGCGCTGCTCTTCAACGTCATCCTGCCTCAGCTCTTCTGGATGCCGAGATTGCGCGTGCGGCCCGCGGTGATCGTGCCGATTTGCCTCGGTGTGGTGTACGGCATGTGGCTCGAGCGCTACGAGATCGTGGTCACCAGCCTGCATCGGCCGAACCTGCCGTCGGCATGGGGGCTGTATCACGGCACCTTCTGGGATTGGGCCACGCTCCTCGGCACCGTCGGCATGTTCTTGAGCGGCATCCTGCTGTCGGTGCGCTTCGTACCCGTCGTCTCGATGCACGAGATGCGTGCGCGGATCCTCGCCGCGGCGGGGCGCGGCGCGCCATGAAGGGCCTGCTCGCCGGATTCGATTCCGAGCAGGCGCTGCGCGAGGCGCTGCAACGCTTCGCTTCCTGGCGCGAGATCGAGACCTACACCCCGATGCCGCTGTCGCCGCCGGGCCTCGTGCCAGCGCCGAGAGGCGCGAGCCCGGCATTCACGCTGCCGCTCGCCATGTTCATCGCCGGCATCGCGGGGTTCTCCGCCTTCTTCTGGCTCATGGCGTTCGCGGATGTCCGCGCTTATCCGCTCGATATCGGCGGGCGTCCGAATTTTGCGTGGCCCACCTTCGTGCCGATCGCCTTCGAGCTCGGCGTCCTGTGCGCGATGGCCGCGGGATTCTTCGGCTTCTTCATCGTGTGCCGGCTGCCGCGCTTGTTCGATCCCATCGACCAGTGCGCGAGCCTCAAGCGCGCTTCGCGCGACGGCTGGTTCCTCGCGATCCGCTCGAGCGATGCCGCGCATCTCGAGCAGGCCCGCGGGATCCTCGTGGCGCTTCGGCCGGCGAGCATCGAGGAGTTCGCCGCGTGAGCGGCCGGCGCCTCGCTCGCGGCCTGTGCCTGGCCGCGACGCTGCTCCTCGCGGCTTGCGACGAGATGGTCGTGCAACCCAAGCAACAAGTCTACGAGCCGCTGGTGGGGCCCGCGCAGATTCCGGCCGGCATCGTCGAATTCGAGGCACACGCGGCGAAGGTCCCGCCGCTCACGCTCGAGCTGCTCGAGCGCGGACGCGAGCGCTATCACGTCTTCTGCGCACCGTGCCATGCGGAGCTCGGCGACGGAAACGGCATGATCGTGCAGCGCGGCTTTCCGGCGCCACCGTCGTTCCACTCCGATGCGCAGCGTGCGCTCACTCCGCAGCGCCTGTATGAGGTGATCGGCAACGGCTTCGGGGCCATGTACTCCTTTGCCGACCGCATCGCACCCGCTGATCGCTGGGCGATCGCCGCGTACGTGCGCGCGCTCGAGCGCAGCCAGAACGCGCCGCCGAGCGATCTTGCCGCAGGCCGCGACTCGGCCGAGGGAGCGCCGTGAGGCGCGCCGCGCAGCTTGCCTTCGTGATCGGAGGCATCAGTCTCCTGGCAAGCATCGCGGGCTGGATCCTGGCGCCGGCCGAGTTCGCTCACGCCTGGCTCGCGGCCGTCTACTGCTGGATGGCGTGGCCGCTGGGGAGCCTCGCCCTGGTCTTGATCCATGCGCTCACCGGCGGAAGCTGGGGATACCTCATCCGCCGGCCGCTCGGCGCCGGCATGGCAACCCTGCCGCTCATCTTGCCGGTGCTGGTGCCGGTGATCATCTCGGGGCATCGCCTGTATCCCTGGATGCAACCCGCTCTGGCGGCCCATCTCGACAACGGGCTTTATCTCAATGCGCCCTTCTTCTATGCACGCACCACGCTTTACCTCGCCGTCTGGCTCGCGCTCGGCGCCGCCGCACGGCATGCGTTGCGCCAGCCCGATCATGAGCGGCGGCTGTCGCGGCTGGCGCCCCCCGGCCTCATCTTGCTCGCGTTGACCGTGACGTTTGCGGCCATCGACTACACGCTCTCGCTCGAGCCCACGTTCGAATCGAGCGTCTACGGGTGGATGGCGGGCAGCGAGTCGCTGCTGTTGGCGCTGTCGGCCGCCATCATCGGGCTGGCCCTGGACGCGCGGCGCGCCGTCGACGTTCGGCCGCTCGCCCGGCTCCTGCTCGCGCTCACGCTCTTCTGGGCCTATCTCGACTTCATGCAATTTCTCATCGTCTGGAATTCCGATCTCCCCAGGGAAGCCGCTTGGTACCTGCGCCGCTCGACCGGCTTCTGGGGCGCCGTCGCCGCGGCGGTCGTGATCGGCCACTTCGCGCTGCCGTTCTTCGTCCTGCTGTGGGCGCGGGTACGGCGATCGCTGCGAGCGGTCGCATCGATCGCCGCGTTGCTGGTGCTCGCCGAGCTCGCGCGCGTGTGGTGGATCGTGATCCCGGCCGCGAACCGGCCGCTTGCCTGGATCGACCCTGCCGCCATGTTCGCGGTACTCGGCGTCGCGTGTGGGTTTGCGCTGCGTGCCTATCCGAGGCTCGCGCATCTCGAGGTGGCCGCTCGTGGATGAACCCGAGATAGCGATCCCCGCGGCGCGCCACGAGCGCAGCGACATCGGCGAGCGCTTCATCTGGGCCGCGCTGGCGGCGAGCGGCGGCTTGCTTCTCGCCTGCGCGCTCCTCACCTACGGGTTCTATCCGAGCTCGCATCTCGATCGGACTCTGCCTCTCCCGCTGCCGCGCTATCCGGCGCCGCGACTTCAGCCCGATCCGCCGGCCGACCTGCGCGCGTTTTACGCGGAGGAGATGCGGCGTCTGGCGAGCTCGGGCTGGGCGGATTCGAGCCATCGGACCGCGCACATCCCGATCGAGCAGGCGATGCGCGAGGTCGCTCGCGACGGGATACCCGGATGGCCGAGGGAGAATCCGCCGTGATGGACCGCGCGCGCGGTGCTGGGCTCGTCGCGGCCGCGCTGCTGCTGAGCGCCACCCCGCCCATCCTGTCCGGCGCGGCGCTCGCGGCCGCCGCGCCGGCCATCGCTCCCGAGCAGCTCGCCTATCGCGATCGCTCGGGAGCCGCCCTGCCTCGGCTGCCGCTGCACGATGCCGGCGGAGAGGACGTGCGCTTGGTCGACCTCGCGCAGGGCCGTCCTCTGATCCTCGTGCTCGGCTACTTTCGATGTCCGAACCTCTGTGGCGTGGTACGGGCGAGCCTGTTCCGGGCGCTCGCCCTGGCGCGCCTCATGGCCGGACGCGACTATGCGCTGGCCGTCGTCAGCATCGATCCAGGCGAGTCCGCCGCGGATGCGGCGCGCGCGCGCGACCACGACCTCGCGGCTTTCGAGGTGCGCGGACGAACGGCCTATATCCATTTTCTCACCGCCTCCCCGGCGGCGATCCGCGCCGTGGCGGACGCGGTGGGCTTCCGCGACCAACCGGATGCCGCCGCGAGCCTGGCGAGGCCGCAGTGGATTCACCCGGCGGGAATCGTGTTCGCGACCGCGGACGGCACGATCTCGAGCTACCTGCTCGGCGTGGGCTACCGGCCGGAGGCCGTGCGTCTTGCGCTCGCGCGCGCGGCCGCGCGCAGCATCGTGGCGCAGACGGCACGACCGATCCTGCTGCTGTGCTTTCACTTCGATGCCTCGACCGGGCGCTACTCGCTCGAAATTCTCAAGCTCCTGCGGCTCGGCGCCATTCTGGCCTGCCTGGTCCTCGCCGCCGTCCTCTACCTCTTGTTCCGGCGCGAGCGGCGCGCGCCATGATGCTCAGCCTGCCCCGGGCGTCCGAGAATGCCGCGGAGGTCGATCATCTGCTGTGGGCGTTGCTGATCATTTCGGCCGCGGTGCTCGCCCTCGTCATGGCGCTGCTCCTGCGCTACATCGTGAAGTACCGCGCCTCGAGCGAGTTCGATCGCGGCGCGGAGGCGCAAAAGAGCTGGCGCTTCGAGAGCGCGTGGACCGCGGCCACGCTGCTGATCTTCCTCGGGCTGTTCGTGTGGGGCGCACGGCTGTATGTGCGGCTGTTCGATCCGCCGCGCGATGCCCTCACGATCTATGTGATCGGCAAGCAGTGGATGTGGAAGGTCGAGCACATCGGTGGCCAGCGCGAGATCAACTCCCTGCACGTCCCGGTGGGCCGGGCCATCCTGCTGGTCATGACTTCCGAGGATGTCATTCACGACTTCTCGGTGCCGGCGTTCCGCGTCAAGCACGACGTGCTGCCTGATCGCTACGAGACGCTGTGGTTCACGCCCACCCGCGTCGGCACCTATCGCCTCTATTGCACCCAGTTCTGCGGCGTGGACCATGCCAAGATGCACGGCGAGGTGGTGGTGATGTCGCCGCCGGCGTTCGAGCGCTGGCTCGCGCAGAACGGCGGTGCGGGAGATCTCGCCCGGGAGGGACGCGCGGTCTTCCTGCGCTTCGGCTGTGGCGGCTGTCATGTCGGCACCGCAGGGGAGGGGAGCGCCACGGTACCTGCCCCGTCGCTCGCGGGACTCTACGGTAGTCCGGTGCCGCTGGCCGGGGGAGGCGTGGTGGTGGCCGATGAGCGCTACCTGCACGACTCGATCGTCGATCCGGGACGCGAGGTGGTCGCGGGTTACGAGCCCATCATGCCCTCGTTCGCGGGCCAGATCGGTGAGGAGGACATCGTCAAGCTCGTCGCCTACATCAAATCGCTCGCGCCGGGTGAGCGTCCGTGAGCGCCGTGCCCGCGACCGTGCCGGTGAAGCGCGGCGAGACCGAGGGCTCCTACCTCGAGGACGGCCACACGCTCGCAAGCTGGCTGCTCACCACCGATCACAAGCGCATCGCGCTGCTGTATCTCGGCTCCATCACCTTTTTCTTCTTCATCGGCGGTATCGCCGCGGCGCTGGTGCGCTTGAATCTCATCGTGCCCCAGGGATTGCTCGGCTCGGCGGAGACCTACAACCGCCTGTTCACCATGCACGGCGTGGTGATGGTCTGGTTCTTCCTGGTGCCCGCCGTACCGGTCACCCTCGGCAACTTCGTGATTCCTTTGATGCTCGGCGCACGCGATCTCGCATTCCCGAGGCTCAATCTCTTCAGCTGGTACTTGTTCATCGCGGGCGGCGCCGTCACGCTCTGGGCCCTGCTGGTCGGCGGCGTGGACACCGGATGGACCTTCTACACGCCGCTTTCGACCGGCTACTCGAAGAGCCACGTGGTGCTCGCGGCGGTCGGCATCTTCATTGCCGGCTTTTCCTCGATCGCCACCGGGCTCAACTTCATCGTGAGCATTCACCGGCTGCGCGCGCCCGGTCTCACCTGGTACCGGATGCCGGTCTTTCTCTGGTCGATGTACTCCTTGAGCGTCCTTCTGGTGCTTGCGACGCCGGTGCTTGCGATCACGCTGCTGCTGGTGACGCTCGAACGGCTGTTTCACATCGGCGTGTTCGATCCGGCGGTCGGCGGCGACCCGCTCTTGTTCCAGCACCTGTTCTGGTTCTACTCGCACCCCGCCGTGTACATCATGATCCTGCCGGGGTTCGGGGTGGTGAGCGAGATCATCCCGACCTTCGCGCGCAAGCCGATCTTCGGATACAAGTTCGTGGTGTGGGCGAGCGTGTCGATCGCCGTGATCAGCTTCTTCGTGTGGGGCCATCACATGTTCGTGGCCGGCACTTCGCTCTATTCGGCGATCCTGTTCTCGATCCTGAGCTATCTGGTCGCGGTTCCCTCGGCGATCAAGGTGTTCAACTGGATCGGCACCTTGCACAAGGGCCACATCGAGTTCGATGCGCCCATGCTCTATGCACTCGGATTCGTCGGCCTCTTCACCATCGGCGGCGTCACGGGATTGTGGGTGGCCGCACTGGCCGCGGACGTGCATTTGACGCAGACCTATTTCGTGGTCGCGCATTTTCACTACATCATGGTGGGCGGCATGGTATCCGCGTTCTTCGGCGGGCTGCATTACTGGTGGCCGAAGATCACCGGACGCCTGTACCCCGAGATGTGGGCCCGCGTCGCGGCGCTCATCATGTTCATCGGTTTCAATCTCACCTTCTTCCCGCAGTTCGTGCTCGGCTATCTCGGCATGCCGCGCCGCTACGCCTCCTATCCCCCGGACTTCCAGGTGCTGAACGTGCTGTCCTCGGCCGGCGCGACGATTCTTGCCGTCGCCTATCTTCTGCCGCTCGCGTATCTCACCTGGTCGTTGATCTACGGAAAGCGCGCCGCAGCCAACCCGTGGCGGGCCACCGGCCTCGAGTGGCGCACGCCCTCGCCGCCGCCGACCGTGAACTTCCTGGAGACCCCGGTGGTGACCACGGGCCCCTATGCCTTTGGCGCGGGCGATCGAATGCACCATCATGCCTAGCGGTGCCGTGCGCCACGACTTCCAGTACGCGACGCCCGCGTATCAGTCGCAGACCGCGGTCGCAGGCATGTGGTTGTTCCTCGCGACCGAGGTGCTGTTCTTCGGCGGCCTGATTCTCAGCTGGATCTATTCGCGCCATTGGAATCCAGCGGGCTTCGATCGCGGGTCGCAGCGCGCTTCGCTCGCCGCGGGCACCGTCAATACGGCCATCCTCGTGACCAGCAGCTTCGCCTACGCGCTCGGCCTGCTGCGCATCCGCGAGGGCGATGCGCGCGGACTCGTTCGCTGCTGCGCAGCGACCTTGGCGCTGGGTCTCGCATTCCTGGCGGTCAAGTTCGGCATCGAGTGGCCGGACGATTTCCGCCGGCACCTGTTTCCCTCGGATCCCGATTTCGGAGTTCAGGGCCCGCAGCAGGGCGGGGCGCGGCTCTTCTACGTATTCTATTTCTGGGGCACCGGATTGCACGGGCTGCACATGATCATCGGCGTCGCGCTGCTGCTGTGGATCATGCACCGCACACGGCGCGGCGATTTCTCCAAGCGTTACCATACGCCGGTCCTCGTGGTCGGGCTCTACTGGAGCTTCGTCGACATCGTCTGGCTCACCTTGTACCCGTTGATCTATCTCATCGGGAGGAGCGCATGAGTGCCCGTCGTCTCGTCATGGCCTGGCTCGGTCTCATGGCTTTGGGGGCGGCCGAGCTCGCCGCAAGCTTTTTGCCGCTGCCCCACGCCTGGCGCCCGCTCATCATCGCGCCGGGCGTGCTCATGATCCTGATCGTCGCCGTGACGTTCATGGAGGTGACCGAAGGTCCCACCATCGTGCGTGCATTCGCGCTGGCGGCCCTCTTCTGGCTGTTCATACTGCTGGCGTTGGGCGCCGCCGACCCGCTGACGCGCACCGACTATCCGACCCCACAGGCGCGCGTGGCCCCGCCCGCGGGCGCGTGATGTCCGAACGCGAAACCGCTCAGTCCGCGGCCGGGCCGAACAAACTGCGCCGTGCGGTGTGGACGTCGCCCGGGGTCACGGGAGCCGCAGCGTGGCTCCAGCTGTTGCGCACGTAAGTCGCGACCGCGGCCACTTGCTCATCGCTCAGTTGCCATGCGAAGGAGGGCATCGCGGGCGCCGTGGGCTCGGCGGGCGTGGCGACGCTCTGCGAGCCCTGCAAGATCACTCGAATGACGCTGGTCGGCTCGCGCGAGGCGATCGAGGCGGAAGCGGCGATGTTCGGAAAGAGATAAGGGACGCCGCTGCCGTCCGGCTTGTGGCAAGCCGAGCACAGATCATCGTAAATCGCCGCACCGGCGAGCATCCGTGGGTCGTTCGCGGCCAAGCGGGGCACGGCGGCGCTCGTCGCGGTGCGCGACTTGAGGAAGACGGCAATCGCATCGAGGTCGCCGGCGCGCATGCGGTCGCTGGAATAGGCGACCTCTTCGCCCATCGGGCCGGCCGCGGCGGCCAAGCGGTTATGACCGCGCTTCAGATACTCGGCGATGTCGGCGATCGACCATAGTCCCAAGCCGGTGCGCTCATCGTTGGTGATGTTCGG
>Ga0335073_10006311_pt1 | contig 16642 bp, 15 predicted proteins | sample Lox_Sample_22_FD_207093 | JGI IMG/M metagenome (GOLD analysis project Ga0335073, IMG submission 207093) | Soil microbial communities from Loxahatchee National Wildlife Refuge, Florida, United States - Lox_Sample_2.2 | ecosystem: Environmental > Terrestrial > Soil > Wetlands | place: USA... | reverse complement strand
GTCGAATATCCGTTTCAATTCCACCAGCATTTCTTCGTATTTCGGCTGGCCTTCAACCGGGGCGTAAGATGAGGACAGGAGCCGTCCTTTGAGTCCTTCAAAATCGAATTGCTGGACGTTGTGGAAATTCTTGAAACGTGGTTCGGCGCCGAAGAACGCGCGAATGACTTCAGGTTTGTCGTCCCGGCGATGATGGGCCTGGGCATAATCGGTTCCAAATTGTTCGAGCAGCCGCTCGTATGCCGCAAGAAAGGGCGTGGTGTCATTCTGTCGGTCGTTCCAGATTATCACGACCCAGCCGCCGGGTTTGAGGATACGCACAAATTCAGCGCGGCAGCGGTCATGGTCAAACCAGTGAAACGCCTGGCCCGCGGTGACAAAATCAATTCTGTGCGGCGGCAACGTGGTCTCCTCCGCCGAGCCGTTGACGCTGGTGAAATTGGAAAATTCCATGCGCTCGCCGGCCTCCCGCATCTCCTTGTTCGGCTCGACGCCAAAGACATGGCAGCCAGTTTTGAGAAAGAGTTCAGCGAGTTTTCCGGTTCCCGAGCCAATGTCCGCAATAACGGAATGTTTCGTTAACCCACATTCGTCCCGAAGCAGGGTGACGATGTCGGCAGGATAACCCGGCCGATAGCGAACGTAGTTTTCTACGCGATTGGAAAAACGCGTTTTTGAATTCAGTCCGTCAGACGTGGGCATGCTCAGATCACAGGCAGGACGCACTCTGCCACTACCGGGCGATCATCCATATGACGCTTCCACCTTGGCCGCGACGTCTTTATAACCGCTGTCAACCTCGTAGATGAGCTTGTACTGCTCGATGGCGTCGTCTTTTTTGCCCATGTTTTCAAACACGGTGCCGAGCTCATAGGTCATTTCTTTCTTTTCATCGTCAAATATGAGCTTTTCCTTGATGGCGTTTTGGAGCGTGCGGGCGGCAAAGTCGTACATTTTCTTTTTCGCATAGCATTTCGCCAGATAGCCCATAGCGGCCAGGCGTTTGTGCGGATTTTGCTGCGCTTTCTGAAATTCCGTGATGGCTTCGCCGTATTTGCCGATTTGGTAAAGGAGGGCTCCCATTTCATAGCGTATGGCCAGGTCGGTCGGGTATCTCTCGACTCTTTTTTGGCATTCTGAAACCTGGAATTCCAGCTTGGCGGCCTTCAACTGTTCCACCTGTGCCGCGTGATCGGGCGCAAAGGGGTTGACCTGCTCGATTTGAGAATCGAACTGTTTGACCTTGGTTTTGCCGATGGCCTGTTCCAGGGAAGGATCGTTGCCCATTTCGGAATTTTTCACCCGGTCGTAAAGGGCGAACGCCTGGTCGAATTGTTTTTTTTCCGTGTAAAGCTCCGCCAGGGAACGAACGAGTTTTAAATTATTAGGCTCGTTTTGGAGACGGCCCTCATATTCCTTGATAAGGCTTTCGGTGCGGTCTTCGGTTTTGACGACACGGTTTTGCTGTTCGAGCAGGACGGCTTCATCCTTATTCTTGAGGACGTCGCGGAAAGAGCCTTTGCCGCTTTCGAGGGCGCCGTAGCCGCCTTCGCCCAGCGTCTTGCGGGCGGACATGTCCTTGAGGGCCTGTTTCAATTCGCCGTCGGTCGGGTTGTCAGCAATCAAATCCAGGAGATGTTTTTCGCCTGGCGCGGCGTTTCCCGCCTCCGCGCACGCCAGCGCATAGTCAATCGCGAGGTTTTTGTCCTTGGGCGAATTTTTTACCAGGGTTTCGTAGGATAAAACGGCGGTTTTAGGAAGTTCCAGGGCTTTCGCTGCTTCGACAATAATTTTGTGCCCGCCTGAACCGTTCGGGTCGCTGTTGAGTATTTGCTCGGCGATAGCGAGCGCACCAGCCGGATTGCTGCGCAAAGCAAGCTGGCCTTTGGCGACGAGCGGGGACGAGGCTGTGCCGCTGAGCATTTTCTTGAAGAACCCGCCGCCGCTGCCGGCTTTTTTGAATTGAAGAACGCGCAGGGCCTTGCGGCATTCAAAAAATCCCGGCTCTTTTTCGAGCACCTGGTTGTAAAGCGCAATCGCGTAATCGGTGTTTTCGCGTTGAGCGGCTTCCTGCGCTTTGGTGTAGAGCGTCCGGGCCTCCCGTGATATTTCGTTAATGATCTTCTCAGCCATGTTGTGTAGTGCTTAAAAATCGCTTTTATCCGGCCAAAAATCAACTCTATCCGTATCGGCGCCTGCATTTTGACACCCTGGAACGGGCTTCCAGCCTGTTCGATTCAATACACTCCTGCTGACAGGCGAGACGCCTATCCGCACTGTGCTTTTTGCCGGAGGGCATGGTCGGCCAAAACCAGCGCAGTCATCGCCTCTACCATCGGCACTGCCCGGGGCAGGACGCAGGGATCGTGGCGGCCTCGGCCTTTCAAGGTCGTATTTTCAAACTGCATGTCAACCGTATTTTGCGGATGCATGACGGTCGCCACGGGCTTGAACGCGACCCGAAAGTAGATGGTTTGTCCATTTGAAATGCCGCCCTGGATGCCGCCGGAATAATTGGAGGTGGTAATGACCTTGCCGCCGCGCGCGCGAAACGGGTCATTGTGCTGGCGGCCGGTAAGGAGGGTCCCGGCAAAACCGGAGCCAATTTCAAAGCCTTTGGACGCTGGCAGGCTTAACATGGACTTCGCCAGATCGGCTTCGAGCTTGTCAAACACCGGTTCGCCCCACCCTGCAGGAACGCCGCGCGCGACGCCTTCGACAACGCCGCCGACGCTATCGCCAACCCGCCGCATTTTTTCCACGAGCCGAATCATCTTTTCAGCGACGTTTTTGTCCGGACAGCGCATGATATTGGATTCGACTTGCGCCATCTTTACCTTGTCCGGATTCAAATCGGCGACGATGTGCTGGACCTGTTTGACGTAAGCGAGGATTTCGACGCCGTACTGTTCGTGAAGAATCTTCTTTGCAATCGCGCCGGCAGCGACGCGGCCAATGGTTTCGCGCGCGCTGGCACGGCCACCGCCCTGCCAATTGCGAATTCCGTACTTGGCAAAATAGGTGAAATCCGCATGAGACGGGCGAAATTTCTCTTTCATTTCGCTGTAGGCTTCGGGCCGGGCGTCCTCGTTTTTAACCCACATGCAGATTGGCGTCCCGAGGGTTTGGCCTTCAAAAGTGCCGGACAAAATTTGCACGCTGTCCAGTTCGCGGCGCGGGGAAACGATTTTTGATTGGCCGGGCCGGCGGCGATCCAGATCAGGCTGAATGTCAGCCTCGGTGAGCTTTAGACGCGGCGGACAACCGTCCACGACCACGCCGACACCTCCACCGTGGGATTCGCCCCAGGTGGTAATGCGGAACAGGTGCCCGAAAGTGTTTGCCATGCTGCAATTGTGCGGAAAAAGCCAATGCGGGTCAATTGCGTTAGCCAGATCCTGCGCAACCGGACACTCGTGTTGCGTGTTGCGTGTTGCGTCAAGTATCACTGGACGATCCGCACTTGACATAACACTCACCACGCATTACGACGCGGGATCATAAATCAATCCCATGAACAAAATGGTTCCCGTTTGATTGTCCTCGATCAACAACAGGAACGGACGGTCCACGATCATTTGGAATCGTTTCGGTGGAGGCCCTGAACGCACGCAGCCTGCTGCTGCGGCGACCACTGTTACAGCCGCCGCCTCGGTTCCCTCTTCCTTTACTTCGACAAATGTCTTTTGCAGCACGGCGGAGATGTGGAAAAGCGGTTCGGACGAAATTCCCGAGAAATCGGCCTTCTCCATTGCAAATGCGGTTCTCATCCCCAGCTTCTGCAGCGGTTGCACGAGTTGTACGCTGTATTCGAGCTTGAACTTCGGCAATATGAGGCCTCCATCTTGTTCGTTGAAACCTGGTTTAATGGTTTGCCGCCAACTGTCTCCATCCATGACGGTCAATAATTTTTCCGGGGTCCAGTTTTTTGCGGGCAGGAGGACGTACATAGCCAGATTTTCGCCTTTGTACGGCAGGCGCACAGCCTGATACCCGGGGACCTCCTGGTAGGTGAACCTTTTGCTCAGGGACATCATAGGGATGTCTTTTTTGGCCCCGTTTTGCAAATTGAACGGGCGGTCATCTGTATGACGCGATTCGAAAGGGTCGGACCACTTGCCGTTGAAATAGACCGCATTGGCCAAAATCATCCGTCCATAAACCGGATCGATGAGTCCATCTGCGATACGAGTGATCCGCCCGTGTGTTTTTTCGCTGGCCCAGCTGTTGATGATGTCGGCAGAGTGCGGATCGGTGAAGTCGATTGGCTTTACGATCGCATCAAAGAACTCCTGAATGAGTGCAAGGAATTCCGACCTTACGCCAGTGTCCTGGCGATACCAAATTGAATTAGCGATTTCGAGAATGACATTGCTATTACCGTTTTTAAGCGAATTTGCGACGCGCCTGTTCGCCTCATTTGCTGTGGTTGTGCCGATGCCCATTTCCAGAACCTGCTCCATTTCCGCTTTTGTTTGCCCGGCAGCGCCATTCGCGACCATTTGCAAAGCGATCGAAACGCTAAAGGGCGAGATAAAGATATTTGCTCTGGGCTGGTCCGACGCAATTCGCTTCAACAATTTGAACGCAAAAATACCATTGGCCCTGCCCGGATTCCCCTCATCGGCGGTCGAGTTATCCGTTCGACGCAAGCCTGGAGACCCAAATAAACGATTAATAAAAGAGGGCATCATAACGTCCGGATTTGATGGCGTTTTAGTCTTCCTGCTCCAGCTTTTCAATCCAAAAAATTAAAGCGCATTTTCAATCAGGATTCCGGATCATATATTAGGCCCATAAACAAAATCGTTCCGGTTTGATTGTCCTCGATCAAAAACAGGAACGGGTGGTCCACAATCATTTCGAATCGTTTTGGTGGAGGCACTGCAATGGACGCCGCTTCCATGGTAATTCCCGTAACGGCTGCGGCTTCCGTTCCCTCTTCCTTCACTTCGACAAACGTCTTCTGCACGACTGCGGATATATAAAGCTGTTCGGACGAAATGTCGGAAAAATTTGCATTGTCCGGGTCAAACGGCGTTTTCATTCCAAGTTCCTGCAATGGCTGCACCAATCCCACACTATACTCCGTCTTGAACCTTGGCAGCGCGAGGTCCCCTTCTTCATCACTGAAACCGGGTTTAGTGATGCGGCGCCAAACGTCGCCGCTCATGATGCTCAGCAGCTTTTCCGGGCTTGAGTTGGTATCCGGCAGGAAGACGTACATTGCCAGATTTTCGCCTTCGTAAGGCAGGCGAACCGCTTGATAACCGGTTCCGCGGCGGTACCTGAACGTTTTGCTCCTGGGCATCATAGGAACAATCTTTTGGCTGCCGTCACGCAGGTAGAATGCGCGGTCATACGTATTGCCTGGATCGAAAGGGTCCGACCATTTGCCCTTGAAATAAACGGCGTTGGCCAGGAACAGGCGGCCGTAAGCCGGATCAATCATGCCATCTGCGATGTGGGTGATTCGGCCGTGCGTTTTTTCGCTGGCCCAGTTGTTGATGATGTCAACCGAATGCGGGTCAGCAAAATCGAGAGGGCTCACGGTTGCGCCAAAGTATTGCTGGTTGCACGCGAGAAACTCGGGTTTCACTTTCGCGGTCCGGTGATACCAAATGGAATTTGCAATTTCAAGAATGACATTGGTATTTCCATTATTGAGTGAAACTTGAATGTCCTTATTTGCTTGGTTTGCCCCGGCGGCGGACAATCCGGTCGAGCCAACACCCGTACCCAGGACCTGCTCCATTTCCGTTTTTGTATTTCCCGCCGCGCCGTTGGCGGCCATTTGCAAGGCGGTTGATGCGCTATAAGGAGAGATGAAGATATTTTGGTCCGGCTGCTCTTTGGCTAATTGCTTTAACAATTTGAACGCGAAAACGTTATTGGCCGCGGCCAATTTCTCTTCGTCGGCGGGCGAGGCGCAGGATTGGTGTAAAACAATGAGCACGAAGAGACATGCTGTAAAAACGGCTTTGGTTTTCATATGTTTCCTGATTTGACGGCGTTTTAGTCTGCGTGCTCCAGATTTTCAATTTTAAAACTTCGGGTACAAAAAGGGTAGATCAGGGGCGATTTGGATGGTTCCCAGAAACCCACACCTCTCCATGAACCCGATAGAATCTTCCCATTTGAAAGACTCTCCCTCTCCCCAGCCCTCTCCCGCTGGGAGAGGGAGAATTGTCCGCCGATTGTTTGGTACGATGAACGATCTTCCCGGTTCAGGGGGTTCAGGGGTTCAATGCGCGACTTTGTTCGGGGAAATCTCACCCATATCCTCTCCCCATCAGAATGGGAGCGGAGAGGGTACAGCAATCGGACAGCATTGGTCATACGAAACAGCCGGCAGACTCCGGTGTGCGTTTGCCGCGCAAGTGCCTCAGCGCTTTATCGCTTCAATGCCTCGACGTTTTCGGTTACGCTTAAACCATTGCAAATGAATCGCATCGTTGAGAAGTTCAATCAGCTTAAAAAATCGGGCAAAAAGGGGTTCATTGTTTATATCGGGGCCGGGGATCCGAATCTGGCGGCTACGCGGGAATTGGCCGTGGCTTTTGGCAAAGTCGGCGTGGACGTTCTCGAACTGGGCGTGCCTTTTAGCGATCCGCTGGCCGATGGCCTGGTGAACCAGTTGGCGGCGCAACGCGGTTTGGAATCAGGAACGACTCCGCATAAAGTCCTGGATACGGTCAAAGCCATTCGAAAGCAGTCGGATGTTCCGATCGTTCTCTATATCTATTTCAATCTGATTCATAAAGTGGGGATCAAGGGATTCGTTCAGGATGCCGTGGGCGCCGGAGTCGATGGGCTGCTCGTCCTTGATTTGCCACCGGAAGAATCAGAGAATTACGAAGCCCTGATGAAAAAGAACGGCCTGTGCAATATCTATCTGGTCGCACCGACCACGCCTGAGGACCGGATGGAGTTTATCGTCAAGCGCGGCAGCGGCTTTATCTATTATGTCTCGCGTGAAGGCGTGACCGGGATGCAAAGCCAAATAGCGGCAAACCTGGCGTCACAAGTGGCCAAGATTCGGACGCATACGGCACTGCCCATTGTGGTTGGGTTCGGTGTTTCGAATCCTGATCAAGCCAAACTGGTCGCGCAAAACGCAGACGGAGTCGTCGTGGGCAGCGCCGTCGTGAACCAAATTGCCGAACACGGGAAATCAAAGAACCTGGTGAAGCGAGCGAGCCAATTCGTGAAGTCGCTTGCGGATGCGGTTAAGGCGGTTTGAGGTTATCCACAGATTTCGCAGATTTTCGCAGATTGAAAAAGGTCCGACAGTTTAGCGAATGAAGCCCGTACGGTAGCGAGCTATGGCTGCAACGGTGTATGAGGTCTGAAAATCCGCTACAACGCTGAGCATCAATGAGTTAAACATTAACAAATCTGCAACAAATCCGCAAGAGGGTCGCAACGTTATGCTTTATACCATCGGCCATTCGACGCAGACCTGGGAACAATTCCTCGATCGTCTCGTGCGAAATCATATTGATGCAGTTGGCGATGTGCGGAGCAGTCCTTACAGCGCCCGTTTGCCCCAGTTCAACCGCGAGATTTTGGAACGGGCGTTGAAATTGGCCGGCATCCATTATGTTTTTTTGGGCAACGAGCTTGGGGCACGAAGAACAGAACGGGAATGTTATTCTGATGGTATCGCCCGTTACGATCGCATCATCCATACGCCGGCTTTCCAGGCGGGACTTGTTCGTGTACGCAACGGAGTGGCCCGATTCCGTTTGGCGTTAATGTGCGCTGAAAAAGATCCCCTGGAATGCCATCGCACCATTCTCGTTTGCCGTGCGCTCCGCAATGATCTTGAAATCTGGCATGTTCTCGAAGATGGGACGCTGGAAAGCCAGAATGATGCCGAATCACGTTTGCTGGCAGAAGAGAAAGTTCCAGGCGATGATCTTTTCCTCTCGCGCGAAGAATTGATTTCGCGGGCCTATGATAGGCGGGGTGAGAAAATCGCGTACCGCGAGAGCGGCGAGCAACCGGTTGCTCAAGCTTGATTTATGCCCTCAGAAACAATCGATGTATTTAGCGTTGGATTCACAAAAAAATCCGCCGGCGAATTTTTTGAGAAATTACGAGAGGCGGGTGTAAAACGTGTAGTTGACGTCCGGCTGAATAAGGTTTCGCAGCTTGCGGGCTTCAGCAAGCGTGACGACCTCAAGTATTTTCTGAAGACGATTCTCGATGCGGAATATTTCGAAGCGCCGCTCCTTGCGCCGACGCAGGAGATGCTGGATGAGTACAAAAAGAAAAAGGGTAGCTGGGATGCTTATGAACGCGATTTTCTCGAGTTAATGAAGGAACGCAAAATTGAAGACAAGACAGATCCGTCCATTTTGGCTGGTGGTTGCCTTTTATGCAGTGAGGAAACGCCGCATCATTGCCATCGGCGGCTTGTTCTAGAATATCTTCAGAAACGGTGGGGGAATCTTTCGATCAAACATATTGTGTAAAGAAAGAGTTAGAGCCTCGTCACCTCGGCTGCTACGAGAAAAGACTCAGGGCGACAGGCGATCCAATTTCCAGGAATCGTCCGGCTGGCGCGTGTAACTGAAACGGTCGTGGAGTCGGTTCAGGCGGCCTTGCCAGAATTCGATTCGTTCGGGTTTTAGAACGTAGCCGCCCCAGTTGGGCGGCAAAGGAATGTCATTGGGAAATTTTGCCTCCATTTCGTTCCACTTTTTTTCAAGAGCGGCCCGGTTTGCGACGACGTCGCTTTGATTCGAGGCCCAGGCTGCCAGGCGGCTGCCGCGAGGACGCGATTTAAAATACGTTTCGGATTCGGCCGCGGACAATTTGGAAATGGTCCCGGCGACGCAGACCTGGCGCTCCAATTCAGGCCAGAAAAACGTCAATGCGGCGTTGGGATTTTCTGTCAGTTCACGGCCTTTGCGGCTGTCGTAATTGGTGTAAAAAATAAAGCCGCGATCGTCCACGCCTTTGAGGAGGACGGTGCGGGCGGAGGGCCGGCCATTTTTATCGGCGGTAGCCAGGACCATGGCGTTGACGTCGACGGGCTGATGGCCCAGGCACGCGTGCCACAGTTTGTAAAGAGCGATGCTGATTTTGCGCCAGCGCGAGCCGCCCTGCTCGCTGGCGGCGCGGGCGAACCAGTCCTTAAATTGTCTGATGGGATTGGCGTCCAGATCCGTGCGCGCCAGGCCGCCGGCTGAATAGTTACGCCTGAGGTCTGCAAGATTCATTTAATGCGCCTATTCGTATTGCGTGGTGCGTAGTGCGTCAAGTAAAGGTTGATAATACGGAACGCGGACGATACCCCGCTGCCCAAGCCCTCATATCACATGGCGCGGAAGGCGGTCAAACCGAGAAAGACGACGAACAGCGCAAAGGCCAGCCGGACGGCGCTGCCAACTTTGATGCGGGCCTCGGTGGCCGTCATCCAGTTCAGAAAATCGCGCAATTTCCAGGGCGTGATGGTAAACCAGATTCCGGCCAGGACCAAAACATAAGCCCAGGCCTGGATAACCAGGACCCAATGGGTTTCGGGCAGGTGCGGCCGCCCGGTGTCCACCATGGCCTTGGCCAGGAGCAAAAAGACAACAGCAAGCCCGCGCACGGCCAGAAAATCCTGAACGAAGAAGCAGGACAATATCCCGATCGCGGCAAAGGCAGTCAGCATGGCGGGCTTGAACGCGGAGAAATCGGCGACGGGCTCGATATTGACGTTCCAGACGAACCACGCCGTGCCCAGGAGCATCAGGAAGATTCCCGCGGGCAGGTTGCGTGGAAAACCGCGGACGGTGGCGGCGAATTTTTGGGGATTGGCGAAAGCGTAAAGTTGGGGAAGTCCCAGACCGGCGCCGAGCAGGATAGCCAGTAGCGACAGTTTCATTTTTGAAAATTACCGGGAATTTTCAGGAACCTTTTTCCAGCTTGGCCAGAAGCTCGTCGTTGGTTTTGTGTTTCTTCAGGGCGGCGATGAGGGTTTCCATGGCTTCGACAGGGTTGAGGTCGACCATCATTCGGCGCAATTTGCGGACGGCTTCAATCTGTTTGGGCGGAAATAATTTTTCCTCTTTGCGGGTGCCGCTCTTGGGAATGTCAATTGATGGAAAGAGACGGCGGTCGGAAAGCTTGCGGTCCAAAATCAACTCCATATTTCCGGTGCCCTTGAATTCCTGGAAAATCAATTCGTCCATGCGCGAACCGGTCTCGATGAGCGCGGTTGCGAGGATGGTCAGCGAGCCGCCGTTTTCGATCTTGCGGGCGGAGGCAAACATTTTGCGGGGAATTTCCAGCGCGCGGGCATCCACGCCTCCGGTCATGGTACGACCGCTGCCGCCGTGGACACTGTTGTAGGCGCGGGCGATGCGGGTGAGAGAATCCATGAGGACGAATACGTCTTTGCCGCCCTCGACCATGCGCCGGCAACGCTCGATGGTAAACCGCGAGAGCCGGACGTGCGTTTCGAGGTCCATGTCGTTGGAGGAGGCGACGACTTCGGCTTTGACCGAGCGTTGAAAATCGGTGACTTCCTCGGGGCGTTCGTCAATGAGCAGCACCAGGGCGAAGACTTCGGGATGATTGGCGGTGATGGCGTTGCAGATTTGCTTGAGGATGGTGGTCTTGCCTGTGCGGGGCGGGGCCACGATGAGGCCGCGCGTGCCTTTGCCGATAGGCGTAACGAGATCGATGACACGGGTCTCAGTCAAATCGGGCTTTGTTTCCAGATTGAATTTTTCGATCGGGTCAATGGTGGTGAGGTTCTCGAAGCGGACGGCTTTGGTGTACTCCTCAAACGACATCTCATTGACTTTATCGACGGCCTTGAGCTGCGGGCTGGTGCCGCGGTGGGGCGGCTGGGTGGGACCTTCAATGAAACTGCCCTCGCGCAGGAAACTGCGGCGGATGGTATCGGGCGTGACGAAGATGTCGCTGGGCTTGGGGTGATAATGGTTCTGGGCTGTCCGTAAAAAGCCGAAGCCTTTTTCGGAGATTTCCAAATAGCCGGAACCATAATTGCCGGACTTCTCGCCGTTATTTTCTGAACTGCTCATATCTTGTAAATTCGAAGGTGAATACCCGACCAGTTTTGAATTTTTGAACTTGGGAAGCAATCCCGCGACTAACGGAATTCTTAAAACCTTCGACTTTTATTAATTACACTTAAAAGTGACCTGACGCAAGTAATATTTTGTTAAAAAAATCTCTTAATTTATGGCGTTTCAAGGCCTTGGCGCGGTTGCCGGGCGCAGCCGCTGTTGCGCGTTGCCTTACCTATTGGTCCCGCATCTGGCCCGTCCTTGATGTCAAAAACCCAATATATAATACAAGTTAAAAGTCACTAACGCTCTTAACGTTACCGATAATTCATTAGTTCACACCCGGTTAGCCTCCCACTTCGGCGCGGGCTTCAGCGGCGAGGGGCGTGCTCAAGTAGCGTTCGCCGGTGGAGGGGGCAATGGTGACAATCAGCTTGCCCTTATTCTCGGGCCGTTTGGCGACTTCAATCGCCGCCACAACGTTTGCGCCGGATGATATGCCGCACAGGATGCCCTCTTCTTTGGCCAGACGACGAGCCATGGCAAACGCGTCGTCATTTGAAACCTGGACACATTCTGTCATAAGGGGGGTTCCCTTCTCATCTTTGAGATGCAAATTCAGGGGGACAAATCCGGCGCCGGTACCCTGGATTTTGTGCGGCCCGGGTTTGAGCGGTTGTCCGGCGAGAGTTTGCGAAATGACGGGCGAGTCTTTGGGTTCGACGGGGATGGCCTGAAATGATGGCTTCTTTGGCTTGATCACTTCAACACAGCCTGTGATGGTGCCGCCTGTGCCCACGCCAGCAACCAGGATGTCAATTTTCCCGTCTGTGTCTTCCCACAATTCCACCGCGGTGGTCTTGCGATGGATATCCGGATTTGCCGGGTTATTGAATTGCTGGGGGATCCAGGAATTGGGCGTTTCCTTTGCGAGGGCTTCCGCGCGGGCGATGGCGCCTTTCATGCCCTCGGCGCCGGGCGTCAGGACCAGTTTTGCGCCAAGCATGGCCAGAAGCGTGCGGCGTTCCACAGACATTGTTTCGGGCATTGTCAGAATCAACTTATAGCCTTTGGCCGCGGCGACGAAAGCCAGGGCGATACCGGTATTGCCGCTAGTAGGCTCGATGATAACGGTTTCCTTATTCAAGATGCCGCGTTTTTCGGCGTCCTCGATCATGGCCATACCGATACGGTCTTTGACGCTGGAAAGAGGATTAAAGAACTCGCACTTGAGAAGGATGGTCGCAGGCAACCCGGCGGTGACTTTGTTTAATTTAACAAGGGGCGTGCGGCCAACGGTTTCAACGATGTTATTATAGATGCGTCCCATATAATTTTGGTGGATTAGTTCTCGTTCAATTCCCGCAAATGTGTGACGGACACGGTGAATGGGCAAGTTTTTTCTTATGGTCACAGCGGCAGCGGGGAAAAGGTCAAATAGGACCGATAGGACCTATATGCTGAACGGAGGAAGGGTGTCTGACCGGCGCATTTCCCAGGAAAGCGGGCGTCCCTGACCAGGGAAACGGGACAGGCTGGAAGCCCATCCCACTACGCGCGTTCCATGTATTTGCCGGTGCGGGTGTCCACTTTGATTTTCTCGCCGGTCTTAATAAAGAGAGGCGCCTGGACGGTGATGCCGGTTTCGAGCGTGATGGGCTTTTGGACGTTGCCCGAGGAGTCGCCACGGAGACCTTCAGGGGCATCGGTGACGGTGAGAACGACACTGGGCGGGATTTCAACCGAAACGGCTTTCTCTTCGACAAAGGTGACTGTGATTTGGCCGTTTTCGACAAGATAATTCTTCGCGTCGCCCACGAGTTCAGCGGCCAGCGTGACGGTTTCGTAAGATTCCGGGTCCGTAAAAACGTAATCGGCGCCGTCCTTGTAGCTGAACTCCATTTTTTTGGAGATCATGGGGACCGGTTCGATTCGTTCGGTAGAGCTGAACCGGACGTCGGCGGATTTGCCGGTGCGAATGCTGCGGAGGGTGGCCTGAACGAAGGCGCGCAGGTTGCCGGGGGTGCGGTGCTGCATGTCCAGAACCACACAGATATCACCATTGTAATTAATCGCCATTCCACGGCGAAGATCGTTTGCAGTTGCCATAAATTAAAATCAAAAAGGTTTCGCGCAGAAATTTTGCTAAACGCGAGCCGAGGAAAATAGCAGAATGCCGGGTTAATGCAAGGTATATTGGCTGGGAAACGGCAAAATAAAGCACCACCTGGAGATTCGCACGGCGTGGTGCGTGGTGCGTCAAGCATTCTTAGGCGGCGAGGACGAGAACGAAGCTGAGAAGGAGGAGGAAAATGGGGTCTTGTGAATAAGTTCTGGCTTGACTCATACAATATTTTGCGCAATACTAGCGCGCAACCACAATTAGCTGTGGTTTTATGCGCTGTCCAAAATGCGGTTGTCAGGAAGATAAGGTGATTGATTCGCGTGCATCGCGTGAGGGCGCAACGATCCGGCGGAGGCGCGAGTGTGAGAAATGTCATCATCGCTTTACGACCTACGAAGAGGTGGAGCACGAGGGACTGATGGTGTTGAAGCGCGACGGGCGGCGCGAGGAGTTTTCGCGCGACAAATTGCTGGCCGGGATCAAGAAAGCGTGCCAAAAACGGCCGGTCAGTCTCAAGGCAATGGACGAATTGGTGGACCATGTGGTGGCCGCGGTGACGGAAAAATTTGAAAGCGAAGTGCCTGGTGAATTTATTGGAAAAATGGTTATGGATGGATTGCGCGCATTGGATGAAGTGGCATATGTCCGCTTTGCGAGCGTTTATCGCCGTTTTCAGGAAGCGACGGATTTTGTGCAAGAGGTAAAGAAACTCGAAGCCGCAAAATGATTGCCTTACACTCCAACTGCCTGCTGTTCCGACTGGCCAACGGCGAAAGCGTCCCCTGTTCGGCGGAAACGATTTGCATTGAAATCATCGGGGGCGCGGAATTGCGAATTGACCCGGAAATGCTGCGGCACGCAGCGGCGTCGGTTTTTCATTATTTTAAATACGACCTGGAACGGGACACGGTGACGGTGGGTGAGTTTGCGGGCGCGCTGGAACGCGTGCTGCGCAATCTGGGGTTGACGCTTTATCCGAGCCCGCAGGAGCGGGTGATTGTGGAATCAGACTTGAGCCTGTTGGCGCGGGAGTCGGACGTGAGCCTTGAGTTGTTCTTTTTTCCGCGATTACGGGATGAGTTGCGGTTTCAGCTTCGCCAATCGCCGCGCCTGTTGCGATTTCGGGGATTACGCGGTTGTGTGAAACGCCTTACACAGGCCCGGCGCTGGAGCGCGCGCTGCGACGCGTTGCAGGAACAAATCGTCGAATATTTACGCGAGTGCCTGACCGCCGAGTCGTGCGATTGTCCCCTTGTAGTGGAATAGGCCAGTGTTGTCACAGCACTAATATGGGCAAAACACTCTTTGAAAGAATCGTCGCGCGCGAAATTCCCGCCACAATTATTTACGAAGACGAATTAGTCCTGGGTATTCGCGATATCAATCCGCAGGCGCGCGCTCATTTATTGATTTTTCCCAGGAAAGCGATTCCGCGGATCGCGGAAGCCGGTCCCGAAGACGGAAGAGTTCTGGCCCACCTGCTGTTCAAAGCGGCGGAACTCGCTGAAAAAGAAGGACTTACTAAGGACGGCTACCGGCTGGTAATCAATAATGGGCCGAACGGCGGGGAAACGATTCCACACTTGCACGTTCATGTTCTGGGCGGGCGGCGGATGCAATGGCCGCCGGGCTAAATAAGCGCCAAATTCCAAAGGGCCAACATCCAAAGAGCGGACTTGTACGCTTGAAACCTGGTATTTTCCACTATTGGGACGCACTGTTTCTCTTACTGCGGTAGACACGGCTTTCCACCATAACAATTAGCAGAGCTCGTGTTTTTGCGGTCTCCGGAGTCCTGATTGGCCTTATAAATGCTGTATCAACTCGCCTGCACGGACGCTAATGATTCCGGAAGGCACGCAATGAACGGAACCGCAAAAAAGATACTTTTGGTCGAAGACGAACCGATAGCCAGATCGCTGTACCAGAACAGGTTGCAGATCGAAGGATTTGATGTTTCGATTGCCGGGGAAGGCGACGCGGCGTTGAACGAACTTTCCAAGGCGCAAGCCGACCTGGTGGTATTGGACTTAACACTGCCCAAGATTAAAGGCGAGGAGGCGGTTAAACAGATTCGCGCCAACGACCGTTTAAAAAAAGCGCCAGTGCTCGTCATTTCGAACGCCTATATGACCGAGATGTCGCAAAAGGCGATGGAATTTGGGGCGACGCGGGGCTTATTGAAAACCGAATGCACTCCCGCCCGGCTGGTTGAGACCGTTCGCGATTTGCTGGGCTATCGCTCGGCGTTTGACCTTTCGAATTCGCCGGTCACTGACGATAAATCTGTTCAGGAATTCGCCGATGCCGCCGAGAGAGCGCTGGCGGATGAACTCAAGCTCAAAGAGACGCGCGAGGATTTCATTAAAAAAGCACCCGGTGAAATCGCGCGAATCCGCGAACATTGCCGGGCTTACGTTAAGGACGCCAAGGCCAATGCGACCGCGATGGGTTCCGAGCCGCTGAGCCTCCTTTATCAACACGTACGTTTCTTTGCCACGCGAGCCGGGTTGTCCGGGTGCGTGCCAATTGCGCTCGTCGCCAATGCTTTTGAGGCATTGCTCTTTGACGTGCTGTTCAAGCCGTCCAGGGCGACGCCGTCGGTCTCACAAACCTTTGCCCAGGCAGTTGATTGTCTGGAACGCTTGTGCCAGGCCAAGGACGGCGGAGTGCGCGATATCATTCCCAGGGCCAAAATCCTGGTGGTGGATGATGATCCTGTCTGCAATCTGGCGATGGTTGCGGCACTCAAGCGCGCGCATTTTGAGCCGGTCGCAGTTGAAGATCCCACAAAAGTCACCACGATGGCCAAGTCCTCGCAGTTCGACATTGTGTTGCTGGATATCAATATGCCCGGGGTGAATGGATTTGAATTGTGCAAAAATTTGCGGTCAATGCCGCAATACAGGGAAACGCCGGTGATCTTCATCACGGCCAATGCGGATTTCCAGAATCGTGCCCAAAGTATCCTAAGCGGCGGCAACGATTTAATTCCCAAACCGGTTTCGCCGCTGGAATTGGTATTAAAGGTGACGATGCGCCTGCTCCAGCCGCAAAACGTTCCCACAGCCCAGGTCGCACCGGCTCTAAAAGACACGCCGTCCGCTGATGCGCGTGGCTCTGTGACGCCAGCGAAGGAACCCGCTCCGACGAAACTGGCGGTGGATGCAAAACCGGAACCCGCCGAAGCAAAAGCCAAGGCAGCGCAACAGCCGCCGGAATCGGCTGCTGAGAAAATAGACCCATCCTTTTCGACAGAAATGATCAAAAAAGCCTGGTCGGCGGGGCGTGTTGAGACGCCAATACCGGGAGATGAGAAATCAGCGCAAGCAAATGTGGCCAACGGAGCTAAGATAGACCCGCTGCCGAATGCGAAAGTAGAACTGTCCAAAATCGGGACAGCCACAGGTAAAACCGAATCCCAAAAGCCCGCCGAGAGCGAAAAAATTAAAAAGGACCTGGAAGCCATCTCCATTGGCCCGCTCAA
>Ga0335073_10006310_pt1 | contig 16645 bp, 13 predicted proteins | sample Lox_Sample_22_FD_207093 | JGI IMG/M metagenome (GOLD analysis project Ga0335073, IMG submission 207093) | Soil microbial communities from Loxahatchee National Wildlife Refuge, Florida, United States - Lox_Sample_2.2 | ecosystem: Environmental > Terrestrial > Soil > Wetlands | place: USA... | reverse complement strand
GGATGTGCCCGGACGGCGCCTGCTGCCCCTGGCCGATGATCTCCTCGACCTGCTGGCGCACCGCCTCGAGGCTAATCCCCAGCGACTCCAGCGCCTTGGCTGCTACGCCCTCGCCCTCGTGGATGAGGCCGAGCAGGATATGCTCGGTGCCGATGTAGTTGTGGTTTAGCATCCTGGCCTCTTCTTGAGCCAGGACAACGACCCGGCGCGCCCGGTCGGTAAACCTCTCGAACATCTCGTCGCTCCCTCACAGGGCGGTCGGGGAGAAGCAGGCAGTGCTGCCCCTTCCCTCCGCATGGTAGCCGGTGCGCCGGGCGACGCCTCGCGTGCAATGTGTCACACGCGTAAAACGTTCCCCGACCGCTGACCGTTCACCCCATAAAACCCAGGCCAGAAGGGCAGTGTTCCCCGCTACGCCGCGAGCGAACGCCCGGCTGCGCACGCAAAATTGGGCGGGTTCCGGCGCCGGCCGACCGGTCCACCGGGCGCGGCGGCCGGGGTCCAGGCAGATAGAAGTTCGCGATCAGGCCGTCCACTGGTCCCAGCCAGGCCGTCCACTGGTCCCAGCCAGGCCGTCCACTGGTCCCAGCCGGGGTGGCCGGCACCTTCTGGGTCACCTTCAGATCCCTGGCCACCTTGGTGAGCCACAGCCCGCCGGATGAAGCGGTTCTGGTGCACACCTGACTGCACCAGAGGCACTTTCATCGCCGGACCCGGGGCCCGGGCGGGCCGGCCTCGGCTCCGACGCCGTACCGGGTGGGTGCCGGTCCGGTAGCGATCGGAGCCGGAGCAGGACGGACGGGTCACGCCAGGGCAGGCGGCGCAGGCGGGCGGCGGGGACAGCCGCACCGCAAGAACAACCGCACCGCGGGGATAGTTGCACCGCGGGGACAGTTGCACCGCAAAACAACTGCACCGCAAGAACAACCGCACCGCGGAGCCAGGCGGCCGGCGGGGACAGCCGCATTGCGGGGATAGTTGCACCGCGAGAACAGCCGGGCCGCGAGAACAACCGAGCCGCCGGAACAGCCGGATCGCGGCAACAATCGGGGGCGGGAATAGGCGAGCCGGCGGCCGGGTCACGCGGACGGGCTTGTCCGCGAATGTCGGCCAGCCGCCCCGGCCGCGAACGCGCGGCGCGCGTCAGCATCGGGCGAGCTGAACGTTTTGGCGGACGGTGTCCGGAACATCACGCGGACGGCGAATGCCTGTCCCACACATGCCAGCGGCGCCCCCGCCGCGTTCGCTGGAACGCGACTTGGTGCGCCGCTGGCATTACTTGCTGTGCTTACTGATTGTGCGTTTGCCCGATATCGCGTTGGCCGATCCGGGCTGAGCTAATCCGCCGCTGGCTGGCACGCCAGATGACTGCGATCGCAGAGGGAGGGGATGTCATCGATCGCACCATCTACTCGCTACTCGCCATGCAGCCTGGAAGCTAATGCGATGCCTCGTACTCCGAGATGATCGTCGCCGGAATGCGGCCGCGCTCGCTCACCTTGTGTCCGCGTTGCCTAGCCCACGCCCTGATCTCCGCACTCCGCTCACGCCCCGGACCAGTTCTGGCCCGACGACGCCGGCCGCCGCCACCGCCCTTGCGAGCGTGGTCGATGTACGCCGCAAAATCTTTGCGGAGCTTGCCCGCGTTATCCGAACTCAGGTCGATCTCGTAGGCGGTGCCGTCGAGGCTGAACGACACAGTCTCGGACGCCTCGCCCCCATCGAGGTCGTCGACGAGCAGCACCTGAACCTTCTGCGCCATGGGGAGCCAGCCTTTCTGCTGAGCCAAGCTATTAGGGAGTTGCTAAAACATATACCAGAACTCTTGCGTTTGCCAATTCGGACTACAAGGATTCGTGCCCCCGAGTTCCACATCGCGAGCACGACGGCAATCCGGAAGATGGTCGTAACTCTCTGTAATCAGCCTGGGATCAGGCGTCGTCATTCGGCCCCAGAAGCATCCGCATCTTCAGAGTGTGCAGTCGCTTGCTCTCTTCCGGTATCCGGAATCATGCCGTCACCCGAAATATCGCCAGAGCGATCTGCATCGCGATGCCTGCGAGATGTGCCCATCTCATGCCGCAGGAAGGCGCCAACCGCGATGAGGAATGCGGCGCACACAAGAAGGGGTGGCGTAAGCACACTCAGATCCTTGAGCATCGGGCTCACCTCCCTTCAGCCCGCCACGGTCTTTGCCGGTTACGGCCAGTCTGGGTGCCGTCAACGCCCGGCTGGGTGCCTCAGACGGGCCGGTCTGGGTGCCGTCAACGGCCCCCGGATGGATGCCGTCAGGGGACCGTTCCCCGGCGCCTCAGGCAGCCCGCGGCGCCAACGAGCGCTCAGCTGCCTTACTCGCATTCTCGCGGATCACGCCGGGCGCCCGTCCGCCGGCCCGCCCGAGGCGCCTGCGGCCTCGATGGTTGCGGCCCGACGTCCCGCACTACCGCAAACCCGCCGTCTTGTCGGCCCCGCGTGGCAGTATCGGATCGGCCACGCGGGCGGGCAATGACGGGAGAGCGGACAGCAACGGCATGTTCCACGCCGACCTCCACATCCACTCCAGATTCTCCCGCGCCTGCAGCAGGGACTGCGACCTCGAGCATCTCGCCTGGTGGGCGCGCCGCAAGGGGATCACGGTGGTGGGCACGGGCGACTTCACGCATCCGGGATGGGCCGACGAACTTAGGGAGTCCCTTATCCCGGCCGAGCCAGGGCTGTTCCGGCTCGGCCCGGAAGCCGAGGACCGGCTGCGGCGCACCTCGCCTCCCCGTTGCACCGGAGAGGTGCGGTTCATGCTTTCCGCAGAGATATCCACGATCTACCGGGGGGACGAGCGGACAAGGAAAGTCCATCACCTTCTCTACGCGCCAACGTTCGAGGCGGCGGAGCGCATCACCCGCGCCTTGTCGAAGATCGGGAACCTCGCGTCTGACGGCCGGCCGATTCTCGGCCTGGACTCACGCCATCTGCTTGAGATCACGCTGGAGGGCGGGCCAGGCTGCTACCTGGTTCCGGCGCACGCGTGGACGCCCTGGTTTGCCGTGCTCGGATCTAAATCGGGCTTCGATGCCGTGGCCGACTGCTACGGCGATCTGGCCGGTGAAGTATTCGCGATCGAGACCGGTTTGTCCTCAGATCCACCCATGAACTGGAGGTGCTCGTCACTAGATGGCTATCGCTTGGTGAGCAACTCGGACGCCCATTCACCGCCTATGCTCGGCCGCGAGGCCACCACCTTCGGCACATCGCTGGATTACTTCGCCATGGCTGATGCCCTTCGAACCGGCGACGGCCTGGCGGGCACGATCGAGTTCTATCCGGAAGAAGGCAAGTACCACCTGGACGGCCACAGAAAATGTGGCGTGCGCTTTGAGCCTGCCCAGAGCAGGGAGCTCGAACGCGCCTGCCCGGCCTGTGGCAAGCCACTCACGATCGGTGTGCTGCACCGGGTCACTGAGCTTGCCGACAGACCCCCGGGCTATCGCCCGCCAGGTGCACCAGGATTCACCAACCTGGTGCAACTGCCGCAGATAGTCGGGGAAATTATGGCCACCGGACCGAAAAGTAAGAAAGTAGTTAACGAAGTCGGCAGGCTTGTCGCGGCGCTCGGGCCCGAGCTTGGCATCCTCACTGAGACCGACACCGAGGACCTTGGCCGGGTGGGCGGCAGCCTGCTGGCTGAGGCCGTGACCCGGCTGCGCCAGGGGGAGGTGCGACGCGAGGCCGGGTACGACGGTGAGTACGGAGTTGTCGCCTTGTTCGGTCCCGGGGAACTGGACCGGGCTAACGCGCTCTTCGACCTGGCCGGCCCGGCAAAGCCCACCGGAAAGGGGGCAAAGCCGGCCGCCCGGCAACCGGATATTCCTGGCCCGCCCCCCGGCAAATCAAAGAACAAGAAAGCCGTGCGAACGCAGCGATCCTCCGATCCTGGCTCAGAGCGTGATCTCGATCCGGACCAGTTGGCCGCGGCCGAGGCCGAGAGCCCGCTGATGATCATCGCCGGGCCGGGAACCGGCAAGACGAGCACGCTGACCCACCGGATCGCCCGCCAGCTGGCCAGCCCCGGGATGGCCCGGCCGTCGAGTCTGGCAATCACGTTCACCCGGCGCGCCGCCGAGGAGATGCGCACGCGGCTGGCCGCCATGCTGCCCGCCCCGGAGCATCAGGGGGAGGCGCCAGACGTCACGGTCACAACCTGCCACGGGCTGGGCCTGATGATCCTTCGGGAGCATCACGAACTGGCCGGGCTGGCCGCCGATTTCCGCGTGGCCGACGATGCGGCAGGGCTTGAGGTCGCCACCGAGCTGGCGGGATCGGCTCGGGACGGCAAGCGGCTACTGGCCGAGGCGGCCGCCGAGCCGGTCACGCGGGAACTGCTCGTCAAGGCCCTCGCCTCCCGTGACCTCGTGGACCTCGACGGCCTCATCGAACTCCCCGCGGTATTGCTGGCCGCCGAGCCCTCGGTGGCCAGGTCGCTGCGCGCGCGCTGGCCGTTGATCAGCGTCGACGAGTACCAGGACATCGACGCCGCCCAGTACCGGCTGCTGCGGCTGCTGGCCGGCGATGGCGGCGGACTGACCGTGATCGGTGATCCGGATCAGGCGATCTACGGCTTTCGCGGCGCCGACGTTGGCCTGTTTCTCCGCTTCGGCCGCGACTTCCCTGGCGCGGTGACCAAGCATCTCAACCGGAACTACCGATCCAGCCCAGCGATAGTCCGCGGGGCGCTCCAGGCCATAGCGCCGTCTTCCCTGGTCCCCGGCCGGACCATGGAGCCCGCGGGGCGAGGAAGCCCGCCCGCGGCCGCGGCCTTAATCGGCTTCCACCAGGCGGCCGACGAACGTGGCGAGGCCGGCTGGATCGCCCGCGAGATCGAGCGCCTCCTCGGCGGAGCGTCCTTTCACGCGCTGGACACCGGCCGGGCCGGGGAACCAGGGCATGAAGGCCTCGGGCTGTCCGATATAGCGGTGCTCTACCGCACCGACGCCCAGGCGGAACCGCTCGGCCAGGCCCTGACCCGAGCTGGGCTGCCGTTCCAGAAGGGTTCACACGACCTGATCGAGCGCCGGACCGGGGTCCCCGAGATGGTCAGGGAAATGCGGCTGGCCAGCCCGGGCGGCGCCGGGGACGCTGCCGTCGCGGACCGGCTACGGCGCGCCGTGCGGACCCTGGCCGCGCGGGCCACCGATCCCGCCGCCGGGGTGGACGTGCGCGCCGCAGGCGAGGTTCTGGCGCCGCTCGCCCGGCGCTGCGGCAGCGACCTGGAGCGGTTTCTCACCGAGATCTCGCTGGGTGCCGAGACCGACGCGCTCGACCCGCGGGCCGACGCGATTACGCTGCTGACCCTGCACGCGGCCAAGGGCCTGGAGTTCGAAGTGGTGTTCCTGGCCGGCTGCGAGAAGGACCTGCTGCCGCTGTGGCTCCCCGGGCGCAGCGCAATGACCGAGGCGGAACTGGCCGAGGAGCGGCGGCTGCTGTTTGTCGGGATCACCCGCGCACGAGCGCGGCTCTATTTGACCTGCGCCAGCCGGCGCACCAGGCACGGCAGCACCCGGGAAACCGGTCCTTCACCGTTCGTGGCCGCAATCGACCCGACGCTCCTCGACCGCTTCGAGGGGCCACAGCGACCCGCCCGGCCAGCCAGCCGGCAGCTCAGGCTGCTGTAACCGCACCGGCGTCAGAGACGGACCAGCATCCGGGTATTGCCCAGGGTGTTCGGCTTCACCCGGTCGAGGTCAAGGAACTCGGCGACGCCCTCGTCATACGAACGGAGCAGCTCGGCGTAAACCTCGGGGGAGGCTGCCTCTCCCCTGATCTCCTCGAAGCCGAGGCGGCCGAAGAACTTCACGGCGAAGGTCAGCACAAAGACACGGCTGATGCCAAGCTCGCGAGCCCGGGCCAGCAGCGCCTCCACGATCATCTGCCCGACGCCCTCGCCCTGGCAGGGTTCGTCCACGGCGATGGTGCGGATCTCGGCCAGGTCTTCCCACATGACGTGCAACGCGCCGCAGCCAACCACGCGGCCGTCGCTGACCCGGCCCGCGACCAGAAACTCCTGAATGTCCTCGTATAGCGTGACAGTCGCTTTGTCCAGCAATCGCCCAGATGCGACATTGGCGTCGACCAGACCGCGGATCGCGCGGACGTCACTGGTACGAGCCGACCTGATTGTGTAATCCATCCCCGCGCCTTCGCTTGTCGGCCTTCATGCGTGAGCGGTGAAGCATCGTAAACGTCACCCGGGCCTACTAATTCACATACCTACAGAACGTTATCGGGCAAGTACGCACTGCTTATGAACCCTAGCTCATGCGCATTATCAGCGCCGATCACGCGCCGATCACGGGTGTCGGCATGCCCTACGGACAGCAGGCTTCACGCGGACTGCCCGGGTTGGTCCCGGACAGCGGATCTCCCTTGGGGGGGTGCTTTACTGCACGGCCCCGTGCTAGAAATTTGTCGTTTCACCTGTATGCCACGCCCCACTTAGATTAACCTGCATCGCTGTCACCATGTTGCAGGCCCACCCAACCGTGCCGGGTGTGCCGCATGACCCGCCGAGTTCCTGGCGCGCGGAAACGTGTTCCGGGGAGCCGGGGACCCAACCCACCCCGGGGTGAATCGACCGGTCGCGGCCTGCTTACGCAGCCGTGCCCAGTCGTAGGGCTGCTCCGGCCCGAACCCGTCAGCTAACCCGGTAGGCGGCCTAGGAGAAGAGGAGACCTCCACGTGGAGTTCTTGCCCTATGGCAGGTTCGGCAAGATCTACTCACAGGGGACTTATGCCCGTACGCGGACCCGGCGAGTGTGGGGTCGCGTCGCCATCCTGGCCAGCGCGACCACGCTGGTGAGCTTGGCGATGCCCAGCGGGATCGGCAGCGCCGCTTCCGCGGGAACGCCCACCAGCCTGCAGAAGACCGTCGCCGAGGCGAACGCCCTGTCCAACCAGATCGATGAGCTCGGCCAGCAGTATGACGCGCTCAGGATCGAGCTGAACGAGGCCCGCTCCGAGGTTGCGATCGCCAAGGAGACGGGGCAGCGTGACGAGCAGGCGCTGGGCGCCGGGCAGACGCAGGTGGCTCAGATCGCCGACCAGGGTTACATGATGGGCAGCTTCAACCCGACCATCGAGCTGCTCCAAAGCCCGGACCCGCAGGAGTTCCTCAATCGTGCGTCGATCATGACGCAGCTTGCCTACCAGCAAGGCGGCACGGTGAACCTGCTCGCGTCCGCCGAGGCGGCGGCCGACCGGGCCAAGCAGACCGCAGCCCAGGAGGAAAAGCAGGCGAACCAGCTGGCCGCGGCGATGAATAAGAAGGTCAGCGAGATCCAGGGCAAGGAGAACATCCTCAACAGCTCCGCGTTCAGTCAGGCACTGGCCATCTATGACCGGACCGGCAGCTACCCCAATATCGCGGTCAGCGGCGACTCGCTCGGCGAGCAGGCCCTCAGATGGGCGCTGACCAGGCTCGGCGACGCGTACGTCTGGGGCGCAGCCGGGCCGACCACCTTCGACTGCTCCGGCCTGGTGATGTGGGCCTACGCTCACGTCGGGATCAGCCTTACCCACTTCACCGGTGCTCAGTGGAACGAGGGCGAGCACATCTCCCGCAGCCAGCTCGAACCCGGCGACCTGGTGTTCTTCTTCGCCGACATCAGCCACGTCGGCATGTACGTCGGCAACGGCCTGATGATCGACGCGCCCACCTTCGGCCAGCCGGTGCAGATCCAGCCGCTGCTGGCGCAGTACGTAGGCGCGGTCCGCATCGTCGGCTGAGCCGGCCAGCCCCGGCTGGCCGGGCCGACTGGTCAGTCCGGCCGGACGGTGGGGAAGAGGATGGTTTCCCTGATGTTGGCGCCGGTGAGCATGATCAGCAGCCGGTCGGTTCCCATGCCCACCCCGCCGCTCGGCGGCATGCCGTACTCGAGCGCCCGGAGGAAGTCCTCGTCGAGCTGCATCGCCTCCGGGTCTCCGCCCGCGGACAGCAGCGACTGGGCGGTGAGCCGCTGGCGTTCCTCCACCGGGTCCACGAGCTCGGAGTAACCGGTGCCGATCTCGGCGCCGAAGGCGACCAGGTCCCACTTCTCGGCGAGCCGGGGGTCGGCTCGGTGCTGCCGGGTTAGGGGTGAGACCTCGACCGGGAAGTCACGGTAGAAGGTCGGCGCGACCGTGCGCGCCTCGACCAGGTGCTCGTAGAGCTCGAGCAGCACCTGACCCCGGTTCCACTTCGGGTCCTGGTGGATGCCCGCCCGCGCCGACAGCTGGCGCAGCGCCACCTCGCCCGTGTCGGGGCTGATCTCTTCGCCGAGCGCGCGGGAAACCGCCTCGTGCACGGTCACCGAGGGCCACTCACCGCCGATGTCGTGTTCCGAGCCATCCGGCCGGCGCACGACCGTGCCGCCCAGGGCGGCCCGCGCGGCCGCCTGGATCAGCTCCCTGGTCAGCGTTCCGATCGAGTTGTAGTCGCCGTATGCCTCGTAGACCTCGAGCATCGTGAACTCGGGGTTGTGAGTGGCGTCGGCGCCCTCGTTGCGGAAGATCCGGCCGATCTCGTAGACCTTCTCGATGCCCCCGACCACCAGGCGCTTCAGGTAGAGCTCGAGCGCGATCCTCAGGTAGAGCTCGATGTCGTAGGCGTTGCTGCGGGTGATGAACGGCCGGGCGTTCGCGCCGCCGTGCAGGACCTGCAGCACCGGCGTCTCGGCCTCAAGGAAGCCGCGCGCGTGCAGTTCCTCGCGCAGCGATCTGGTGATGACCGCGCGCAGCTCCGCCATCCGGCGTGCGGCCGGGTTGATGATCAGGTCGACATATCGCTGCCGCACCCGCGCCTCGGGATCGCTCAGGCCAGCGTGCTTGTCCGGGAGCGGCCGCAGCGCCTTGGACGTGATCGCGAACGAGTCGGCGAGCACCGAAAGCTCCCCGCTGCGCGACGCGATCACCTCGCCCTCGACCCCGATGTGGTCGCCCAGGTCCACATCGCTCTTCCAGGCAGCGAGCGGCTGCTCGCCCACCCGGTCCAGCGAGATCATGACCTGGATGTCCCCGGTGCCGTCCCTGATCGTCGCGAAGCAGAGCTTGCCTCCGACGCGGGACAGCACGACCCGCCCGGTGACGCCGACCTTCTCGCCGGTCGCGGTGTCCGGCTCCAGGTCGGGGTACTTCTCACGGATCTCGGCGATCGTCGTGGTACGCGGGAACCCGACCGGGTACGGGTCGCCGCCAGCGGCCCGGATGCGGTCAAGCTTGGCCAGGCGTACCTGCATCTGCTCGGGCAGGTGCCGGAGATCATCGTCGGTCACCTGCCCGAGATTACCGGTCCGGCTGCGGCGCAAGCACCGGGGTTTCCTGCCTGGCGAAGTCGCCCTCTCGCTCCGGGTGGCTCCCGGGGCGCGGCCCGCTACAGATCCGCGGTGTTGCGCTCGTAGACAAGCCGCAGCCCGGTCAGCGTCAGCCAGGGCTCGTAGGCATCGATCAGGCCCACCTCGTCGATGACCAGCGGCGCGAGCCCGCCGGTGGCGATGATCGTCACCGAGTCCGGGTCGTCAGGGGCGAGCTCGTCCGCCATCCGCCTGGCGATGCCCTCGATCTGGCCGGCGAACCCGAAGATGATTCCGGACTGCAGCGACTCCACGGTGTTCTTGCCGATCACCCGGCTCGGGCGGGCTAGTTCGACCTTGAGCAGCTGCGCTGCGCGCCGCGACAGCGCGTCGACGGAGATCTCTATGCCAGGCGCGAACGCCCCGCCGACGAACTCGCCCTTCTCGCTGACCGCGTCAAAGTTCGTCGCGGTCCCGAAATCGACGACGATCGCGGGGCCGCCGTAGAGGTGGACCGCGGCCAGCGCGTTCATGATCCGGTCGCTGCCGACTTCCTTGGGATTGTCCGTCCGCACCGGCACGCCGGTCCGCACCCCGGGCTCCACGATGACCGCGCGCACGTCCTGGTAATAGCGCCTGAGCATCTCCCGCATCTCATGCAGCACGGACGGAACGGTCGAGCACAGGGCAATACCGCTGATGTCGGCGTTCTTGAACTGGGTGCTCTGGGCGAGCAGTCCCTGCAGGATCACCGCCAGCTCGTCGGCGGTGCGAACCGGATCAGTGGCTATCCGCCAGTGCTCGACCACCTGGTCGCCACAGAACACGCCGAGCACGGTGTTGGTGTTCCCCACGTCGATCGTCAGCAGCATGGTGCTCCTCCGGGGTCAGGGCTGGCCCAGCAGCACCGGCGCGTTGTCGATCAGCCGCGTCGTGCCGGCCTTGGCCGCGACCAGGAGCAGCGCCTGGCCGTGGTGGCCGTCGCCAACCCCGGTGAACGAGACCGGGTCGACCAGCGCCAGGTAATCGAGGGCGAGCGGCGGGTCGGCCGCCGCGGCCTGGCCGAGCACGGCGCGCGCCGCGGCCAGCACGGCCGCGGGCCCGTCGGCCGCCGCTGCTGCCCCGGCGGCCAGCCCGCGGGACAGCGCCAGCGCCGTCAGCCGTTCCTCGCGCGAAAGATAGGTGTTCCGGCTGGAGATCGCGAGCCCGTCCGGATCACGCACGATCGGCACCGCCGAGATCTCCACGCCGAGGTCGAGGTCGGCGGTCATCCGCCGGACCAGCGCGAGTTGCTGCGCGTCCTTCTGGCCGAAGACCGCCATGTCGGGCCGGATCAGCTCGAAGAGCTTGAGCACCACCGTCAGCACGCCGATGAAGAAACCGGGCCGGGAACTGCCCTCGAGAAGCTGCCCAACCGGGCCGGGATCGACCCGGATCATGGGCTCCGCGGGATACATCTCCGCCCGGTCCGGCGCGAACACCACCGCGACGCCCTCTTCGCCGCACACGGCCAGGTCCCGCTCCAGGACCCGGGGGTAGCTGCCGAAGTCCTCGCCGGGCCCGAACTGGAGCGGGTTCACGAACACCGAGACCACGACGCATCCGTTCGGGGCGGCGATCTCCCGCGCCCGGCGGAGCAGGACCCGGTGCCCCTGGTGCAGGGCCCCCATGGTCGGGACGAGCACGACCGGCCCGGTCAGACCGCTGCGGGCGGCGGCGAAGTCGGTCTTTGTCCTGACCAGAACGGGACGGCCGGGGGCGGGTGCGGCAACGGCGGGACTGCCCGCCGCGGGAACGCTCACCTAGGCGCTCCACCGAGCACGCCGAGCAGGCGCTGCGCGTCCGTCGCGGCCAGAGTTCCGGCGGCGACCGCCCGGTCCGCGGTCAGCCTGGCCAGGGCCAGGTAGGCGGGCAGCGCCTCCGGAGCGTCGGCCCGCAGCGCATCGATGTGACTGGCGACCGTGTCGGCGTCGCCGCGCGCGACCGGCCCGGTCAGGGCGGCGTCGCCGAGCCGCAGCGCGTTGTCGAGGGCGGCGGACAGGAGCGGGCCGAGCATCCGCGCCGGCTGCGCGACACCCGCGTCCCGCAGCAGGTCGGTGGCCTGCACGACCAGGGTGACCAGGTGGTTGGCCGCGCTGGCCAGCGCCGCGTGGTAGAGGTCGCGCTGGGACTCGGGGATGAACACCGGCTCGCCGCCCATCTCGACCACCAGCGCCTCGGCGACCAGCCGGAGCGAGTCGGGCGCGGTCACTCCGAAGCTGATCCCGGCCAGCTTGTCGATGTCGTCGGGCCGCCCGGTAAAGGTCATAACCGGGTGCAGCGCGATGGGCAACCCGCCGGCGCGGACAGCCGGGTCGAGCACCGCGAGGCCGTGGCGCCCGCTGACGTGCGCGACCAGGCGGCCCTCGAGCGCGGCCCCGGTCGCCGCCAGCCCGGCTACCAGGCCGGGGAGCACGTCGTCGGGAACGGTCAGCAAGACCAGGTCGGCTGCGGCGACGACCTCTGGCGGCTGCATGATCGCGATGCCGGGCAGGTTCCGCTGCACGCGCTGGACGGACGCGTCGGACACCGCCGAGGCCGCGACGATCTCATGCCCCGCACGGCCGAGGGCGACCGCGAGTGCGGTGCCCGCACGGCCCGCACCCACGATGCCCACCCGCAGCCTGGCCGGGTGCTCGATCGGGTTGTCAGGGTTCATGTCGTTCCAGTCCTAGCCGGTACCGGACAGCGATCAGCATATTCATTGACTGTCGTCCCCGTTACGGGACGGGGCGCGGCAGCAGCGCTCCAGGAACAGAGCGGCCGCGACCAAGATGCCGGCCGCCGCGGCCGTGATTCCGGCGTTGATCGCGTCGCCCCGCGGAACCGCCAGGCCGAGCTGGCCGGCCGTGTAGACGAAGAATCCGGCGGCCAGCCCGCCGAACGCGGCGGCGCCCATCGAACTGGCCTTGGCCAGGGCCGCCATCCGGGCCACGGCGATCGGGGCGAGCGGTTTCCCGGTGCGGCGCCCCTGGATCCTGGCCCGCAGGTTCCGGCCGCTCAGGGCCTCAGCGGCGGCGAGCACCAGCAGCGCGGGCGCCGCGCTCCACGGCAGCGTCGGCAGCTCGCCGAACCTCGACCTGACGACCAGCCACGCCGCCACCGCGCAGACCGCGGCCACGGCCAGCAGGGTCCACGGCCGGGTCGGGGTCATGCCGGAAGCCGCAGCCGGACGTCGCGGCACCGCCGGACCCCGGCGGTGCCGATAGCAGCCAGCAAGTCTGTTATCGGGCCCCGGCCCGGGATCACCGCGCCGGGATCCACGTCGTGCCAGGGGGCGAGCACGAAGGCCCGCTCGTGCGCGCGCGGATGTGGCAGCGTGAGCTCAGGGTCGTCGCTGACCTCGTTCCCGTAGACGATGACGTCGACGTCCAGGGTGCGTGGTCCCCAGCGCTGCTCGCGAACCCGGCGCATGGCGGTCTCCGCGGCCTGGCCGCGAGCCAGAACCGCCCGGGGCGGCAGCGCCGTGGTGGCGACGAGCACCGCGTTCAGGTAGTCCGGCTGGGCCGGGCCGCCGACCGGCGCGGTTTCGTAGATCGGGGAGACCGCGATGTCGGCCAGGCCGGGCCCGGTGCACAGGACGTCGACACCGCCCTGCAGGCTGGCCATCCGGTCACCGACGTTGCTGCCGAGGGCCAGCACCACCGTCGGCCGGTGATCTGCGGATGTCATTCACGGCCCCGGCGGATGGTGACGGTCACGTCCCCAAACGACTGGATCAGCGGCGCGTGCGGCTTGTGCACCGTTATCTCAACCTCGCGCACGACCTCGCCGACCGACAGGCAGGCGGCGGCCAGGCGGTCAGCCAGGGTCTCGATCAGCGCGACCGGCTCGCCGGAGACGACGGCCGCCAGCCTGCTGGCCACCGCGTCGTAGTCGACGGTCAGCGAGAGGTCGTCGGCGGCGGCCGCGGGCCGGGTGTCCAGCCAGAGCGCCGCGTCCACCACGAATTCCTGGCCGTCACGGCGTTCGTGAGGGAGCACGCCATGCCGCCCGAACACGCGCAGGCCGAGCAGGCAGATCCGGTCGGTGGTCAACTCGAGCTCCCCCGTGTACCCGCTGAGCTCCCGGCTGGCTTCCCGGGCCCGCCTGATCCCCGGGCCCCGGCCCAGCGCGCGGCGACCCGCACGGCGTCGGCATTCGGTGCCACCGCGTGTACCCGTACGCACCACGCGCCGGCCGCGGCAGCCAGGGCAGATACGGCGGTCGTGGCACCGTCGCGCTCGTCCACCGGGCGGGGCTGGCCGTCGGGATCCCGGAGCAGCGCGCCGAGGAAACTCTTTCGCGACGCGCCGACCAGAACCGGAAACGGCCGCCCGCCGCCGAGCCTGGAGATCTCGCCGAGCCGGGCCAGCAGGGTCCAGTTGTGCCCGGGCAGCTTGGCGAAGCCGAGACCGGGATCAACGATGATCGCCGATGGGTCGACTCCGGCCGCGACGGCCGCATCGACCTGCCGCCTGAGCTCGTCGCTCACCTCGCGCACCACGTCGTCATAGACGGCCAGGGCCTGCATGTCACGGCTGTACCCACGCCAGTGCGTGATCACATAGGGTACGCCGGCCCCGGCCACCAGCCGGGCCATCCGCGGGTCGGCCAGGCCCCCGCTGACGTCGTTGACCAGACGGGCTCCGGCACCGAGCGCGAACTCGGCCACGCCGGCCCGCATGGTGTCCACGCTGACCAGAATCCCGGCCGCGGCGAGCTGCGAGATCACCGGGCCGACTCGACGCAGTTCCTCCTCCTGATCCACCCGCCGCGCCCCCGGGCGGGTGGACTCACCCCCGACGTCGACGATGTCCGCGCCCTCGGCAGCGAGCCTGAGGCCATGCGAGATAGCCGCGCTGGTGTCCAGCCACTGGCCGCCGTCGGAGAACGAGTCCGGGGTGACGTTGACGACGCCCATGACCAGGCAGCGTTGCAGCCGGGGCAGGCCCGCTGGATGCGTTCGCCCCGCCCACTCGGGTACCGCCGCCGTGCGCGCCTCACCGGTCATCGGCGTCCAATCTACGGGGCGCCGAGCGGGCGCGAGACCACAAGGCGTTCGGTGCCCGGCAAACGGCCGGCTATCGCTGGACCGCGGCGCGCAGGCGGCGCCTGACCTTGCCCAGGCCGGCCCGGCGCGCGGCCCTCCGCGCCACCCTGCGCACCTCTATGGTGGGCCAGACCAGGAAGGCCTCGGCCTCGAGCGCGGCCAGCCCGATCCTCGGGATGTCCCTGGTACCGGTGTAGACGAAGAACCTCGGCACCCATTCCGGGCAGAACTTCGCGTTGAACTTGTACAGCGACTCGATCTGGAACCACCGGGACATGAACAGCAGGATGCCGCGCCAGGCCCGGGTCACCGGCCCCGCGCCGATCCGCTCGCCCCGCTCAAGGGCCGCGCGGAACATGGCAAAGTTCAGCGAGACACGCTTGACGCCCAGGTCATGCGCGCGCTTGATGGTCTCGACGATGAGGAAGTCGTTCAGCCCCGGCTGGGCCGCGCGGTCCCGGCGCATCAAGTCGAGCGACAGCCCGTCAGATCCCCACGGCACGAAGTGCAGGATCGCGCGGAGCACGCCATCCTTGGTGGCCGTCGCGATCACGCAGTCCTCGTCACCGGGAGCGCCAACGCGGCCGAGCGCCATCGAGAAGCCGCGCTCGGTCGGGCTCCCGCGCCAGGAGTCGGCCTGTGTGTTCATCCGGTCTATCTCGTCCCGCGGTATGTCGCCGACGCGGCGAATCTCGGCGATGTAGCCGTTCCGGCACACCCGGGTCACCATCTGCCGGACGTTCTTCATGGCCTTGCCGTGCAGCGTGAAGTCGGCCACGTTGACGATGGCCTCGTCACCGAGTTCGAGCGCGGTCAGCCCGCTGTCCTCGCGGCACCAGGTCTCGGCGCCAAGCTCGCTGCACCCAAGCACCGCCGGGACCCAGGCATGCCGGGCTGCCTCGTCCAGGAACGCGTTTATCGCTCCCGGCCAGGCCTCGGGGTCACCGATGGGATCCCCGCTGGCCAGCATGACCCCGGAGAGAACCCGGTAGCCGATGCAGGACTTGCCCGTGGCCGACCAGATGATGCTCTTATCGGTACGCAGGGTGAAATAGCCGAGCGAGTCCCGTTCCCCGTATCTCGCCAGCAGCCCCCTGATCCGGCTCTCGTCCCGGCCACCGAGCCGGTCCTCGCGCCGGGCCGGGCGCAGGAACAGGTACCCGACAACGACCGCCGTGAACAGCCCGAGTCCGCCCATCAGGAACGTGAACAGATCGCCGCGGGTCTCCGACCTAAAGTTGACCGGCCCGCTGAGGCCGATCAGGCCGTAAGCGACGGACTGCAGTCGCTGCACCGGTGTGTAACGGGCGGCCAGGCCGTGCGTGGCCGTCAGAAAGATGAGGCCGATGGCCAGGTCGGCTACGGCGAGACCGCAGAACGCCCACACCGCCCGCCAGCGGGTCCTGGGATCGCCGACCGCGTAGAACTCCTTGCGGTAGAACCACAGGATGACCAGCAGGACAGCCACGGCCGGAACCGATTCGAGATGCCGGACCGGCTGCACAACGTGCAGTACCACGCTGCAGACCAGCAGCAGCACCACGGCCTCCCAGGCACGCCGCTTCCGCCGGCGTAGCCCGTGCGAGAGCATGAGCAGCAGCAGGCCGATGATGACGTCGGCGACCCGGGGGACGATGGCCAGCAGGCCCGGCGCGATCTCGGTCAGCCGGTGCAGCGGGTGCCTGAGATGGGCGTACAGGATGTGGACGCGGAAACCCTCGATGATGTAAGCCAGGCCGATCAGGAACGTCAGCAGGCTCGCGACGACCGGCACCCAGCGCCGCTGGTGCCTGCGGTCGGGCGGGCGCGTGACCGGCTCATGGCCGGTGGACACCGTCCCGGCGGCAGCCTCACTCGCGGCGCGCACACCGGCGTCCTGCGCCGCACCACCGGTTAGGGGCTCTTCCGGCTCTGGCCCACTGAGATCAGTCATCTCGGACATGTAGGTCGAACCCCGGGTCACGGGGGATCAGAGTACTCATCGCCGACCCACAGTGCAGGCAAACCCCTGAACACAACGGCGAGCCTCCCTGAGCAGGCTGCTTCGCCGCCCAGCGGGCGATAAGGCAGTCGCGTCCATTGATCTTGGGTCTTTCTCAGCCATCTCTAAGACGCTCGAGGCGCCTTCCTGGTTCCGCTCAGGAAATACTCAGCGACGGCCCAGCAGCAGGCTCATCGCCTCCGCGCGAGTCCGGTCAGACTCGCGGATTATCCCGCGAACCGCCGAGGTCACGGTCTTGGCTCCAGGCTTTCGCAC
>Ga0335073_10006308_pt1 | contig 16647 bp, 15 predicted proteins | sample Lox_Sample_22_FD_207093 | JGI IMG/M metagenome (GOLD analysis project Ga0335073, IMG submission 207093) | Soil microbial communities from Loxahatchee National Wildlife Refuge, Florida, United States - Lox_Sample_2.2 | ecosystem: Environmental > Terrestrial > Soil > Wetlands | place: USA... | reverse complement strand
GGTGAGCGCGGTCCGCGAGTTCGGCGTCGTCGAGTCCTGGTAAGTCATGACTGGCGAATCTTCCGTTCGAGTTTGTCTAGACCGGCTGCGAGGTTGACCAGGTCCTGGTCGGTGGCGGGCGGCGGCCCGTGCAGCAGGGCGGCGACTTCCGCGGCCGGCAGCCCGGCGCGCGCGGCGGCCGCGTCCGCCGCCGCGTCGCGTCCGCCCGCATCTCGCCCGGCCGCACCGGGCGCGCCGAGGCCCGCGAACCGGGCAAGGCGGCCGACGGCAGCCGCGCGCAGTTCCCCGGCCGCACGGTCGCGGGCACGCCGCGCGTGATACAGGCGGCCGTGCCCTTCCGCGGTCTCGGCCGCCCGAACGACCACCGGCAGCCGCTCGGCCACCAGCGGACCGAGACGCCGTGCCCGCCAGGCCGCGGCCAGCAGGGCCGTGAAGCACAACTGGATGGCGATCAGGTAGACCGGCCATGGAATCAGGGAAAGGAACGACTGCTGCGACGCCTGACCGCCGCCCGGCGTTCCCGCCGCGGACGCCGCCGCGGATGGCACGACCCAGACGATGCGCCGCGCGCCGTCTAGCAGGTTCAGGCCGAGGGCCGCGTCGCCGTCGTCGGCGAGGTACTCGTTGGTGAGCGGCGTCCCGCTGCCGATGACGGTGACGGTACGGCCGCGGCTTCGGGAGCTGATCAGCCAGTGGCCGCCGCCGTCCGGGTAGCAGGCCTGCGCGCCGTGAGCGGAGACGGCAAGCACGGCGCCGTCGACGAAGGCGCCGCCCGCGAGATCCGCGGCCTGGTCGTCGCACTGGGGCTGGGCGACCGTGGCGTATTCGTGCGCGGCGATGCCGACGCCGGGGGCGATCGCGCGCAGCGCGGGGGTGTCCGGGTCAACGAGCAGGATGTCACCGTCGAACCGTGCCGCCTGCGTGAGCTGGGCGGCGCTGAGCTGTCCCGGGTTGGTGATCAGCTCCAGCGCGGCACCGCCTGTCCCCGCCGTGTTTTGCGCAGTGGCGTCAGGTACCGCCGTGCGCACCACGACCTGGCCCCGGGCGGTCGCCAGGTCGGCGAGCGCACGTCCGCCGCTTGGTCCGGTGCCTGCCGGGTCCAGGTAGCCGGCCGGCGAGGGCTGCTGCTGCAGCAGCGCGATCACCCCGCCGGCGATGAGCACGCCGGCCGCGAGCAGCGCAGGCAGCCGCCACCGCCGGACGGCGCGTGCTGCCTGCCGCCGGGTCGTCCGCTCGCCGCTCGCGGTCACCTGCCAGCTCCAGCCGCGGTCGCCGCATGCCCGGCCGTAACATCGGGCGCGGCCCCGGGCACAGGGGCCGGCCGCAGGCCGGCCAGTGCCTCGTCGAGCTTCCGCAGCCGCTCGTAGCCATCGCGCGTGCCTGCCTCGCCGCCGTAGAGGACCTGGTCGAAGAGCCGCGCCGCGGCAGCGAGGTCGGCGGCGTGAGCGGGGAAGCGCACGCCCGCCGCAGCGGCGAACTCGTCGGCGGTCCGCCCGGCGTCCCTGGCGAGGATGCCGCGCTCCTCGCAGGCCGCGGCGGTGCTCCGCAGCCGGGACACGATGGCGGCGGTGTAGTCGCCTTCGGCCGCGCTTGCCGCCGCGGCGTCGCGCAACTGGCTGGCGGTCATCACCCGCGAGCCGGGGTCGAGGGCCAGCCCCGCTGAGCGGGCGGAGCGCGCGACCGGCCCAAGCCGCCCGGCGACCGCGGCCACGGCTGCGACCACCAGCGCCGCCAGGGCCACGACCGTCCACCAGCCGCCCGGGGTGACGCGGCTCGCACCGGTAAAGAGGGAAGCGAGCAGCCCTTGCAACCAGTGCCCGACATCCTGCGACAGCGACTGCTGATGATAGATCGTCCTGGAGAGTTCATCACGGGCGAGGCGCCTGGCCGCCTCTCGGCCGATCGGGGCGACGGCCATCACCAGGCGTCGGCATCCGGTCCGCCCGCACCGTTCCCGCCGTCCTCGCGTCCGGGCCAGCCGTCCGCGCGGGTCCCGCGGGGCCAGCCGGCCTCGGGAGTTCCACCGGGCCAGCCGTCCGCGCGGGTCCCGCCGGGCCAGCCGGCCTCGGGAGTTCCACCGGGCCAGCCCGCCCCGGGAGTCCCGCCGGGCCAGCCGTCCGCGCGGGTCCCGCCGGGCCAGCGGTCCGTGCTTTCCGGCCTGGGCGCGCCAGCCCCGCCGGGCATACTCTGCCAGCCCGGCTGCCCAGGCCGTCCGGCCGGTCCGGCCCAGTTAGCCCCGGCCTTGCTGTCGGCGCCCGGCGCCCCGGGGCGGACCGCCGCGCCTGATGCGGCCGTGGCCTGCAGCGTGATGTCCAGGCCCTCGCGGCGCATCAGGAGATCGGTGTACAGCAGCACGATGACCCCGGCGAGCAGAGGAGCCGTCAGCGTGCTGGCGATGATCCCGCCGACCGCCGAGGCGGCCAGGCCGAACACGGACGGGTGCGCCGTCGTGGTGAAGCCGAGGGTGCTGACCCCGCCCGCCAGCTTGAACGGTGCCTGGATGACGGCACTCGCGATGGCGACGATCAGTTCTGCGAGCAGCAAGACCCACAGGACACGCCATGAGCTGCGCCGTACCAGCCGCCAGGACCGGCGCAGGGTCGCCAGCGGCCGCAAAGACTCAAGCATCACGACGGGGATCGCCATGGCCCACCGGACGAGCGTGATCCCGGCGAGCACGCTTGCGGTGATCCACCCGACGACGCCCACGATTACACCCGCAGCCGCGCGGTGTGCGCCGGCCGCGATCGCCACGGCGAGGCCGACCGACACGCCAGTCATGAGCGCCCAGGCAAGAACGATGAGGATGGCGGCAAGCAGGATGGTGCCGAGCAGTGGCCAGATCCGGCCGCGGGCCGCCCGCCAGGCGCTGCCGAGCGTCTCCTTGCGGCCGAGCACCGCCTGCCAGACGGTCACGGTGAGCAGGCCGGTGAGGATCGTGTTGCCAAGGAAGGTGACACCGAGATCCGTGCAGACCAAGACGATCACGATGACCAGAGCGTGCGTGCTGACAGACGACCCGGAGCCGACGGTGCTCGCCTGGCTCGCCCGGTCCATGAAGTAGGAGGCAATGGCGCTCACCACGTTTGCCACGATCGCCACCCCGGCTGACGCGACCAGGATCGTCTTGGGGTTCCACCGGATGGCGGTGAACGCGCCGTCAAGGATTTCGGTGGGGCTGAGCGGGCGGAGCGGGATAACCCCGGGCTTGGGCGCTGCCGGCCGCCCGTATCCGCCGGGCGGCGGCCCGTATCCGCCGGGCGGCCCGTATCCGCCGGGTGTGCCGTATCCTCCGGGAGCGCCGTACCCGCCCGGTGGCCCGTACCCGCCGGGAGCGCCGTACCCGCCGGGAGCGCCGTACCCGCTGGGTGCGGCGCTTCCGGAGGGTGGCCCGTATCCGCGAGGCGTCCCGTACCCGCCGCTGGGTGGTCCGTACCCGCCTTGGGACGGCGGCATGGTGCCATAGCCGGACTCGGAACCTTCTGTCACCAGGCGCCCCTTTAGGCCAAGTTCCCAGGGAGATTTAGCTATATGCGGCGACCATGCTCGCATGCCAGCCGGTTCGGTGCGCAGGCTTTGCGAAATACGCGCAAAACGCCGAAGCCTACCACTGCACAACGGCCGGGCAAGTGGCGGTTGAGTGCTGCTGCCCGAGCCTTGGCGCCAGGTGACTGGCCGGTAACATTTGTTCCGTGTCAGAGAGCTTCTACGTTCCGCTCGGAGATGGCCGGTGGCTGGCGACCAAGCACACGATCGGTCCGTGGGATGCGCGCGCTCAGCACGCCGGGCCGCCCAGCGCGCTGCTCGGCCGGGCCATGCTGCGCTGCCAGCCCAGGGACGAGATGATGATCGCCCGGTTCACCTGCGAGATCCTGCGCGCGATCCCGGTCGGCGAGATCACCGTCGAGGCCCGGGTGACGCGCCAGGGCCGGAGCGTCGAACTGCTAGAGGCCACCGCGAGCGCCGAGGGGCGCGAGGTCGCCAGGGCCTCCGCCTGGCGGGTCCTGCGGACCTCGGCTGACCCGGTACCGCCCCGGCACCCCGTGCCGGGGAAACTGCCGGAAGAGCCGTCCGTGCCGCCGGAGACCGGCTGGATCGACGGGTACCTGTCGGCCATTGAATGGCGTGCGGTCCGCGGAGGCTTCACCGAGCCAGGGCCCGCCGCCATCTGGGGCAGGATGTGCTACCCCCTCGTGCCGGACGAGGAGCCAAGCCCGCTGGAGCGGGTGCTGACCGTCGCCGATAGCGGCAACGGTGCCTCCTGGGAACTGGATATCACCCGCTGGCACTTCATCAACCCCGAGCTGACCGTTCACCTGCACCGCGAGGCCGAGGGCGAATGGATCTGCCTGGACGCCCAGACCGCGATTTCTCCCGGCGGCGTCGGCCTCGCCACTTCCGTCCTCTCCGACCTCCGCGGCCCCGTCGGCGCCGCCGCGCAGTCCCTCCTCGTAGCTCCGAGGTCACCCGCCGGGCAGTAGCCGCCAGCATCGACGATCTTTCGCCTGCCGGCGATCCAGTACCGCGTCGCTAACACGCTCCCGGCGCGCCGAGGCCCGCAGCACGGTTCTGCCACAGCCCTCGCCCCAGGGACACCGTGCGTCACCGCAGCCCTCGCCCCCGCAGGGCCGGAGGGCTCACGCCGGGGCGATGGTTGCGGCGGCCATACGCCTATAACCGTATCGTTGTCACAACCACCGGGCCTGTCCGCCGGCTTCGTGAGGCTCGCTCGTACTGGAGTTAGCCCTGTGACGATGGCTCATCCTGGTGTGGGCCCGCCGCTGCGGGAAAGGGCAGGAGACTAGCGCCGTCAGCATGGCGCGGGAAGGGAAACTCCATCGTGTCTCGGGTGTTCATTACGGGATCTGCCGACGGCCTGGGCCTGGCCGTGGCCATGCTGCTCCTCGGCGAGGGTCACGAGGTCGTGGGGCATGCCCGTAGCGACGGGCGTGCGGCCGACCTGAGGGCGGCGGCACCTGGGATCGCCGCTGTCGTCGTCGGCGACCTCAGCAGCGCGGCCGCGACCCGGTCGGTCGCCGACCAGGTCAACGCGCTAGGCCGGTTCGACGCGGTCATCCACAACGCCGGCGTCGGCTACCGCGAGGCGCGCGAGGTCACCACGGTCGACGGCCACCCGCAGCAGCTCGCGGTCAACGTGCTCGCGCCCTACGTCCTCACGGCGCTGATCGAGCGCCCCGCCCGGCTGATCTACCTGAGCAGCGGCATGGCCCGCGGCGGCACGGCGAGCGTAGACGACCTGGACTGGGACCGGCGGCGCTGGAGCAGCTCGCAGGCGTACTCCGATACCAAGCTGTTTAACATCGTGCTGGCTTTCGCGGTCGCCAGGCGCTGGCCGGACGTGCTAAGCAACGCCGTCAATCCTGGCTGGGTCGCGACGAAGATGGGCGGCCCCGGTGCTCCCGATGACTTCTCGCATGGATCTGAGACCCAGGCGTGGCTCGCCGTCAGCGACGATCCGGCGGCGACCGTCAGCGGCCAGCTTTTCTATCACCACCGCCCGAGCGAGGCGCACCCGGCGGCCCGCTCCCGCCAGTTTCAGGACGAGCTGACGGCCGCGCTGGCCGGGCTGACCGGAGTCAAGCTGCCGGACTGACCTGTCATGGCCGCCGTCCCCTGCCCGGCGGCCTCGTTCTGTGGCGGGCCGCGGGTTACCGGCGTCCCCTCAGGTTGTCTGCGGCGGCCAGGCAGGTCAGCGGCGTCCCGCAGGACAGGCCAGCAGCCTTCCCGAGTCTGAAGCGCGTGGCACGCGAAATCCTTTGGGCGAGCGGGAACAAGGCGCTGGTAGTCTTAGTTGCAGCAAGTGCAATAATTCTGAAAGTGCAACTTTGTACGGGATGCAAGGTCTCGGTGGGCGCATCATGACTATGGGTGGCACGGCTTCCGTGGCGGAACAGAGTGGCTCGCTGCGCGAGCGCAAGAAGCTGGCGACCCGGCGGTCGCTGCGGCGCGCGGCACTCGAGCTGGTGGCCGAGCGCGGTCTGTCCAACGTGACGGTGGAGGACATCGCTGAGGCCGCCGACGTGTCGCCGCGCACCTTCTTTAACTACTTTCCGTCCAAGGAAGCCGTGCTGTTCGGCGGCGACCAGGACCGCGGGGCCGTGCTGCGTGACCGAGTGGCCTGCGAGGCGCCGGGTGCGCCGGCCATCGACGCGCTGCGGGTGGTGCTCGCGCAGGACGCGGAGGCGATGGCGGACGAGTTCCGGGCGCTCGGCGGGGATCCCGCGCACTGGCTGTGCCTGATTAAGGCGGCCCGCGCCGATCCCCACGTGCGGGCGGCGCAGGCGGCGCAGATGGCGATGATCGAGCGTGCCGTCGGTGAGGGAGTCGCGGCTCGCCTCGGTACTGACGCGGAAACCGATCCGTATCCGTGGGTGCTCGCGTTCGCGGCGTCGGGCGTGGTGCGCGCAGGCGTGGCGTTCTGGGCGAGCACGGGCGGCACCATCTCGCTAGGCGAACTGATCGACAGGGCCCTGGGTGAACTCGCCGTGGGCCTGCCCGAGGACGGCGCGCTGCGCCAGATTACGACGAAAGCGCCTCCGGCGACGATGCCCGCGGCGACTGCAAAGACAGGAAAGACAGGAAAGACAGGAAGGACAGCCACCGATGGCCTCATCTGATAGCGCGCCCGTTCCCGCGGAGGGACGGCTGCCTGCCGCTGCCGATGATGCGGCGGGCGGTGCCCTGCCCGGGCTCGGCCGCCGCCGGATCCTGCTCATCATCGGCGCGCTCATGTGCGGCATGCTGCTCGCCGCGCTCGACCAGACGATCGTGTCCACGGCGCTGCCGACGATCGTCGGCGACCTCAAGGGCGGTTCGCACATTGCCTGGGTCGTCACCGCTTACCTCCTCGCTACCACGGTGTCCACGCCGCTCTGGGGCAAGCTCGGCGACCAGTACGGCAGGAAGATCTTCTTCCAGGCGGCGATCGTCATCTTCCTGATCGGCTCGGTGCTGTCCGGACTCAGCAACTCGATGGTCATGCTCATCGCCTTCCGGGCGCTGCAGGGCCTCGGCTCGGGCGGCCTGATGGTCGGCGCGCAGGCGATCGTCGGCGACATCGTCTCGCCCCGCGAGCGCGGCAGGTACCAGGGCCTGTTCGGCGCGGTCTTCGGCCTGGCCAGCGTGGTCGGGCCGCTGCTCGGCGGCGTCTTCGTGGACAACCTGACCTGGCGCTGGATCTTCTACATCAACATCCCGATCGGCGCGATCGCGCTGGTCGTGGTGGCCCTCCAGGTCCCGGGCAAGCTGCGCCGGGTACACCACACGATCGACTACCTGGGCACCGTCCTGCTCTCGCTGGCGGCGACCTCGCTGATCCTGCTGACCAGCCTCGGCGGCACGACCTACCCGTGGGCATCGACGCCGATCTACATTCTCGGCGTCGCGGGCGTCGTGCTGATCGGCGTGTTCGTGCTGGCCGAGCGGCGCGCGGCCGAGCCGATCCTGCCGCTGCACCTGTTCAGGACGCGCGTCTTCTCCGTCACCAGCGTGGTCGGCTTCGTCGTCGGCTTCGGCATGTTCGGCGCGATCACCTACCTGCCCGCGTTCTTCCAGGTGGTTCGCGGCATCTCGCCCACCATCTCCGGCGTGTACCTGCTGCCGCTGATGGCCGGCCTCCTCATCGTCTCGATCGGCTCCGGCCAGATCATCGCGCGGACCGGCAGGTACCGTGTCTTCCCGATCGCGGGCACCGCGGTGATGACCATTGGCCTGTACCTGCTGTCGCTGATGAGCCCCACGTCGTCGACGCTTACGGACGCGCTGTCCATGCTCGTGCTCGGCATGGGGCTCGGCGGTGTCATGCAGGTAATGGTGATCATCGTGCAGAACGGAGTCCCGCACAGCGAACTGGGCGTCGCGACCTCGGGTGCCACGTTCTTCCGCTCGATCGGCGGGTCGTTCGGCACCGCGATCTTCGGCGCGATCTTCTCTAACGTGCTGGTCGGCAACCTGGCAAGCCACCTGCACGGGCTGAGCCTGCCGGCGGGCTTCAGCGCTGCGGACGTGACGCCGGCGGCGCTCAGCCGCCTGCCCGCCGTCATCCACCAGGGCTTCGTCTCCGGATACGCCGAGTCGATCCAGACGGTGTTCCTCATCGCGGTGCCGATCGCGGCGCTCGCGTTCCTCGCCTCCTGGCTGATCCCGCAGGTGGAGCTGAAGCAGTGGGCGCCGGCCGCCTCCGCGGCACCGACGGCCGACGTCGAGGCCACGGCCGAGGCCGAGATCCCCGGCCCGGAGAGTGACACCTTCCGAGCGCAGGCTCCCGAATCCCTCGACCCCCAGGAGACCGGCTGGCCGGACGGCCGTTAGGAACGCTTCATCGTGAGTCCAGCCGGACAGCGCTGAGGATGACGCCACCCTCTGGGCCGCTAGGGGCCATGGCGCGGTTATCCGCCCGCGGCGGTGCCGAGGCCAGTCAAGACGGTGCCCCGGTCTAGCAGGCGGTCCGAGTCGCCCGACCCCAGGACGTCGGCCAAAGCGACCAGCGAGCGGCAAGCAGCGCCGGCTCTGTATATTCGCCTCGTGGACCCGAGCGGCCGCGCCGGCAACGGCGACAAGCCCCGCATTGACACCAGCGTTGCGCACAGCGCCCGCGTGCACGATTACTGGCTGGGCGGGAAGGACAACTTCGCCGCCGACCGGGCGGCGGGGGATGCCGTCATGGCCGCGTACCCGGGCATCGTCCAGTCGGTGCGGGCGAACCGCGCGTTCCTTGCCCGGGTCGTCCGGTTCCTCGCCGCAGAGGCGGGGATCACCCAGTTCCTCGACATCGGCACCGGCATCCCGGCGGCGAACAACACGCACGAGGTAGCGCAGGCCGCCTCGCCCGCCGCGCGTGTCGTGTACGTGGACTACGACCCGGTGGTGCTGCAGCATGCCCGCGTGCTGCTGACGAGCGCGGCACCAGGCACGATTGACTACGTCGACGCGGACGTGCGGGACCCGGAGAAGATCTTGCGCGAGGCGGCGCGGACGCTGGACTTCAGCCGCCCGGTGGCGGTCATGCTGATAGCGATCATGCACCTCATCGTGGACGCCGACGATCCCTACGGGATTGTCGGCAGGCTCAAGGCTGCGATGGCGCCGGGCAGCTTCCTGGCGCTGTCCCAGGTGGCCTCGGATATCCAGGCCGAGCAGATGGCCGAGGCCCGGCGCCGCTACAACAGCCTCGCCCGGGAGACACAGCGGCACCGCACCCAAGCCGAGGTAACCCGGTTCTTCGACGGTCTCGAACTCGTTGAGCCGGGCGTGGTGCCGGTGCAGCTATGGCGTCCGGCCTCAGAACTCGAAGCGAAGGCCGGGTCGGCGATGTGGGGCGGCGTCGCCCGCCGCTAAACCGCTAACGCGGCAGGCCTGCGGGCACGGCGCGGTTACTCGAAGTACTCGCCCCGCTGCAGCTGCACGATCCGGTAGCGCTGCCTGCTAACCAGCTTACGCAGGTGCTGCACGCCGCTCAGGCCCGCGACCACGACGGCCGTGACGGCCGCCAGGACCGAGGCGCCGAAGAGCGCGAGCCCGCCGACGACGTGCCCGAGCAGCATCAAGATCACACCGACGAAGAGCGCCGCCGGCACAGCGGCAATCAGCAGCACAGCGAGCACGGTGACGGCGATCACCGCCTTCGCCGACCAGCCCATCGAGCTCCGGCCCGTGTACCAGGACGCCATGTCCGTCCACCCCTTATCAGTCCAGCCACGCTTACGATATGTCGTGTCCGCAACAGGTGCAACACCGCGATAGGCGAACGGCTTCCCGCCAGTGCAAGTGTGCCTGAGGCAGGTGTGCGCCGGCCCGCCCGGGACCTTTAACGGCGTGATGAGAGTGGCGCGAAGCGCCTCTGGGGCGAAGCCGGCCGCGAGTGCGGATAGCGCGGCGTCCAGGTAGATGGTCAGGTCAGCGTCGGCGCGGGCGGACCAGCGGTCGTAGGCCGCGCGGCAGGCGGCGAGCGCGGCCCGGCCGACCGCCAGCGCGTACAGCGAGTCCGCGGGCTGGCCGAGCCGCCGCCCGGCGAACTCGCTGATCGCCCGTTCCCAGGCGTCGTAGTGCTCGGCGGCGCCGAACGACAGCGCGGGCACGCTGGCGATCAGGTGCATCCGCATCCGCATCTCCGGGACGTCGTCGGCGTGGTAGTGGTTCGCCGCGACCACCGCGCCGCGGATCGCGACCATCATCGGCAGGTCGTCAGGCGCGGCGGCGAGCGAAGACCTGATGGTCTCCACCTCTGTCTCGAACTCGGACCACAGCACGCTCGCCTTGGTCGCGAAGTACCGGAAGAACGTGCGCTCGCTGACCCCGGCCTCGGCGGCGATCTGCTCGATTGTCGTGTCGTCGAAGCCGCGCTCGGCGAACAGCCGAAGCGCGATCAGCTGCAACTCGCGCCGGCTGGTGGACGGCGGCCGTCCGCGCCGCGCACCGTTGTGATCGGCGGCGCGGCGATCGCCAGGCCCTTGCTCGCTCAACCTCACCACCTACAGGAACGACTACGCGCAGCGCGCACCGGGGCGCCGGACGTTATTGTCAGCTAATGACATTAACACTCCCGGCGGGCCGGCGGCAGGCCGGCGAGGTGCCAGCCGGAGGTCGTGAACCACGCAGCGGCACTCCCTGTGACCTGTGTCACAGACCATTGCTTGTGTCAGTGCCTGACATTAATATCCGTCCTATTACGTCACTCACTGACGTAATAGCGGAGGCGATGTAGCTCCGGCCGCGGAAAGGCCAGTTCAAAGACGGCTGGCAGGCAGCAGCGCGGCCCGCGTACCGGCGCCCTCGCTGTCAAGTAAGGAGAATCACCAGCATCATGGCAGGACGAGTAGCAGGCAAAGTCGCCTTCATCAGCGGCGCCGGCCGCGGCCAGGGCCGCAGCCACGCCATCCGCCTCGCAGAAGAGGGCGCGGACATCATCGCGGTCGACATCTGCAAGGACTACGACTCCGTGGGTTACGGAATGTCGACCGAGGCGGACCTGGCCGAGACGGTCAAGCAGGTCGAGGCCCTGGACCGGCGGATCATCGCCAGGCCGGCCGACGTGCGGGACGCCGGCGCGCTCAAGGCGGTTGTCGATGCGGGCGTCGCTGAACTCGGCAGGCTGGACATCGTCGTGGCCAACGCGGGCATCTGCACGGTCCAGACCTGGGATGAGGTGACCCCTCAGGTCTGGCAGGACACGCTGGACACCAACCTGACCGGGGTGTGGAACACCATGGTTGCCGGCGCCCCGCACCTGATCGCCGCCGGCGGCGGGTCCATCATCGCGACAAGCTCCACCGCCGGCATCAAGGGGCTGCCCTACCTGGCCCCGTACGTGGCGGCCAAGCACGGCGTCGTCGGCATTGCCAAGACCATGGCGAACGAACTTGCCGGGCACAAGATCCGGGTCAATACGGTGCACCCGACCGGGGTGGACACCCCGATGGGCACCGGCCTCGGCGGCCTCAACCCGCTCCTCGAGCGGGACCCGAACCTGGGCCCGATCTTCATGAACACGCTCCCTGTCGAGAGCGTCGAGCCGCGCGACATCAGCAACGCCGTGCTGTTCCTCGCCTCCGACGAGGCGCAGTACGTGACCGGCCTTGAGTTCACCGTCGACGCCGGGAACACCATCCGATGAACGCCAGCCGTGACGACCGCGAGCCGAACCTTTATCCCGGTGGATCCCGGAGCAGCGAACCTTCCGGACAAGGACAGGATCACCGGGGTTCCATGGCGAGCGTCAGGGACCGCATCCGCGCCCGCGTCGTCGGCCGGGAGCGGGAACTGACGCTGGTGCTCGCGGCCGTCGCGGCGGGCCGGGACATCCTCCTCGAGGGACCGCCCGGCACGAGCAAGACCACCCTGCTCAAGGCGATCACCGCCGAATGGGGGATTCCGCTCGTGTTTGTCGAGGGCAACGCGGACCTCACCCCGGCCAAGCTCGTCGGGCACCACAACCCGGCCCGGGTGCTCCGGGAGGACTACACGGCCGGCAACTTCATCGACGGCCCGCTGCTCGAGGCGATGCGCGGCGGCGGGTTCCTCTACATCGAGGAGTTCAACCGCGCCCCGGAAGACACAGTGAACGCCCTGCTCGCCGCGATGGCCGACCGCCGGATCGCGGTGCCCCGGGTCGGCGAGGTGGTCGCGCGGGACACCTTCCGCGTCGTCGCGTCGATGAACCCGTATGACAACATCGGCACCACCCGGCTGTCCACTTCCGTGCACGACCGGTTCAGCCGCCTCGCGATCACCTACCAGGACGAACAGGCCGAGCGCGGCATCGTGGCGCTGCGCGCCCCGGTCGCCGGGCTGGAGCCCGGAATCTACCGCCGCCTGGTCGCCGACGCGGTCGCGCTCACCCGCGCCACCCGCGCGCACGAGGACATCAGGCAGGGGTCGTCGGTGCGCGGCGCGATCGACCTGACCCTGGTCGCGGGTCAGTTGCTGACCATCGGCACCGAACGGTTTCGTGGCTCCGTGCGCACCCCGCATGACCCCGAGGGGAGCGCCGGCCGGAACGCCGCGGACGACGGCCGGGCGGACACGGACAGGGCGGACGGCGACGGCGAGAAGGCTTACCGGGAGACCGTCTACGACGCGATGACCGTCGCGCTTTCCGGGCGGATCTTCCTCGACGAGACGGTGGAGCTCACCCCCGAGCAGGTGCTCAGGCAGATCTGGGAGGACCACTACATTCTGGACCCGGCGGCTGCGGCGCCTGGTTGAAGAGAGGTGGCGGCGGACTCCCCGGTCACCCGCCAGGCCCGGCGGCGCCGTGACCCGGCCACGGGACTGCGGCCGCTGCGTCGCAAGCCGAAAACATTGACGGAGGAACCAGCACTGCTAGACATATCCGCCACCGCAGGACCCGGCGGGGCCATACCGGGTGAGCGTGGAACACGGGACCGTTCCTCGAAACCCGGGACGGCGGCCGGCAGCGGCGGGCCAGGGGCAAGCGACGAGCTGGCCGCGCTGGCCTCCGTACTGGCCGACGGCGACCCGCCGGACGCCCAGACGCTGCGCCGGGCGCGGGAGATCGCGGCGCGGCTCTCGCTGCGCCGGCCACGGCGGGACCCGGCCGCCAGGCCAGGGCCCGGCGGCCTCGCCAGCGTCCCCTACCGGGGCGGTGCCGACGACATCGACCTGGAAGCGACCCTGGCACGGACCGCTGGCAGCCCGGTGATCGAACCCGGCGACATCGTGGTGCGGGAGCGGATCGCGTCCGCGCGTTCCGTGGTGCTGCTGGTCGACGTGTCCGGGTCGATGCGCGGCGAGCGGGTGCGGACCGCGGCCGCGACGGTCGGCGCGCTCGCGGCGGAACTAACGCGGGACAACCTCGCCGTGGTCGCGTTCTGGTCGGACGCCGCCGTGCTGTGCCACCTGGGACAGCGGATCGGAGCGCAGGCGCTTGTGCAGTCAATGGTGCGGATCCCAGCCAGGGGACTGACGAATGTGGCCTTCCCGCTACAGGTTGCCGCGCGCGAACTGGCCCGGGTTCCCGCCCGTGACGCGCGGGCGGTCTTGCTGTCAGACTGCGTACACAACGCCGGCCCCGATCCCCGGCCGTTCGCCGCGCGGCTGCCAAGGCTTGACGTCCTGCTCGACGCCACGGGTGAGCAGGACCCCTGGCTTGGCGGCGAACTGGCGCGCCTCGGCCGGGGCAAGTTCCGCGTCGCAGCTAGCTACCGCGACGTAGCTCCGGCACTCAGCTCGTTCTTCGCACAGTGAGAAATAAGGAGTCCGCATGGCGATCATCATCGTTGCCACCGCCGTTCCCGTCCCCGAGCACAGGGACGAGGTGATCGCGGCCTTCGAAGCAGCGGAAGCAACGGTGCACACCTCCGAGCCGGGCTGCCTGCTCTACGCGCTGCACGAGGGGGGCGACGGCCGCCTGGTGATGATCGAGAAGTACGCCGACGAGGCGGCGGTGACCGCGCACCGCGGCGGCGAAGGCCTCGCCGGGCTGCGCGCGGCCCTCGACGGCAAGCTCTCCGCGCCCATGGACGTGCAGGTACTGACGCCGCACCCGGCCGGGTCGGCGGAGAAGGGCGCGCTATAGAAGCTTGCTGAACCAGCGACGCCTGGAGCGGCAATACTCCAGAAACGGTCTAATTCAGCGGGCTCCCAACCGCGCACCCGGCCCGGCGACGCCGCCGCGGCCTGAGTCCCCCCAACAGCAAGGAACAGTGAAGAGATCATGGCTAACAAGTGGTTTGAGACGGTGGCGGTCGCGCAGCGGCGGGCCAGGAGGCACCTGCCGAAGTCGGTCTACGGCGCGCTGATCGCCGGCGCGGAAGCGGGCGTGACGATCCGCGACAACGTGGAGGCCTTCGCCGAGCTCGGGTTCGCGCCGCACGTCGCCGGGCTGCCGGCGCACCGGGCGATGTCAACCACTGTGATGGGCCAGGAGATCTCGCTGCCCGTGCTGATCTCGCCGACCGGCGTGCAGGCCGTGCACCCGGACGGCGAGGTCGCCGTCGCGCGCGCGGCGGCCGCGCGGGGCACCGCGATGGGCCTGTCGTCGTTCGCGTCCAAGCCGGTCGAGGAAGTCATCGCGGCCAACCCGAAGACGTTCTTCCAGATGTACTGGGTGGGCACCCGCGACGAGATGCTGGCCAGGATGGAGCGGGCACGCGCCGCCGGGGCGGTCGGCGCCATCGTGACCCTTGACTGGTCGTTTTCCTTCGGCCGGGACTGGGGCTCGCCGAAGATCCCGGAGAAGATGACACTCCAGGAGATGATCCGCCTCGCCCCCGAGGCCCTGTCCCGGCCGGCGTGGCTGTACGAATGGCTCCGCACCGGCGCGATCCCCGACCTGACCGTGCCGAACCTGCCGGTCGGCGGGGCGCCGGCGCCGACCTTCTTCGGTGCCTACGGGCAGTGGATGCAGACTGCCCCGCCGTCCTGGGAGGACGTCGCCTGGCTGCGGTCGCAGTGGCAGGGCCCGTTCATGCTCAAGGGCGTCACCAGGATCGACGACGCCAAGCGGGCCGTGGACGCGGGCGTCTCGGCCATCTCCGTGTCCAACCACGGCGGCAACAACCTGGACGGCACCCCGGGCGCCATCCGGCTGCTGCCCGACATCGCGCAGGCCGTCGGCGACCAGGTGGAGGTGCTGATGGACGGCGGCGTGCGGCGCGGCGGCGACGTGGTGAAGGCGCTTGCCCTCGGCGCGCGCGCGGTGCTGATCGGCCGGGCGTACCTGTGGGGCCTGGGGGCGAACGGGCAGGCCGGCGTGGAGAACGTGCTCGACCTGCTGCGCTCAGGCATCGACGCCTGCCTGCTCGGCCTCGGCCACTCGTCGATCGCCGAACTGTCGCCCGACGACCTGGTGATCCCGCCGGGCTTCAGCCGCCGCCTCGGCGGCTGAAGCCCCCGGGGCTAGGAGCCCGTTGAATTGCCGCGACCGGAAGGAGCCGTTTCCCAGGCCACCAGCCAGACCCGGCGCCTAGAACTCCCTGAAACGGTGTAATTCAGTGAGCTCCTACAGGCCGGCCTGGTCGACGGCGCTCTGCAGGGACTGGATGTAGCCGTCGCTCGTGTAGGTCGCGCCGCTCACCGCCTGGATGTTGGCGCTCTGGTCGTCGACGACCTCCTGGTTCAGCTGCGAGATGGCGTTCGTAGCGATGGAGTCGCCGCCGTCCGGGTCGTTCGCGCTGGTGATCTTCCCGGCGCTCACGTCGATCGTCACCTGCACCGGACCGTACTGGGTGTTTTCCGTCGGGCCGTTGAAGGTGCCGGACGGCGCGGCCGAGCTTGTGCTCGCCGACGGGGTGGGCGTGGGTGAGGATGTCTTCTTGGTCGCGGTCGGGGTGGGGGTGGGGGAAGCTGCCGCCTTGGTCGTCGGTACCGCCGCGGGCGCGGTCGTCGGAGCCGTCATCGTCGGGCTCATGGACGGCGACGATGACGCCTTCGCGGTGGCCTTCTTCGTACTCTTGGACGGCGAGGCACTGGGCGAGGACGCCGCCGACGATGCCGGAGCGCTCACGGACAATCCGGCGGGCGTGCTCGGCTCCGCGACCGGGGTGACGCCGGGAACGTGGGTTTTGAACGAGAAGAGTGCGGCGAGACCGGCGGCGGTACCGGTGAGGGTCAAGACGGCACGGCGCATGAAACCTCCTTGAACCGTTGGTACAGGGTCAGAAGTCGAACGATTCGTGGTGGATACGGCGCCGCGGGATGCCCGCGGCGACCAGCGAGTTCACGACGGCCAGGGTCATGCCTGTCGGTCCGCATACGTAGGCCTCGTAGCGGTGCAGACCGGGGACGGTCTGCTGGAGGTGGTCCGCGTCGAGCGGGTCATAGCCGAGTTCCTCGCGGGAGCCGATCAGGTAATGCAGCGCCGCCTGCCTGTCGCTGGCGATCGCGTTAAGTTCCCGGCTGAACACGACGTCCCGGGGGTGGCTGGCGCGGTAGAGGAGCGTGATGCCGCCCGACATCCGCTTCGGCAGCGCGGCGAACATCGCCCGGATCGGGGTAATACCGACGCCGCCGGCGATGAACAGCACCCGCCGCCCGGTCAGCGACGGCGTGAACGCGCCGTACGGGCCCTCGGCGATGATCCGGGTGCCCGGCGGCAGGTTGGCCAGGGAGCCGCTGTGGTCGCCGCGGGATTTGACGGTGATCCGTATCAGGTCCGGCTGGGGCATC
>Ga0335073_10006307_pt1 | contig 16647 bp, 9 predicted proteins | sample Lox_Sample_22_FD_207093 | JGI IMG/M metagenome (GOLD analysis project Ga0335073, IMG submission 207093) | Soil microbial communities from Loxahatchee National Wildlife Refuge, Florida, United States - Lox_Sample_2.2 | ecosystem: Environmental > Terrestrial > Soil > Wetlands | place: USA: Florida... | reverse complement strand
CTTCATCCCGCCCGACGAGTTCATCCCGCTGGCCGAACGCTCCGGCATCATGCACCTGCTCACCGACCGGGTCGTGAGCATGGCGCTGGCCCAGATGGCGGCCTGGCGCGAGCTCGGCCTCACGGTGCCGGTCGCGGTCAACGTCTCGCTCACCGACCTGCTCGGCGGCCAGCTCGCCGACCTGGTCCTCAACGGCCTGCGCAACTACGCGCTGCCCACCGGCATGCTGCAGCTGGAGATCACCGAGCGGGTGGTCGCCCAGCAGACCGAGGAGCTCAACCAGATGCTGCTCGACCTCGAAACGCTCGGGGTCACGCTCAGCCTGGACGACTTCGGCACCGGGTACTCCTCGCTGCTGCGGCTGCAGACCCTGCCGGTGAGCGAGATCAAGATCGACCGGGCGTTCGTCTCGCGGCTGTCCGAGGATGCCTCGACGGTGGGCATCGTGCGTGCCATCGTCGACCTCGCCCACGCGCTCGGCATGCCGGCCATCGCCGAGGGGGTCGAGACGGAGGCGGAGTGGAGCGCCCTGCGCCAGCTCGGCTGCGACGGCGCGCAGGGCTGGCACATCGCCGTGCCGATGCCGGCCGACCGCACCACCGAGTGGCTGATGGACCTCGGCTTGCAGCAGGGCGGTCCGCGGCAGGCCGGCCCGAGGCGGCCCGACCCGATCCAGCCCGATCCGAGCCGGCCGGCCGTCGAGCGGGTCGACGGTGCGGCGGCCGCTCGCGAGCAGGCACACGCGAGCGCCGAAGACGCCACCGCGCCGGCCCGCTGACCGCGCCGGCCCAACTCGACCGCGCCGGCCCAACTCGACCGCGCCGGCCCAACCCGGCCGCGCCGGTCCCACCGCCGAGCTGCCACGTCCTGGCAGTTCCGCCGACCGCGTCCGGCCGGCGTGGCGCAACCGGACTCAACCGGCCGCAACTGCCGCAAAGTGCCCGAGGACCGGCGGTTGCGGTGCCGGACGCGGTGGATCGGCCGCTCACGACAAAGATGATCATGCCGATGGGACAACCGAAAGCACGTGTCCGCACGGTTGAACGCTGGGACGGGGATGGACCGGATGCCGCGACGAGAGCTGGCCACCCCACGCCGTGGGCGTGCCGTGCGCTGGCTCGGCCTCGCGACCTGGACCGTGGTGCTCGGCGGCTTCCTCGCGAACCTGGCGATCGGCGGCGGCTCCGGCCACGAGGTGCAGCTGGCCCACGTCGTCACGCTCAGCGCGTTCTTCCCGCTGGTGCTGACCCGGCTGGTGCTGGTCGCGACGATCAGCCCGCGGCGCCGTCCGGCGCTGGTCGCGCTGTCCACCGGCATCGCGCTCTGGGCGGCCGGTTCGGTGGTGCTCAACGCCACCGCCCAGCCGGACCTGACCCGGTTCCCGAGCCCGGGGGAGTGGCTGTTCCTGGCGTCCTATCTCGCCATCGCCGGCTACCTGATCCTCGACGAGGCGCACTGGAACCGGTCGGCCGGCAGCCTCTGGCTGGACGCCGTGGTGGTCTGCGGCGGCACCACCTGCCTGGCCAGCGCGCTGCTGTTCACCCCGGTCGGCAGCTCCGTCGGCCACCGCGGGGTGCCGCTGCTGCTGGCGCTGCTCTACCCGATGATCGACACCGCGCTGGCCCTGCTCGTCGTGGGCCAGGTGATGCTGCGGGTCCGGACGGCCGGGCTGAAGTCGCTGGCCCTGTGCCTCGGCCTGCTGCTGTTCGCCTTCGCCGACCTCAGCTTCGTCGCCCACCTGTCCAGCGGCACCTACACGTTCTCGGTGTTCGACGGGCTGGCCTGGGCCGGCGGTTTCGGGCTGCTGGCCGAGGCGGCCAGCGGCGGTGGCACCGAGCGCGTACGGTCGCTGCCGCGCCGGCCCGGTTCCGGCCTGATGATGACGGCGGCGGCGATCGCGACCGGCGTGCTGGCCTACCACCACCACACCGGGCTGGGCTCCTACCTCACCGTCCCGGCGGTGCTCACGCTCGTCGCGGCCGGTGGCCGGATGGTGCTCGCGCTGCGCGAGGCCAACGGTGCGGCGGAGGCGTTCGCGCTGTCCCGCACGGACGATCTGACCCTGCTGCCGAACCGGCGCTCGGTGATCTCCTGGCTCGATCAGGCGATGGCCGCCGACACCGAACTGGGCCTGCTGCTGCTCGACCTGGACGGCTTCAAGGAGGTCAACGACACGCTCGGCCACGCGGCCGGCGACTCGGTGCTGCAGCTGCTCGCGCACCGGATGCGGCAGGCGCTGCCGTCCTCGATCCTGGTCGGCCGGCTCGGCGGCGACGAGTACGCGATCGTCATGCACACCACGGATACCCTGCTGCTGCTGGAGACCGCGAACCTGGTGCTCGACGTGGTGCGGCAGCCGACCCTGGTCGACGGCATCGAGCTGAGCACCGCCGCCTCCATCGGCATCACGGTGCGAACCCCGCAGGACACCGAGAGCACCGAACTGCTCCGCCGGGCGGACGTGGCGATGTACCAGGCGAAGGCGACCCGGGCCGGGGCGCTGATCTACGACGCGCACTCCGACGACTTCTCCCGGCAGCGGCTGCGGCTGGCCGAGGAACTGCGCCGGGCGATCACCGACGGGCAGCTGGTCATGTACTACCAGCCCCAGCTGGACGCGGCGACCCTGCAGGTGTGCGGGCTGGAGGCGCTGGTGCGCTGGCAGCACCCGCAGCAGGGCCTGCTGTCGCCGATCGCGTTCCTGCCGGCCGCCCGCCGCGAGGGGCTGATGCTGGCGCTGTCCGAGGCGGTCAGCAAGCTGGTGATCGCCGACCTGCGGCGCTGGCGGGCGGTCGGCCTGCAGCCCCGGGTCTCGCTGAACTGTGCCCCGCCAGAGCTGCTGAGCGGCGCGTTCCTGCCCCGGCTGTACGAGACGATGGCCGAGGCCGAGCTGCCGCCGGAGTGCCTGGTCATCGAGGTCACCGAGGACGCCTTCATCGCCGAGCCGGAGCGGGCCCGCGCGGTGCTGGCGGACCTGCGGGCACACCGGGTGCAGATCGCCATCGACGACTACGGCACCGGTTTCTCCTCGCTGTCCTACCTGCGGGACCTGCCGGTGCAGGAGCTGAAGGTGGACCGGTCGTTCGTCGCGGCCATCACGACCGATCAGCGCAGCCGGATGATCGTCGCCTCCACCTTCCAGCTCGCCAAGGCGCTCGGCCTGCGCACGGTCGCCGAGGGAGTCGAGAACGCCGCGACCGCCGCCGACCTGATCGCGCTCGGGGTCGACGTGCTGCAGGGCTACCACGTGGCCCGGCCGATGCCGTTCGCCGATGTCGAGCCCTGGGTGCGCGACCGCACGTCGCTGTCCGAACGCCGTTTCGCCTGACCCGGCAAGCACGAACGCGACCGCCAGCGACGACAACGGGCCGGCCCGGTCAGACCGGCAGTGGCTGCTCCTGCCCGGCCGGCAGCCGGAACTCGGCCGGCGGCGGCACCTCGATGCCGTCCAGGCCGATGCCCTGCATGAAGAGCCGGTAGCCGTCCGGGTTGGTCAGCCGCTGCCGGTCGAAGGCCTGCTGGCAGTGCTCGTAGACCGGCGTGGTGCTGGCCGAGCCGAGGTAGCCGGCCGGTTGCGCGCCGGGCATGGTCTGCCCGGTCATGCCGGCGAGCGCGAGCAGGCCGCGGACCCGCTCGTCGATCATCATCACCGCCGAGGTGATGTCGTTGGCGCGCACCGCCTGCACCAGCCCGTGGAAGAGGCCGGCCGAGATCAGCGAGCTCCACCGCCGCAGGCCGCGCCGGGCGCCGAGGGTGGTGAAGTCCCAGGTGCGGGTCAGGTCCAGCCGGGCGGCCCGGGCCATCCGGGGCACGTCGAGCGACCAGGGCGGTCCGGCCACGTCGTGCAGCGTCTTCAGTCCCCGCTCGGACGGCCGGATCAGCCGCACCGCGCCCACCGCGTCGCCGCCGGGCTCGTAGATGCCGATGAACACCGAGGTCTCCGCGTACGGCCCGTACTCCTCGGCCAGCTGCTCGGCGGTGTTGCCGTACGCCTTGCCGAAGACCGCGGCCTCGCACTCGACGGCCGCGGCCAGCTGGTCGCCGGTCGGGGCGAACCGCAGCCGGAAGAGCGGTGCACCGTCCATGCCGGGACCTCCAGACGGATGGCTGTTGGGTGCGCGCCAGCATAACGGCTCTACGCAGACAGGTATGGACGCAAGCCCACGGACGGTGACAGACTCCGAAACCTCCGGTAACGGAGTCTGAGGGGGACCGAGGCATGTCGAAAATGCCCGTACCAAGCCTGCGTCGGACGGCCGTACTGGCCACTGCCGTCGCGGCCATGACCGGAACCTGTCTGGCCCAGGCCGGCGCCGCGAGCGCGCCGAGCAACCCGCTGCGCGGGGTGGCCCGGATCCAGGCGCAGCAGCACGCCGCCGCCCTGGCGCACCCGAGCCCGGCCGGCCGGCTGCAGCCGCAGGACAGCGGCATCGGCGCCCACGAGGTCGGCGATGCGCTCGAAGTGGCCGACCAGGCCGAGGAGTACAACGGCGAGCGGAGCGCGCCGGCCGGCTCGGTGTCGGCCCAGGCGCTGCTGGCCGCGCGCCAGCAGGCCGCCGCGCTGCCGCTCGCGTCCGGCCGGCTGACCGAGGTCACCGGCCAGCCGCTGGACGCCGAACCGGCCGGCTACACCGACCCGGTCTGGTCGAACGCCGGCGCCGGCTTCCGCGATGTCTCCGGCCGGGCGACCGCGCTGGCCGTCGACGGCAGCACCTACTACGTCGGCACCGCGGACGGCGGCGTCTGGAAGTCCACCGACGCCGGCCGCACCTGGCGCTCGATCTGGGACGGCCAGCCGACGCTGTCGATCGGCGCGCTGCTGATCACCCCCGACCACGCGCTCTGGGTCGGCACCGGCGAGGCCAACACCAGCAGCGATTCCTACGTCGGCGTCGGGGTGTTCCGCTCCACCGACCGGGGCGCCACGTTCCGCCGGGTGGGTGGTGGCGAGCTGGTCGACCGCACCAGCTTCTACCTGCGCGACGACGGCTACGGCCACGTCTACGCCGCGACCAGCCAGGGCCTCTACCGGCACTCCGACCGGACCGGCGGCGGTGCCTGGTCGCTGGTGCTCAAGCCGGACCCGAACCCGACCGGCTCGCCGTACGACACCTCGTTCATCACCGACGTGGCGATCGAGCCGGGCACCCACGGCAGGACCGTGCTGGCCGCCCTCGGCTGGCGCAACGGCAGCAGCTACAACGGCTTCTACCTCTCGACGACCGGCGGCGGCGCCGGCTCGTTCAGCAAGATCACGCCGACCGGTGACATCGACCCGGCCGACATCGGCCGCACCACGTTCGGCTACGCCGCCGACGGCAGCCGGCTGTACGCGATCGTCCAGTCCCCGAGCAAGCTGCTCGCCGGCGACGACACCAACCTGCAGGGCGTCTACGTCTCGAAGAACGGCGATCCGACCGGGCCGTACACCAGGATCGCCGACTCCGACTCGCTCGGGGCGTCCGGCTCGGCGCTGCAGGACCTGCCGGGTTACCACGTGGGCGTGCAGTCCTGGTACAACCAGGCGCTCTCGGTCGACCCGCGCAACCCGATGAAGGTCTACGTCAGCCTGGAGGAGGTCTTCCAGACCAACGACGGCGGCGCGACCTTCACCACCGCCAGCCAGTACTGGAACTACGGGCTGGCCTGCGGCGCCTCCTGCCCGCCGGCCACCCACCCGGACCAGCACGCGCTGGCCCAGGCGAACGGGCTGGTCGTCATCGGCAACGACGGTGGCGTCTACAGCCGCCCGACCGGCAAGGTCGGCTACGGCGGCTGGGCCGACCTGAACGACACCCTGCGGACGCTGCAGTACTACGACGCCGCGACGGGCAAGTCCGGCAAGGGCCTGGCGTACTGGGGTGGCCTGCAGGACAACGGCACCTCGGCGCTGTTCCCGAAGAACGCCAAGAACGTCGAGCCGGCCGGCGGCGACGGCGGCATGGTGCTGGTGAACCCGGCCAACGCCGACCAGGCGGTCGGCGAGTACACCAACCTGGCGATGTACTCGACCAGCGACGGCGGCCACACCTTCGCCACCATCAGCCCGCTGTGCGGCTACTACACCGGGGCCGACTGCGACCCGTCCGCCCGGTTCACCGCGCCGTTCCAGGCCGACGTGCACGACACCGACCACTGGGTGGCGGCCGGCAACGAGGTCTGGGACACCACCCAGGGCTGGAACACCCAGTGCTCGACCACCTGTGACTGGGTGCCGGTGCACAGCTTCGGCCTGGACGCGGCCGGTGGCTACAACGTCGGCACCGCGCTCGCGGTCAGCGGCGTCACCACCTACGCCGCCTGGGTGGACAGCAGCGGCAACCCGTCGGCGAGCTTCCGCAGCGGCATCGACACCGACTACGGCGGCACGTGGCACCGGATCGCCTCGCCGGTGCTGCCCAACCGGTTCATCAGCGGCCTGACCGTCGACCCGGCCGACCCGGCGCACGTCTACGCGATCTTCAACGGCTACTCGCGGCGCTGGATCCCGGGCGGCGGCCTGGGCACCGTGTTCGAATCCCGGGACGGTGGCAGCAGCTGGCGCAACATCAGCGGCAACCTGCCAGACGCGCCCGGCGACGGGCTGGCGATCGTGGACGGCACGCTGGTGCTGGGCACCGACGTCGGCGCGTTCGTGGCCGACCAGCGGCACCCGATGAGATGGTCGCGGGTGTCGAAGCTGCCGAACGTGGTCGTCGACAACGTCCGGACGGTGCCGGGCCGCGACGCCGTGGTGCTGGCCACCCACGGCCGCGGCATCTGGCAGCTGGACCTGACCCACTAGAACGGGTGGCCGGCGCGGGCAGCCCGCGCGGGCCACCGCCGACCCGACGGGCCGGCCCACGGGGACCGTGGGCCGGCCCGCTTACGGTGTATCCCGCCCCGGCCGCGTCGGGTGCCCGCGCGCGTCTGGGACACTGGGGTCAACGGCCGATCCGAGAACCTGCAGAAGGACTTTCAGTGGCGCAGTACATCTACTCCATGCACAAGGTGCGCAAGGCGCACGGCGACAAGGTCATCCTCGACGACGTGACGCTGGCGTTCCTGCCCGGCGCGAAGATCGGCGTCGTCGGCCCGAACGGCGCAGGCAAGTCCAGCGTCCTCAAGATCATGGCCGGCCTCGACACCGCCTCGAACGGTGACGCGGTGCTCGCCCCGGACGCCACCGTCGGGCTGCTGCAGCAGGAGCCGCCGCTGGACGAGGACAAGACGGTCCGGGAGAACGTCGAGGACGCGGTCGCGGAGATGCGTGGCTGGCTGGCCCGGTTCGAGGAGGTCTCGGCCGCGATGGGCGACCCGGACGCCGACTTCGACACGCTGCTCGCCGAGCAGGGCGACCTGATGGAGAAGATCGAGCACGGCGAGGGCTGGGAGCTCGACTCGCGCATCGAGCAGGCGATGGACGCGCTGCGCTGCCCGCCCGGCGACGAGCCGGTGACCCACCTCTCCGGCGGCGAGCGGCGCCGGGTCGCGCTCTGCAAGCTGCTGCTGGAGCAGCCGGACCTGCTGCTGCTGGACGAGCCCACCAACCACCTCGACGCCGAGAGCGTGCAGTGGCTGGAGCAGCACCTGGCCAAGTACCCGGGCACCATCCTGGCGGTCACCCACGACCGGTACTTCCTCGACAACGTCGCCCAGTGGATCCTGGAGCTGGACCGCGGCCGCGCCCACCCGTACGAGGGCAACTACTCCACCTACCTGGAGAAGAAGGCCGACCGGCTGGTCGTCGAGGGCAAGAAGGACCAGAAGCTGCAGAAGCGGCTGCGCGACGAGCTCGACTGGGTGCGCCAGAACGCCAAGGGCCGGCAGGCCAAGTCCAAGGCCCGCCTGCAGCGCTACGAGGAGATGGCCGCCGAGGCGGAGAAGACCCGCAAGCTCGACTTCGAGGAGATCCAGATCCCGCCGGGCCCGCGACTGGGCAACGTGGTGGTCGAGGCCAGCCACCTCGACAAGGGCTTCGACGGCCGGATGCTGGTCAAGGACCTGTCGTTCTCGCTGCCGCGCGGTGGCATCGTCGGCGTCATCGGCCCGAACGGGGTCGGCAAGACCACCCTGTTCAAGACCATCGTCGGCCTGGAGCAGCCGGACTCCGGCGAGGTCAGGGTCGGCGAGACGGTGCAGATCAGCTACGTCGACCAGGGCCGGGGCGGCATCGACCCGAACAAGAACGTCTGGCAGGTGGTCTCCGACGGGCTCGACCACATCAAGGTCGGCCAGGTCGAGATGCCCTCGCGCGCCTATGTCTCGGCGTTCGGCTTCAAGGGCCCGGACCAGCAGAAGCCGGCCGGCGTGCTCTCCGGTGGTGAGCGCAACCGGCTGAACCTGGCGCTGACGCTCAAGGAGGGCGGCAACCTGCTGCTACTCGACGAGCCGACCAACGACCTGGACGTCGAGACGCTCAGCTCGCTGGAGAACGCGCTGCTCGAGTTCCCCGGCTGCGCCGTGGTGATCAGCCACGACCGGTGGTTCCTCGACCGGGTCGCCACCCACATCCTGGCGTGGGAGGGCAGCGACGAGAACCCGGCCCAGTGGTTCTGGTTCGAGGGCAACTTCGAGTCCTACGAGAAGAACAAGGTGGAGCGGCTCGGCGCCGATGCGGCCCGGCCGCACGCGGTGACCCACCGCAAGCTCACCCGCGACTGAGTTCCGTCCGACTGTCGAAGGGGATCAGGTGGCCCGGTTCGTTGCCCGCTGCGCGATGCGCTGGTCCGACATGGATGCCTACGGGCATGTGAACAACACGGCCTACCTGGCGTACCTGGAGCAGGCCCGCGTGTCGATGTTCTTCGACCGGTACGACTCCACGTTCGCCCGGGGAACGGTCGTCGCGCACCACGAGATCACCTATCTCAAGCCGGTGGTCTACCACCCGGAGCCGCTGCGGCTGGAGCTCTGGGTGGACCAGGTGCGGGCGGCCAGTTTCACCGTGCGGTACGAGGTGTTCGACGGCGACACGCTGGCGGCGACCGCGGCCACCCGGCTGGTGACCTTCGACTTCACCACCAACCGGCCGCGCCGGCTGACCGAGGAGGAGCGCTCGATCCTGCTCGGCTACACCGACCCGGCACCGGTGGCCTCGTGAACCTCTCGCGGGAATTGCTCGCCGACTTCGCGCCGATGGCCGAACGGGCCGTCTCGGCCGACGCCGGGACGCTGCTCCGGCTGCGTGCGCACGGCCAGACGGTCAGCGGGTTCGTGCGGTTGCCGTACGAGGTGCTGGCCGGCCGGACGATCATGGCCGCGTCGGAACCGTTCGACCTGACCTGCTCGGCGGCGGATTTCCTTGCCTGGCAAGGCGGAACCGGCCCGGAGCCGGCCCGGCAGGACGTCCGCTGGCTGACCGGACTGCCGCCGCGCGCCGGCTGGCAGCGGGTCGAGGTGGTGCCGGACGCCGCTGTCCGCGAGGTGGTCCGGTCCGGTGCCGCGCTGGCTCCCAGCGCCACGACCCGCGCCGGGCAGGAGGCGTTGCTCGATTCGATCGTTCTCACCGCCCGCTCGGACAGCCGGACGGTCGAGGTGCCGCTCGGGCCGCTGAGCGCGCTGGTCCGGATGGGCTTCCTGCCGCCGGACGGCCAGGCGGCCGTGGACACCGCGCCGGGCTGGATCCGGGTTGCAGCCGTGTACGGTTCCACCTACGTCAGCGACGGAAACCCGCTCGGCCTGCTGTCGCTGTAGCGTCAGGCGCCGTTCTCCCGGCGCTCGGCGGACACCCAGTTGCCGGCCCACAGGCTGCCGGTCATCGACAGGTCGCTGCGACCGCTCAGGTTGAGCTTGCGGTAGATCCGGGTGAGGTGCTGCTCCACCGTGCTGACCGTGATGAAGAGCGAGTCGGCGACCTCGCGGTTGGTATAGCCCATCGACGCGAGCTCGGCGACCCGGCGCTCGGCCTCGCTGAGCACACCCGGGTCGGGGATCTCCGGCACCGCGTGCGCGGGCACCGGCTCGGCCTGCCGCCGTTGCAGCGACCGCGCCAGCGGGTCGGCGTGGCACTCCCGGGCGAGCTTGAGCGCCTGGTGCGTCATCGCCTGTGCCCGCTTGGTCTCACCGAGCGCCTCGTGCGCGCGGCTCAGGTCGGCCAGCGCGTGGGCCAGCTCCAACCGGTCACCGGCCGCCTGCAGGTTCTCGATCGCCTCGCGCAGCAGCCGCGGCCGGTCCCGGGCACTGCTGGCGGCGGCGAGCTGGCGCATCGAGATGCCGTAGCTGCGCGGGGCGGTCGCGCCCGGCCGGGCCAGCTGGGCCTCGATGAGCTTGCGCGCGCCCTTGGTGTCGTCGGTCAGCACGTGACCGACCGCGGCCGCACCGCGCCAGGGCACGAACGAGGGCAGGTCGATGTCCCACGACCGCAGCTGGCGCCCGCACGCCCGGAACTCCTGGATGGCCGCCCACGGCCGGCCGCTGGCCAGCTTGAACTGGCCGCGGGCGTAGCTGTAGAGGATGCCGAAACGGGTCTCGAAGAGCGACTCGGGCACCGGCTCGGCCAGCACCTGCTCGGCCTCGCGCAGCCGCCCGGCGCCGGTCAGCGCGAGCAGCAGGGCGGCCAGCGGCGCGCCGGCGACCGCGCCCCAGGCCCGCCGGGGCAACCGGTCCAGGGCGTGCCGGGCATGCCGCTCGGCGGCCGGCAGGTCCCCGCGGCGGAGCGAGATCTCGGCCTGCACGACGGCCAGCCGGGCATGCCAGCCGGGTGCGTCGCGGCCGGTGGCCAGCTCGGCCAGCCGGCTGCCGAACCGGGCCGCCGACTGCAGCTGGTCGGCGTAGAGCAGCGCGTAGAGGCCGGCTTCCAGCGAGCCGAGGCACCGCTCGTCGAACTCGGCCTCGGCCAGCAGCCGTTCCGCGGCAGCCGAGGTGGCAGCATCGCCGCCCCGGGCGAGCACGGTGTTGAGGATGGCCGGCCCGAAACCGGCCGGGTCGAGGCCACCGAGCGCGGGGGAGTCCAGGCCGGGTTGGCCCGCGGCCGGCACCAGCCCCGGTGCGGTGAGCCGCGCCCACGCCCGTGCGGCCTGCCAGCCGGCGCCGGCATCGGTCCCGGCACCGGCCAGCACGTCCTCGGCGTCGGCGACCCGGCCGTGCCAGAGCAGCATCCGCACCACGGTGCTGGCGTGCCGTTCGGACAGGTCGCCGGATCGCAGGGCAGCATGCAGCTCCGGCAGGTGGGACGCGGCGGCGGCCGGGTTGAGCCGCCACTGCGTCTCGGCCAGCGCCAGCGTGATCTCGGCCAGCCGGCTGGGATCCGGGCAGCCCTCCGCGGCCAGGGCGAGGCAGCGCACCGCCAGCTCCAGGTCGTCGTCGGACCGGGCGGCCTCGGCGGCGTCACACAGGGTGTCCCGGGCCCAGGCCGGCTGCATGCTGCCTGACTGCGAGCCATCCGGACGGGACGGCTCCGGGTCGTACGCGGCGAGCAGGTGCCTCGCCACCGCCGGGGCCGGGCGGCCGTCCTGGTGGAGCAGCTCGGCGGCCCGCCGGTGCAGCGCCCGGGCCCGGGCCTCGGACAGGTTGCCGAGCACCGCCCGGGCCGCCGCCGGGTGCCGGAAGTACCCGTCGTGCAGCAGCCCGGCCGCGGCCAGCTCGTCCAGCGCCTCGGTGACCCGGCCGGCCGGCTCGTGCAGCAACCGGCCCAGCAACGGCACCGGCACCGGGCCGCCGAAGACGGCCAGCCCGCGCGCCACCGAGCGCATCGCCGGCTGGGCCCGGTACAGGCACGACAGCACCGCCTGGCCGTACGTCTCCGCGATCTCGGGTGGCACCCCACCGGACGGCGCGCGGCCCCAGTCGGCGACGAGTGCCCTGAGCAGCAAAGGGTTTCCGCCGCTGAACCGGTGCAGTTCGGCGCCCTGCTCGCGGGCCCCGGTCAACTCGCCGACCGCGGCGGCCGACAGCGGTTCGGCGTGCAGCCAGCGGCAGCGGGGCTCGCGCAGCAGGCCGATGTGGAAGAGCGGGTTGGCCTGCGCGGCGTGCGTGGACTCGGCGAAGGCCACCAGCACCGGGGCCGACCGCACCCGGCGGAGCAGGTGCAGCAGGCACTGCAGCGATCCGGGATCGCCCCAGTGCACGTCGTCGACCGTGATCAGCACCGGCCCCTGGGCGACGAGTTCGAGCAGCAGTGCGTTGACGGCGTGCAGCAGCCGGCTGGGCAGCGGGGCCAGCGGATCGTTCCGGTCCCGGGCGACGGCCGCCGCCTCGACCAGCGAGTGCAGGTGCCGGGCGGACTCCGGCGGCAGCGGGGCGTCGTGCAGCAGTTGGCTGAGCAGGCCCAGCTTCACCGAGCGCTCAGCCCGGACGCCACCCGCTCGCAGCACCAACATGCCCTGGTTCTGGGCAGATTCGATGAGCATGGCGAGCAGCGCTGTCTTGCCACTGCCGATGACGCCGCCGATCACCGCGGCCCCGCCCCGTCCCGCCGCGGTATCGGCCAGCAGTTCGTCCAGGCCCGCCAGCGCTCGATCACGTTCGAGCAACATGTGATTCCCCCGCTGCCGACGGCGATCGGTGGAGATCACCGGCCGTGTCCATCTCTTCCAGGCTCCTCGGCGCACCGGCCGGGCATCGTTGCCAGCCGGCTGCCGACCCCAAGGACGGCCGCCCGGCCAGTGATCCCACCCGGGCGGCGGGTGCGAGGCTGGTACCGGTCGGCTGGCGGGTCCGTCGGGACGGGCACGCAGCCCACCCGGCAGTCCGTGACGTCCCTGTTTGACATCGGATCGGAGCATATGTCGCATTCCGCCGGAGGCTCAAGCCGTTCCGTTATTGTCATGGCGAATGAAGCAAATCGGAACTGATTGCCTGCTGAATTCAAGGTCTGTGCATGCACATCTACTGCGCGGTCGGGTGCAGTCATCGGGGCGTGGTGCGCACGTGGAGGGGTAGCCGCGACCGGGCGACGCACCGTTCGCCCGGAAACTTCACATGATCGTGGAATGTCGGTAGTTTCGGGGCATGACCAGCGCCATCACGGCCTCCGGGCTGACCAAGCGCTTCGGGCCCACCGTGGCACTCGGCGGTCTGGACCTCTCGGTCTCGACCGGCGAGGTGCACGGCTTCCTGGGCCCGAACGGCGCGGGCAAGTCGACCACCATCCGGATCCTGCTCGGCCTGCTGCGGGCCGACGGCGGTGAGGCGAGCCTGCTGGGCGGCGACCCGTGGCAGGACGCCGCGGCCCTGCACGCCCGGCTGGCCTACGTCCCGGGCGATGTCACGCTCTGGCCGAACCTCTCCGGCGGGGAGGCCATCGACCTGCTCGGCCGGCTGCGCGGCAGCCTGGATCCGAAACGCCGGGACGAGCTGATCGAGCGCTTCGAACTCGACCCGCGCAAGAAGGGCCGGGCGTACTCCAAGGGCAACCGGCAGAAGGTCGCGCTGGTGTCCGCCTTCGCCTCCGACGTCGAGCTGCTGCTGCTCGACGAGCCGACCTCGGGCCTGGATCCCCTGATGGAATCGGTGTTTCAGAGCGTGGTGGCCGAGGAGCGCGACCGGGGCCGGACGGTGCTGCTGTCGAGCCACATCCTGGCCGAGGTCGAGGCGCTGTGCCACCGGGTGACGATCATCCGGGACGGCCGGACGGTCGAGACCGGCACCCTCGACGAGCTGCGTCACCTCACCCGCACCTCGATCACCGCCGAACTCGACGGCGCGGCCGGCGACCTGCGCGGCCTGCCACCCGTGCACGACCTGAAGGTGGACGGCGACACCGTCAGCTTCGCGGTCGACAACGCCGACCTGAACGAGGCGCTGGCCTGCCTGACCCAGCTGCGGGTGCGCAGCCTGGTCAGCCGGCCGCCCACGCTGGAGGAGATCTTCCTGCGGCACTATCGGGAAGATGCCGGGCGGGAAGGTGCCGGGCGAGATGGCGGCGCCGGCCTGGATGACAGCGCCGTCCGGAACGAGAACAGCCACCGGCCCGACTCGCCGGCGATCCGATGAACTCGCTCACCGGCACCCGCGACCTGCTCCGGCTGTACGTGCGCCGCGACCGGGTCAAGCTGCCGGCCGGGATCCTGCTGATGGCGCTGGTGATGGCCAGCAACGTCTCCGGTTTCAAGCGGCTCTACTCGACCGCGCAGGAACGCGCCGACTTCGCCCGCGGCATCGACTCCAACAACGCCCAGCTCTTCCTCTACGGGGCGGTCCACCGGGGCGACACGCTGGGTGGCCTGGTGGCCTGGCGGTCGGCCGCCATCGGCGGCGTGGTGATGGGCCTGATCAGCCTCTTCCTGGTCATCCGGCACACCCGGGGCGAGGAGGAGAGCGGCCGGGCCGAGCTGGTGCTGTCGGGCCGGGTCGGCCAGCGCGCGCAGCTGACCGCGGCGCTCGTGCTCGCGCTGGTCAGCAACCTCGGCGCCGCGGCCTACATCCTGGCGCTGCTGCTCTTCTACCGGCTGCCCGCCGGCGGCTCGGTGGCGCTGTCGCTGGGGCTGGCTGCGGTCGGCATGGTCTTCGCCGGGGTCGGCGCGGTGGCCGCGCAGCTGACCGAGAGCGCCCGGACGGCCCGAGGCATCGCCGCCACCGTGCTGGGCGCGGCGTTCCTGCTGCGGGCCCTGGGCGACACCTCGGCGAGCACGCCCTGGCTGAGCTGGCTCTCGCCGGTCGGCTGGGTCGAGCGGCTGCTGGCCTTCGCCGGGGACCGCTGGTGGGTCTTCGCCGCGTTCCTGGCCGCCACCGCGGTGCTGGCCGGCGCCGGCTACCTGCTGTCGGCCCGCCGCGACTTCGGCGCCGGCATCTGGCCCGCCCGGCTCGGCCCGGCCGCCGCGCCGCCGTCGCTGCGGTCCCCGTTCGGCCTGGCCTGGCGGCTGCAGCGCCCGGCCCTGCTCGGCTGGAGCGTCGGCTTCGCGGTGGTCGGGGCGACGGTCGGCGGCGCCGGCAAGGGCATCTCGGCGGAGCTGAACGGCAGCGATTCGCTGAAGAAACTGTTCCGGAACCTCGGCGGCCACGGCGACCTCACCGACGCCTACCTGGCCACCGCGATGAGCATCCTCGGCCTGCTGGCCGCCGCGTACGCGGTGCAGGCGGCGTTGCGGCCGTCCGCGGAGGAGGCCGCCGGCCGGGTCGAGCCGCTGCTGGCCACCCAAGCGACCCGGCTCGGCTGGCTGGGCGGCCACCTGGCCTTCGCCGTCCTGGGCCCGGCGGTCGTGCTCGCGGTCGGCGGCCTGGCCACCGGCGTGGTGTACGGCGCGGCCACCCACTCGCTGGGGCACCAGGTGCCGCGGCTGCTGGCCGGCGCGCTGGTGCAGCTGCCGGCCGTCTGGATCCTGGCCGCGATCGCGGTCGCGCTCTTCGGGCTCGCCCCGCGCGCGGTGCAGGCGGGCTGGGGCGCGCTGGTGGTGTTCGTGCTGCTCGGCCAGATCGGCAGCGCGTTCGGCTGGGACCAGGCGCTGCTGGACGTCTCGCCGTTCACCCACATCCCGCGGGTGCCGGGGGTGGACCCGTCCGCCACCCCGCTGCTGGCGCTGGTCGCCATCGCGGTGCTGCTGACCGCGGCCGGGGCGAGCGGCCTGCGGCGGCGGGCGATCGGGGCCTGAGCGGTTCAGCGCTGCACCGGACTCGACCGCCTCAGCGCTGCAGCAGCACCGGCAGCCGGCGGGCGCCGAAGAGCATCGACGGGCTGGGGAAGTAGTCCGGGCCCGGGTCGGTGCCGACCTCGATGGTGGCGTACCGGTCGAGCAGCTGCCCGAGGGCGATGCGCGATTCGAGCCGGGCCAGCGGCGTGCCCAGGCAGAAGTGGATGCCGTGGCCGAAGGTCAGGTGCGCGTTCGGCTCGCGGTGGAGGTCGAACGCTTGCGGGTCGGTGAACCGCTTCGGGTCGCGGTTGGCCGCCGCCAGCCAGACCGACACCGCGGTGTCGGCGGGGATCTCCATCCCCGGCGCCAGCTCCACCGGCTGGGTGGTGCGGCGCAGGTTGCGGGTGAACGGCGGCCGGCAGCGCAGCGCCTCCTCGATGGCGCCGGGCAGCGCCGCCGGGTTGGCCCGCACCTCGGCGGTGGCGGCCGGGTGCTGGTCGAGCAGCAGCACCGTGGTGCCCAGGATCGCGGTGGTGGTGACGTGCCCGGCCACCAGCAGGACGATCGCGAACGCGGCGATCTCCTCGTCGGCCAGCCGCTCGCCGTCGACCTCGGCGGCCACCAGCTGGCTGATCAGGTCGTCGGCCGGCCTGGCCCGGCGCGCCCGCACCTGGCCGGTGAAGTAGTCCATCATCGCCCGCATGGTGGGCGCGTAGGACTGCAGCGTGGAGTCGTCGACCACGACCTCGTCCGGGCGCATCGTGCCCGACAGCATCGTGTCGCCCCACTCGCGGAACTGGTCGCGGTCCTCCGGCGGCACGCCGAGCAGCTCGGCGATCACGATGATCGGCAGCGGGTAGGCGAGTGCGGAGACCAGGTCCAGCTCGCCGCCGTCGCCGATCGCGTCGAGCAGGCCGGCGGTCACCTCGGCGATCCGCGGCTCCAGCCCGGCCACCATCCGCGGCGTGAACGCCTTGGAGACCAGCCGGCGCAGCTGGGTGTGCCGGGGCGGGTCCATCCGCAGGAAGTTGCCGCGGGTGAAGAGCTCCAGCTCCGGCTGGGACGGCATCAGCGAGCCGAGATCGGAGGAGAAGACGGCCGGCCGGGCGTAGACGTCGCTGATCTCGTCGTAGCCGAAGACGTGCCACGACCCGCTGGC
>Ga0335073_10006306_pt1 | contig 16649 bp, 16 predicted proteins | sample Lox_Sample_22_FD_207093 | JGI IMG/M metagenome (GOLD analysis project Ga0335073, IMG submission 207093) | Soil microbial communities from Loxahatchee National Wildlife Refuge, Florida, United States - Lox_Sample_2.2 | ecosystem: Environmental > Terrestrial > Soil > Wetlands | place: USA... | reverse complement strand
CACCGAGGATCACGGCCTCGGGGTTCAGGGTGTTGCACAGGTTGGCGATCACGACGCCCACCGTGCGACCCGATTCGGCGAGGATCTTGGTGGCGACCGGGTGCTCCATGTCCGTGGGATTCAGCGGGTCGAGGCCGATCGGCTCGAGCTGTCGGCGGAGCACGTCGATCGACACCGTCGCCTCGAGGCAGCCCCGGTTGCCACAGCGGCACCAGGCTCCGGTGGGATCGATCTGGGTGTGGCCGATCTCTCCGGCCATGCCGTGGGACCCGCGGTAGAGCTGACCGTTGAGGACAAGCGCGGCGCCGATGCCGTTCGAGGCCTTGACGTAGATGAAGTCCTTGAGATGCCGGGCGGCCCCGTAGGTCATCTCTCCGAGCGCCCCGAGGGCGGCGTCGTTGCCGAGCGTGAACGTCAGCCCGGTTCGCCGGCGCAGTTCCTCGATCGGGTCGAGGTCGACCCAGCTGGCGAGGATCGTCGGCGAGGCGACGCGATTCGTCCGGTTGCTGAGTGGTGCGGGTATCCCGGCCGCGGCCGCGCGGATGTTTGCGCACGACACGCCGGCGCGCTCCAGCACGAGATCGAACAGGTCGCGGGCGGCATCCAGTGCGGTCTCGCCACCGCGATCGACGTCGAGCAGCGTGCTCTCTTCGGCGAGGACCTGGCCGTCGCTGGTGGCGACCGCCACTCTGACGTGGCGGTGCCCGAAGTCGAAGCCGGCGACGAGACCGTCGGGGCGGCGCAGCGACAGCAGCGTGGCCGGCCTTCCGCTGCCCGATCCGGCGCCGCCGCTGCGAGCGGGTGCTTCGTCGATCAGCCCCTCGCGCAGCAGCTCAGCGACGAGCGCGGTGGTGGTGCTCCGCGGCAATCCAATCGCGCGCGAGAGCTGCGAGCGGCTGATCGGTCCGTCGTCGCGAATCATCGCCACGAGGTGGCCGCGAAGCAGCGTGTGTGCTGTCGCTGGGGCGATTCCGGCTCGCGAGGTTTGGGCCACGCGGGCAGAGTATCCGAAGACGGCACGCTTTTGGCTGGCTACGGGCCGAAACAGGCACGATCTTACGGGATCTTGACGCGGGATCGCCCGGAGTGTTAGCGTGCCGACGCCTCGTCCTAGCGGTTTTTGACTACTACACGCTCAAATTCGCTCCGGAACAGGTTCTGCCGTGAAACGGATCCCTATCGAACAGGCTGCGAGCGTCCGAGGTGATGCGAGCACCACCAGCCAAATGGAGGCGGACACGTCGATCGACGCCGCTCGCAGCCCCCCGCCAGGGGTGACCGCACCCAAGTTCACTGCGGTGACAGGCGAGTGGCATGGCGGCTCAGCCGAGCCGGGGCAGCCGATGTTTATGCTCTGTTAATCGCAGTGGACTATGGCGGCGCGGTTTGCCAGTGTACTTCCGGCCGGGGTGGAGGACCGGCGCCCATCTGTTACTAGTGTCGACGTTTTGCGCCGAGTGAGAGGAGCGCGCAGGTATGAGTACTCGTTTCTTGCGAGTGTGTGTGTTAACCATTGCAGTTGCGGCGGTGGCCGTCGGATGTGGCAGCTCAAAGAGCACCAGCACAACTAGTGCGGCTGCGAGCGCCACCACCAGCGCCACGACGTCGTCCTCGGGTGGTAGCTCCACACCGGGAATCTCGGTGACATCGTTCACGAACGATTTCTCCGCGATGAATTCGCTGAAGCCCCTGGCCGCGCAGGGCAAGGGTAAGATCGCGGCGATCTTGCCGGACACGACGAGCTCGACGCGGTACGTCGAGTTCGACGCGCCTTATCTGAAGAAGGCCGCGGCGGCCGCGGGTCTGGCGAGCGGAGATATGACCGTCGAGAATGCGCTCGGAAGCGACTCGACGTTCGTGACCGATGCCGAGAGCGCCATCACCAATGGTGCGACCGTCCTGTTGATCGACCCCGAGGACTCGGGGACCGGTGTGACAGTACAACGCTATGCGAAGGCACACGGTGTCGCCGTTGTTGACTACGACCGGCTCACCCTTGGTGCGCCTCCTGGCACCGCCGATTACGTCAGCTTCAACAACGTACACGTCGGTCAGTTGATTGGCTCCGGTTTCGTGCAGTGCGTCAACGCGTGGCACGTGTCCAAGCCGAACGTCGTCGTGATGGCAGGCGCCGTGACCGACAACAACGCGACGCTGTTCGCCCAGGGCTACAACGGGGTCCTGGCTTCTTACTTCCAGTCAGGGAAGTACACGCTGGTCGCTCGCCCCGCGGGGACGTGGATGCCCCCGCAGGCGCTGACCGAGTTCGAGGGCGCCTACACCGCGCACCACAACATCAACTCGGCGGTGATCCCGAACGATGAGAACGGTGCACCGATCATCTCCTTCCTGCAGAGCCACGGCGTGAAGCCGAAGACATTCCCGACGACGGGACAGGATGCGACGCTGACCGGTCTGCAGAACATCCTCTCGGGCTACCAGTGCGGAACGGTGTACAAGCCGATCTACCTGGAGGCGCAGGCGGCGGTCGCGCTCGCGCTCTACTTGCGTGCCGGCAAGACTGCGCCGCACACGCTCCTGAACGCAAACACCGTCGACCCGACGAACCACGCGTCGGTGCCGTCCTCGTTGCTCGTGCCCGAGTGGGTCACGACGACCAACATGAACGACACGATCATCAAGGACAACTTCGTGCCGGCGTCGCAGCTGTGCGCCGGGAAGTACGCGTCCGAATGTAAGGCCGCGGGAATCACGAGCTGATTCGAGCAGGCCTTGTCTAAGCGATAGTGTGTGAGGGCCCTTCCGGCGCACCGGAGGGGCCCGTCGCACATAGGGAGGACGATGAGCACTTCGGACAGCCCCGCCACCAGTCCAGCGCCGAGCAGTTCGAACGGCACGCCGCTGCTGGAGCTCCGCGGGGTAACAAAGCGGTTCGGGCCGGTGCAGGCGCTCACGCGGATCAGCTTTGAGGTTCCGCCGGGCCAGGTAACCGCGCTGGCGGGCGACAACGGCGCCGGCAAGTCGGTCACGATCAAGACGATCTCCGGTCTGTGGCCTCCCGACGAGGGCGAGATCGTGTGGGAGGGAAACCCCGTCCAGTTCCACGGGCCACGCGACGCTGAGGCTGCCGGTATCACGACGATCTATCAGGACCTGGCGCTCGCCGACAACCTCGACATCGTCCAGAACATGTTCCTCGGGCACGAGCCGCTCGAGCGCGGGCTGCTCGACGAAGCGAAGATGGAGCTGACGGCCAAGGCCACGCTCGAAGAGCTCTCGGTGAAGACGATCAGGTCGATCCGCCAGCCCGTAGCGTCGCTATCCGGCGGCCAGCGACAGTCGGTCGCGGTCGCCAAGGCGGTGCAGGCCAAGGCCAAGCTCGTGATCATGGACGAGCCGACGGCCGCCCTCGGCGTGTCGCAGACGCGAACGGTGCTCAGCCTGATCAAGCGGCTCGCGTCGCAAGGCGTTGCCGTGATGGTCGTATCGCACAACTTGAACGATGTGTTCGCGGTTGCGGACCGCATCGTGATCCTGTACCTGGGCAACATGGTGGCCGAGGGTCCTGCGTCCGAGTTCGACCCGAGCTCGGTGGTCGACTACATGACTACCGGACGGTCCTCGCGCGCCGTGGGGGACGGCGCGCCCGGCGCCGGAAAGGCGGCGTAATGCCCGATGACGAGTTCTCAAGCCCAGGCGTTCCCTCCGAGCTAGAGGAGCGGCCGCTCTCGACCGAGGAGCAGGAGGACGAGCCCGCGCCCGCCGAGACCGACGCCGACCTGACCGCCGCCGCCCCCGATGTTCTCGCGGACTCGCTGGGCGACTACCTGAATGCGCAGTGGCGCCGGATCCGCAGCGGAGAGAGCGGCGCGCTGCCGGTCGTCGCCGGGCTGATCGTCATCATCATCTTCTTCCAGGCCGAGCGGTCCAAGTTCGGTTCGGCGCTCAATCTGGTCAATCTGTTCCAGCAGGCGTCGATCTACATCTTGCTCGGCGCTGCCCAGATCTTTGCGCTGATCCTGTCGGAGATCGATCTGTCGGTGGGCTTCGTGCTCGGGGTAGGCGGATTCGCGACCGCCGAGCTGATCGCTCCGCCCGTCAACTTCCCGTGGTGGTTGGGAATCATCTGTGGCGTCGGCATCTGCGCCGGAATTGGCTACATCCAGGGGACCCTGATCACGAGACTCCACGTTCCGTCGTTCGTGGTGACGCTGGCGGGTCTGTTGTTCTTCGAGGGCGTCGTGATCGAACTCGCACAGATCGACAAGCATGCGGTCGGCGGCGTGATCTCGCTCGACAACTCGAGCCCGGTCTACAAGCTCGTGAACTCCAACTTCAGCGTCGCCGCCGGCTGGATCATCCTGGTGGTCGTCATCGCGATCTACGCGGCGTTCTCGATACGACGCGCCGCCCATCGGCGCAGCAAGGGCCTGACCGCGCCACCCCTGAGCGTCACGCTCTTCCAGATCGGCGCCGCTGCGGTCGGAGGGATCCTGCTGGTGTACGTGTGCAACCTGAACCGTGGTCTGCTGATCCCGTTGAAGGGCGTCCCATACGTCGTCCCGTTCGTCGGGATCGTCCTGCTCGTGTATTCGATCTTCCTGGGTCGCACGCGACTGGGGCGGTACATGTACGCGATCGGCGGAAATCCAGAGGCCGCGCGGCGCGCCGGTATCAACGTGCAGGGCGTGCGAAGGATCGCGTTTCTGTTCAGCGCGATGACCGCGGGCATCGCGGGGCTCGTGTATGTCTCGTTCCTGGGGTCGATCTCGACCGGAGTCGACGGCGGCACATACACGCTGTACGCGGTCGCGGCGGCGGTCATCGGCGGCGCCAGCCTGTTCGGTGGGCGCGGCAAGCCGATCCACGCGCTGCTCGGCGGTCTCGTGATCGCGGTCGTCTACAACGGCCTCGCGTTGATGGGCATCAGTGCTGCCGGTCAGTTCATCGCGACCGCGATCGTGCTCCTGGTGGCGGCCTCGATCGACGCGCTCGTTCGCCGGCGCGGGTCCGCCGGCGTCTGACCAGGCTGGCCTGATCACGTCTGGGCCGGGGCCGCTTGGGCCGGTCGCGGAGCCTGCGCCCACTAGGCTGAGTCGTATGGCGATGGTCGCGACGATGCCTTGAGACGCCTAGGTCCCGCGCTCGAGGTGCGCGATTTCCGCCTCTGGTGGCTGGCCCTGCTCGGGATGGGGATCAGCCTCCAGGCGATTGAGGTGGCGATCGGATGGGAGGTGTATGCGCTCCACCGCAGCGCGCTCGACCTCGGGTGGATCGGGCTGGCCGAGTTCGTGCCGCTGTTCGTGCTCGCGCTTCCCGCCGGGCAGCTTGCCGACCGCGTGCCGCGCAGACTGATCTTCGCCGGCTCGCTGCTGTTGGTCGCGTGCATCGGCGTTGGTCTTGCGCTCGTCAGCTCGTCGAACACAACACAGGTATGGCCGTACCTCGCGCTCGCCGTCGGGTCCGGGGTGGCGATGGCGCTCGGGTGGCCGGCGGCGCGGGCGATGCCCCCGACGCTCGTCAGCATCGACCTGCTGCAGAACGCGATGACGCTCCGCTCGATCGCGAGCCAGGCCGGCATGGTCGTTGGTCCCGCGGTGGGCGGCGTTCTCTACGGCCTCTCCCCGGGCCTCGTGTACCTGCTCGCGAGCGGCTCGTGCGTCGTCTCGATGGGGTTCGTAATCGCGATACATCCTCAGCCGGCGGCCGACGTCGGCGACGAAGGCGTCTCTCAGTCGGCGAATGTCGAGGGGGTCCTCGAAGGCCTCCGCTTCGTGCGGCGCACGCAGATCCTGCTGGGGGCGATCCTGCTCGACCTGCTCGCCGTCCTGTTTGGTGGCGCGGTTGCGCTGCTGCCCGTGTTCGCGCGCTCGATCCTGCACGTCGGCGCCACCGGGCTCGGCGTGCTCCGCGCGGCCCCGGCGGTCGGAGCGCTGCTCGCCGCCGCGTGGATCACCCGCCACCCGATCGCGCGCCGGGCGGGCCGGACGCTGCTGGTCGTCGTCGGCCTGTACGGGGTGAGCATCATCGTGTTCGGCCTCTCGCGCGTGTTCGTGATCTCGCTGCTCGCGCTCGGCGTGAGCGGGTTCGTCGACCTCTACAGCATGAACATCCGCTCGACGATCGTCGCCCTCGCCTCGCCCGACAGGCTGCGTGGACGCGTCAACGCGGTCGAGATGGTGTTCATCAGCGCCTCGAACCAGCTCGGCGCGTTCGAGTCGGGGGTTGCCGCGTATTTCGTCGGGACGGTGCCGGCGGTCGTCGGCGGCGGCGTGATGACGATCCTGCTCGCGCTCAGCTGGGGCCGGCTGTTCCCGGCGCTCGCCAACGTCGAACGTCTCGAGGACGTGAGGCCCCCCGAGCCGGCGGTGGTCGACGAGGTCGAGCTGGTCACGTAGGCTGCGGGCCGATGGACGCCACCCGCCGTCGCTTCGCCTACGACCTGTACGCCCGCAGTCGCGAACACGACGCGGCGCTGTCCGATCGGCTCGAGCGCTTCCGGAACGTCGAACCGCCGACCGCGGAGCTCCTGGGCGTGCTGATCCGCGCCACCGGAGCGCGGCGCATCCTCGAGCTCGGCACGTCCAACGGCTACTCGGCGATCTGGCTGGCCGACGCGGCCGAGAGCACCGGCGGGAGCGTGGTCAGCGTCGACGTCGACGCCAGCCGGACCGAACTGGCGAGGGAGAACCTCGGCGTCGCCGGCCTGGCGGCGCTCGTGGAGCTCCGTACCGAGGACGCGGCCGAAACGCTCGCGCGCTCGGGCGACGCGGGCTGGGAGTTCGTGTTCCTCGATGCCGAGCGGCCGGCCTACCCCAGCTACCTGCCCGATCTCGTACGGACGCTGGCTCCGCGGGGTGTGCTGGCGATCGACAACGTCGAGTCGCACGCGCACGAACTGGTCGACTTCACGGCGCTGATCGAGGCCGCGCCGGCGCTGACCCAGACGGTCGTCCCGGTCGGCGCCGGTCTGAGGCTCGCGGTCCGAGATCGCTAGCGGCGGCGGTCGCGGGCCCGGCGGTTCCAGCGGCGCCGGTCGCCGGGTCGAACCCGCCGGCATTCCGCCAGCGCGCGGCGAAAGAACGTCGCCAGTTCTCGGTCGCCGATGCTCTCGGCGTGGACGATGTACCGCTCGAGCGGCGCGCCGTTGTTCATGCACTCCTCTGCGAACCAGACAAGGCCGGAATGCGGCTCGCTCGGGGTCAGGTCTGCTGGACCAGGGTGTGTCAGCATCGGTCTCTCTCCTCGACGACGACACCGTTTGTTTACCCCGATGCGCCGATCTTCCAACCGCACTCGGCGCCGATATTCACGGATCGACAACACCGTCGCGGGGAGGCTGGCTTACGCTCGTATCCACGCGAGCGCCCGTGCCTCGCGTGGTGCGAAGCCGCGAGCCGCAGTGGACCCCTCGCCGCAGCGGTCGCGGCGTCGTGCGTCTGATAGTCACGGCAAGGGGGCACGCGCACGAGCGCGCGATTGGCTCGCGTGTCCGACCTCACACGCGGAGCCAGGGCGGCCCGGCCGGACTCGAGCCCGGCCGGGCCGCCGGCAGAGTGGGGTTCGTCAGCTGCGGGAGCTGGCGCGGGCGCGCGAGGTGCGCGTCGAGCCGGACGCGCGCGACCGGGTGGCGCTGCGCGTCGAACGCGACCGGCTGGTCGAGCGCGCGCGGGACGTGCTGCTCGAGCTGCTCGACGACCGCCGCGAGCGCGTCCGTGACGAGGTGGCGCGCTGGTCGCGCGGGATCTCGGCGCGCACCACGTCCTTGGTGAGCCGCACGAGCTCGGCCGCGAGGTATTTCGCCATCCGCTCCTCGTCCCGGCGGATGGCCCGCGCGAGCTGCGCGGTGTCCCGATCCCCCACCTCGGTGGCGAGGGTCTCGATGCGGGTGTAGAGCGCGATCTCCGTGTACTCCTCGCGGAGCTCGTCCTGTGCGTTACGCAGGTGAGTCTCGGCCTGCTCGCTCACGAGCGCCCGGGCCACGCCCACCTGGCCCTTGACGGCAGCCACGGTCTTGCCGGCGACCTCGCCGACGGCCCCAGGGACGGAGAGGAGGCCCTGGCCGCTCGGACCACCGAGCTTCTTGATCCGCGCAGCCACGCGGCGCTTGTGGTCGCGCGTCTCCTTGAGGTGGTTCTGAAGGCGCTTCTTGTAGGCCGCCTTCTGGGTGAGCCCGATGTGGAGAGTCAGGTCCGCTTCGAGCTCGGCTTCTTTCGCGTGGGCTTCGGTTAGCCAGCTGACGAGCTTTGCGTCGCGTTCGTTCAGGGTCTTTGCTGCAGGCATGTCACTCGTTCCTTTCGTCGGCGGGTGCAGGTCAGGCGGGGCGGCCGCCGTTCGCCAGCTTGAGCTGGCGATCGACCGCGGCGAGCACGGTCTGACGGGCGCGGTGCCGGGCCTCGTAGAGCCGCATCGTCGCCAGCTCGGCGACGTTGGCCGTCCTGGTCCGGTCGATCACGTCTTTGGCGCTCAAACGGCCATATCCGTCCCACGGCTCGGCCACGGTGACGTCCGCGCCCGCGCCCTCCTCGGCGCCTGGCTCGGCGGACTCCCGGACGAGCTCAGGCTCCTCGGAGACGTGAGCCGGCTCCTCTACGAGCGGCGCGGGCGGCTCCTCAGACCACTCGGTGGGAGTCTCGGCGACGGGCGCGACTGGAGCGTCTACGACCGGCGGGGCAGGAGCGTCCGCACGGGGCGGGGCGGGCGCCGCCGGGGGCGCGTGCTCATCCCAACTCGGCTGTGATCGCCCAGGCCTGACGACCTCGATCGCCTGTCCGGTGAGCGACAGGGCGCGCCCCGCGACTTCGCCCGCGGCACGCGTGAGCAACTGCGCAGACCGTACGGGGACGCGCACCGGCAGCGTGATGAGCTTGCCGAGCATTGCGTCGTCTACTACCCATGAGGCAGGAAACGATTCATGAGGTCAAGCGCGGCGATGTGGACGCCGCCGCCGCGTGGGGTCGGCGGCGGCGCCTGGCATCGCCGCAGGGCGGCGAAGTCGGTCAGGCCGCGACAAGTACGAATAATCTCGGGCTTCTCGCGGTATGCCTGTGCTTTGAGGTCGTTCAATCCCCACTCACACGGACGCATATGCGCCGAAAAACTTCCCGAGCGAGGAAAATTGCGCGGAGAGGTGAACAGCGGCAAGAGGAGGAGAGTTCCATCGTCAACCTGGATCCCAAGGCCATCATCAACGCCGCGCGCGATCCGAAGAGTCTGATCGGCGGCGCCGCGAAGCTCGCAGAGCGCGCCGGCGACGAGGCGTACTTCGCCACGTTGTGCGTTCGCAGCGGGCTCCTCGGCCCGGAGCCGCCCCATCGCCTTGGCCAGTTGCTGGTCGGATTCCAGCGCTACGGCCTGCTCGGTGGCGCGGTCGTGGCCGGCGCGGTCCGTCACGGCGACCACACAGTCATCATCGACGAGCGCGGCGAGCTCAGCTACAAGGAACTCGACGAGCGCACCAACGCGCTCGCCAACGCTTGGCGTGACCGCGGGCTCGAGGCCGGCGAGGGCGTCGCGATCCTCGCGCGCAACCATCGCGGGTTCCTCGAGGCGGTGTTCGCGGCGGCCAAGTGCGGTGCGCGGATCGTCCTGCTCAACACCTCGTTCGCGGGGCCACAGATTCGCGAGGTGGCCGAGCGTGAGGGAACCGATCTGCTCGTCCACGACGACGAGTACTCGGGGATACTGCGGGGGATCGACGAGCCAGCGCGCGGGCGCTACCGCGCGTGGGCCGACGAGCCCGGCGACGACACGCTCGATGCGTTGATCGAGGGCGCCGATCGGAGCGCGCCGCCGAAGCCGAAGGAGTGGCCGCGGATCACGATCCTGACGAGCGGCACGACCGGCACCCCCAAGGGCGCCCCGCGCTCCGAGCCGCGCTCGCTGTCGCTGATCGGCGGGCTGCTGAGCAAGGTCCCGTTCCGCGCCCGGGAGACCACCGAGTTGTGCGTGCCGATGTTCCACGCGCTCGGATTCATGCAGGCGATCGTCGGCGTCGGCCTCGGCTCGACGCTCGTGGTCCGCAGGCGGTTCGACCCCGAGGTCACGCTCGACAGCCTCGAGGAGCACCGCGCCACCGCGATGGTCATGGTCCCCGTGATGCTCTCGCGCCTCGTCGAGCTCGGCGAGGGGAAGATCTCCAAGCGCGACACGTCGGCGCTCCGGATCGTGTTCGTCAGCGGCTCCGCGCTCGGCGCTGATCTCGCCCAGCGCGCGACCAAGCTGTTCGGGCCGGTGATCTACAACCTGTACGGGTCGACCGAGATCGCCTATGCCACGATCGCTACGCCCGAGGATCTACGCGCGGAGCCGAGCAGCGTCGGCAAGGTGGTGCGCGGCTCGATCGTCAAGCTCCTCGACGAGAACGGCAAGGAGGTCGGCCAAGGAGAGAGCGGGCGGATCTTCGTCGGCAACATCTCGCAGTTCGAGGGTTACACGGGCGGCGGCAACAAGGACATGGTCGAGGGCCTGATGGCCTCCGGCGACGTCGGTCACTTCGACTCCGCGGGTCGCCTGTACATCGACGGGCGCGACGACGAGATGATCGTCTCGGGCGGCGAGAACGTGTTCCCGGCCGAGGTCGAGGAGCTTCTCGGCGCGCACGAGTCGATCCAGGAGGCCGCGGCGATCGGCGTCGACGACGAGAAGTTCGGACAACGGCTGAAGGCATTCGTCGTGCTGCAGCAGGGCGCGAACCTGACCGAGGACGAGATCAAGGGCTACGTCAAGGACAACCTCGCGAACTACAAGGTCCCGCGCGAGGTCGTGTTCCTCGACGAGCTACCTCGCAACCCGACCGGAAAGGTTCTGAAGCGCGAGCTCGACGAGCAGCCCGCGGCGGATAAGGACAAGGCGCAGACCTAGCTAGGTGTGGCGCTCGAGGAAGCCGAGCATCCTCCGCCAGGCATCCTCGCAGTCCGCGGCGTACTCCTCGAAGCGCCGGTCGAAGAACGAGTGCGGCGCCCCGGGGTAGACGTGGATCTCGTGGTCGAGCCCGGCCTCGGTCAGCTTGGCGTCGAACTCCTCGACCTGCTCGACCGGGATCGCCTGGTCCGCTCCGCCGAACAGCCCGAGCAGCGGGGCGCGAATGTCCGCGGCGCGCTCGAGCGGTCCGTCGGTGCCGAAGCGTGAGCCGGTGAGCACGCCGTAGAAGCCGATGACGGCCGCTAGCCCGTCGATGTCTGCCCCGGCCAGGAACGACTCGAAGCCGCCGAGGCAGAACCCGACGGTGGCGACCGCGGTGGCGCCCGTGTGCTCCTTGAGCGCCGCCATCGCGGCCGCGGCGTCCTGCTGGACTCCGGGGACCGTCAGTTGCTGGACGTGGGGCATGTACTCGAACTCCTCGTCGCGCGGACCCAGGCCGGCGGTCCGGCCGAAGTAGTCGAGCGCGATCGCGTGATAGCCGGCCTGAGCGAATCGCTCGGCCAGGTCGACGTAGAACGTGTACAGGCCGCGGACGTCGGGCAGGATCACGACCCCGCCCTTCTGGCCCGCGTCGGAGGGCGCGAGCGCGGCCGAGAACCGCGTGTCGTCGGCGGAGACGAGCTCGAGCACCTCGGCCCCGGCTGCGCCCGCGATCGGAGCCAGCAGGAGATCCTCGGGCGGCGCCGGCGGACGCGCGTCGAAGTCGAAGCACATGGCGCTCGACAGAATAGGGGTATGACCGAAGCTATGACCTCCGCCACCGATTCACAGACCTTCCGCGCTCAGTTCCCCGTGCTCGACCGGCTGTCATATTTGAATGCCGGTACCGAGGGACCGATCCCTGCCGCCGCCGTCGACGCCGTTCGCCGCCGGATCGAGACCGAGGCTTACGGTGGGCGCTGCGGGCGCCCGTACTTCGACGCGCTGATGGAGCTCGCCACACAGGCCCGCGCCGGGTACGCGACGGCGCTCGGCTGCGACCCCGCGGACGTCGCGTTGACGGGCTCGACGACCGACGGCGTCAACACCGTGATTGGCGGGCTCGACCTCCGCGCCGGCGACGAGATCGTGACGTCCGACCAGGAGCATCCGGGGCTGCTAGCGCCGCTGGGGCGGGCGCACCGGCGCCACGGCGTCAAGATCCGCGTCGTCCCGTTCGCCGAGCTCCCCGGCGAGGTCACGAGCTCGACGCGGCTGATCGCGTGCTCTCACGTCTCCTGGGTGGGGGGCGAGGTCGCCGACGTGCCCGCGCTTGTCGCCACCGGGGTGCCGGTGCTGCTCGACGCCGCCCAGGCGCTCGGCGCGGTCCCGATCAACGTGCGCGAGCTGGGGTGCCACTTCTATGCCGGATCGGGCCAGAAGTGGCTGTGCGGCCCGGAGGGCAGCGGCGCCCTGTTCGTGCGCCCCGACCGGCTGGACGACCTGCTCGTGCCCTGGCCCGGCTACGGGTCGGTGGCAGACCCGATGAACGCGCTCGAGTTCGAGCAGGCCGAAGGCGTCAAGCGACTCGACCACGGCTTTCCCGCCGGCCTGCGCAACGCCTGGGCGACCGCGTCGCTCGGCGTGTTCGAGGGCGCTGGTTGGGACTGGGTGCACGAGCGCGCGGCCTCGCTGGCGGCCCGCCTCGCCGAGCGGCTGGCCGAGCGCGGCCTGTCAGTGCGGCCGCGCGGGCGTTCGACGCTCGTCTCGTGGGCGGCGGAGGACGCCGACGCCGAGGTGGCGCGGCTCGCCGGCGAGGGCGTGATCGTCCGCAGCATTCCGGCGTTCGGGATCGTCCGTGCGTCGGTCGGGGCGTGGAGCTCGGAGGAGGAGCTGGAGCGGCTGGTGGAGTTGGTGGCGGGCTGAGGACGCCTTAAACGGCGGGCACCTGGAGCATGCACTGGGGGCTCGGCGGCGGGGCCGGGCCGCCTGACCAACGGAAATACCTGCATAACCCGACAATCGCCTCCATCCGCGCTGACCTTGTCGTGTCAAGCATGTGGGGCACGCGTTGTACGTCACTGTCGGTTGCGATCGTGGCGATTGTCGTGTTATGCGGGGTGCGCGCGGCGGCCCGCCCGGCAAGGACGCCGGGCGGAACCGGCCCCAGGGACGTCGAGCGCAGCGAGACCTATCAGCCGTCGAGCACGCGTTCCGGGTGCGTGTAGACGTTCGTCCGGCCGCGGCGGGTGAACCCGCACAGCGTCATCCCGCGATCGTCGGCGAGCGAGATCGCCAGCGAACTTGGGGCGCCGACGCCGACCAGGATCGGGGCGCCCGCGACCGCGGCTTTCTGGACGAGCTCGAACGACAGGCGTCCGCTCACGCACAGGATCCGCTCCCCCAGCGGCACGATCCCGTCGAGGAGCGCTCGCCCCACCACCTTGTCCATCGCGTTGTGGCGCCCGACGTCCTCGCGCGTCACCACGAGCTCGCCGGTCGGGTCGAACAGGCCGGTGGCGTGAACGCCGCCGGTGCGCTCGAACGCCGGCTGCTCGAGCCGGTCGGGAAGGCTCGCGAGGAACGACCGGGTGACGGACGGCCCCGGTGGGAGAGGCGCGCTGTGGACCGCGACCTCCTCGAGTGCGCCCTTGCCGCACACGCCGCACGACGACGTCGTGTAGAAGCGGCGCTCGCCCGGATCGCGGCCGAGCGGTCCGGCGACCTCGACGGTGTTGACCGCGAAGTCCTCGGTCGGGCCGGCGGCGTGTGGTGAGTCGATCAAGCCCTCGCCGTACAGGAAGCCGAGCGCGAGCTCCTCGTCGTGACCCGGCGTTCGCATCGTCACCACGAGCGGTACGCCGTCGACGCGGATCTCGAGCGGCTCCTCGACCGCGACCTCGTCGTCGCGGCCGTCATGGTGGACCTTGGTGAAGCTGTAGGCGCTCACCCGCCGGCGCGCGCGATGGCCTTGTCGAGCTGCGCCGCCGGCACGCGGACCGGGCCCCCGTGCCCGACGACGAGCAGCGCCGGGTCGAGCGCTCGAATCGCCTTGGCCGACTCGAGGTCCTTGCCCTTGTCCCATGTCGCGAACGCCGCGACGGGCATGCGCCAGTAGATGTGGCTCGAGACCGCCAGGCCGCCGATCGAGGTAAGCGTGTCGCCGACGATCACCGTGCGGTCACGTGTGTCGAGGAACGACACGTGGCCGGGGGTGTGACCCGGAGTCGGTATCACCTCGAGACTGCCGACGCGCTCACCGCCGGTCAGCCGGACGTCGGGCTTCGTCGCGATCTTCGGCCAGGTGCCCGGGGGCTTCTTGTCCGTCAGCTTCTCGCCGGCGTGGATACGCGCGTCGAGTTCGGGCATCAGCACCTCGACCGTGTTGCCGAGCTTCTGCTTGAGCGCGTCGAGCGAGCCGACGTGGTCGCCGTGGCCGTGGGTCAGCGCGATCCGCTTGATGTCGCCGCCGGCGCTGCGGGCGGCTTCGACGAACGTATCGGCGCCACCGCCGAGCGTGGTGTCGACGAGCGTGAAGCCGTCGTCCTCGCGGACGAGGAACGCATTGACAAACCGCCATCGGTTGATCTGAATCAGGTTCTGGTTGATCTGAGTCGTGCTCATGTCGCCTCCGTGGGCCAGAAGTTCGTGTCGAGCACCGCATCCCCGGTGTGGTGGGGGCCGAACACGACGAACTCGAGGCCGTCGGGTCCGGCTTCGAACGCGCGGGCGGAGCCCGGTGCGATCCGGATCGCGTCAAGCGGCCGAACGTGGCGGAGCTCGTCGTCGATCTTCACCCTGCCGTCGCCGGCTAGAACGAGGAACACCTCCTCGGCGTGCTGGTGGCGGTGACCGAAGGCCTGGCGTACCCCCGGGCGCAGCCGCTGGTGGCTCAGCCCGGTGCTGCTCGCACCGAGGGATCGGTTCGCGAACCGCGCCTCGCCCTGCTCGCCGAAGCCGAACCTTGGGGCCATGTCCTCGACGTCCTCGAGGTTGACAAGCGTGAAGCCGGCGCCGCCGGGGAGGTAGCCGACCCCGCCGAGCGGCGCGAGCTCGGTCAGCTCGGGCGGCTCGGCCAACAGGGCCGTGACCTTCCCGATCCGTGCCTTGCCCTCGTCGGTTTGGAGCTGCTCGAGTGAGGCGTCGAGCGCCTCCTGGTTCAGCCACAGCTCGGTGACCCACACGACGTCCGGCTCGGAAGCCGCGCGATTGATGAGGTACAGCTCACAGCCGGCGACGTCGCGGAGCGATTCGGCGGCGTCCAGCAGAAGCTCCGCCACCTCCTCGCCGCTACCGGGCTGCGCCGTGAACTTGACGTAGCGTCCGACTCCCGACACGGGCGCTAATGGTAGGGGTCAGCTCAGTGCGGGTGCGGCGCGGAGCTCGTCCTCGGTGGTGAGCAGCTCGCGCTCGAGCTCGCCGTCCGGTCCGACTCGATAGGCGCCGCTTCTGACGAGCGGCGGTGAGTAGGCGTGGACCGTCACCGCGGGCGGGCCGCCGGCGTGGAGCACGCGGTGGATCGCGACCGCGGGGACGGTGAAGATCGAACCCGGCCCGAGCTCGCGCCCGCGGGGTTCGTCGCCGAGACGGAGGCGGTCCTCGCGCACATGACCCGAGATCACCGCGATCGCGGCCGACGACTCGTCGTGGTCGTGGAAACCGGTGTCCTGATCCTCGCTCCAGCAGATCACCCACGCGTTCACGTCGTCCTCGTCGACGATCTGCTCATAGACCCGCGCGTCGCTGGCGTGGTGGACGAGATGGCGCCAGCGCTCGGGCGAGGCGGCGAGGTCGGCAACGAACTGCTCGAGCTCCGTGGGCGTAAGGCTCATGCCGCCACCGCGTGTGGTCGGGCGGGCGCGGCGCTCACCAGGTCGGCCGCGTTCTTCTGGAGGACGGCATCCCAGCGGTTGCGGGCCGGGTCGACGACGGGTCGATCTGACCCGTACACGAGCTGGTCGGCGCCGACGAGCCCGGCCATCGCCCCGATCGCCGCGTCGCCGTAGCTCGAGCTCTCGTAGAACGTCCGGGGGTCGCTGAGATCGATCGGAGGCCCGCCGCGCGCGGCCAGCCGCTCGCTGAGGAGCGGGGCGCCGCCGGCGAGCATCGCGAACACGACGGTCAGTTGCGGGTGCCGGCGCCGCCCCAGCGTGACGAACGTGAGCCACGCGGCCTGCATCTGCGCGACGTAGTCGGTCAGGGCCGGCCACCACAGCGGGTCGGTCAGGGAGGCCGCGCGCGAAGGAGTCCTTGGACCGGGTCCCGGATGGACGAGCAACGGCACATCGTGCGCCTCGGTCTGCGCCAGCACCTGATCGATCCGCTCGAACGCATCGGGACCCGCGAGCGCGCCGGCGGGGATCGAGATGCCGACGCAACCACGCGCTAGGACATCGTCGACGTCGCCGGGGTCGGGCCGATCGAGCGCGACCGGGCCCCAGGCGCCGAACTCCCCGGGCAGGGACGCGACTCCTTCGAGGTACGCGTTGATGAGGTCGCGCGCCTCGGTACGCGGGAGCGCTTCGATCCCAATGGGGCTCGAGAGGGCAATCAATGCGAGCTCGAGACCCGCCTCGCGAACCTCCGCCGCCCGCTGTGAGGGTGTCTCGATCTCGGTGTCGATCGCGTATGCGCACTCCGCGGCGCAGTGGAGGATCGCGGTGGCGCCGTTACGGCGGACGAACGGCAGCCGCTCCCGTTCGGAGAGGGCCGCCAGCAGCGGCGCGGTCCAGAGGTGCTGGTGGATGTCGACCCGGATCGCGGTCATCGCGGATCAATATACACTAAATCGATCGAGATTCCATGGTTGACTGGGGTACGCGGAGAGGCCGGCTCGAGAAAGCGTC
>Ga0335073_10006305_pt1 | contig 16649 bp, 12 predicted proteins | sample Lox_Sample_22_FD_207093 | JGI IMG/M metagenome (GOLD analysis project Ga0335073, IMG submission 207093) | Soil microbial communities from Loxahatchee National Wildlife Refuge, Florida, United States - Lox_Sample_2.2 | ecosystem: Environmental > Terrestrial > Soil > Wetlands | place: USA... | reverse complement strand
GGCCGGGTCGGACAGGTGCTCGGGCCGGATTCCCAGGGTCACGCTGCGCCCCAGGTAGGTGGCGAGCTCGGGGTTGCGCTTGAGCACCCGCGCGGGAAGCGACAGCTTCTGGCTGCCCAGGACGATGACGGCACCCGTGTCGCCGCCAGCCTCGAGGCTGGCCTCGTAGAGATTCATCGATGGCGAGCCGATGAACGCGGCGACGAACACGTTGGCCGGGCAATCGTAGAGCTCCCGGGGATCCGAGCACTGCTGCAGCACGCCGGCCCGCAACACCGCGACCCGGTCGCCCATTGTCATCGCCTCGGTCTGGTCGTGCGTGACGTAGAGGGCGGCGACCCCGATCTTGCGGTGCACCCGCAGCACCTCCGAGCGCATCTGCACCCGGAGCTTGGCGTCCAGGTTGGAGAGCGGCTCGTCCATCAGGAACACCGCCGGCTCCCGGACGATGGCCCGGCCCATGGCCACGCGCTGCCGCTGGCCGCCGGACAGCTGCCGGGGCTTGCGGTCCAGCATGTCGGCCAGCCCGAGCACCGCAGCTGCCTCGCGTACCTTCGCGTCCCGCTCGGCCTTGGGTATCTTCCGGTTGGCCAGCGAGAAGCCGATGTTCTGGCGCACGCTCAGGTTCGGGTACAGCGCGTAGTTCTGGAACACCATCGCCACGTCCCGCTCGCGCGGCGACACGTCGTTGACCACGCGGTCTCCGAAGCGCAGCGTGCCGGACGTGATCTCCTCCAGGCCGGCCACCATCCGCAGCGCGGTTGTCTTGCCGCACCCAGACGGCCCGACGATCACGACGAACTCACCGTCGTCGACGTGCAGGTCGAGGCCGCGCACGGCCTCGACGCCGTTGGGGTAGATCTTGGTCAGTCCCTCGAGCGAGACCGCGGACACGGCTGATCCTCCTCCGGCTCAGTTCGCGATGCTGCCGAGCAGCAGGCCGCTGCGCCAGTACCGCTGCAGCACCAGGAACAGCGCGATCAGCGGGATGATTGTGACTAGGCCGCCGATCACGACCAGCGGGAACAGCTCGGCGTTGCCGCTGTTCTGCGCTCGCTGGGCCCACAGCCCGAGCCCTACGGTCAGCGGGTAGAGCTGGTTCTGGCTGAAGATGATCAGTGGCAGGAAGTAGTTGTTCCAGACCCCGACGATGCTCAGCAGCAGCACCGTCATCAGCCCGGGCACCATGAGCGGCAGGGCCAGCCTGAAGAAGATCCGGAGTTCGCCCGCACCGTCGAGTCGTGCCGCGTCGATAAGCTCGCGGGGCACGGACACCTCGACGTACACGCGCATCAGGAAGACGCCGACCGGGCTCACCATGCTCGGCAGGACCATGCCCCAGATCGAGTTGATCAAGTGCACCTTGGCATAGGTCAGGTAGAGCGGCAGTGTGATCGCGGTGATCGGCACCAGCAGCGCCGCGATCACGAGATAGAACAGCATCCGCGAGCCGCGGAACGAGAACCGGGCGAAGCCGTATCCCGCGAACGCGGCCAGCGCCGTGGCGCCACCGCCCCCCAGCAGGGCGTACAAGGCGGTATTGCCCATCCACTGGATGTAGGTGCCGTAACCGTCGACGTTCTGGAAAAGCAGCGAGAAGTTGCGGAACAGGACGAACGGCCTGGCGAACCAGAACCCGAAGGTCTCGAAGATGTTCGCCTGTGTCTTCGTCGAGTTGATCATGATCCACGCGATCGGGGTCAGCGTGAAGATGGCGAACAGCGCGCAGACCAGCGTGATGAACGTGGTCGTGCCGCGCTTTAGGCCGTACATCTCGATCGGGATGATGTCGCCTGCCGGGTCCTCGCCGGCACGCTTGCGGCGGCGCCAGCGGCTTCGCCGCGGCGGTGTTTCGTCGCTGCCGCGCGCGGCGGCGCGGTCGACGGCTGTCGTTGCGTTCAACCGAGTTCACCCCTCCGGCGGCGGAAGGCCAGCGAGCCAACCGAGATGACGACGATGACCAGGCCGAGGACCACGGCCGCGGCCGCGGCCAGGTTGTACTGCGCGTCCCCGATCGCGGTCCAGTAGATGTACAGCGCGGGCGTGTAGTTGACCGAGATCGCCTGCGGCTGGAAGTAGTAGAGGATCAGCGGTTCGGTGAACAGCTGCAGCGCGCCGATCAGGTTGAGGAAGATCAGCAGCACGATCGCCGGGCGTACCATCGGCAGCTTGACCCGCAGGATGATCTTCCACAGCGGCGTGTCGTCGAGGATGGCCGCCTCGACCACGTCGCGCGGCACCGACTTCAGCGCGGTGTAGAGGATCACCATGTTGTAGCCGGTCCACTCCCAGATGACGATCACGATGATCGAGGGCAGCATGAGACTGCTCGAGAAGAAATCCACGTTGTGCACGCCGACGGCGTTGGCGAAGTGGACGAACGGGCCGAACTGCGGTTCCAGCAGGAACGACCACATGACCGCGCCGACCACCGCCGGCACCGCGAACGGGATGAAGAAGATGGTCCGGAACAGCGTGCCCCATTTGGCCACGCCGAGGTCGAAGATGGTCGCGAAGAAGAACGCGATAACCAGCATGACCGGGATCTGGATAGCCGCGTAGATGATCACGCGGACGACACCGGACCAGAAGTCGGCCGACTGCAGCGTCTGGGTGTAGTTCGCGGCACCGGAGAACGTGGTGCCGCCGATGATCCGGGTGGTGTACAGGCTGGTGTAGATCGCGTACCCCAGCGGCGCGATCATGAACAGGAGAAACGCGACCAGGAACGGGATCACGAACCAGAGCCCGCGGCGGTCCCGCCGGTGGATCCACGCCGATTGTCGCGGTCCGCGCGGCCGTGCGGTGCGGGCCGCGGGCGCGCGTATCGCTGTGCTGCTCATTGTGGTCCGCGGTGCGGCGGCGCCCCGGGTGGCCGGAGCGTCGCCGCACCGCTACCTCCTCTCAGGTCGAGACGGTGAAGCCCTGCTGCTTCGCGTACGTCACGAGCTGGCCCTGGAGGGTCGTGAACGCCTGCTGCAGCGTCTCCTTGCCGTCCATCACCCCCGCGAACGTGGTGTTCGACTGGGTCAGGGCGAAGGTCATGAACGGCGGCCACTCCACGCTGGAGATCAGCGGCGCGGCGGCCGTGAACGCGACGTTCGGGGTGGACGAGCCCGAGATCGGGTACGTCTGGTCCTTGAACGAGGTGCTGTTGAGCAGCGGAACATACGTCGGGAACAGCGACGACGGCGGTGTCTTCACGATGTTCCATGACGCGCTGGTCGCGGTCAGCCACTCAGAGAACGCGGCCGCCGCGGCCGGGTGAGCGCTCTGCGTGAACACCGGGTAGGTCGACCCGCCCCAGTTCGCGGCGACGTTCGCCCCGGCCGTCCACTGCGGCAGCGCCGCGGCCCGCCAGTCGCCGACCGACGACTTCGCGTCGGCCGCGAAGTAGGAAGGACCCCACGCCGAGCTGATCCAGCTCGCGTCTATGCCCTTGTCCATGTCGGCGAACGCGGTCGCGGTGATGTCGGTCACCGTGTTGAGCTCGTGCTTGGACAGCATGCTCTGCCAGTAGCTCGCGAACGCCATCTGAGCCGAGCCCGTCCAGTTGATCGTCACGTGGCTGCCGCCGGTGTAGCTGAACGGGAACGCATTGTCCTGCGCCATCAGGCTCATGATCCACTGCAGGTCTGACCCGGCGAAGTTGGTCAGGTAGGCCGACGGGTCATCGGAGTGCAGCGTGGCCGCGTCGGTGGCGAACTGCGCCCAGGTGGCCGGGGGCGAGATGTGGTACCTGGCCAGCAGCGACGCGTCGTAGTAGAAGCCGACCGGGCCCGAGTCGCTGGGCATGGCGTACACGCCCGAGCCCTGGGTGACCTCCTGCCAGGCCCACGGCACGAAGTCGCTCTTGTACTTGTCGGCCCCGTACTGGGCCAGGTTCACCACGCTGTGCGTGATCTCGAACGACGGCAGCTCGTCGAACTCGACCTCGGCGACGTCGGGGGCGCCGGAGCCGGCCTTGATCGCGTCCGCCAGCTTCACGTACTCGGGGTCCCCCGCGCCCACGTCCTCCAGCGTGACGCAGATCGACGAGTGAGTCTTGTTGAACTCGTTGACCGCGCGGTCGATCCCGGGTACCCAGGCCCAGAACGTGATGTTCGTCGCGCTGGATGACTTGCAGGACGCGCCGGCCAGCACCGTGTTGCCAGGGGTGGGGCTCGGGCTGGTCGAGGACTTCGGGGTGCTGGCGGTGGTCCCGCTGCTGCCGCAGCCGGCCAGCACCGACACGGCGGCCGCTGCGGCGAGCCAGGCAACGGCGCGGGCCGCTGGCAGCCTGCGGCCTGCGAGGCCCGACCGGTTGATTCGAGTTAGCGCTAACATTTCGGGGGCTCCTTGGGTTAAGTCACTCTGACCGGGGCGGGTTGGCGGGACGGGCCGCCTACTGACTGGTCGTCGCCGACTCGATGACGGTGAACGACTGTGGCGGGAGCGTGAGGGCGAGCGTGGCGCCCTTCGGCTTCTCCGACCCTTCTTCCAGGCACGCACCCTCAACATCAGGCAGGACGCGGGCGTCGCGCCCGCGTGCCGCGGTGAGGCTCCGGATCTCGACGACGCTGTCGAATACCAGGTCGCGGAGCACGATCTCGACGTCTTCCGGCTGATCGGGATTCCTGTTCACCAGCGTCAGCGCGAGCTGCCGCCGGTCGTCGCTGGTGGTCGCCGCGGCGTCAACGAGACTGAACGGGCCGAGGTCGGCGACCCGGTGCGGCCACCGGCTGTGGTGGCCGTTGGTGAGCGGGCTGACCGTGGGCCCTTGGACGTACACGTCGGCCGCGTTGGCCAGCGCCGCCTGGGCGTGCAGCAGCACCGGGTAGTAGATCGGCTGGGTGACCGCGGCCTGCGGCGTGGTGACGACCGGCGCGATCGCGTTCACCATCTGGGCCAGGTTCGCCATGCGCACCCAGTCGCAGTTCCGGATGAAGATGTTGAGGTAGGTGGCCACGGCTAGGGCGTCGGAGAAGTTGTAGCGCTCCTCGAGCGTGCCGTCGTCCGTGCGGAACCAGACGTTCCACTCGTCGTAGGCGACGCGCGGCGGCTGGGCGACCCGCTTGGCGTACGCCGCGCGCTCGATCAGCGCCGCCGCGCCGCGGATCGCGCGCTCGGCCTGGTGCGGCTGGAGCACGTTGGTCCAGTAGTCGTCCGAGCCGGTGTAGATGTGCAGCGAGTGCAGGTCGACCACGGACACCAGGCCGTTGATCACCACGCGGTCCCAGTCGTTCCAGCCGTTCATCCCGCAGCCCACCAGCACCGCGTCCGGGTCGAGCATCTTGATGGCCCGCGCCCACCTGGTCGCCTCGCGCACGTACTCCTCGGCGGTCAGCGCGCCGACCTGCCAGTCCCCGTACATCTCGTTGCCCAGGCCCCAGTAGCGCACCCGGTACGGCTGGTCGTGGCCGTTCTCCCGGCGCCGTTGTGCCCGCGCCGTCTGGCCGGCGCCGTTGCAGTACTCGACCCAGGCCAGGGCCTCCTCGAGCGTGCCGGTGCCCATGTTCAGGCAGATGTACGGCTCGACGGCGAGCTCGGCGCAGTAGCCGAGGAACTCGTCGGTGCCGAACCGGTTGCTCTCCTCGCCGCCCCAGGCGAGCTCCGGGCGCCGCGGCCGGGCATCCTTGGGCCCGATCCCGTCGGCCCAGTGGTAGTTGCTGACGAAGTTGCCGCCCGGCCAGCGCAGCACGCCCATCCGCAGCTCACGCAGCAGGGCGAGCACGTCCTTGCGGAAGCCCCGCTCGTCGGCCAGCGGCGAGCCCTCGTCGTAGAGCCCGCCGTAGATGCAGCGGCCCAGATGTTCGACGAAGCCGCCGAACACCTTGCGGTCGAGCTGGCCGAGGCTTCGGGTGGGGTCGACGGCGATGCGGGTCATCATGCCTCCAGTCCTGTCGACGCCAGTGGGGTGCGCGAAGCGGCCGGGCGGGTGCTGGCGGCCGCGGGTGCGCCGGCTGCCTGGCCGCCGCACGAGGCCCGCACGATCAGCTCGACCGGGAGCAGCACCGGCTCGTCCGCCACCGGCTCGCCGGCGATGCTGCGCAGCAGGAGGCTGACCGCCTGCTCCCCGGTCTCGCCGAACGGCACCCGCAGCGAGGTGAGCGGCGGGATCAGGTACTCGGCGAACGGCATGTCGTCGCAGCTCACCACCGCGACGTCGGCAGGAACCCGCCGCTGCGCGGCGCTGAGCGCGCTCAGCACGCCGATGGCCATGGTGTCGCTGTGCACGAAGATCGCCGTCATCGCCGGGTCGCGTTGCAGCAGCAGGCGGGTCGCCGCGGCGGCGCCGCCCGGCGTCCAGTCCGCCTCGGCGGCGAGGTCCTCGCCCGGCTCGATCCCCGCGGCCCGCAGCGCGTCCTCGTACCCGTGCAGCCGGCTGCGCACCACGTGCCGCCGGAACGGCCCGGTGACCGTGCCGATGGAGGTGTGGCCGAGCTGGATCAGGTGCTCGGTGGCGAGCTTCCCGCCCGTCCGGTGGTTGGAGCCGACCAGCGGCACGCCGCCGCCGGGCACGTGATGCAGGCTCACCGCGGGCACGTACCGGCGCAGCAGGTCAGCGACGTCGGGATCCTCCTCGAGCTGCGGTGCGGCGGCGATGATCCCGTCTACCCGGCGCTCGATCAGCATGCGCGCGACCGCGGCGCCGTCCTCGCCGCCCTCGGCCAGGTTCCCGACCAGGACCGCGTGCGAGCTGCGGCGCGCGGTGCGCTCGGCCGCCACGGCGAACTGGGACAGCGCGATGTCGGTCATGTCTCCGGTGATCAGGCCGATGGTGGCGGTCGACTGCTGTACCAGGCTCCGGGCCACGGTGTTCGGCTGGTAGCCGAGCTCCGCGGCGACGGCCATGATCCGGGCCGCCGTTTCGGCCGACACCCGCACGTTGCCACCGTTCAGCACCTTGCTCGCCGTCTGGAAGCTCACACCGGCACTGGCGGCGACTTCCTTGATCGAGACGTACCGCGGGGGCATTCCGTCCTGCCTTATCGGGATCTAGCATGAACGAACGTTCGCCTAGGACGGTAAGACGTCATCCATGACAGGTCAATACCCAAGTTCGGCGCCCTTGGTGGGCCACACGTGCGGCCAGGTCGTACATCGTGCCAGTTCAGAGCCGATGTCAGAGCTGGCTGGGCGGCCATGGGCGCGGTGGCCGAGCCAGCGCTTACCGTGTCAGAACAAATTCAAAGCGTAGTAACCTGACGTTCAGTCACCGCTTCGATCGTGCGAACGTTCGCTCGGGCTGGCCCGGCGGTGCTCGGCTGGCCCGGCGGTGCTCGGCTGGCCCGGCGGTGCTCGGCTGGCCCGGCGGTGCCGCCCCTTGGTGCCCGGTCATGGAGCCACTTTGCCCAGCGGCTGCTGCGGCGCGGAGACGGTCGAGCCGCGGACGACGAGACGGCACGGGACGGTGTGCGCGCCATGGGTCGGCTCGCCGTTGATCGCGGACAGCAGATGCTCGGCAGCGACCCGGCCGACGTCTTCCAGGCACATGTCGATGCTGGTCAGCGGGGGATCGGCCCCGCACGCCATCGGCTCCCAGTTGTCGTAGCCGATCAGCGCGATGTCGCCGGGCACGCTGCGCCCGAACACGCGCAGCGTGTCGGAGACGCCGCGGGCGATCTGGTCGCTGCCGCAGAAGATGGCCTGCACGTCGGGCGAGTTGCGGAGCAGGATGCCGGCCCCCTGCCGCCCCCACGCCTCGCTCCACTCCCCGTACAGGACGTCGTGGGGCGAGAACGGGACGCCTGCCTCGGCCATGGCGTCGCAGAACCCGCTGGCCCGCTTGCGCGCGGCCAGGAAGCGCTCCGGCCCGGTGATGTGCCCGAGCCGGAGGCGGCCGCCCTCCAGCAGATGGGCTGCGGCCATCCGGCCGCCACCGTAGTCGTCCGGCAGGATGGCCGGCTCGTCGCTGTCCAGCGACTGGGTCATCGCGTAGACGACCGGCTTGCCGAGGCCCGCGCCGACGCTCGGCCGCGGCTCGATCCGCCGTCCGGTGACGATCAGCCCGTCGACCTGGCGGCCGAGGAGCATGTCGACGTACAGCCGCTCGCGGGCGGGGTCATCACGGGTGTCGCACATGAACACCGAGATCTGCCCGGCCCCGAGCGCATCCTCGGCGCCGAGCATGACCGGAATGCTGAACCGGCCGAAGCTGTCGGTGGTGATCAGCCCGACGGTGTAGGTCCGGCCGGCCAGCAACCCCCTGGCCAGCACGTTCGGCGAGAAGCCGAGCTCGCGGGCGGCCGCTGCCACCCGCGCCCTGGTCTCGGCGCGCAGTTTCCCTTGCCCGTTGAGGGCTTTCGACGCAGTGCCGATCGAGACGCCGGCCTGCGCCGCTACGTCCCTGATGGTCGCGCGCCTCGCGTCGGGTTCTTCAGGAGGCAAACGGTTTCTCCAGGTTGGTGCCGTGAATCAGAGACTTCATATCGTAATAGAACCGTGTTTGTACAGCCTTGACGTCCCACCCGGACAGGTCCTAGCTTGCTGAGGAAAACCTATTCCTGCAACCCCCATTCGGGCCAATGGTAGTGAGCGTTAACAATGATCATGGCCCGCCGGGGTAGATGAGTCGGCCCGGGCCGTGCTGTGCGGGTCGGTGAGGCTGGTGAGGCCCGTGAGGAGTCGCGTACGTGACTGAGACGGACAGAGTGCCGGCCTCCCGAGGGCCCGTGAGCCCGACGGCATCGGCGATCGGCAGGCACCGCCCGGTGGAACAACCCGGAACCCGGCTGACCGGCGGGCTGCTGCATGACTGGCAGCGGCGCAATCGCCGCAACAGCCTGCCCCTGGCCATGCGGCAGATGGACGTGGCAGGCAATCTCAGCAACCTGCGGCTAGCGATCGCCGGCGAGAACGAGGGCTACCGCGGCCCGGTGTTCATGGACTCCGACCTCTACAAGACGCTGGAGGCGATCGGCTGGGAACTCGGCCGCAGCCCGTCTCAGCCCCTGGCCACCTTCGCGGCCGAGGCGACCGCGCTCCTGGAGAAGGCCCAGCAAGCCGACGGATACCTGAACTCCTACGTCCAGGTGAGCGGCAGCCAGCGATACGTCAGGCTGTTCTCCAGTCACGAAATGTACTGTGCGGGCCACCTGATCCAGGCGGCGATCGCACACAAGCGCGCCACGGGCTCGACCGAGCTGATGACGGTGGCGTGCCGGTTCGCCGACCACCTGGTGGAGGTCTTCCTCGGGCGGGTGGCGGGCATCGACGGTCACCCGATCATCGAAACCGCCCTGGTGGAGCTGTACCGGGAGACCGGGCAGGGGACCTACCTCAGGCTGGCCTCCCAGTTCATCGAGCAGCGCGGGCACGGGCTGATCGGCGATTCCGGATTCGGCCGCCGTTACCTGCAGGACGACGTCCCGGTCCGGGAGTCAACCGCGATTGCCGGGCACGCCGTCCGGGCCCTGTACCTGGAGGCCGGGATCGTAGACGTCGCGGTCGAGTCCGGCGACCGCGAACTGCTGGCCACGTCGATCGCCCGGTGGGACGACATGGTGGCCACCAAAACAGCCCTGACCGGCGGCGTCGGCTCCCGGCACGACGGCGAGTCGTTCGGCGACGCGTTCGAGCTGCCGCCCGATCGCGCCTACAACGAGACCTGCGCGGCCATCGCGAGCTTCCACTGGAGCTGGCGGCTGCTGCTGGCCACCGGCGAGCCCAAGTACGCCGACCTGATGGAGCGCGTGCTCTACAACGCGTTCGGTGCCGCGATCGCGGCGGACGGGCGCCGCTTCTTCTACGTCAACCCGCTGCAGCGCCGCGAGGATCACTTTGAGGGCGACGACCCGGGGCGGCGCCGCGAGTGGTTCTCCTGCGCCTGCTGCCCGCCGAACATCATGCGCTTGATGGCGTCCCTGGGCCACTACCTCGCGACCACCGCGGACGACGTGCTCCACCTGCACCAGTTCGTCGGCGCGGACATCGTCGCGAACCTGGCGGGCGGCGTGCTCCGGGTCGAGATGACGTCCCGCTACCCGTGGTCGGGGTCGGTCGACGTGGAGGTGCGCGGCGCCCCGCCCGACGCCTGCGGGCTCGCCGTTCGCATCCCGGCCTGGTGCCGCGACGCGCGCTTCCGGGTCAACGGCAGCCCGGTCACGCCCGATCCCGCCGACCACGGCTACCTCGTCGTCCGGCGGCACTGGATGCCAGGCGACGTGCTGCGCTGCGGCCTGGACGTCGCGCCGCGGCTCACGTACCCGGGCAGGCGCATCGACGCGCTGCGCGGGACGGCCGCGGTCGAGCGCGGCCCACTTGTCTACTGCTTTGAGCAGGCCGACCAGCCTGCGGAAGCGGACATCGAGGACCTGGTGCTCGACCCCCAGGACTTGCCTGAACGGGACGCCGACCTGCAGGACGTGGGTCCAACGGTGACCGTGGAAGCGGCCGGTGAGCGCCTGGCGCCGGCCGTCCGTAGCGGCCTGCCCTATCGAACCTCGCCCGACACCGGCGCCGCCGGCACTCCGGTCACGGCCGTGGCCATCCCCTATTTCCAGTGGGACAACCGCGACGGCAGGGCCATGCGGATCTGGATGCCGCGGGCCCGATCTGCCAGTAGCAGCACGGCAGCCGGCCGTTCCCCGGCTGCCGACGAAACCTTGTAACCCCCGTCAACGAGGAGGTCGACGATATGCACGGACGTTCTGGGCCGCGGGATCTGCGGAAGGGCGGGCAGCGATGAAGCGCACCGTCTATCTACCGGCCGCGGCCGCGGCGCTGGTCGCGACGCTGGGACTCACGGCGTGCGGCTCCTCAGGGAGCAGCCCGTCGTCGTCCTCGACGAGCACGTTCGGCGTGAACGCCACCGGAGTCGTGCACTTCTGGGCCCGCCAGGCAACCGACGGCCCGGCCATTGCGCTGGTCAAGGAGTTCAACGCGACGCACAAGCACCTGAAGGTCGTGCTGCACCTGACGCCGCCCAACGACGACACCAGCCAGCTCGCGACCGCGATCCGGGCCGGCTCGCCGCCGGACGTGGTCGGCCTGAACGACATCGACGTGCCAACGTTCTCGCATGAGGGCGCGCTGATGAACCTGACCAAGTACATCGACGCGCTGCCGTACAAGAGCTCGCTCAGCCCCGGCCACCTGGCGCTGGCGACGATCGGCAGCCAGTACTACGGGCTGCCGTACCTGGCCGACCTGTCGGTGCTCTGGTACAACAAGAAGCTGTTCTCCGAGGCCGGGCTGAACCCGAACGACCCGCCGACGGACTACGCGCAGATCATGACCGACTCGGCGAAGATCAGCGCGCTCGGCCACGGCATCTACGGGTTCTCGTTCGCCGGCGACTGCCAGGGCTGCCTGGGCTTCACCATGCTGCCCTCGCTGTGGGCCGACGGTGTGCACATGATCAGCGGCCCGCTCGGCACCCAGACGGCCAACGTCACCAACGACGCCCCGCTCAAGACGATGCTGGCCGACTACCGGACGCTGTGGGCCAACAAGGAAGTGCCGGTCAACGACCAGACCCAGAACGGCCTGACCTGGGGCGCCGACTTCGAGGCCGGCAAGGTCGGCATCCTGCCCGGCGACTACGGGTTCGCCACGAAGATGACCAACCCGTCGGAGTTCGCCGACGCGCCGCTGCCCGGCGTCACTGGCGACAACTACAGCACGTTCGACGGCGGTGACGACTTCGTGATCCCGTCCGGAGCGGCCAACGCGTCGGGTGCGTGGGAGTTCATCAAGTGGGTGCTGGAGCCCGCGCAGCAGGCGCAGTACCCCTCGCTCGGCGACACCCCGGTCCGGAGCGACATCCTCACCCCGGCGTTCGCGACCAAGAACCCGTACGACGCCGTCGCGCTCAAGGCCCTGGCCAAGGGCTCGGTCGAATACACGCTGGCGTATGACGCGATCTACAACGAGCCTGGGTCACCATGGTTCAAGATGTTTGAAGATGCCGTTTATGACGGAAATATGTCGGCAGCGATATCGGAAGGCCAGTCCGGAATCCAGTCAACGCTGGATCAGGTGAAGAGCTGACGGGCCCCTGCGCCGTGCCCTGTTCCAATCGGGCCGGGAACGGGGCACGGCGCAGGCACTGACGCCCAGGCAGCCAAGGCCGGGGCAGAGGCGGAGGACAAGGACCGTTGGCAGCAACCGAGGCTCCCGGCGCGGCGCCCGCTGCGGTGCGGCGCCCTCGCTGGCTACGGCGGCGCAGCGCCGCCGACCGCAGGAACGCCAGGGTAGGCCTGGCGTTCACGTTCCCGGCGCTGCTGCTGGTCGGCGCGTTCGCGCTGTTCCCGCTCGGCTTCGGCGTCTACATCTCGCTGACGAACTGGCCGCTGGTAGGGCCGTATCACTTCATCGGCCTGTCGAACTACAGCAGCCTCATCCACGACTCGGTGTTCCTCCAGTCGATCCTGTTCACGCTGAAGTACACCGCGATCGTCACGATCCCGATCTTCGTGGTCGGCTACGCCCTAGCGGTGTTCGTGCGCTCCAACCGCCGGGGCACGACGGTGTTCCGGACGCTGATCTTCCTGCCGTACATCGTCGGGCTGGTGGCCGAGAGCTACATGGCCGTGGTGGAGCTGCAGCCGAGCTCGGGGACAGCGAACTTCGTCCTGTCCAAGCTCGGGATCGTGAGCGACACCACGGCGTGGACCGTGCGCACCGGCCTGGCCACCACCGCGATCTGCATCCTGGTTGTATGGTTCGCCTCCGGGCTGACGATGATGCTGCTCATGGCCGGGATGCAGAGCATCCCGACCGAGCTTTACGAATCGGCCCGGGTCGACGGGGCCTCGTGGTGGAGCGCTGAACGGCGGATCACGATGCCGCTGCTGCGCCGCTCGATCGCGCTGAGCCTGATCATCTCGGTGGTCGGCTCGTTCCTCGCCTTCAACCAGTTCTTCATCATCACCGATGGCGGGCCAGGAACGAGCACCGAGTCCGTGGTGATGTCGATCTTCCAGACGGCCTTCGCGGATACCGACGTGGGCCTGGCCAGCGCGATGTCGGTCGTCCTCATCATCGTGGTCGGCCTGATCACGTTCGTTCAGTTCCACTATCTGCAGGGAGACGTCGACTAATGGCATCCGTGCGCAGCGGCCACCAGCCAGGCGCCCGGTCATCGCCGGCCAGCGACCCGGGTACTCGCCGCCAGGCTCCCGGCGGCCGGGCTGGCACCGCCGGGCGGGGAGGGGTCGGCCGCCGGACCAGCGGCGGCCTGGGGCTGTACATCATGGCCGGCGTGCTGATCAGCGCGGTGTTCGTGGTGCCGCTGCTCTGGGAGATGTTCCGCTCGCTGCAGCCGGAATCGACCGTCTCCAACCCGCCGTCCGCGGCCACCTTCGGCCACCTCACGTTCGCGAACTACCGGACGCTGCTCTCCGGCCAGGACGACATCATCCGCAACGTCATGAACAGCCTGATCGTCGCGGTGCTCACGGCCGCGCTGACCGCCGCGGTCTCGACGATGGCCGGCTACGGCTTCGGGCTGTTCCGGTTCCGCGGTTCCGGCCTGGTGTTCGGGCTGGTGCTGCTCGCGTTCATGATCCCGTTCCAGGCGGTGCTGACGCCGCTCTTCCTGGAACTGCACTTCATGCACCTGCTGAACAGCCTGATCGGCCTGGCGCTGTTCTACACGACGTTCAACCTGCCGGTCGGCGTGTACGTGATGCGCAACAGCTTCCTGCAGGTGCCGCGCGAGATCGTCGACGCAGCCCGGGTGGATGGCGCCTCGGTGACGCGCACGCTGCTGTCCGTGCTCCGGCCACTGGTGCTGCCGGGGATCGCGACCAGCGCCCTCTACGCGTTCCTGTTCTCCTGGACGGAGTTCCTCGGCGCGCTGAGCTTCATGACCAACGACAGCCTGTTCACGCTGCCGGTGGCGCTCAGCAACGTGGAGACCGGAACCTACGGCGCGATCAACTATGGCCTGCTGCTCGCGGGCGCGGTCATCGCCATGATCCCGTGCATCGTGGTCTACGTGGCGCTGCAGCGCTACTACGTTCGTGGCCTGGTCTCCGGCGCGCTCAAGGGCTGAACCCCGCACTACAACGGCAGTGCAGCCAGGCACCCCGTGAACGGCCCGAGTTTCATGATCGTGGTGGCCATAAAAAGTCACCATGATCATGGAAAGCGGCCCACACAGCTGTTCGGGCCGGCCATCGCGCCGCTGAGCCCGGGCTGCCGTGCGATCGGCTGCGGACATGACGACGCCCCCGGAGCGTTCCGCTCTCGAGGGCGTGCCAGGTGCCGGCGCGTGGTCGCCTCTCGGCGAGTGGCGCAACGCGGCTCCAGCCAAACGGTATTCCGCGAAGGCAGTAGATGCGGCCCGGGGGACACACACGCCAGCGATTTCTAGGAACAGCAGGTCCGCCCAGGCTATTCCGCGCCCCGGGCAAGTTTCTGCGCTGCCCGCCGGCCCCGGCCACCTGAGCGCCGCGGCGGGCAGCGCCGTGGGCTGAGCCTGCCGCGCATGCCTACCGGCATACTGTGAGCATCGGCATCCGGGAGGCATGAGGAGCGGCTGACGGTGGCTCGGGAACACTCGCTCATCGGCTGTATCGGCGTTCTCATCGTGGCCACGCGAGGGGAGGCCGGTCCCGGCGAAGTGATGGTCAAGATCCGGGGCGGCTCCGAGGCCTATATAGCCTGGTCGCCTACGCCGCTGCCCAAGGGGGCGACGGTTCTTGTTATCGAATCCCGGGGAAGCAGGACGGTAGACGTCAGCGAGTGGGCCGACCCGCTCAGCCCGCTGACCGATGACCCGGCCCGGCCTCTTACCTGATGACCCGGCGCGGGCGTTCCCCGATGGCGGAGCTTATCCCTACCCAGCAACCGGGGCCTGCCTCCCGACAAGACCGTCCGGCCTCTTCCCTGATGACTTATTTGTGCAGTATGACGGGAGACAGCAAGAAGGCTGCCCGGGTCCGCCCCGGAAATCCCAACTGGAGATGAAAGATGCTTGGCTACCGTGTTCCCGCGCCCGACGAGGCGATGCTGATCTCGGGTGGCAGGTTTGGGCGCAACGGCGCGCCGTTCAAGGTGGTAACCGGCCACGGCGCGTTCGTGCCGCCGTTCGTCCGCAAGACCAACTTCCTGACCCTGTCCATGTGCGAGGCCGAGGTCGCCGAGCAGTGCGTGACCCGGCAGGGCATCTCGCTCAATGTCCGGGCCGTCATCGCCTTCAAGGTCGGCAACGACGAGGAGAGCATCATCAACGCCGGCCAGCGCTTCCTGTCCGACCAGGACCAGATGTCGACGCTGACCGGGCGGATCTTCGCCGGCCACCTGCGCTCGATCATCGGCTCGATGACCGTCGAGGAGATCGTCACCGAGCGGCAGAAGCTGGCCACCGAGGTGCTGGACGGGTCCAAGGCCGAGATGGCCAAGATCGGCCTCACCGTCGACTCGCTGCAGATCCAGTCCATCGACGACATGAACAGCGGCTACATCGACGCGATGGCCGCGCCGCACACCGCGGCGATCCAGCGGCAGGCGCAGATCGCGCAGGCCCAGGCCAACCAGGCCTCGGCCGAGGCGCAGCAGGAGTCGGCCCGCAAGCAGGCCGAGTACGCCCGGCAGACTTCGGTCGTGCAGGCCCAGTACAAGGCCGAGGTCGACAAGGCGCAGGCCGAGGCATCCCAGGCCGGGCCGCTGGCCCAGGCCCAGGCGCAGATGAACGTCATCGCCGCCCAGGCCGACCTGGCCCAGCGTCAGGCCGAGCTGCGCCAGCGCCAGCTGGTCGCCGAGGTGATCAAGCCGGCCGAGGCCGAGGCGGAGAAGGTCCGCATCATGGCCCTGGCGGACGCGCAGCGGGTCAAGACCCAGGCCGAGGCGGCGGCCTCGCACAACCGCATCGCGCTCGACCGGATGCTGATCGAGCAACTGCCGCAGATCGTGCGGGAGGCGGCTGGCGGCCTGTCCGGCGCCAACCTCAGCGTCCTGAACGGCGCCGACGGTCTCGGCGAGATCGCGGCCGGCCTGGTCGGCCAGGGGCTGACGATCCTGGAGTCGGTGAAGCGGAGCTTGGCCGAGCCCGCGGATCAGACCGTGACTCCATACGATGCGATTGCCCCTGGACAGGATGGCGTGGCCGACGGCAAGGCCGCCGACCAGAACCAGGGCTCAGCCACCTGAGCCGACGCCCCACCTTCGGAACTGCCAGACTCGGCCGGGCCAGACCACCGGCCACGGCGGGCTGCCCGGTCGTGACGGCAGCCTTCTGGCGTTTCCGGCGGCCGGCGCGGGGCCGAGCTGTCGGTGCGGTGTGCCGCTTTTCATGATCCCGGTGGATTGTCAGCACATACGACTGAAAAACTACCGGGATCATGAAACCCGCGTGCCGTGGTGCCTGATGTCAGCGCTCAGGCCTTCCGATCCACGGCGGCTGAGCGCGTGCAGTGACTAATCAGCACGAATGGCCAGCGTACGGGCTCTTTACGAGCAAGCCTGCCGTCGCTCAATCATTCCATCACGTCATATGTGAATAGTCGTCTTAAGTCGTCGATCGGATATTAAGAAACACTCGCCGGCCATGACAACCATGTACGGCAGCGGCGCGTCTTGCTTGCGGTAAATGAAATGGCATCGATTAAAACTTGGCTGTGCATTACCACATAGGTACCGATTTAGGTTTGGCCAGGTCGTTGGGGCACGCGCCGCGGGGGCAGCAAGGAGATCGCGGTCTGTGCGGACCGCCGGCGCCT
>Ga0335073_10006303_pt1 | contig 16650 bp, 22 predicted proteins | sample Lox_Sample_22_FD_207093 | JGI IMG/M metagenome (GOLD analysis project Ga0335073, IMG submission 207093) | Soil microbial communities from Loxahatchee National Wildlife Refuge, Florida, United States - Lox_Sample_2.2 | ecosystem: Environmental > Terrestrial > Soil > Wetlands | place: USA... | reverse complement strand
ACTGACAATTCCTCGCAAGATTTAACGCGTCAAAACCGGGCGCCTCCGTCACTCTTCCGATGTATCCGGCTTTCCCCCCCGCCTATCCAGATTCCCCAAAGGAGACGACCATGCGTGTCGACATAACTACCCGTCCGAGCATGACGGTGATGCTGGTATCTGCTGTCTTGTTGCTTGCGTCGGCGGCGGCCTTGGCCGACCCGCCCGGCTATGACTTCATGATGTTCCCGGACCGGATGGCGCTGGTGGTCGGCGACACCAACCAGGCACCGAAGGGCGTCATCTCCGAGAAAGATGCCGCGGCGCTGACCGCCGGTGCGCAACCCTTGAGCGGGCGCAGCATCGTCTTGATGTATCACGGCAAATACTACATCGTCCCGGACAAGCGGATGGCGAACGGCGAGATGGCCTCGCATGCGGTCATGTCCGCGGCGAAGAGCGCCGGCAAGTGAGCGCGCGGTGACCGGCCGCAAGGCTAACAAGTCCTACCAACGTTTAACGTGCGCAGGTGTCGCGGTTTCGTCATTGTCATCTCGCGGCCGGCGGTTCCACCCGCCGGCCGCGTGCGGCGGAGAGATCGCCGCGGCTCGCCTCGGGCCGCAAGGCAGGCGCCGTTCGGCGCTCTCGCCGCAGCTTCATGTCCATCGAGGAGCACGGCCATGACCATTGCCAAACAGCCTGACCGCAGCCGGAGCCGCCGGCGCGTGCTTCAGAGCGCCGGCATTCTCGGTGCGATGGCGGCGACCTTCCCGGCCTGGGCCGATCCCTTTGTCGATCTTGACCTGCCGGGCGGCCCGGACCGGCGCGCGCTGACGACAGCCTTTCCACAGAAAGGCGAGATGATCCTGCAGCGCACTCGGCCGCCGCTGCTGGAAACGCCGCTGGAGGTATTCGATCGCGGCGTGTTCACGCCCAACGACCAGTTCTTCGTACGCTGGCACTGGGCGGTGATCCCGACGGAAGTCGACGTGGCAACGTTCAAACTGGCGGTGCGCGGCCACGTCAACCAGGTGCTCTCGCTGTCCTTGGCGGAGCTGCTGGCGATGCCGCGCGTCGAGCTGGCGGCGATCAACCAGTGCTCGGGCAATTCGCGCGGATTGTTCCAGCCGCGCGTCTCCGGCGGCCAATGGGAGAACGGGGCCATGGGAAATGCGCGGTGGACGGGCGTCCGCTTGCGCGACCTGCTCGATCGCGCCGGCGTCAAGGCCGGCGCCGTCGCGGTCCGCTTCAACGGTCTCGATGAGCCGGTGGTGGATGGCGCACCGGATTTCATGAAGTCGCTCGACATCGATCACGCGCGCGACGGCGAGGTGATGCTCGCTTATCTCATGAACGGCGAGCAATTGCCGCTGCTCAACGGCTTTCCGCTGCGCCTGATCGTCCCCGGATGGTATTCGACCTACTGGGTGAAAATGCTGAACGACATCGAGGTGCTCGACGCGCCGGACGAGAATTACTGGATGAAGACGGCCTATCGCATTCCCGATACGCCTTATGCGAGCGTGAAACCCGGCGAGACCGGCTTCAAGACCGTGCCGATCAACCGCATGGTGCCGCGCTCCTTCTTCACCAATGTCACCGATGCCACGACGGTGAAGCCCAGCGCCGCCGTGCCGGTCAGGGGCATTGCCTTCGGCGGCGATTGCGGCGTGTCCGAGGTGGAGCTGTCGACCAACAGTGGCGAGCGCTGGCAGAAAACCGCTCTGGGCAAGGACGAAGGCGCCTACAGCTTCCGTCAGTGGAGCACCACGGTCACGGCGCCGCAGACGGGAACGCTGGCGCTGCAAGTCCGTTGCACCAACACCAAAGGCGAAGTCCAGCCGGCCGAGCCGAATTGGAATGGCGGCGGCTTCATGCGCAACGTGATCGAGCGCGTTCAGCTCAAGATCGCCTGAGCGAAGGATGGGGAAATCCATGGGCCTCTCCGCCAAAGCCGTTGCCTGCGGCGTCCTCGCCCTGCTGCTGGTGCTGGCGACGCAAACTCCGTGGGCGGCGGCCGCGCCGGCCGCATCCGCCCCGTCGACGGTGACGGGCAGCGGCGTGACGCTGCATTCCGTCAACACCAATTTCCCCGACAGCGATCGCCTCTTCCCCGGCGCCGGGGCGGATGCCATCAACAACAACTGCCTTGCCTGCCATTCGGCCGGCATGGTGCTGACACAGCCGCGCCTCTCCCGCGCCGATTGGCAAGCGGAAGTCGAGAAGATGCGCAACTTCTACAAGGCCCCCGTCGATGCCTCGGACGTGCCGGCCATCGTCGATTACCTCGTCGGCCTGAGCTCTCAGAAGCAGCCCTAGCGCCTCGTTCCAAAGCCTGGAGGTCGATCGATGCCAGAGACCGTCCGAAGCACCGTGACGCCGCTTGCCAGCCCCGTGCCCGCGGCCGGCGAGACGCCGATGTTCCGGCCGGGCGACAAAGTCCGCGTTTCCACCCGTTCTCCGATCGGACATTACCGGGTGCCGCAATACCTGCGCGGCAAGACCGGATCGGTCGAGGCGGTGATCGAGCCGGCCGGCATTGACAACGAGCAGGAAGGATACGGCCGCAACGCCGGAGCGAAGCGGCACTATTACCGCATCGCCGTGGCGATGACGGAACTCTGGCCCAACTATGTCGGCTCGCCGCAGGACGGGCTGCGCATCGAAGTCTTCGAGACCTGGCTCGAGAGGATCTGAGGGATGACGCACGAAGACCATCATCACGATCACGCGCATGGGCCGGGGGACGTTCAGGCCGAGATCGGTGGAACCGGGCGCCCCGGCTACTACGAGATCATGGAGACGGCGCTCCGCGAGCTGCTCGTCGAGCACAAGCTGATCGGCGCGGACGAGATCCGGCGCCAGATCGAGGTGCTGGATTCGCGCACGCCCGCGCTCGGCGCCAAGGTGGTGGCACGCGCCTGGATCGATCCGACGTTCCGTGCCCGCCTGCTGGCCAATGGACGCGCGGCCTGCGAGGAGTTCGGCATCACCTTCTACGACGACACCGCGCTCATCGTGCTCGAGAACAGCGCGAAGGTTCACAACCTCATCGTCTGCACGCTCTGCTCCTGCTATCCCCGGCCGGTGCTCGGGCTGCCGCCGGATTGGTACAAGGCGAAGCCTTACCGGGCGCGCGCCGTCGCGGAGCCGCGCGCGGTCCTCGCCGAATTCGGCACGATCATCCCCGATGATGTCGAGATCCGCGTCAGCGATTCGACGGCGATGGTGCGCTATCTCGTGCTGCCGCTTCGCCCCGACGGCACGGAGGACTACAGTGAGGAGCAGCTCGCTGCTCTGGTCACGCGCGACACGATGATCGGCGTCGCTCCGGTCGCGCTCGACACGAGGAGGAGCACCTGATGACGCAAACCGAAATGCTGCTGCGGCGCCTGCCGAACGACATCGGCGGCCTGCCCGCCGAGCCGATCGCGCGCGTCGATCACGCGCTGGAGCCCTGGGAGAAGCGCTGCCACGCCCTCGCCGACGTTCTCGATTTCCACAAGATCATCAATACCGAGGAAAAGCGCCGCGGGGTTGAGGCTCTCGGCGCCGAGATGGTCGGCAAGCTGAGCTACTACGAGCGCTGGATCGCAGCCTTTGCCAACATGCTTTTCGCCAAAGGCATCCTCACGCCCGAACAGCTCGCCCGGAAGATGGACGAGGTTGAAGCGCGCTGGCCGCCTGATCCGGGCCAAAGCGCCGGACCTGCCGGTCGCTGACCGCAGGGCCGCCCGAGCTCGAAACTGCCTGAACGCTCGAACGACTTCTGTGCCGGAAGGAGAAGCAGCATGGGCACGATCACGACGAAGGACGGAACCGAGATCTATTTCAACGATTGGGGCGCGGGACAACCCGTGGTCTTCAGCCATGGCTGGCCGCTCAGCGCCGACGCTTTCGAGGACCAGATGTTCTTCCTGGCGTCGCATGGCTATCGCTGCATCGCCCATGACCGGCGCGGTCATGGCCGGTCCAGCCAGCCCTGGGACGGCAACGACATCGACACCTATGCCGACGACCTGGCGACGCTGGTCAGGACGCTCAACCTCAAGAACGCGATCCATGTCGGCCATTCCACCGGCGGCGGCGAAGTCGCCCGCTATATCGGCCGCTATGGCACCGAGCGCGTCGCCAAAGCGGTGCTGATCGGCGCGATCACGCCGCTCATGCTCAAGACCTCGGCCAACCCCGCCGGCACTCCGATGGAGGTGTTCGATCAGATCCGCGCCGCCGTTCAGGCCGACCGCGCGCAGTTCTGGAAGGATCTCAGCCTGCCCTTCTATGGCTATAACCGGCCGGGCGCCAAGGTCTCGGAAGGCGTGCGCGAGTCATTCTGGCTCCAGGGGATGATGGCCGGCTTTCCCGCGTCCTATTTCTGCATCAAGGCGTTCAGCGAAACCGATCTCAGCGCGGATCTCGGCAAGTTCGACATTCCGACCTTGGTGCTGCATGGCGACGACGACCAGATCGTCCCGATCGGCGCCGCGGCGATGCGCTCGTCCAAAATGATCAAGAACGCCACGCTGAAGGTTTACAAGGGTGCACCGCACGGCATGTGCACGACCCACAAGGACCAGATCAACGCCGATCTGCTGGAGTTCCTGAAATAGCGATCGGCGGGGTCGAGGAACCGATCAAAGCAAAAGAGGAGAAAGGCATCATGGACACCAAGACCGCCCACGCCCGTCGGACGGCATCGGCCAACCCGCCTTCGGCTTTGGGAGCGGCGGCCGTCAAGGACATCTCCGCGGCGCTCACCGCGCTGGTCTCTGACATGTTCGCGCTCTACGTCAAAACGAAAAATTTCCATTGGCATATCTCGGGGCCGCATTTCCGCGACTATCACCTGCTGCTCGACGAGCAGGGCGAGCAGATCTTCGAGGCCACCGATCCGATGGCGGAGCGTTGCCGGAAGCTCGGCGGAACCACCTTGCGCTCGATCGGCCATATCGCCCGCCTGCAGCGCATCGAGGACAATGACGCGGAGTTCGTGACGCCGCTCGACATGCTGTCGGAGCTGCGCGAGGACAACATGGCGGTGGCGGCGCGCATGCGCGAGACGCATGCGCTCTGCGACGAGCATGGCGACGTCGCCACCGCCAGTCTCCTCGAGAACTGGATCGACGAGGCCGAGCGGCGCGCCTGGTTCCTGTTCGAGGCCACGCGCCGCGGCAATACCGGCGAGTAGCGGGCGCGCGGTTAGCGCCCCCACCTCACCCCAACCCTCTCCGCCCCATTGGGGCGGAGAGGGAGGGACCCGCGCTAGCGGGAGGGTGAGGTGGGGTGCGCGCGCTGCTGCCTATTAAGCGGCGACCTTCTTCCGATTGGTCGCAAGCCGGGCGTCGACCAGCGCCACGGTCTCGTCGAGGACGGCCGAGCGCATGCCGCGCTGCGCGGCAATGCTCTGCACCAGGCGATCGACGCGCTCGATGTTGGGAGCGCCGGCGAAAAGCGCGCGCGCCGCCGAGGAAGGCCGCACCAGCCCTTGCGCCGCCGCGGCATATTTCTCGAACGGCACGAGATCATCCGGCGCGGCGCCGAGCTTGACGCAGAGCTCGCGCACCCAGTTGTACATCGTGCGCGAGGCCTCGATGTCGCTGTGCACGGCGTCCTTGATCGAGCGCGCCGCATCCTTCTGCACGCAGCGATAATTGCCGGTGATCAGCATCGCCCATTTGGCGAGCGGTACGAAGATCGACTCATGCACCTTGAGCTTGACCGGGAGCTCGACCGAACCCGAGCCGGTGTCATAGCGGACGGCTTCGATGTCTTTCTCCAGCCGGCGCAGGATGGACGTGGCGTCATCGCCGGCAAAGCGCGCCGCCTTGAAATTGGTCGGCAAGGTCACCTGCAGCACGTTGATGTCTTCCTCCGGCGGGCGAAACGCCTGCGGGTCGGGGCTGCACAGCGTCATCGTCGCCGGATCGAAGTTCTGCCACACCGTCGCATCGGTGTAGCAGCCGGCGAGCGGCTCGGTGGCAAGGCCGGGAATGCGCTTCAGATAAGGCAGCGGCGGCATGTTCATGATCGACATGCAGGGCACGCGCGAGCGCGCCACGGCGTCGAGCAGCTCGCGCACGCCGGCGGCCCCGTATTGCGGCTCCTGCATCGCCAGCACGACGAGGTCGTAATCGCCGGGCTTGACCGCGCCGGGTCCGGCGGCCGCGAGCTTGCCCGGCAGCTTCCGGGAATCGATCTCGACCAGCTCCTTCCGGCCCTTGACCGGAAGGCGCACGCGCGTCCCCTTCTCGTTGATCGCCGTCACCTCGGCCGGCAGACAGACCAGCGTCGCATCGTGGCCCGCGAGCAGCAGCTTGGTGGCGAGCAACGAGCCGTAGGATGCGCCCAGAATGAGCGTGTCGTAGACGGTCTTCATCGCGCTTACCTCCCGTCGGAAGGCGGCCGGGTTTGGCCGGCCGCCTGGGTTTTACCCCCTTTATGCAACGGGAATGCTAGGTCTTGAGGGGCCTCGACGCAACGCCCCTCGAGCGGCGCTAAGCCGAGGCGGCGGCGCGCTCCGCGCGGGCGACGAGTCGCGCCCGATCCCACATCTCGACCACGTCATAGCCGTGCTTTTGCAGCAGCCGCTCGGCCATCGAGGTGGCGTCGGCGTCATCGACGCATTCGACGTGCTCGACCGCGCCCCGCTCCGATGCCTCGCCCAGAAAGTAGCAGCGGTAAGTTCTCATGACACACCCCTCCGGCTCATCCGAACCGCGAAAGCGGTCAAGGCTCGGCCAATGACGCACCAATCTATCGCCAAATGCGCGCAGAGTCCGGTAGAAACGTATCGGCCGCGTATCGGTCCCGCCGCGACGAGGAAATCCCGAGCTTTTCCGCGGGCCAAGAGGAGTTCGCTCAACGCATGGCGGAGGTTTCGGAGCGCGAAAGCTGGCGGCGCGCCGAGCGGCGGCGCCTCATCGCACACCGACTCGCGCTGGCGCCGGAGGAGCGACAGCGTTGCGCCGCCGCAATCGGGAAAAACCTGACCGAGCTTCTAGCAAAGCTCTCCGGTGCCACAGTCGGTTTCTACTGGCCGATCAGAGGCGAGTTCGATCCGCTGCCGGTCGCCGAGCGCTTTGGCAAGGCAGGCCGCGTCATCGCCTTGCCGGCCGCCATCGCGCCCGACGCGGCACTCGAATACCGCCCCTGGCGGGCGGGCGATGCGATGGAGGCAGGCCGCCATTCCATTCCTGAGCCGAGAGAAAGGCGGTTGGTGCAACCCGATATCCTGGTAGTGCCGCTGGTCGGATTCGACCAAGGGCGGCATCGGCTCGGCTATGGCGGCGGCTATTTCGATCGCACCCTGGCGGCGCTCTCGCCGCGGCCGGTCACCATCGGGGTCGGCTATGAAGCAGCGCTCCTGCCGACGATTTATCCACAGGCCCATGATGTGGCGCTCGATTTTATCGTCACCGAGGCGCAGCTCCGGCCGTAGCCCTTTGCCGCGCGCGACGGCGCCGCTAGTCTGCGGCCGGGCCTGCCGCAAGGAGGAGAGATGACGCTCGAGCGCACGCTGGTCGACAGCCTGTCCCAGATCACCACCGCGACGATCACCACGATTTTGTTGAAGAAAGGGCTGCGCAATGTGTGGATGCGCGGCGCGCGACCGCTGCGGCCGGGATCGCCGCGTCTCGTCGGGCGCGCCTTCACCTTGCGCTTCGTGCCAGCGCGCGAAGATCTGGCGACGCCGGAATCCTGGGCCTCGCCGAAATCGACGCGGGCGGCAATCGAAGCGATGCCGGAAGGCGCCATCGCCGTGGTCGACGCCATGGGCATCACCGATGCCGGCATCTTCGGCGACATCCTCTGCGCGCGCATGAAGAAGCGCGGCGTCACGGCGCTGGTGACCGACGGCGTGGTGCGCGACGTTGCCGGCGTGCTGGGGACGGGCCTGCCGATCTGGTGCCAGGGCGCCGCAGCGCCGCCTTCGGTCGCGGGCCTCACTTTCGTCAATTGGCAGGAGCCGATCGGCTGCGGCGGCGTCGCGGTGTTTCCGGACGATGTCGTCGTGCTCGATCAGGATGGCGCGGTGCTGATCCCGGCGAAACTCGTTGCGGAAGTCGCCGAAGCCGGGCGCGAGCAGGAGCGGCTCGAAGGCTGGATCATGGAAGAAGTGGAAAAAGGCGTACCGCTCCCCGGCCTCTACCCGCCCAACGCCGAGACCAAGGCGCGGTATGAGGCGGGGAAGAAAAAGTAAGGCGACAGAGCTGGTGAAAGTCCTTCTCCGCCGCGCAACGCGGAGCGTTGTCGCGAGCGGGCGTCAGCGGTTGCTCTTGCAACCGCGAAAGCCCGCACGGTGCGGCTCTCGCGATCGCTGCGCAATCGCTGTCGCCGCCGCGGACGAACTCGCTGCGCGAGTTCGCCTTGACCTCACCCTACCCTCTCCGCCCCCAAGGGCAGAGAGGGTAAGATCTTTTTCAATGTCCGTGCCCACCATGTGCGGTGGGCGCCGCTTCGCGCTCCTCGCCTTCGGGGCCGGGGATGGCAACGAGGCACACGGCGACGAGCACGGTGCCGAGGATGAAGGCGACGAGTCCGAAGAGGAATTCCATCGGCGCCTCGCTCAGCGATGCGCGTCGAGCCAGCTCATCATCAGCCGGTTGAAGACATCGGGGAATTCGACATTGGGGAAGTGCCGCGCCTTGGCGATCTCTTCATAGCGCGCGCCCGGCACGAGCTCGGCGATGCGCCGGTTGCCGGCGGGCGGCGTGCCCTGATCATCGGCGCCGCAGACGACGAGGGTCGGCGTGCGCACACCCGACAGTTTCGACGTGAAGTCGAAATCGAGGATGGCGGCGGCGCAGCCGAGATAGCCCGCCGGCGAGGTGCCGCCGATGGTGGCGTGGAGCTGCTTCCAGCGGCCGGGATTGCGCGGCTTGAATGCGTCGCTGAACCAGCGCTCCATGGTGCCATCGCCCAGCGGCGCCACCGAATTGGCCTTGGTCACGGTTTCGATGCGCGGCGCCCAGGCATCGCGCGCGCCCGGCATGGTTTGCGGCGAGGTATCGCACAACATGGCCGAGATCAGCCTTCTGCCATGGGCGATGGCGAAGGCCTGGCCGAGCATGCCGCCGATCGAGAGGCCGATATATTGCACGCGCTCGATGCCGAGGAAATCGAGCGCCGCCGCCACATCATCGGCGAGTTGCGCCATGGTGTAAGGGCCGGGCACGGGATCGCTGCCGCCATGGCCGCGCATGTCGAGGCGCAGCACGCGATACCCCGCGGCGAGCAGCGGCGGCAGCTGCTCGGCCCACATCCCGCTGTCCGAGGCGAGGGAGTGGGTGAAGCACACCACCTGGGCGCTCTCGGGCCCGGTGAGATCGTAGTAGAGGCTGCGTCCGGCAAGATTGATCAGCATCGCTTGCTCCCTCCCGTTCAGGATTTCCTGGCCTCGCGGCGCAAAAACGCCTCGATGCTGGTGGCGAGCGCCACCGGCGTCTCGTTCATCGGGTAATGCCCGGCATTGGCGATGATCTCGAGCTCGGCCTGGGGGTACCAGGCGAGATAGGTCGCCGTCATCGTCTCCTCGGTCAGCGCCAGATCATTCGCGCCGACGATGACTTTGACCGGCACCGGATTGCCGATGATCTCGCGGTGGAAATCGGTCTTCGCCCAGGCTTGCAGGTAGGCGGCGAAGGCTTCGACCGTGGCGGTCTCGGCGGAATAGCGCGCGATGCGATCGATCCACGCCTTGGAGAGGCGGTTGCCGGTGGAGAAATCGATGATGCCGCGGCGGTTGTCGAGGCTCTTGGCCGCGCCGTCGAAGAGCTTCCAGCTATCGGCGTCGAACGGCACGCCCGACGCCGGCACCGGCGTCACCGCCACCAGCTTCTCGACCCGCTTCGGCGCGTCGGCGAGAACGCGCTGCACCGCCATCCCGCCCATGGAATGGCCGACCAGGCTGAAGCTTTCCCACTCCAGCGCATTGGCAAGGTCGAGCGTGTCGGCGGCGATCTCCTTCATCGTGTATTCGCCGCGCTGCTGGCGCGACAGGCCGTAGCCGCGACAGGCGATGAAGGCGTAAGTGAACTCGTCGAGGGTCAGCGCATCGCGCAGCGGATCGAAACAGGTCTCGTCGCCGAACCAGCCATGCAGCACCATGACCTTCAGCGGGCCGTGGCCGACCGTCTTGTGACCGATGGTCATGCAAAACTCCTCCCGCGTCGCGCACGATAGCGGATAAATGTGTCAGGACTCCAGCGATCTCCCGAGGGAGGCATCACTGGCCGAGATGCATCACCGCCACGGTGCAGCCCACGGCGAAGATCGGGATCGGCTCATAGCACCAGACCTCGCCGCCCGCGCCGTCGGCGGCGCCGGCGACGGCGATGAAGGTGCGGATCTCGAAGCCGCCCTGCCCGCCCTCGCGATAGGTCTCCGCATCGCTATAGGAGAGCAACGCCGCTTTGTCATGAGCGCTCCAGCGGCGCAGGAATTCGCGGTCCCAGGCTTCGTTGATCTTGCCCGAATTGGGCGTCGCCGGCCAATGCGAAAGGCCGCCGGTGCCGATCAGCGCGAGGCGCTCGGGCACGGCATCGGCGGCGGCACGCAAGGCGCGGCCGAAGGCATAGGCGCGGTGGAGCGGCGCCAGCGGCGGGCCTTGGCAGTTGATGTTGGCGGGGATGATCGGCAGATCGAAACGCGGCGTCAGGAAAGACAGCGGCACGGCGATGCCGTGATCGAGCAGCCATTCCTCGGCGTAAGCGACATCGACCTCGTCCATCACGCGGCGAATGAGCCGCTCCGACAGATCGCGATGGCCGGGAATGCGGCGCCGGGCGATGCGCAGGAAGCGCTCATCCTCGATCGGCCCCTCATAGTGATCGGCCATGCCGAGCGCGAAGGCCGGCATGTTGTTCATGAAGAAATTGGCGAAATGCTCGGCCGCGACGACGACGAGCGCATCGGGACGTGCCGCTTCGAGCGCCTGGCGCAGCCGCTCCAGCGCGGCATAGAAGCGGTCGCGCGCGGCGGGATCGGCACGCTCGGCCCGGCCGGTGATGCCGGGAGCATGGCTGCAGGCGCCGGCGAAAACCAGCGGCATCAGTCGGCAACCATGGCATAGACCCCGGCGCGAACCGGCCCGTGCCGTCGCACCCCCTCGCGCATCGCCTCGAGATAGGCGTTCCATTCGAGGCCGCACAGCGCGGCGTAATGCATGAGCAGCTGGCCGTTGACGCCGAGCACATAGAGGAGGCCGATATCGGCCGCGGTAATCGCGCCGCGCTCTTCCGCCGTCAGCTCATAGCCCGCCAGCACCGCCGCGCGATCGCTCTGAAAGCGCCGCCGCAGCTCGGCGTCGCGGTTGAGCTGATAGAGCAGCTTCTGAACGTAATAGAGGCTCATGGGCGGGAAGGTAGAAAAAATTGAGTGGGATTGAAAAGTCCTTCTCCGCCCTTCAGGGCGGAGAAGGATTTAGGATGAGGTGGGTTGGGCCGAAGCGCCGACGCGACCCCACCTCACCCCAACCCTCTCCGCCCCGCAGGGGCGGAGAGGGGGTAGGAAACAGTTTTGTAGAGAGAGGCTAACCGCATTACGCTCATCCCCGGGAGGACACCATGATCGAGATCGGCGTTTTCGATCACGTCGACCGCGGCGCGGGTGCGCTGGGCGAGCTCTACGAGAACCGGCTCAAGCTGATCGAGGCTTACGACCGGCTCGGCATCCGCCGCTATCACCTGGCCGAGCATCACGCAACGCCCTTGGGCATGGCGCCCAGCCCGAGCGTCTTTCTCGCCGCCGTGGCGCAGCGGACGCGGCGGCTGCGCTTCGGCCCGATGGTCTATACGCTCGCCCTCCATCATCCGCTGCGCATCATCGAAGAGGTCTGCATGCTCGACCAGATGAGCGGCGGCCGGTTCGAGCTCGGCGTCGGCCGGGGCATCTCGCCGCACGAAGTCGGCTATTACGGCGTCGATCCCGCCAAGGCGCAGGCGATCTATGTCGAGGCGCTTGCCGTCATCCGCCAGGGATTGGGCGCGACGACGCTGAACCATAAGGGCGAGTTCTTCCGCTTCGAGGATGTGCCGATCGAGATGGCGCCGGTGCAGCGCCCGCACCCGCCGCTCTGGTACGGGTTGGCGCGGCCGGAAGGGCTGCCCTGGGTGGTCGCCAACGCCGTCAACATCATCTGCAACGGCCCGCCCTCGGTGGTGCGAACGGTGACGGACGCTTATCGCCGCGACTGGGCGGCGGCGGGACATTCGGCGGAAAGCCTGCCGCTGATGGGGATGACGCGCACCGTGGTCGTCGCCGAGAGTGCCGGCGAGGCGCTCGCGACGGCGCGGCGCGCGCATCGCTGCTGGCATCGCAGCTTCTTCACGCTCTGGGAGAAGCACGGCACGCGGCCGATGAATGCCTTCTATCCCGAGAGCTTCGACGAGGCGCAGCAGCGCGGCTTCGGCATCGCCGGAACCCCGGATATGGTGCGCGACGCCTTGCAGCAGCAGCTCGCCGAAGCGCGCACCAACTATCTCGTCTGCCGCTTCGCCTTCGGCGACATGACGCTCGAGGAGGGGCTGCGCTCGGTCGAGCTGTTCGCAACCGAGGTGATGCCGGAGCTCAGGCTCGGCTGAAGCGCGCGGCGCCGGACGCCGCGACGTCGATCACGAACGCCAGCGCCAGCGCACCGCCGCCCAGCGCGAAGAGCAGCCCATGGTCGCGGCCCGCGGCATAGAGATAGGAGAAGCCGTAAGCGGCGGCGGCCTGGCCCGCGGCGAAGGCGATGGTGGCAAAGCTCCAGGCGCGGTCCGCTCCGGCGTGGCCGCCGACCAGCTCATGCGCGCGGCCGAGGACGAGCGCCACGATCCCCGGCACGAAGCCGCCGACCACAGCCGCGGAGACGAACAAGGCGGCAGGCCCGGTCGCAATCGCGAGCAAGCCGACAGCCGCCGCCTCGAGCGCGAAGGCGAGGCGCAGCGCCTGGGCAAAGCCGATGCGATCGGCGAGATGGCCGGCAAGGCTCGGCCCGGCAACAGCGCCGAGGCCGAAGACGACCCAATATTGCGCGCCGCGCGCCACGCCCTCGCCGAGGCCGCGGGCGACGAAATCGACGAGGAACACCATATGCGGCACGAGCCCGACGGCATTGAGCGCGTATTCGGCGTAAAGCGCCAGCAGCAACGGGTTGCGCGGCGCGGGCGGCGTGGCGGCGGGCGCCGCGGGAGCTGACCCCTCGGGCCAACCGCTCCAGCCGAGCAGGGTCAGCACCGCGGCAAGCGCGCCCAGCATCCACCAGGTCTGAGCGACGCCGAGGCGCAGCAACAGCGGCACCAAGGTGCCCGATGCGGCAATGCCCAGCCCGACGCCGGTGAAGATCGCGCCGCCGACGAGACCGCGCCGCGCCGGCGGCACATGCGGCAGCACCGTCGGCGCCGCGAGCACCATGAGAACGCCGCCGGCGATGCCCACGGCAAAGCGCCAGAGGAAGTACCAGAGGAACGAGACCGGCACCGAACAGGCGAAGAACCCCGCCACCGCGAGAACCATGTTGGCGCGGAGCGCGTTCACTGCGCCCAAGCGCCGCGCGAGCGGACGCGCCAACAGCGCGCCGGCGAGATATCCCGCCAGATTGGCGGCGCCGAGATACGCGGCCGCGGCGGGTGCGAACCACTGCGCCGCGATCAAGGCGGGGATCAGCGGCGTATAGGCGAAGCGCGCCAGGCCGATGCCGATGAGGCTCGCCGACAGACCGGCCAGCGTCGCCCGCCAGAGACTCGTTTGCTTTGCCGTATCGGATGCCGCGCTCGCCATCGCTCAAACCTAGGTCTTGCCGCCGGTGACGGCAGGCTCGGACGTTACGTCCGAGACCGTAGCGAGAACCTAGGAAGGAGCGGCGGCGCGGTGAAACGACTTTAAGTGATGGCGGCGATCAGGGCGTGAGATAGGCCTATTCCGCCGCCGCCGCGGCTTGCGTCGGGACAAAGGCGAGGAAAGCCGCGAGCGCGCTCGAGACGAAGGCGTCGCGGCGGCGGATGAAGACCGTCTCGACCCGCGCCTCGTCCGGCGGCAGCGTATGCACGGCGACGCGCCGCGCGCGCCGCGCGCCTTCGACCAGCGCGCGCGGCAGCAAGGTGACGCCGAGCCCGGCGGCGGCACAGCCGAGAAGGCCCTCGATGGTGCCGAATTCGAGCCGGCGCAAGCCGACGATGCCGCGCCGCGCCAGGATCTCCTCGAGGCGCTGGCGATAAGAGCAGCCGGCGCGCAGCACGACGATCTTGAGATCGCTCCGCATCAAGACACGATCGAGGCTCTTGTGCGAGGGCGCGGTCACCAGCACCAGCTCCTCGGCGAAGATCGGCTCCGCCGCCAGCTCCGGATGTTGCACCGGGCCGCACACGAATGCGCCTTCGAGGCGATGCCCGAGCACGAGCTCGACGAGCTCGGCGGAAGTGCCGGTGGTGAGCGCGATATCGACCGCCGGATAGGATGCCGCATAGGACGCGAGCACCGGCGAGAGGCGCAGCGCCGCGGTGGTCTCGAGCGAGCCGATCTGCAGCGGGCCGCTCGGCGTGCCATCGTCCTTGACGGCGCGGCGCGCCTCGGCGAGGAGCTGCGCCACGCGCCCGGCATAGGGCAGCAGCCGCTTTCCCGCCGGCGTCAGCGCCACGCCGCGGCTGTGGCGCTCGAACAGCGGCGTCGCCAGCTCTTCCTCCAAGAGTCGGATGCGCTGGGTCACGTTCGACTGCACCGTGTTGAGCTCGCCGGCGGCGCGGTTCATGCCGCCGAGCCGCGCCACCGCCTCAAACACCCGGAGATCCGCTGCGTCCATGGCCCGGCTCCCGATCGCAAACGACGATGGATTTTAGCTCAGGTTATCATTTTTCAGTATTGCTCGCAGCGCGCGGCGCGCATGCTAGAAAGAGCGGGCTCGACCAGCGGAGGAGCGCCATGGCCCACCTCACCACCGATGACGGCGTCAAGCTCTACTACGAAGAGACCGGAACCGGCATCCCGATCGTTTTCGTCCATGAATTCGCCGGCGATCACCGCTCCTTCGAGCCGCAAGTCCGCCATTTCGCGCGGCGCTATCGCTGCATCACCTACAATGCCCGGGGTTATCCGCCCTCCGACGTGCCGCGTGAGGCCGAGCGCTACGCGCAGGAGCGGGCGCGCGACGATATCCGCGCGGTCATGGACGCGCTGAAGCTCGACAAGGCGCATGTGGTCGGGCTGTCGATGGGCGGTTTCGCCGTGCTGCATTTCGGCATGACCTATCCCGAGCGCGCCCGCTCGCTGGTGATCGCCGGTTGCGGCTATGGCGCCGAGGCCGATCAGCGGCAGAAATTCCAAGAGGAATCCGAAGCCTGGGCGAAGCGCTTCGAGACCCTCGGCATGAAAGAGGCCGGCGGCATCTATGCCGAGGGTCCGACCCGCGTCCAGTTCCAGAACAAGGACCCGCGCGGCTGGCGCGAATTCGCCCAGCAGCTGGCCGAGCATTCCAGCGAAGGCGCCGCCTTGACGCAACGCGGCGTGCAGCGGCGCCGGCCCTCGCTGTACGATCTCGTCGACAAGATGAAGGCGATCACTGCGCCGACCCTGGTCATCACCGGCGACGAAGACTGGCCCTGCCTGGAGCCGGGCCTCCTCATGAAGCGCACCATCATGAGCGCGGCGCTCGTCGTGATGGCCAATTCCGGCCACGCCATCAATCTGGAAGAGCCGGCGCTGTTCAACCAGCACCTCGCCGATCTCTTTCACGCCGCCGATCTCGGCAAATGGCCGACCCGCGACAAGCGCGCGATCAGCAGCGCCATCTTGGGGCGGTGACGTTTCCGATGAGCTGATTAGCCCTCTGTTCCCGCCTTCCCGCGAAAGCGGAAATCCAGAGCCACGCGCTCCGCACGTCGAGGCTGAGGCCCCTGGATGCCCGCTTTCGAGCGCGTGAAGGAATCGTACGCAAAGGCGCTTTCGCTAACATCGTGCGGCTCAGAAATGGACCCCCGCTTTCGCGGGGGCGACGAATTTTTAAAGCAAAATCAAATTATTCCGTCATTCCCGCGAAAGCGGGAATCCATGCGGTCTCAAAGCGCCACCTTCGTCCACTTCGATTTCTTCACACACTCTTTCGCGGGCAAGGCGATGGTGGAGACGGAGCTACCGGGCCGCGATCGCCCCCTCACCACTCCAGAACCAGCTTGCCCTTGGCGCGGCCGCTTTCGATGAGGGCGTGGGTGCGCCGGAGGCTGGCAGCACTGATCTTGCCCATCGTCTCGGCGAGCGTGGTGCGCAGGAGCCCGTCCTCGACCAGGCCCGCGACCTCGTTCAGCAGGCGATGCTGCGCGATCATGTCGGGGGTGGTGAAGCTGGAGCGGGTGTACATGAACTCCCAGTGGATCGATGCGCTTTTGCGCTTGAACGGCATCGCGTCCAGCGTCTTGGGGTCGTCGATGAGGCCGAACTTCCCCTGCGGCGCCAGCAGCTCGACGATCTCGGCGAGATGCTGCTCGGTGGCGGTGATCGAGAAGATGTACTCGACCATGGGGTGGCCGAGCGCCGCGAGCTGCGGTGCCAGCTTCTTGCTGTGATCGACGACATGGTGGGCGCCGAGCGTCCGGCACCACGCCATCGTTTCCGGCCGGGAGGCGGTGGCGATCACGGTGAGGCCGGTGAGGCGCCGCGCCAGTTGCAGCGCGATCGAGCCGACACCGCCGGCGCCGCCGATGA
>Ga0335073_10006302_pt1 | contig 16651 bp, 15 predicted proteins | sample Lox_Sample_22_FD_207093 | JGI IMG/M metagenome (GOLD analysis project Ga0335073, IMG submission 207093) | Soil microbial communities from Loxahatchee National Wildlife Refuge, Florida, United States - Lox_Sample_2.2 | ecosystem: Environmental > Terrestrial > Soil > Wetlands | place: USA... | reverse complement strand
CGGCGGGTCTTCACCCGCTCGTAGAGGAGGAAACCGGCCAGCACCGGGGCGGCCAGAGCCATCGAGACGAACGTCCAGGCCGGCCAGCCCAGCTGACGGCCCTCGACCAGCGGGTAGAGCAGGAGCAGCAGCGCGGCGCTGATCAGCCCGACGCCGACCGGGTCCAGCCTCGGCGGCTGCGGGGAGCGCGACTCGCGGACCAGCACGGCCGAGGCGGCCACGGCGATGATCCCGACCGGGACATTGATCAGGAAGATCGGCCGCCAGTCGAGGCCGAACAGGTTGTGCTGGATGAGCAGGCCGCCGAGCAGCGGCCCGCTGACCGTGCCGAGGCCCGCCGTCACCCCGAACCCGGCCAGCGCCTTGATCCGCTCGCGGGGCGGAAACATGACCTGGATCATGGCGAGGACCTGCGGGACCATGATCGCGCCCATCGCGCCCTGCACCACCCGACTGGCGATGAGCATGCCGGGACTCTGGGCGAATCCGCACAGCGCGGACATGATCGTGAACCCGATGACGCCGATCAGGAACAGCCGCTTGCGGCCGAACGTGTCGCCCAGCCGGCCGCCGGTGATCAGCACCAGCGCGTAGGCCAGGGTGTACCCGGCCAGGGCCCACTGCACGTCGGCGTAGCTGGCGTTCAGGTTGCGCTGGATGGAGGGGATGGCGATGTTGACGATGGACACGTCGAGCAGGTTCATGAACGCGGCCAGCAGCAGGATGACGAGGGTCAGCCAGCGCCGCGGGTCGACGTCTTCGCCTGCGACCCCGGGAGATGCCAGGATCTGAGCGTCGGAAGCCATGTCGATCTCCGCTTCTTGGAGGGATCCTTACTACACTCTTGGCAAGTTAACATCTCGGCCTGCTATTGTCTAGCTAGCTTAATAAATTAGGAGCCTAAGCATGTCCGAACAGTGGCCCGTGCCCCCGGGCGGCGCGGATGAGGCCTGGAACCTGCCGTGGGCCGAGCCGTTCGGCATCGACCGGCCCGAGCGGGCCCGGCTGGCGGCCGAGTTCGGCGCGGCCGTGCGCCGGACCGCCTCCCTGTTTCAGTTGATCGGTCAGGCGTCCGCCGACCGGATCGGCCTCAACGCCACCGACCTGAACTGCCTGAACATCCTGAGCTTCACCGGCGAGATGACGGCCGGCGAGCTGGCCAAGGCGACCGGGCTGACCACCGCGTCGATCACCGGCGTGACCGACCGGCTGGAGGAGGCGGGGTACGTCCGGCGCGAGCGCGACCCGAAGGACCGCCGGCGGGTGGTGATCCGGCTGGTGCTGGAGAAGGCGCTGAAGAACGTGGCGCCCGTGTTCCTGCCCATGGTCCGGGACTGGCAGGAGATGACGACGGACTACACCGACGACGAGCTGCGGCTGATCGTGGACTTCTACGGGAAGATGGCGGAGGTCATCCGGGAGCACCTGTTCCGGCTGCGCGGCCCGGCCGGCCCGGCGCAGGAGCCCGGCCCGTCCTCGTGAACAGCAGCACCGGCTGATAGCCGCGCAGATTCCACTCGTGCGCCAGCCGGAACCCGGGCGCCAGGTAACCGGCCGGGCTGCGGCCCGCCTCCAGGACCATCCAGATCCGGCGGGCGCTCTCCTCGCGCCGCTGCAGGACCGGCCGCGGAACGGCCGTTGCGAACAGCCGGCCGGCGGCGCCCGGCGTCTGCGCCATGCTGAGGTCGCGGAGCCCGCTGAACTCCTCCGGGTAGGCGAGGTACCACGGCGGGATCAACGGCTCGGGATAGACGATCGCGTCACCGGGGCGCTCATGGGCGGCGAGGAACCGGGCCACCATCTGCATCCCGCCGCCCGGCGCCCGCATCGCCGCTTGCGCCGGCCAGACGAGCCCGGCGACCAGGGCCAGGGCCGCCACGGCGGCTACCGAACCCGCGGCGCCCGCGCACCTCGCCCGGCCCCGCCAGTTCAGGGACGCGAGCCCGGCACCGGCGAGCAGCGCCACCGCCGGCAGGCAGTACGTCAGGTAGCGGGTGAAGTAGACGGGCTTGATCACCGACGCCGCGAGCAAGATCAGCGGCGGCAGCACCAGCCAGGGCAGAGCGAGCCAGGCGAGAGCCGGAACTCTGCTGCGGCCCGCGAACACGCCGAGCGCGCACAGCAGCCCGATCACGATCGCGGCCCACGTCGAGCCCGCGGCCACCATCGCGATCAGCGAGGTCACCGCGCTCCAGCCGGGCCTGGGTATCCAGGCGATCTGGGCCCGCTGCACCCAGCCCACGATCGCGACCGGCACCACGGCCACGACGGCCGCCGCGCCGGCCACCAGCCACCGCCGCAACACCAGACCGCCCAGAGCGCCCGGCCGGCCCGCTCCTTCGCCCCGGCTCCCCCGGACCAGGCCGACCAGCGTGACCGCGTGCGCCGGCAGCAGCAGCAGGCCGAACAGCTGCAGGTACCCGACGCCGGCCAGCGACAGCCCGTACCCGACGAACCACCGCCACCTGGGATCCTGGACGGCCCGCACCAGCAGGTAGCTCGCGAGCACGGCGGCGGCGGCGAGCGCCGCGTAGGGCCGCGCGTCGTGCCCTTGCGCCGTGACCGCCGGCAGGACCGCGAACATCAGCCCCGCCCACAGGCCGGCCCGGCGCGACCCCAGCCGGCCCGCGATCGCGGTGACCCCGGCCGCCGCCGCCGCCATCGCCACCGCGGACGGGAGCCTGGTCGCGAACTCGCCGGTGCCCGCGACCCGGGCCACCGGCCAGAGCAGCAGGTAGTAGAGGCCGTGCACGGCGTCGATGTGCCCGAGCAATCGCAGCAGCTGCGGCACCGTCCGGGAGACCGCCGAGACGGTGTCCGCCTCGTCGCCCCAGTACGGGCGGGCACCCAGCCCCCACAGCATCACGGCCAGCGTGATCACCGGGCTGGCGAGCAGCGTGCAGCCGGGGAGCCGCCGCGGGCGCGCCGCGGCATGCGCGCCGCCGCCGGTGCGCCGCGCCCGGCCCGGAACGTCCAGCGACGCCTGATTGGTAACAGTGGTCACTTTCGCCTCTTCTGTCACGACGGCGGGCGTGCGCCGCCCGATATCTGTCACGGAGGGTTCTCCTAGGCTGCTCTGCGTAGTCGCCTCGGCGCCAGCGCCCGCGCCGATGGCGCCTCATCGGGGCCGCCCGGCATGCGCCTAGCGACCGCCAGGGACCGGGCTACTCGGGGCTATTGCGGGCTATACCTCGCCCAGGCTGACCCGCTGGAATCCGGCCGGGATGATGACCAGGGTCCTGGCCACGTTGGCCTTCGTCGGCGGCAGCCACTGCACGTCGGTCACCCCCGAGGAGAGGTACGTCCCGGCCGCGCCGCCATAGGTCTTGGTCGAGCCCTCGATCTGCACCGGCAGGAAGGTCGCCGGATTCACGTACAGGGCCCACCGGACCGTCACCCACTTGGCGCGGATGACCTTGCTGTAGCCGGCCGGCAGCCGGACCGTGACCGGCTTTCCGATGATCTTCGTGGTCTCCGCCCCGTTGACGCGGACGCGCGGCGTCGCCGAGGCGGCGCCGCAGGCGAGCATCCCGTCGATGAACGACTTCCAGTTGACCCCCACGGTCGCGGGGCCGCCCATCTCCAGAGCGCCCGTGGTCGTGCAGGCGCTGCTCTGGGTGGGCAGCTGCCGCGACAGGTTGTACTTCCGGTCGGAGTAGATGACGTAGGCGCCCATCAGCTTCCCGCCGACCAGCGCGGTTCCCTCGACGGAGAAGGCCTGCCCCCGGTACTGCGGCGGGAAGTCCCACAGTCGCTTCCCGTTGACGACCCGGTCCCGGTAGTCCGTGGCCGGCCAGTACTCGACCCACCGGCTCTGCCGCCCGTAGGCCCAGACGACGTCCGGCCCGTCGGTGCCGTTCGTCCGTCCGACGTACACCAGGTTGTCGTTGGCCACGGCCTGCCGGACCTGCCTGGTCAGGTCCGCGACCGTCTGCGCCTGCGTCCGGCCCGCCGTCGCGCCGGACGCGGCGATCACGGCGATCACGGCCGAGACGGCGATCACGGTGGCGGCGCTGCTGGCCAGCGTGGCGCGGACCGCCACCCGGCGCCGGTGCAGGCGGCCGGCCGCGTGCGCGAGCCCGGCCGGGGCCGCGACGCCCTCGGTGAACCGCTCCATGCCGTCGCGCAGCAGGTCCTCGACATCGGTGTTCATGCGTGGTCTCCCCTTAACCTCACGTGCGCCAGGGCCGGGTCGGGCTGGTTCCAGCCGTCGGCGAGCTCGCGCAGCCGCCGCAGCCCGCGCGCGGCGGTCGACTTGACCGTGCCCTCCGGCCAGCCGAGCACGGCCGCGGTCTCGGCCTCGGTCAGCTGTTCCCAGTAGCGCAGGACGAGCACGGCCCGCTGCCGGGCGGGCAGCTGGAGCAGCAGCCGGACCAGCGCGTCCCGCAGGTCCACCTCGGCCATCGGGTCGGCGGGCGGCTGCGCCACCGTCCGCAGCAGCAGCAGCTTGCGCTGCAGCAGGCCGCGACGCCGGAATCCGTCGGTGGCCAGGTTGCAGAGCGTCCGGAGCAGGTACCCCTCGGGGTCGCCGTCGATCCGCCGCCAGTGCCGGATGAGCCGCTCGAGCGCGGTCTGCAGCAGATCCTGGCCGGCGTCCCGGCTGCCGGTGAGCAGCACCGCGGTGCGCATCAGCCGGTCGGCCCGCCCGGCCAGGAACGACTCGAGCTCGCCGTCGGTCGGGTCCTGTGCCATGAGCCCGTCCTCCTTTCGCCCATCAAGCACGAAGGAGCCGGCGGAAGGGTTCCGGGGCCGGACGGCCAATTCTTAAGGCGTTTCTATTACGCCCCGTCTCCCCCCGGTCTGGCCGCCGACCGGCAGACCTGTCCGGCGCGTTGGGCCCCGCCGCTGTCTACGATCACGTGCATGGACCCTGACCACGATGACGTGCGGTGGGAGGCATTCGTCACCGCCATGTTGTCGGCCGGCCCGGCCCGGGAACGCCGCTCCCGCTTCGGCGACAAGCCGGCCCTGTTCCGCGGGAACCGGGAGATTGCTCATCTGGAGGCTCCCGGCGTGATTGACCTCCGGATCACCCGGGCCGGATGGGCTGAGGTGCGCGATGACTTCCGTGATGACCCCGCGGTCCGCCACGACCGGTCCCGCCGTGACTGGATCGAGCTCCATCTGAATTCCGTTTCAGATCTCGACCGCCTCGGCGGGCTGCTGGCCGTTGCGATGACCGCCAACGAGTGAGGCATCATTGCTGCGGCAGGTCTGTCTCCGGGCACCAGTCCCTATTGCTCCAAACGAACGGCTTTCTCATTGCTGGCCGGCGCGATCCTCGCGAGCCTTGCCGATTTGCTGGCCGATGACCTGGCCCCAACCTGGCTCGTCCGGGTTGGGACGTGCCTCGGCGGTCACTTCCCGGCGCCCAACCTCAACGTGTGCCTCGGCCGTACTGGCCGGCTCCACGGGGAGCTCAGCCGCTGCCTTTTCGCGCTTCTTCTTCGCTCTGTTGCGAAACAGACCCATGGCGTCATCGTAGACCGGCGACTTGGACTTTTCGGCTTCTAAGGGTTGATAGATGGCGCGGGTTTCGCCGGTGCGATCAACGGCGTGAATTCTGCCTCGCGGCCGAGCATGGTAGCGGCCTCGGGCGGCCCGCCGATCCGGTCAGGAATCGAGAAGCGCCCCGGTGCGGCCGGGCCTAGCCTTCGAGGGAGGGGGGCATGACGCCGAGCCCCGGCGAGTCAAGAAGGGAAGCCCGCGAATGCCCGAGAAGAACGCCAAGACCGAGTCCGACGGCTTCAGCGCCGAGGAGCGCGCCGCGATGCAACAGCGCGCCGCCGAGCTGCGCGCCGAGGGCAAGCGGGGTGCCAAGCAGGCGGACGGCCTGCAGGCGGTCCTCGACAAGATCGCGGAGATGGCGCCGGAGGATCGTGCGCTCGCCGAGCGCGTGCATGTGGCGGTGACCGCGGCCGCCCCCGGGTTGTCGCCGAAGACCTGGTACGGGATGCCCGCGTACACGAACGCGGACGGCAAGGTCGTCGTGTTCTTCCAGGACGCGGGCAAGTTCAAATACCGGTACTCGACCCTGGGCTTCCAGGAGGCGGCGAACCTCGACGACGGCGACATGTGGCCGGTGTCGTACGCGCTCCAGGAGTGGAGCCCCGTGGTGGAGAAGAGGGTCATCGAGCTGGTGCAGGCCGCCACCTCCTGACCGCGGCCGCGGTCCGCGCGGTCCCCGGGTTCCGCGGTCCCCGGGTTCCGCGGTCCCCGGGTTCCGCGGTCCCCGGGTTCCGCGGTTCCTGGGTTCCGGATAATTTGTCAGGAATCGGGGCAGTCGGTACGGTCGCTGAGGTGAGCGGCACTCCGGATGACGGCGACGTCTGGGACACATGGTTTCGCCCGGAGCCCTCGGCCACCGAGCTGCCGCCGGTCTTCGTCGAGCAGCGGCCACCGGGCGGCAGGCGCGGGAGGCGGGCCGGGAAGCGGCGGAAACTTCCGTATGTGCTGGTCGCCGTGGCGGTCGCGGCGGCAGCCGGCATCACCGCGGTGCTGGTGCTGCCGGGACGCGGGCCCGCCCATACCACCGGTTACCTGCCGACGGGCTCGTCGCCTGGCCAGGACGCGCGGCAGACCGCCCGCGCCTTCCTGCGCGCCTGGGACGCGGGCGACCTCCGGCAGGCGGCGAACTACACCAATCACCCGGCCGCCGCCCGGGCGGCCCTGACGACGTTCCGGAAATACCTCCATCTCGGGAAGCTCACCGGCACGGCCCAGTCGGCAACAGCGATCTCCTCCGGCTCGGCGAGCCCCCGGGAGAAGGTCGTCTACGCGGCCGGCGCCCGCGTGGCCACGGCGAGCGGCGCCGCGGCGGTCACCGGAACCTGGCGCTACCACGCATCGCTGGTCGCCTACCAGGCCAAGCAATCCCAGTACTGGTACGTCGCCTGGGCCCCCGACGACCTCGCCCCGAACCTCACCGCGTCCACGCACCTGGCCGCCGTCCCGGTCGCCCCGCGCGTCACCTCGGTCACCGACTCCGGCGGCAGCGACCTGAGCGGTTACGGTGACGCGGGGCTGGACCACATCGCGGCGGGGCTGGAGGCAGCCGCGCCCCCCGGGCACGGATCGCCGGGCCTGGACGTCGAGATTCAGACCAGGACCGGCCAACCCGTCGCGAACACCCAGGCGCACGTGGTCGCGCCGAAGAACGTCGCCGGGCTCGCCACCACGATCGACGCGGCAGCGGAGCAGGCGGCCCGGTCTGCCGTCGGCGAGCATGGCAACAGCTCGATGGTCGTCGTGCAGCCATCGACCGGCAAGATCCTGGCCATCGCCAATAACGCCGGTTTCAACGACTTCGCGCTCACCGCGGCGGTGGCACCCGGCTCGACGATGAAGACCGTCACCTCGACGGCGCTGTTCACCGAGGGGGTGCTCAATCCGGCCAGCCAGGTCGCGTGCCCGAAGGCGTTCACGATTCAGGGGATCACGTACCACAACGACAAGGGCGAATCCGAGCCGGCGTCGACGCCGTTCATCACCGACTTCGCCCAGTCCTGCAACAACGCGTTCAGCACCCAGTGGGAGCATCTGACCGACGGCCGCCTGGCCCAGACCGTCAAGGAGTATTACGGCCTGGACCAGCCATGGGACATCGGCATCGGCAGCCTTTCCGCCAGCTACTTCACGGCTCCGGCGTCGGCATCCGGCTCCGAACTGGCCCAGGAGGCCTTCGGCGAAGGCTCGCTGACCGCTTCGCCGCTGGCCATGGCCTCGATTGCCGCCACCATCGAAAGCGGGAGCTTCCGGCAGCCTTACCTGGCATCGGGCGGCCCGATGGTCACGGCGAAACCGCTTCCCGTCAGGACCGACACCTGGCTGAAGGAGATGATGCGGGCCGTGGTGACCAGCGGCACCGCCGCGCCGATCGGGTTCGGCGCGGATGTCTACGCCAAGACCGGCACCGCGGACATCAACGGCCAAGGACAGCCCAACAGCTGGCTGATCGCCTTCGAGCCGTCCCGGGACGTCGCCGTCGCCTGCCTGGTCGTCAACGCCGGTTACGGCGCCCAGGTCGCCGGCCCCGAGGTCAAGGCGTTTCTCGACGGCTTCTGACCGGGGACCCGGCTACCGGTCGCGCCCCGCTCGCAGGTCGGCGAGGACGGTCCGGGCCGCCCAGTCGCCGCACATGCCGTGCACGCCGCCGCCGGGCGGGGTGGACGACGAGCAGAGGTACACGCCGGGCAGCGCGGTGCGGTACGGATTCCAGCGCGGCGTCGGCCGGAAGAACGTCTGGCGCAGCGTGCCCGCCCCGCCGCCGATGTCGCCGCCGACGTCGTTGGGGTTGTACCGCTCCATCTGAGCGGCGGTGCGGACCGACCGGGCCAGGATCAGGTCGCGGAAGCCGGGCGCGAACCGCTCGATCTGCGCCTCGATCCGCTCGCTCATGTCCACGTCCGAGCCCGAGGGCACGTGGCAGTAACCCCACAGCGTGTGCTGCCCGGCGGGCGCCCGGGTCGGATCGACCACGCCGGGCTGCGCGACCAGGCAGAACGGGCGCTCCGGGTGCCGTCCGGCGGCCACCTCCGACTCAGAGCGCGCCACCTCGTCGAACGCGCCGCCCACGTGCACGGTGCCGGCCTCGCGGCACGCCGCGGCCTGCCACGGCACCGGCCCGCGCAGCGCCCAGTCCACCTTGCAGACGCCCGGGCCGTAGCGGAACCGGTCCAGCGCCCGCCGGTGCCGGCCCGCGATCCGGCCGGCGGCCAGGCCGATGAGCTGGCGCGGGGTGACGTCGAGCAGGACCGCGCGGGCGCTCGGCAGCTCGTCCAGGCCGCGCACCCAGCGGCCGGTCTCGACCCGGCCGCCCAGCGAATCCAGCTCGCCGGTCAGCGCGTCGATGATCCCGGCGCTGCCGCCCTCGACCACGGGCCAGCCGACCGCGTGCCCCGTCATCAGGAACAGCAGGCCGAGCGCGCCGGTGAGCGGCGCGTCGAGCGGGCGCATGGTGTGCGCCGCCGCGCCCGCCAGCATCGCCCGGGCCTGCTCGCCGCGCAGCCGCCGGGCCAGGACGCTGGCTGGCAGCAGGCCCTCCAGGCCGAACCGGGCCAGGGCCACCGGGTGCTCGGGGACCGACCGGAACAGCGGGGCCAGAATGGCGGGCAGCGTGAGCGGGAAATCGCGGACCAGCGGCCCGACCAGCCGGCGGTAGGCGCCGCCGTCCGGGCCGAGGCTCCCGGCCGTCTCGTCCACCGACCCGGCCAGCGCGGCCGCCCGCCCCCCGTCCAGCGGATGGGCGAAGGCCACCTTCGGAGTCAGCAGCCGGACCCCGCGCGCGGCCAGGTCGGTGCCGGTGAAGAACGGCGACGCGCCGGCCAGCGGATGGACCGCGGAGCAGACGTCGTGCCGGAACCCCGGCAGCGTCAGCTCCTCGGTCCGGCAGCCGCCGCCGGGCGTGGCGGCACCCTCGATCACCTGCACGGACAGGCCGGCCCGGGCCAGGGTCACGGCCGCGGCCAGCCCGTTCGGGCCGGAACCGACGACGATCGCGTCACAGCTCAATGACCCCGCCCTCCGCCGCCACGATGACCTCGGCCGGCCGCGCCGCGACGCGGGCCGCCAGCGTGTCGAGCTCGTCGTCGGTGCGGCCCGGCTTGTGGTGCGTGAGCAGGACCCGCCGCGCCCCGGCCCGCCGCCCCAGCTCGATCGCGTAGTCGGCCGCCGCGTGCCCGAAGGCCGCCTCGGCGGCGACCTCGTCCGGCAGCAGGAACGCGTCGTGAATCAGCAGGTCCGCGTCGGCGGCCAGGTCCAGCGCGTCCCGGTGGTAGGCGCCCCAGCCGTCCGGGCCCGGCCCGAGCACGGTCGGGCAGTGGTCCGGCAGGTAGGCGATCGCCCGCGAGCCGTCGCTGACCCGGTACCCGAGCGTGGCGCCGCCCTTGTGCGGGATCGCCCGGGCCTCGACCGTGAAGCCCTCGGCCTTGAACGGTCCGGGCGCGACCGTGCCGAACGTCCACGAGCCGCGCAGGCCATCCGGCCCGATCGGGAAGTGCGGCGGCGACATCCCCTTGGCCAGCGCCTCCTGCGCGCTCGCGCCGTCCTCCTGCTCGGGCAGCAGCAGGCTGACCCGCGCGCCGTCCCGGTCGCCCGCGGTGAAGAACGGCAGCCCGTGCACGTGGTCCCAGTGCAGGTGGGTGAGCAGGATCGTGCCCTCGAACGGCCGGCCGCCCAGCAGCCCGGTGACCTGCCGCAGGCCGGTCCCGGCGTCCAGCACCAGGACCGGCCGGGCCGCGCCGTCGTGGGCCAGGGCCACGCACGAGGTGTGGCCGCCGTAGCGGAGGAAATCCGCGCCGGGCGCGGGGGTCGACCCGCGAACTCCGCAGAGATACAGGCGCACCCCGCTTACCCTAAGCTCCGCGCCGCTTCTTCCCGGCGGTGCCCGCCGGACAGTTCCTCGAGGGCCGGCCGGTCAAGCTGGCCGGCGTCGACCCCGGCCACCCGGCACGCGGTGACGGCCACCAGCGTCGCCGTCCGGGTGCCGCCCTCCAGGGGGGACCGCTCGCCCAGCATGGCGCCGGGCCCGTACTCGGCCAGCCGTTCCCCGTCGTGCTCCACCCGGATGACCCCGTCGAGCACCAGGTAGACGTCGGCCCCGGGATCGCCCTGGCGGGCCAGCACCTCGCCCGCGGCCATCCGCCGGATCCTGGGCCTGGCCGCCCCGTGCATGAGCTGCGCCGACAGCGAGCGCTCCAGCGCGGTCTCGACCGCGGTCACCAGCGCCGGGGAGTCCTCGTCGCCCCACGGGCTGTGCCGGCCGAACGATGTGCGGTACCAGTCGCCGAAGTCGGTGAGGCCGGACTTGTGCGAGAGCGCGCCGGCCGCGTCGTAGACCCAGTGCCGGGGGAACGGGCTGGCCCCGGTCATGGCCGACTCGGCGGTGCCGTCGGCGTGCAGGGTGAGCGACAGCGTGGTCCACACCAGCGGTGCCTGCCACTGCACGAACGGCCGCCGCCGCACCCGCCGCGGCGCGGGCAGCCCGGTCCTGCCCCCGACGGTCTGCGAGAACCGGATCCACCCCTCTCCGCGCTCGGGATCATGCCGCAGCACCGGGAGCTGGACCGCCTGGAACCGGTAGCTGAGCCCGCCGAGCCGCACGGCGGTCGCCCCCATCAGGCCCGCTCCGGCGTCGCCGGACCCGGTGATCTGGCCGGAGCCGTCCACCTCGATCCACGCCCGCAGCACGTTGCCGAACCGGAACCGGTCCGCGGCCCGGAGCGCCTCGATGTCACCGAGCTCGCCCGGCGGCGGCTCGTCGTAGTGGGTGAACCCGGCGTCGAACGCGACGCGGGTGCCCCCGGTGACCGCTTCCGACGGGATCCAGGACAGCGAGGTAACGCAGCTTTCGTATCGCATGCGGTCATCGTCGCCGCGCCCGCCCGGCCGGGACCAGGATGGTGACCGGCGTCCCGCTGGTGTGCCTACCACCACCGGATGTACGGGTGGTCCCTCACTGGCCGCAGTCTCCCGGATGTGCGACAACTAACGTCGTGGAGCACAACGCGCCCGGGGAACGCGCCATCGACGTGTTCCTGGCCGACGACAACCTGATCGTCCGCGAGGGGGTCCGCGCGCTCATCGAGCGCCACGGCGACCTGCGCGTGGTCGGGGTCGCCGCCGACTACGACGAGGTCGTGACCGGCGCCACCGCCGCCGAGCCGCAGGTCCTGGTCACCGACGTGCGCATGCCGCCGTCGTTCCAGCGCGAGGGCATCGACGCGGCCAAGGAAGTGCGCAAGCGCCACCCCGGCACCGGGGTGGTGGTGCTGTCCCAGTACGACGACCCGGAGTACGCGGTCTCGCTGCTGGCCGAGGGCTCGGCCGGCTACGGCTACCTGCTCAAGGACCGGGTCGCCGAGGGCGACCAGCTCGCGGACGCGATCCGCTGCGTGGCCACCGGCGGCACCGCGCTCGACCCGCAGATCGTCGAGGCGCTGGTCCGCCCGGTGACCTCCCCCGGCGGGCTCACCGAGGCCGAGGAAAGCCTGCTCGGCCTGATCGCGGAGGGCAAGCCGATCAAGGCGATCGCGGCCACCAGGCGGGTCCCGCCGGAGGCGGTCGACGCCGAGGTGGAGGCGGTGTTCGTCAAGCTGGCCGCGGGCGTCGCGTCCGGCGACCAGGCGGCGCTGAACCGGCTCCGGCTGCTGCATCAGGCCATCATCGACCGCGAGGAGCAGGGCGAGACCCTGTCGCGCCTGCTGCCGGGCGGGCTGGCCGAGAAGCTCCGCGGCGGGCGGCAGCGCATCGGCGAGACGGAAACCGTCGTGGTGACCGTGCTGATGAGCGACATCCGCTCCTACTCGACAATCGCCGAGCACGCCGACCCGAGCCAGCTGGCCGGACAACTCAACACGCACCGGGCGGCCATGAACCGTGCGATCCTCGGGGAGGGGGGAACGGTCATGCAGTTCGTCGGCGATGCGGTGATGGCGGTCTTCGGCGCGCCGTTCCCGCAGCCCGACCACGCGGACCGCGCCGTCGCGGCCGCGCAGGCCATGCACGAACTGCAGGCCGAGATCAACGCGCGCTGGGCGGCGGACGGGATGGCGCCGTTCGGCCTGGGCATCGGCCTGTCGACCGGCCAGGTCGCGGCCGCCCTGCTCGGCTCCGAGGAACGCCTGGAGTACACGCTCGTCGGCGACACGGTCAACCTGTCCCAGCGGCTGCAGCAGCTCGGCGCGGCCGGCGAGACCGTGCTGTCCGAGGCCACCTGCCGCGCCCTCAGCTCGCCCGCCAGCACCGTCGCACTTCCCTCGCAGCTGGTCAAGGGGCGTGACACCCCGATCGTCGCCTTCAAGCTCGCAACCAGCCCACTGACACCTCAGGTGACCTGAACCCGCACCGAACCGATCCCGACCCGGGGGGCCGATGAACGAGAACCGTCCTGCGCTGACGCTCCGCGGCGTACGCAAGACCTTCGAGGCCGAGAACGCGCCGGTCCGCGCGCTGCGCGGCGTCGACCTGACCGTGACCACCGGCGAGTTCGCGGCCCTGATGGGGCCGTCGGGCTGCGGCAAGTCCACGCTGCTCAACCTGGTCGCCGGGCTCGAGCTGGCCGACGAGGGCAGCATCGCGGTGGCCGGCGAGCCGGTCACCGGGCGCGGCGAGGACGACCTGGCCCGGCTGCGGCGCCAGCACATCGGCATCATCTTCCAGTTCTTCAACCTGCTCGAGGGCATGACGGTGCTGGAGAACGTGGCTCTGCCCGCGGTGATCGCCGGGCGCCGGCGCAAGATGGCCGAGAGCCGCGCCCGCGACCTGCTGGACCTGCTCGGCATCGGCGACAAGGCGGCCGCGGTCCCCGGCGTGCTGTCCGGCGGCCAGCGGCAGCGGCTGGCCATCGCCCGGGCCCTGGCCAACGAGCCGACCCTGCTGCTGGCCGACGAGCCGACCGGCGCCCTCGACTCCGACGGCGGCCAGGAGGTCATCGAGCTGCTGAGCCGGCTGCACGGCGGCGGCCAGACGATCGTGATGGTCACCCACGACGCGCAGGTCGCCGCCGCCGCCGGGCGCATCGTCCGGATGCTGGACGGCCGCATCGTCGCTCAAGAAGACAATCAAGATTCAGAACGCGAGGGCAGCGTCCCGATCGAGGCGCTCTAACCGTGATCCGGTCCGCCGCTTTTCCCGCCTGGTACCGGCTCCTCACCGCCCAGATCGACGGGCAAACCGTGCCCGGCATCCTGGCCAACCTGGTCGCGGCCTGGCCCGGGCGGCAGGCGGCCCGCACTCCCGCCGCCCTGCTCCTGCGAGTGGAGTAACCGATGGACAGCAGTGTGATCACGAACGCGGCCATGGACGACCCGGCCTCCGCCTCGGCGTCCCGCGGTCGCGGCCTGGCGGGCTGGCTGGTGCCGGGCGCGGCGCTGCCGCTGGTCACGGTCGCGGTCGTGGCGCTCGGGCTGCATGAGCCGGGGCGGCTCGGCGCGCCCCAGGCGGTCGCGTTCGGACTGGTCCTGGTCGGAGCGGTGTCGGGCGCGATCCTGGCCCGGACCGCGCAGCGGGTGGCCCTGTGGCAGGTGGCGTTCGGCGCGCTCGCGGCGGCGGTCGCGCTGACCGCGGCGCGGTTCGGCGACCGGGCCGGGACCGGGCCCGGGGCCGCGCGCGACGTGGCCACCCTGGCCGTCCCGCTGGTCATCGCGGTGTCGGTGCCCATGCTGCTGGCCCTGCCCGACGGCCGGCTCGCGAGCCGGGTCCGGCGTACCGGCGCGGGGGTGGCCTATGCCGCCGGGCTGGCCGCCGGCCTGGCCTTCGTGGCGGCGGGACGGCCGTTCCCGGCCTGGGCGGTGGCGCTGGCCTGGCCGCTGGCCGTGGCGGCCGCCCTGCCGGCCGTGCGGCTGCGCTACCTGGCCGCGTCCGCGCGGGACCGGCAGCGGATGCAGTGGATGGCCGTCGGCGCGGTGCTGGCCGGCGACGGCGCGCTCGTGGTCCTGGTCCTGCACGTGCTGGTCGGCTGGCCCGGGCCGGTGGCCGCCGTCGCCGCCGGATTCGCGGCGTTCCTCGCGCTCGGGATGATGGCCGGACAGGTGCGCGGGCTCGGATCGCTCGGCGGCCGGATGCTGGTTCAGGTGCTGTCGGTGGCCGGGTTCTCCGCGGTGGTCGCCGCCATCTACCTGGTGATCGTGCTCGGCATCGGCACCGGCCCCGGCGACGCGGCTGACCGCGAGATCCTCGGGCTGTCGATGCTGGCCGCCGCGGTCGCCGCGGTCGGGTACCTGCCGGCCAGGGACCGGCTGGTGGCGGCGGCCACCCGGTTCGTTTACGGGGCCAGGGAGGCGCCCGACGAGACCCTGCGCACGTTCGGCAGCCGGCTCACCCGCGCCATCCCCATGGAGGAGCTGCTGCTGCAGCTGGCCGAGTCGCTGCGCAAGACCATGGCGCTGAGCAGCGCCGAGGTCTACACCGGCCCGGGCGACGTGCTGGAGCGCGCGGCCGCGGTCCCGGACACCGGCCCGCGCTCGGTCGTGGTCACCGATCGCGAGCGCTCGGTCGTGACCCGGGCCGGGGTGTCCGGCAACGCGTGGGCGTCGGTCTGGCTCCCCGCGCTGCTGAACGACCGGGGCCCGGCCCAGATCCGGGTCGCGCCGGTGAGCCACGCCGGCGAGCTGCTCGGGCTCATCGTGGCCGAGCGCCCGGCCACCGCCGACGCGTTCTCCGACGAGGACGACCGGGTGCTGACCGAGCTGGCCCGCCAGGTCGGCTTGGCCGTGCACAACGCGCGACTCGACACCGCGCTGCAGACCACCCTGGACGAGCTGCGCAAGCAGGCCGAAGAGCTGCGCCAGTCGCGGGCGCGCGTGGTGGCCAGCGGCGACGCCGAACGGCGCCGGGTGGAGCGCAACCTGCACGACGGGGCCCAGCAGCACCTGGTGGCGATGGCGGTGAACGTACGGCTGGCGCGCGACATCCTCGCCGACGACCCGCAGGCGGCGGCGGAGATGCTGGACCAGCTGGCCGACGACGTGAAGACCACCATTCAGGAGCTGCGCGAGCTGGCGCACGGCATCTACCCGCCGCTGCTGGCCGACGGCGGGCTCGGCGACGCGCTGCGCGCGGCCGGGAACCGCAGCCCGCTGCCGGTCACCCTGGTCACCGAGGGGATCGGCCGGTACTCACCGGAGATCGAGGCGGCGGTCTACTTCTGCTGCCTCGAGGCGCTGCAGAACGCGGCCAAGCACGCGCCGCAGGCCCGGGTCGAGCTGCGAGTCTGGGAGGAATCCGGGGGCCTGCTGTTCTCGGTCGGCGACGACGGCCCGGGCTTTGACGCGGCCGGCGTCCGGCGCAGCCACGGCTTCGTCAACATGGCCGACCGGCTCGGCGCCATCGGCGGATCGGTGCGCTGGGAGTCGCAGCCCGGCCACGGCACCCAGGTGCTGGGCACGATCCCGCTGCTTTGAGTCCTACTCCTGCCCGGCCCGCTGTCCGCCGGGCCCCGATGCCGGCATCAGCAGGACACGAACGCCCCGGAGCCGCGCTCTTCCCACAGCCGCCGGATCGTGTCGGCGGCCAGCCGCTCCTTGTTCACGTACGCGGCCGCGCCGCTGGCCGAGGCGGCCGGCGGCAGGTCGGCCGCGTCGTAGGTCGAGCACAGGATCACGACGACCTCGGGGTGAGCGGCCACGATCGTGCGGGTCGCCTCGATCCCGCTCATCTCCGGCATGTTGATGTCCATCAGCACCAGGGCCGGGCGCAGCCGGTCGACGAGCTCGATCGCCTCGGGGCCGCTGGACGCCTCGCCCGCGAACTCGAAGCCGTCCAGGCGGCGCAGCACCGCCCGGGCCGCCGAGCGGAACGGCGCCTGGTCGTCTACCACGAGCACACTGCGGGGGGCTCCGGGGGGTCGTCCCCCCGGGCTGGCGCTGTGCGGGGCGGTCACCCTTTCAGCGTCCCACGAGCCGCCCTCGCCGCCGAGGGTGCTGCCATCCGGACCGTGGGTGTGGCCACCCTCCCCACCCGGATCATCACGGCGGTCAGCGGCCCTGCCAGTCCTCGATTACGGAGAACCAGTCCGCCGCATGCAGTGAGTGGCAGTAAGGCAGGTTCGTTCCGGGAAGCCGGAGGGGCTTGGCTCCCAACCAGCAGGCGACCTCCAGGTACGTTAACCCCAGGTTCTTGATCGCTTCGATGGCCGGCAGGAGATCGGTATCTC
>Ga0335073_10006299_pt1 | contig 16657 bp, 16 predicted proteins | sample Lox_Sample_22_FD_207093 | JGI IMG/M metagenome (GOLD analysis project Ga0335073, IMG submission 207093) | Soil microbial communities from Loxahatchee National Wildlife Refuge, Florida, United States - Lox_Sample_2.2 | ecosystem: Environmental > Terrestrial > Soil > Wetlands | place: USA... | reverse complement strand
GCAGCGCCCTGGCATGCGTCGCGAGAGCTCTCGCCCGCTCCCTGCTGGGCGGGCTGGCCGGCAGCACGTCCACTGCCGCCTGAGCTGCGGCGATCGCTTCCTCGTCCTCGTCGATGTCGAGCAGGAAGTACGCAAGGCGCTCCAGCGCCCGGCAGAGCAGCTTCGGGTCCTGATCGGGCTTCTCGGCCAGGAAACGCGTCAGCCGCCGCAGTTGCTTGACGGCATGCGAGACCTGACCCGCCTCACCCGCGGTGAGCGCCGCCTTGAGGGCGAGCTTGCCCCGGCTCACTCCGCTGAGCTTCTCCGGGTCCTCCACTCGGTCCCATAGCGACAGCGCCTGGTCGAAATGCCGGAGCGCTTCCGCAGGCGCCGCCAGCCGCCATGCTTCCTCGCCTGCCTGCACCGAGGCAGCAAATGCGCCCGGCACGTCGTGGCTCGCCAGGCAGTGCAGTGCCAGCTCAGCGGCCGAACCCGGCACTTCGGCAAGCCGCCGCTCGTCCGAGAGCAGCTCGGCCAGTCGGGCGTGCAGCCGGGTTCGCTCCCCCGGCAGCAGATCGTTGTAGATCGCCTCGCGCAGCAGCGCGTGCCTGAAGGCGAGTCCCGCTGTCCCGTCCGGTACGAGGAGCTGCCGCGCGACGGCTTCCCTGACCGCGTCCTCGTAGTCGGCTGTCGCCAGCCCCGACGCGCGCATCACCAGCTCATCGTCGATCCGCCGTCCCGTCACCGCTGCAGCCCGCAGCACCTGCTGTGTCGTCGGCGACAGGTCAATGAATCGCGCCACCAGCAGGTCCGCCAGTCCGGTCGGCAAATCAGTACCGGCCGATGAGGTGGCCAGCAGTTCCTCGGCAAAGTAGGCATTGCCCTCGGCGCGCCGGATCACCTCGTCGATTGCTGCCGGTGTCCCGCCACCGAGCTGCTCCAGGTGCTCAGCCATGGCCGCGGGATCGAGCGGGCCGACGTCGATCGCCGTCACGCTCGGCAGCCGCAGCAGCTCGGCCACGACCGGCCGCAACGGGTGTGAGCGGTGCATGTCATCGGTGCGATAGCTCACTGCCAGCGCGATCCGCTCGGCGCGGAGTACCCGGCTCAGGAACGTGACCAGGTCACGGGTCGAGCCGTCGGCCCAGTGCAGGTCCTCCAGGATGAGCAGGACTGGCTGAGCCGCGGCCAGCTCAGCGAGCATGCCGAGAACGGCGCCGAACAGTTGCTGCTGTGCGACGCCCGGCAGATCGCCCGGCTGCCTGGTGATCTCCCGGTCAGGTAGCAGCCGGGCTAGCACGGGCCGGGTGGCCACCGCCTCGGCCAGCGGCCCGCTCGCCGCGCGCAGCGCATCGGCCAGCGGGAGGTACGGGACCGAGTCGGCCAGCTCAGCGCACCGTCCCGACAGCACGGTAAATCCCCGGGTCGCGGCGTCAGCAGCGAGCTCGGTCAGCAGCCTGGTCTTACCGACCCCGGCATCGCCGCTCACGAGCAGGACTACGGGCTGGCCAGCCTCCGCGTCGGCCAGCATCTTCGACATCCGCTCGAGCTCAGCAGCGCGGCCGACGAGGGATCCCCGTGATGTATCAAGCACGCAGTAATTATCCCAGCCTGCTCTGACAATCGCCTCACCTTAAAAGCCGAGGTGAGCCTCGCTACCCGCCCTGGCGGTGATGTGCGGCGGTGGCAGCAATCCGGCGGGCAGGGCCGGATCTGGCAGCGGCGGCTGCCAGCGCGTGTCCAGAGGCAGCTCACCAGCCCAGAGCCCGAGTTCGGCGTCGGGGCTATCGGCGTCGTCCGGCGGCCCGGTCCGCACCTTCACCGAGGCCTCGGTCAGCGATAGCGCCAGCAACCGGGTCGCCGCGAGCTCCTTGCGGCTCGGCTGGCGCGCATAGTCCCACTGGCCCGGCGCCAGGTGCTCGGAGATCAGCCGCAGTCCCGCTAGCTTCTCGGCCGGGTCGGCCACGATGCGCGGCTGAGCATAGATCATGGCACTGCGGTAATTCACCGCGTGCTCAAAGACCGACCGGGCCAGGACCAGGCCGTCCACGATGGTGACAGTCAGGCAAACCTCCGCCTGATCGGGCGACAGGCTCTGGCTTGCCACCGAACCGTGCACGTACGCGTACTGCTGGTCGAAGCCGTAGACCGTCGGGATGACCATGAGTCCGTGCGCCGCCCGCACCCCGAGGTGCCCGATGAATCCGGCACGGAGTACGGCGAGCAGTTCTGCCCGGTCCGTGCGGCCCTGCTCGCGCAGCCGCCGATGCTGCGTGCGCGAGGTCGCAGAGAGCGGACCTGCGTGGTGGGCGACAGCCGAGTCCACTTCGATATCGGGCACGAAACACGTCCTTGATAACGGAATGAGTTGCCATCAGTCTATTCAGCAACCAATTCAGTACTCAAGGGACTTACCAGCTGAGGGTTAGCTATTGATCGACTGGCGTAGCTTACGGATTCCGTCGAGAAGATCGGAAAAGTCAACCGATTCCGTAGACAGGCCTGGAACTACGCATAGGCGGTGAGTCGCTTACGCAGCTGAGCACGAGCACGGTGCAGGCGGGACATAACTGTGCCGATCGGCACGCCGAGCATCTCAGAAATCTCCCGGTACGGGTAACCTTCCACGTCGGCCAGGTAGATCGTCGCTCGGAAGCACTCAGGCAACTCGCGGAGCGCCTGCCGAACGTCGGAGTAGCTGAACTGGCCGAGCACGGCATCCTCGGCCGATGGCGCAGCCTGGGCCGGCGCGCTCGTCGAACCGCCCGGAGCGACCGCAAGCAGCGCCTCAAACTCGGCGCTCAGCAACTGGACCGGCTCGCGCTGGCGCTTGCGATAGCCGCTGACGAAGGTGTTAGCCAGGATCCGGAACAGCCACGCCCTGCCATTGGTGCCGGGCGTGAAGTGTCGCAGCCCTGCATAGGCCCGGGCCATGCTCTCCTGGACAAGGTCCTCTGCGTCGCTCGGGTTCCGGGTCATCCGCAGTGCTGCCGGGTACAGGTCCCGCCTGTGCCCGGCCAGTTCCTGCTCGTAGATCAGGTGATCATCAGATGCGTGAGCGCTCATTGCCATGAGTGCGATCGCCTCCTGTTGAGGCGACAGCAATCGCCGACCCGGCACACAACGAGCCGCGCAGGATTAAGCGCGCGGGCACGGGGGGTGCCCCACTTCCATACGAAAACCAGGTGGGCGTCGCGGTCAGGGGGTCAGCGCGCCGCCGCCACTAGCTGTGAACTGGATGTATTTAAACCGCTACTCAATGTCATGTCAAAAGCGTCACTCTGGTAACACTGAGCAACACGACTGATTCCGCAGCCCATGTGCTAGCAAGCCTGGATGAGGACAGGACTTCCTAGCCACAGGACGCGCCCCGCGGATCAGTTCACGCCTATGGCCGGTGTCGGGCGGCACTGCCTCGCGCTGGTTTCATGCATTAGCAGGGAGCAAAACGGGTGAAGTTAGGGCACGAGATCCGTGGGGCGCATGAAAGGTCGCGCGGACCACGAACGTCGGCGGCCACGAACGGGAATTCTTACCTCGTACGGCTTCCGATCGGGCGTTCAGCCATTGGCGTTCAGCCAGTGGCGTTCAGCCAGCGCACCGGCGCGCCGTCACCAGCCCGGCGGAACGGCTCGAGCTCGGCGTCCCACGGGTCGCCAAGAAGCAGGCTGAGTTCCGCCTCCAGCGAGCCCGCTAGCGCAGGATGCCGTGGCCCGTGCAGGTCTCGCAAGCTGCCGAGCTTGGCCTCGGCGCGCCCGTTGCCGGACTTGGCCGCGGTGGCTAGCGCCATCGCGGCGCGGAGCCGGTTCTCCGGGATCACGATGTCCCCGTTCGCGGAGATCACCGCCGAGAACGTGCCCAAGGCGGGCGTGTGACTGTAGCGGACAGGGTCACAGCCAGGACTGGCGTCCTCGGTCACCTCGAATCGCAACAGGTTCCAGCTCGCCAGCGCAGAGGTAATCGCGCCGCCAGCGCCCGGCTTGCCGTTCCACTGGAGCTCGGCGCGCATCGCGCCGGGCGAGGCCGGCTGATCGACCCACGGCATGCTGGCGGGCACGCCAAGCACCCCGGCGACGGCCCACTCAATATGCGGGCATAGCGCCGGGGGCGCACTGTGAACGTGCAGCACGCCACGAACGGACACCCAGAACCTCCCTGCAGCAGACGAGGATGCGTCTTCCCCTACGACCTCATCTGCGCGCGGGACTCTGGCCCGGTCACGTCCTGGCGATCTTCCGCGACTCATTGTGCCCTACGGCCGGCCGGTGCGCCAGCACCGGCCGTCGCTTTCGAACGCGTCTCAGTCAGCCAAGCCCGGCCGGGCTTCGCGAGCGGCGGGACGATATGCCGGTACTGTCCCGGCCGGCTCCGGCGTGATGTCATAGAAAGGTGGCAACCGCGGCAAGGCAGCAGGCCGTACTCGACGTCAGGGCTCTGGTGTTCACCGCGGACATGTATGGCCTGCAGTTGGACCAGCTCGCCGAGTTATTGGGCGGCGCCACCATCCGTCAGGCCCGCGCCCTCGTAGGCCGCTGGGCGAAAGCCGGCCTTGCTGAGTCGGCCCCGCTTGGTCCCGGCTCGCCATGGGTGTGGGTTACCAGGGCAGGCCTGCAGGCCTGCGGCGTGCGGTACGCACCGGCCCCGCCAGCGCTGGCGCGACTGGCGCACACTCGTGCGGTGACTGCGGTACGGCTCGCGCTGCAAGCAGTGCCCGCCTACCGCGACGCTGGCGCCTACTGGCGAAGCGAGCGGCGCCTGCGCGCCCGACTTGGCGGCCGCTTAGGTGCCCGCGATCACCTGCCTGACGCAGAGGTGCACTGGCCGGACGGGACGGGTGTGAGCTGGGCGGGTGAATGCTGGGCGATCGAGGCCGAGCGGACGGCCAAGACGCTCGCGCGCACCACTGCGATCATGCGGGAGCTGCTCGCCCGTACCGGCGATTACGGCTGCCCAGCCGCCGACGCGCGGGTACCCGGCCTGCCGCCGCGGCACGCCAGGGTGCTCTATGTCTGCTCGCCAGCCGCCGCCGGAACGGTCCTGCGGGCGAGGGACACCATCGGTAGTCTCGGCGCCCGGATCCACGTGCGCATGCTGCCGCCGAGCGCTGAGATGCCGCCCGCACAACCGCTCGGCGCCACCGGGACCACGGCCGCCCCCGAGACCACGGCCGCCCCCAGGACTACGAGGCCCAGACCATGACGGGCCGCGCCGCTCGCCTGCTCGCCGCGACCGGGGCAGCTCTGGTCGCGATCGCCTTAGCACCAGTTACTCTCGTCGCCGCGGTCAGCGTGACAGCCGCCTGGCGCAACGGGTGGCCGCCAGTCCGGCTGTACCGGGCGGCGGCCTGGTGCCTGCCCATGCTCGCGGTCTGGCTCGCCGCGACCGCAATCAGCCGCCACTCGCTCGAGCCGGCCATAGCCGCGCCACACCTGGCCTGGCTCAACGTGCGGCACCATCGTTACCTCGCGGCGGCAACACTGCTCGCGCCACCGGTCGTCCCGGCAGGCCTGCTGGCCGGCGGCTGGGCCTGGTCGTTACGGCTCGCCTCGATGGCCGCCCTAGCAGGCGGCCGGTCGCCGGCCGCGGCTGTCCGCTTCGACCAGCGACAGTGGCGGCACCAGGTCCGCGCCGCCCAGGCCCGGATCGCCGCACCGGGCGCGGTCCCGCTTGTTACCGCCAAGGGCGAATTCGTCGCCGGGGCGGTAATCCGCGCAGTGGGTCATCCGGCCAGCCAGCTCGCCCGGCTGCCTGCCAGCCGGCTCCGCGCCCACCAGCTGATTATCGGCGGCACCGGAACCGGTAAGACCACGCTCCTGCTGAGGCTCTGGGCGGCGTTCATCGAAACGGGCCTGCAGCGGCACGCAGCAGGGATGACCGGGCCGCCGCTGGTCGTGATCCTTGACTGCAAGGGCGGGGCCGACGCCCGCCGCATCGCCGACCGGGCCCGTCGTGTCCTGCGGACGTCGGGGGCCAGGAACGTGGCCGTCTGGCCTGATGAGACCGTCCTGTCGCTGTGGGCCCTGCCCGCCACGCAACTGGTCAGCACTCTGGTCGACCTGATCGAGCACGGCAGCGGCGGGGCCGCTTACTACACCGACGTCATGGAGGCCGTCGTCGCGTTAGCAGTCGAGGCCCCGGCTGGACCGCCGGCCAGCACGGCAGACTTCCTGGCCCGGCTGGACATCGGCTGGCTGATGCTCGCCTACTCAGCCGGCGGTTACGACGAGCAGCTGGCCCTCATCCGGTCGGCCGCCAGGCAGGTGCCCGACATCGCGCTGCGATTCCGTACTCTATTCCGGCGGCTGGGCGCCGGGCTGGACGGGCCGGGGAGCTTCGGGGACGCCGACGCCTGGTACTGCATTCTCGAGGGAACATCGGAGATCGCCGTCGCCGAAGCCCAGGCGCGCGCGCTCGTTGACCTGCTGGCCAGTTACGTGGCCGGTGCGTCCGCCGGCTCAGCTGGGCCGCCGCAGGTGCTCCTCGCTGTCGATGAGTTCAGCGCCGTATCCCGGCGGCTGCCGATCTGGCAGCTTTACGAGCGGGGCCGGTCGCTCGGCCTCGCCGTACAGGTGTCAGCGCAGTCCTGGCACGGCCTGGCCGTCAGGCAAGACGACCGGTACCGGCTCGCCGCGACTGCCGAGGGCGGCATCTGGCTGATGCGCACACCGCATCCTGATCCGGTCGTAGCGCTGGCCGGTCATCGCGCGTCGACAGATAGCACGAGGCAGCTGGTCGGCCAGCTCCGCTGGCGCCGGCATGGCACGTCCCGCCTGCTTCAGATCCCAGTCGCCAATCCGGACCTCATCCGCCGCCTGGACGTCGGCCAGTGCGCGTACATCTACCGCGGCGGAGTCAGTTTCATCCAGGTCAAGCGGCTCGTCGCTGGCCCGGCCGCACTGCCGCGGTCGGCCCCGCAACCCGCCAGCTCCGCTGCCAGCCCCGCACCTGACGACCGCGCCCGGCCGGACGGCCAGCCGGCCAGCCGGGATGCGCAAGCGCCACGCGGCCAGCCGGCGGGCCTGCTGGCAGACATCTCGGCGCTGCTCGATGAGGCGTTCGGCGCAGGTCCCGGCTGAGTGCCATGACGCCGTTCGACGTGCTCGGGCTCACCGCTGACGACCGGCTGACCGATGACGACATACGGGCCGCCTGGCGGCGGATCGCGGCGGCCACCCATCCGGACCGTGCCGACGGCGGCGACCCCGAAGGGTTCGCCGAAGCGGCCGCGGCTTACACGGCGCTGCGCACCGCTGCCGCGCGCACCGAGGTGCTGGCTGAGCTCCGCGGCCCAGCGGGCAGCCGGGTGGCGAGGCAGCCCGTTCCCGGCATGACGAGACCCCTGGCCAAGGTCAGGCAACTGCTGGCGGCGCGCATCGGCCAGGGACGGCCGCTCCGGCTGGCCGCGCGGCTGATCACCGCCGCCACGGCATCCGCCCTGGCCGTGGCCACCGCCGGCTGGCAACCAGCCAGCCTTGCCGTGAGCACTGGGGCGCTAACCTGGCTGGCGCTCACTGCCGCTCGCGACCTGGGCAGGGGGCGGCGTGACTGACGTCGGTCCGGGGGATGTCAGGGTCATGGCGGTGGTGCTTTGCTCAGGCGGGGGCTCCTGAGGTGTCTACGGCAATCGCGGTGTCGGCCGGGCTCGGCGCAGCCCTGGTGTTCGGGGCTGCGTCGGTAGCCGAGCAGCGCAGCACCAAGCGCGTCAAGACCCGGCGGGCGCTCTCGCCGCGAATCCTGCTCGACCTGGCGCGACAGCCGCTATGGGTTATCGCCATCAGCGGCACATTGTTCGGGTTCGCCCTGCAAGTCACAGCACTGCGATTCGGGCCGCTGGCGCTCGTCGAGCCCATTCTGGTGGTGGCGCTGATCTTTGCCGTGCTGATAAACGCGTACCTGCGCCGGTTGTGGGACCCGCAGATCATCGGGGGCGTTATCCTCTGCGCCGCCGGAATCGTCGGCTTCCTGACCATCGCAAACCCATCCCCCGGCACCTCGCACGTCGGTTTCTTCACGATTCTGCCGCTTGGGGCTGGTCTCGCTGGCGGTGTGATGGGCTGCCTGGCGGTCGCCAAGAGACACGAGCCGCTGCGACCGCTGGCACTGGCCCTGGCCTGCGGCATCTGTTATGGCGTCTCGGCATTCCTCGTCAAGCTCGTGGTCTCCGACCTGAGCGGCGGTGTGCCAAGGATGCTGACCGACTGGCCGATCTATGCCCTCGCCGTTACTGGGCCGGCCGGTTTCATCCTGAACGAGGACGCCTACCAGCGGGGCACCCTGATCGCGCCGGTGCTGGCGATCATCACCGCGTGCGACCCGGTGATCTCGATCGCTCTCGGCGCCGTCTGGCTGAAAGAGGGAATGAGCAGCACCCCCGCCGGGATTGCCGGCGAGGTCATCTCGCTAATCGTCATGGTCGGCGGGATTGTCGTTATCGCTCACCGGGCGCCGCACGTTGCGCCGCCCGCGCCAGCAGCCAGCAGGAGCCAGCAGCCAGCCCGGCATCGTTAGGTAGACGCGCGACGGGCAGGCTTGAGGAGAGAGCACGCAACGGAGGAGGAACGGGCATGCCGGACGAACGCAGGCACGAGTCGGCTGATCTGAGCGACTACGAGGTGATGGACGGGTCAGACACCCTGGACGCCGGGCCGGGAGACGATCCGCTGGACCGCGGGGTGATTCCGCCGGAGCGCTGGTCGGCAGCAATTCGCTATGGGACAACCGGTGCCGAGCAGGAGGCAGGCGAGTCGCTTGACCAGCTACTGGCCGAGGAGGAGCCCGATATCGGGGCAGACCTTGAGGACGAGCGGCTCGATAACGAACGCCTGGCGCGGCTGTCCGGCCTGGCAACCGACGAAGACGTGTCTGAGGAGGACCTGGACGGCCTGCTGCTGGATGACGGACCAGATCCTCGGGCCGGCCGTCTTGTTGGCCCCGATGAGGGCGCTCATGCCGATGCCGAGGCCGATCTGGTCGCTCGCGACGCCGGGATCGACGGCGGTGCGGCCACCGCAGAAGAGGCCGCAGTTCACGTGGTCGACGAGGATGACACCGACATCCGCTCGGAGTGAGAGCGAGCGGTGAGTTAGTTTGTCCCGGTTCTTATGGAGGTCCTTCCGGTACTGGCTGCCCCAGCGCGGACATGCGGCGCTGCAGACCGTGTCGAGCGCTCTTGAGGCTTCAAGCTGAGGCAGGGCGGTGGGCGCCTATCGGCGCGCCGCACCGTGACTGCGACGCTACAGCGTGACACCACTCTGTCAGAATGACACCGATGCTCGGCCACGTCGCGTTCGTGCTTACGCTGATCGCGGTCACCCTGATCGCCTGGATGATCGCGGACCGGCTGAATGTTCCCTATACGGTCGTGCTGACCCTGTGCGGCCTGGTCTATGCGGTGCTGCCCGGGCCGCAGCTGCATCTGAATCCCGACGTCCTGCTGGTATTGGTCATCCCGCCGCTGGTGTACAGCGCCGCGCTGCGGTCCAGCCTGCTGGCAATCAGGACAAACTGGCGGCCGATCATCAGCCTCTCAGTCGTGCTCGTGCTGCTGACGACCTTGGCCGTGGGCGGGCTCGTCTCGCTCGTCGTACCGCGGATCACGCTCGCAGTCGGCCTGGTTCTCGGCTCGTCGGTCGCGCCGACAGATCCAATTGCCGCGCTGTCGGTCGGCAGCCGGGTCGGGCTGCCGCCGCGGCTGATGACGCTGATCGGCGGCGAAAGTCTGCTCAACGACGCGACGGGACTCACGGCCTGGCAGGTTGCCGTCGCCGCGACCGTCAGTGGCGTATTTTCGCCCGCCCTTGCCATCGGAAAGTTCCTGCTTGCGGCGGCTGGGGGGCTGCTGATCGGCGCCGGAATCGGGTACCTGCTCCGCCTGGCCAGGCCGTTGTTCCGCAACCCGCTGCTGGCTACGACGGTGTCGCTGGCGACTCCGTTCGCTGCGTACCTGGCCGGGCAGGAGGCACACGTTTCCGGTGTGCTCGCCGTCGTCATCGCCGGGCTGATGGCCAGTCACCATTCGCCGCTCGAGGAGTCCGGCCCGAGTCGACTGCAGACTGACGCAGTTTGGCGACTTGTCGACTTTGTGCTCGAGGGCCTGGTGTTCTTGTTCATCGGGCAGCAGCTGCCATCGGTGCTGCGCGGGCTCAAGGACGAGCCAGCCAGCGTTACCGCGGCCGCCATCATCGTCACCCTGCTCGCCGTGCTGCTCGTGCGGCCGGCCTGGCTGTTCCTGACCCAGACGGTCCCTGGCTGGCTTGGCTGGCGACTCGGCGACCCGAATCCGACCCTGACCGGGCGGGAGGCGACGGCGGTGACCTGGGCCGGCACCCGAGGCGTCATCACCCTCGCGGCCATCTTCTCGGTGCCATTGGTTACCGCGGGCGGCCGGCCCTTCCCAGACCGGTACCTTCTGCAGCTGTGTGCCTACCTGGTCGTGTTGCTGACGCTTGTTGGCCAGGGCCTGACCTTCCGCCCGCTGCTGCGCCGACTCGGGCTGCGGGCGAACGCGGCCGACGAGGCCCAGGTCCGTCATGATGCACGGCTAGCAGCGCTCGGCTCGGCGCTCAACGTGGTGAGCGAGATGCAATCCGATCACCAGATCCCTGCCGATGTCGCCGACAGCCTCCGGGCCGGCATTAGACGACGTGCAGACCGTGCCCGAGCGCGGATCAGCATGCTTGAGGAATCCGAGGGCGTTCTCACGCCGTCGCCGGAGCTCCGGACAATGATCATGGCCCAGCATGCCGTGATCGAGGCGCAGCGCGAGGAACTCGTGCGCTGGCGAGACAGCGGCCGGCTTCCCGATGAGAGCCTGCGCCAACTGCAGTTTGAGCTCGACCTGGAGGAGCGCGCGCTGCCTCAGCGCTAGTGCCGCCAGCCCTCGGGCTCCTGGCGCGACGCCTGACGGTGATTCTGCTGCGGCCTACCCGATGCGCGTAGCGTGGGCGCCGCGACGGCCGAGCCTCGCGAGCAACTCGGCCGCAGACAGCTGCACCTCGTCACCGACACCGTCATCGCTCGCGCTGGATCAAGTCAGGCTGGACGCCACAGATCCGTGATTGCGATGCCAAGTTCGGCGAGGAGGCGGCGGAGCAGTGGAAGCGAGACGCCGATGACATTGCTGGCATCGCCGTCGATGCCGTCGACGAATGGTGCCGAACGGCCGTCGATGCTGAACGACCCCGCAAGGGTAAGCGGCTCGCAAGTGGCAGCGTAAGCGGCGATCTCGGCGTCTGTCGGAGTGCCGAACCTGATCGTCGTGGCGCCCACCCCACTGGCGTGCCGGTGCCCCTCGATCAGCCAGTGGCCGGTCAGCAGCGTGCCCTCACGCCCGGCTAGCCGGTACCAGGCATCGGCAGCATCCTGCGGTGTCGCCGGCTTGCCGAGCGCCTCGCCGTCTAGGTCCAGCATCGAGTCGCAGCCGAGGATCAGCGCGCCGGGCCGGAGGGCCGCAATGGCCTCGGCCTTGCGCCGCGCCAGCGCGAGGACGAGATCCGCAGTGCCCAGTCCGTCGTGGTTGGTCTCGTCAACGCCGCTGACCACGACCTCCGGATCTAGGCCCGCACCACGCAGCAGCCGAAGCCGGCCCGAAGAGCCTGAGGCAAGCACAAGCGCCGGCGTCATGCCAGGCACCCTAGCGGTCGCCGCGCCTGCACGTGCCCAGACGCCGCGCGGGCGGAATGGGCCAGGCGGCAGAGGAGTTGGCACGAACATGGCAAGAGGACACACGATCACGGTCAGCCCGGCCAACAGCCACATCGAGATTTCCCTGGGCGGCGTCAAGCTCGCCGAGTCGGACCGGGCCGTCAGGCTCGAGGAGACCGGACTGCAGGACCGCTACTACCTGCCTCGCGAGGACGTTCGCACTGAGTACCTTCGCCCGAGCGCCACGCAGACGACCTGCCCCTTCAAGGGAGAGGCTTCGTACTGGTCGATCGAGCTGGACGGCAGCGAGCATCCGGACCTGGTCTGGAGCTATGAAGACCCGATTCCGCAGGCGGCAGGCATCGCTGGGCTCATGTGCTTCTACGCCGAGCACGTGGATCAGCAGGTCAGCTAGCGGGGCGTTGCTAGCCGGGCCGGGGGCCGGTCGCGACCGGGCGCTGGGGATCAGTAACCCAGTCTGACCACGACCCGACGTAGAGCGCGGCCGGGACGCCGACGAGGGCAAGCGCCAGCACCTCGTGCGCCGCCGTCACGCCCGAGCCGCAGTAGGCACCAACCGGCTGTGCGGTGCCGTCGCTGTCCTTGCGGGCGCCATCACCGTTGCTGTCCATGCTGTCGTCGGCCGCCTTGACCCCGAGGTTGGCATAGCGGGCGCGAAGCTCCGCCACTGGCCTGAACAGTCCGCCCGCGGTTACGTTCTCGGCTGTCGGCGCGCTCAGGGCACCGGGTATGTGCCCGGCTACCGGGTCGACCGGCTCAGTCTCGCCCCGGTACCTGGCCGGGGCTCTGGCATCCAGCAGGATGCCGGTCTGAGCGAGATCTGCCGCCCCTTCGGCATCTACTACCGGCAGCTGGCCGGGCCGGGCCGTGAAGTCACCCGGCGCCGGTTCCGCATCTTCGGTGCTCACCTGCAGGCCAGCGGTCTTCCAGGCACGGAACCCGCCGTCCAGCACTCGAACTCGCTCATGGCCGTAGTACCGCAGCATCCACCATGGCCTGGCGGCGATCGTCGAGTCCGCCTCGTCATAGACGACGACCTGGGAGTTCGCGCTGACGCCCGCGCTCCGCATCGCGGCCTCAAAAGCCGCTGTGTCTGGCAGCGGATGCCGGCCGCCTGCGCCCGGTGTGCCCGCGAGCTGGGCGTCCAGGTCGAGATAGCTGGCACTCGGCAGATGACCCGCCCGATAGCTCTCGATTCCCGGCGGGCCGCCGAGACGCCACCGGACGTCAATCAGGACCGGTGGCTCGCTGCCTGCCAGGGCCTCGGCAAGCTCGGCGACGCTGATGAGCGGGCCGGCGCTGATGGGCTGCTCGTCGGGGTTTTCGGCGCTACCGGAAGGCCGTGCAGCACTCGCGGATTCATGGGGTGGCATCGGAACAGAGGACTCCGGGCTTCTCGCTATGGGCTTCAGCCTGTGGATAACTTCGGCCTGTGGATAACCTGCGGATAACTGTGCGTAAGTCGCCCCGGCGCGGTGCGTTTCCCCGTCGCACCTGTGGATAAACGTCGCAGCTACCCTGCTTGGATTAGGCTACGTGAGACACCAGCGGCACCTTCTGGTCACCTGCCGTTAGCGATCCGTGCATCCCGACCAGGGCGGATTCCCGTGGCTCCCGCACCGTTGCGACCACTGCGGACTCACCGCGAGCGGCCGCAACGACATCGCCGATACGTTCGGTCAGGCGGGGATCGACCGGCCCGAACCAGCCTGCGGCGATCGCTTCGCCTCGGCTGACCACCCACGCACTGTCACCGAGGGTGTCTCGCCACGCCGCCAGCACGTCTGCGGCTGCCCCTGGACGCGCATACACATGCCGTGCCCGCGGCTCACCGCCCAGCACGGCGACGCCGACCTGCAACCCCGGCTCGGCGTCGGCATCGGTCCGGCGGCCGGCCGGCACGTCCACCATGCCGTGGTCGGCCGTGATGTGCAGGGCTGTGCCTCCCGGCAGTGCGCCGGCTAGCTGCTCGGCCAGGCGGTCCACGTGAGCGAGCTGGTAACGCCACGCCGCCGACTTGCAGCCCCAGGCATGTCCGGTTGCGTCCAGGTCACCGGTGTAGACCATGGCTAGGGCACGTGGCTGCTCCGCGACCGCCTCCGCCGTGCGGGCGGCTAGCGCGCCAGGCGTCTCGGCCGACCGGTAATCGGCGCCGCGCATCGCCGCGAGCGAGAGTCCTGACTGCCGAAACGCTCCGCTGGCAATCCTGAAGGCCGCGATTCCGGCTGTGGCAGCCCGTTCGAAGATGGTTGTTCCCGGCTGCCACTCGATCGGGTCGACTGCGTTATCCCAGCGCAGCGCGTTCAGCAGTCGGCCAGTCTCTGGCACCCGGACCTGATAGCCGAGCAGGCCGTGCCGTCCGGGGGGCAGTGCCGTGCCGAGCGAGCCGAGGCTGGTGACCGTCGTGGCCGGGAAGCCGGCTGTCAGCCAGCAGCCAGTTTCCGCCAGGCCTGACATAAACGGGGCAGCGGACCGGTGGGTGTGCAGCAGATCCCAGCCGAGCCCATCGACCACAAGCAGGCAAGCCCGGCTGACCGACGGCAGCCCGAGCACGTTGGCAGCTCTGGGCACGCCAAGCGAGCCAAGTACCGACTCACTGAAATCTGCGAGGGTGCTCTGGCCGTATCCGGGCAGCACCGGCGATCCGGCCTGCACCCCCGGCTTATCCGCTCCGGTAGTCGTCACGGACGACTAGTCGCCTCAGTCAGGGCCTGGGCGAAGGACACCACCCGCTGTACCGCCTCCGGGCCGTCCGCAGCGGCACTGACCCGGACGGTCAGGTCGTCTGCCGTCATTGTGCCGGTGTAACCGTGATCGGCCTCGCAGTTCTCGTCGCCGCAGTGCGCGGGCTCGATCTCGATGTGCGAGAGAACGTTCCAGCCGATAGTGAGGACGACCTCGGTGGGCGGGGTCGCACCCGGAACGTAGGACGCCGGATCGGGAATCACCCGAGTCAGCGCTACCGATGAGATTCGCGAATGCCGGACGGCCTCAGTGCTGGTCTCGGCCTGCGGCCGCGAGTCCGGTTCTGAGTCATCCGCCGGGTACTCGTCAGTGTGGGAGTAGACCAGGCGCGTCGGAGTGAGCGCCATGACCGTCACATGTCGCCGGACTTCCATACCGGGATCAAAGCCAGCGTCATGTACCACGACGAAGGACACTACGGGTTCAGTCCCCACCGCGGATGAGACGGCGTCGTACACCAGGCCCGGGTAATAGCCGCTTCGCTCGATCGCGGACTGCATTCCGTCGGAAGCTGCCTTCGTTTCGCTCATCCCCCCATCCTGCACTGTCTGCGGCCTCCCGTTCACCAGGTGGGGCAGACTTGGCCCGCATCGCACCGAACTGGCTAGCCGCGCTTGCCGGTCCGAGGCAGGAAGCGCAGTACTGCCATGTCGCCGGCCTGCGTCACTCCGGCAAGTGTCGTCCGGTCGCCCGGCCGCATCCTCGCGAGCACCTGGGGCGCGGCTGGATCGGCGACGAAGAAAGGCGCCACCGCCAGCAGGAACTCATCGGCCAGGCCTTCTGACAGGAACTGGCCGAGCACGCTTGCGCCGCCCCCAATCATCAGGCGGCCGACTCCCCTGGCGGCCAGGTCCGCCAGAAATCCAGGTCAGATCTAGATCTGTGCCCGGCCCTGCTTCCGCTCCCCCGTCTGCTTCCTCGCCGTCCTAAGCGGCGGGCGCCGGTAGGGGCACCACGACGGCGGCTGCTGACAGGCGGCGCTCAGCTCGCCCACGGCAGCAGGCGCCGCGGACACCAGTGGCGAGTCCATCAGCGAGGGATCGCCGGTTCGGATCGTCTTTCATGTGATCCTCCGGCCCAAGCCCGACCGTCCGGTGTAACCATTGATGCCGCACCGAACGGGCCGTTCTGTAGCTCTAGGCCGACAGCCTCAGCGCCACCGCTGTTTAGTGGCCGAGGTTGACATGTGCCCTGTGGTGGTTGCCCTTCTCGATCAGGTCGACGAACCCGAGGGCGTAGTCCGCGGCGGAGATCGCGCCGCCGTCCTCGGGCTGAACCGCGACGTCGTTGCCGAGCCGGTAACGGCCGAGTCGTTCGCCGGGCATACGTGCGCCGAACCTGAGCGCCGGGCTCACAAAGACCCAGCGGAGTGTCGCAGGCGTGGCGGGGAGGTCCTCAATGATGAGCGCCGCCCCGGCGCGGATCTCGTCGTGGAGCTCTGCGGGGATGTGGCTGAGGTCGGTGACGAAGCGATCCGCCCCGGGCGCCGGGCGCAGCGACGAGTAGCCGCCGACGACGAACAGGGGTACACCTGCGGCATCGGCCAGACGCGCGATGGTGCTGTAGACGTCACGGAAGGCGCCGGCCAGCTTGCCGCGTGGGGCCAGTGCGCCCACGACGACGTCCGCTCCCTCAATGAGTGGCGAGAGCGTTGCTTCGTCGGTGGCGTCGCCTTGGACGTAGGTCACGTTCGGTATCGGCGCGTCGGGGAGCGAGCGGCTCAGTGCCGTGACCCGGTGACCGCGAGCGGCGGCCTCCGCGGCGATAGCAGAGCCGGCAAAGCCGGTGCCGCCGATGACTGTGATGCGAGACACGAGCTGCCTTTCTACTGGACGGGTGGCGTCGGAGCGTGCACTGCGATTACCATATGAGAGCAGCTCTCTTCTGGGAAGAAGGCACTTTATGGTAACCACTCAGGCCGAGTCGGTACTCCGCGGCAGCCCCTACCGCGCGGACTGCCCGACTCGCCACATCCTGGATCGCATTGGCGACCGTTGGACGGTGCTCATCGTGGGCGCCCTCTGGGACGGCAGCGCCCGCTTTTCAGAGTTGCGCCGGCGCATTGAGGGCGTCTCGCAGAAGATGCTCACCCAAACTCTCCGCGGGCTCGAACGGGACGGGCTCGTGCGCCGCACCGTCTACCCCGAAGTTCCGGTCCGCGTCGAGTACGCGCTCACTGAGGCGGGCCGCACTCTGCGCGAGCCGCTGCGCGCGCTGGAGGAATGGGCGATCGCGCACCTTGGCGACGTGTCAGCGTCGCAGGAAGCCT
>Ga0335073_10006298_pt1 | contig 16658 bp, 17 predicted proteins | sample Lox_Sample_22_FD_207093 | JGI IMG/M metagenome (GOLD analysis project Ga0335073, IMG submission 207093) | Soil microbial communities from Loxahatchee National Wildlife Refuge, Florida, United States - Lox_Sample_2.2 | ecosystem: Environmental > Terrestrial > Soil > Wetlands | place: USA... | reverse complement strand
CGGCATAGTTCTGTTCGACAATGGCGTAAACGTCGGTGAACGACTTGAGGGAGTCGCGAATCTGGCTTTCATCCTGCGAGGACTGTGCTCCCACCTTGCGTTGCAAGAAAATGCCGGCAACCGCGCACACGGCGAAGAAAACGATGAGGCTAAAAAATGCCCGGCGGGCACGAGGTGTCATGGGTGGAAGGAACCTCCGGAGTGCAACTGCAGCAGGCGCCTCCGAGGGACCTCGCAGGCCGAACCTGGGCTAAAGTATAGCACTGGGATATTTGACGGTTTGCGGCGCCTCCCGGATAGCCCGTTACCATCGAGAAGCCTCGCGGAGTTCGGCCGGATCGGACAGGCGGTCAGAGATTCGCATCTTCAAGCCCGACTTGGAGGCGGACTTGCTCCCAAGGGATTTACAATGGCGTCTATGCCTATGGTGGAACCCGCAAACCACCTGTTGTGTGCCAAATGATGATATTGAGACTCGTTCGTACCCCCGGATCGCTTTCGCTCGCTGCCGTTCTGCTTTCCAGTCTTGCGTTTGCGCAGTCGCGACCCTTGGCCCCCGAAAGCCCATACGGCGGCGCAACGGTAGAAGAGATCATCGCGCGCGTCGATGATCAGATCATCACCAAGTCGGACTACGACCGCGCCCAGAGCGAGATGGACCAGGAGATGCGCCAGCACGGATCGACGATGCAGGAGATCTCCGATTCCCATCGAGACCTGCTGCGCAACCTGATCGACCAGCAACTCTGGCTGGCCAAAGGCAAGGAACTCGGCGTCACCGGAGAGACTGAACTGGTCAATCGGCTCAACGACATCCGCAAACAGTACAACCTGGCCACGATGGAGGACCTGGAGAAGGCCGCCAAAGAGCAGGGCTACTCGTTTGAGGATTTCAAGCAGAACATGCGCAACCAGATCATCACTCAAGACGTGATGAGGGAAGAGGTAGGCCGAAAAATCGCCCCGACTCCTGGTGAGATCCAGCGGTATTTCGAGGCGCATAAGCAGGAATACGCGCAGCCAGAGAGCGTGAAGCTGGGCGAAATCCTCATATCAACCGGCTCGCAACCCGATGATCAGCAGAAAGTTGCCGAAGCGAAGGCCAAGGCCGACGATATCGAGGCCCGGCTGCATGCCGGCGGCGATTTCAGCCAGTTGGCGCGCAGCTTCAGCGATGGCACCACGGCCGCTGAAGGCGGCGACCTGGGACAATACAAGCGCGGGCAATTGGGCAAGGTCTTTGAAGACAAGACGTTTGGCCTGAAGACCGGAGACGTAACCGATCCCATTCTGACCAAACAAGGCTATGTGATCCTCAAGGTCAACCAACACATTGCTGGCGGTGTTCCTCAACTGAAGGATGTGGAAGACCAGGTTGAGCAGAACTACTTTGAAGAGAAGGCCGCGCCAGCGATGCGCCAATATCTGGCCCAGATGCGCGACGAGGCCTTTATCTGGGTACGGGGCGGCTACGAAGACAGCGCCGCGACCCCGACAGAGAAGCACTCCAGCATCACTATGAGCGCTTATCAACCTCCTTCGCCGAAGAAAAAGCGGAAGGTGGAACGGACGCGCTTCCGCGAGACGACAAGAACCTTCCGGCAGAAGTCGTCTGCGGCAGCAACCACGGATCAGGCTGCTGCAACCCCGGCCAAGTCGAGCAAGAAGGACAAGACGGAACAGGCTTCGATGAAGCCGGGCAAGAAGGAAAAGATCCGCTTCGGCAAGGCACCGCAGGAGACGTTGCCTTCAACGCCGGCAAGTAAAACCGAAGACGCGGGTGCAGGCGAACAGCAAGTTGCGACCAACGCGACCGCCGAGCCAGACAATCCGTTGGAGAACAACGCGAAGCCGCAGAAGAAGACCCGCTTCGCCGATCGCGCGAAGGCACCCAAGCAGCCCAAGTCCAAAGGTCCGCGCCTCGATCCGGAAGCTCCGGCTCCGCCTGATGCCGGCGAAGTTGCCGACCGCCAGGCACAGCAAGGTCCGTTGCTGGGGGATCAGGCTTCTTCGAAGAAGAAGAAGAAGAACACCACTACTGGAGACAAAACGCGCCTGAGCGACGAGAAGAAGAAGAAAGAGCAGCTTGAAGACACGGGCGAGCGTCCGTTGGGTAATGCTCCAGCCCAACCGGCAACCCAGGCTCCGGCGCAACCTGCGCCGCCTCAGCCGGGGACACCGTCGACTCCGCAGCCGCAATAACTGGTTTCGCAAACGAAATGCGGATGGGCCTGAGATTGAATCTCAGGCCCGCTTGCTTTGCAGGGCTCAAATGATCGCGGAGCTGACTACTCAGGACGTTGTTTCTCAAAGACATGCGAGAGCTTCGTCTGAGAGTAGCCGTTCTTGAGATAGAAGCGGTGAGCATCGGTGCGGGTGCTGCGCGAGGTCACGCGCAATGTAGTGAGCCCGCGCTCCCATGTCCAGGCTTCGGCATGTTGGCAAAGGCGCAGTCCGACCTGTCGATTGCGATAGCCGTCCTTCACGACGAGTCCGCCAATGAGCGCGTAGGGCGCGGATTGCAGGCGGTATTCGATGCAGACCTCAATCCACCCGATCACATGATTTCCGACACACGCCACAAATGCGATCTGCTCTCCCGGCCGCGACTGCACGGCTTCGATCCATTGCGCCACTTCGGCTTCATTGCGTTGATAGCCAAGCTGATCGATGAGAATTGCGACTTCGGCGGCGTCGCGCGGCTCGATCGGCCGGATTGAAGTCGGGTCTTCCGGTTCGCTCACGTGTTCATGTTCTCACGTATTCGGCGGCACTTTGGATGCGCCCCTGATTGCTGTATGCTGTCCCGCAGAATGAAGGAAATCTATATAGCCGATTTGGCGGCATTCGATGAGAGCCGGATCTTCGACGCTTTTTTACTGGTGCTGGGCAAGCAGCAGCGGATGACGAGATCGAACAAGCCTTACATCAACCTGATTCTTGGCGACAAAACGGGACAGGTGGAAGGCCGCATCTGGGATCCGGGCGACTCACGCATTGCGAAGGAATTCGAGCGGGGCGATATCGTCAAGATCCGCGGATGCGTGACACGCTTCGAAGAGCGCCTCCAACTGAAGATCGACCACCTGCGCAAAACGACGACCGGTGAAGTGGACAAAGGCGATCTGCTGCCCTGCACAACCTGCAATGTGGACGAGCTGTGGCAGAAGCTTCTCGGGTTCGTCGACAGCTTCACCGATCCGAATCTGAAATTGCTGCTGAACACGTTGCTGGCCGACTCGGGGCTGGCGCAGGCCTATCGCGAAGCGCCCGCCGCGAAACAATTGCATCATGCCTGGCTTGGTGGCCTGCTGGAGCATGTAGTAAGCCTGCTTACGCTGGCCGATCGCGTCGCGCCGCACTACCCCATTCTGCATCGCGATCTGCTGCTGACCGGCGTCGTTCTGCACGATATCGGCAAGGTGCAGGAGCTGACCTGGGACGTCGGTTTCGAGTACAGCGTGGAGGGCATTCTGCTCGGACACATCCAAATGGGCATGACGCTGGTCGAAAAGGCCATCGACCGTCTGCCCGATTTTCCGCAGCGACTGAAAACGCTGGTGATGCACCTGATCCTCTCGCATCACGGCAAGCTGGAGTTCGGATCACCCAAGCTGCCCATGATTCCAGAGGCGCTGGTACTGAATTTTATCGACGATCTCGATGCCAAGATGCAGGCCATGATGAACGAGTTCGAGAGATCGGCGCGCGAAGGCAAGGGTGCCGATGAGCTGACCGGCAAGATCTGGGCGCTCGATCAGCGGCAGATGCTGAACACGCGCGAGTGGTTGAAGAAAGATGAGAGGCCGGAGACCGGCAGCCTATTTTAGAAACCACTCCCATTGCTCTTCGGTGAGCGGGACCACGGAGAGACGCCCGATCTTAACCAGCGGCGAATCGCGGAAGATGAACTCAGCTTTGATAGAGTCGAGGGTCTTCGGCGTCTTGAGCCGCTTTCCGACCTTTACACGAACAATGGGAACCTTGGGATCGCTGGCATCGACACTAACCACGCTGCCCGTGCCGACCGCGGTGCGCTCATCGCCGGTGTGGTAGAAGATCCACTTCGTGCCGGCCTTCATCTCGCGCAGATTCTTTACGGCTGTGGGATTGGTGACGCCGTCCCAGTTGGTCTCCTGGTCGCGGAGAAAATCGTCGAAGGAGTAGGCACCGGGCTCGGTCTTGAAGAGGAAATAGGGCATGGAGACATCGTATGCGAGAAAGCAAGGAACAGGGAACAGGGGAACAGGGAAAAGGGATTAGCGAAGATCAACTTGGGGAATAGGGAGGAACAGACTGCTCCCCATGTCAAACAACGCCATTGATCATCAGTTCTGAGAAACTCTGGGAGGCAGGATCATAACTGGCGTGCCAATGGCACTTTCCACCGCCATTCGCGAACATGAGGTGCTTACGCCAGTACTGGCCCGAGTCGACCGAGCACATTGCGTTCACGAAGATCGTTTTCTTTCCATTGACGACGACTGCGAGGTATTGCCGGTAGTACTGATCGGGGGCGTCGATATGCCGGTTCGCGTCCGGTTCCTTGCTGCTCAGGTCGGAGATCTGCAGAAGGTTGGAGTTCAGATCATCGATATCGCCTACGGTAGGCTCCCAGCTTTCCAGGTGCGGCTTGGGATCGGGGAAGAACTGTGCGTAGGCTGCAACCTCGCTTTCGGGCAGAAGGACGAAGTCCGACTTGTGCTTCTGAGAGACCGAAGGGGCTTGCTGGCCGGAGCCAGAGCCGACCCGGAGGCGCCACACCTCATACCCGAGCACCAGGCACAACAGGAAAACAAGTACAACCTTGATCTTGTTGAATTGCATTGGTTGACCGACAAGGCATTATCTCTCACTTGGCCCTGCTGATCTGGAAAGCGGCGCTTCGCGTCGCTCGTTTCCTCCGCGCATGCACGCATTACAATCTAAAGAACATGATCCGATTCTCAACAGCGGGCGAGTCGCACGGAGAGGCGTTGATCGCTTTGGTCTCCGGGCTACCTGCCGGGCTGCCGGTCGACGTCGACTTCATCAACCACGAGCTTTGGCGCCGACAGCAGGGTTACGGCCGCGGCGGCCGCATGAAGATCGAGACCGACAAGGTACATGTTCTTTCCGGTGTCCGTCATGGCAAGACCATCGGCTCGCCGGTCGCGATCGAAATCATCAACCGCGACTGGAAGAACTGGGAGGAAAAACTGCCGGTGGAGACGGGCGATCCGGGCAAGCATCAGCCGGTGGCATCGCCGAGGCCGGGCCATGCTGATTTGGCTGGGGCACTCAAATACAACTTCCCCGACGCGCGTTACGTGCTGGAGCGAGCTTCGGCACGGGAATCCACCGCTCGCGTCGCGGCTGGAGGTTTTGCCAAGCTTCTGCTGCGGTACTTGGGGATCGAGGTGGCGAGTCACGTGATCCGCGTTGGCCGGGTGGAACTCGTGCGGCCGGCAATCTGGGAAGAGATCGCCGCAGTCGCTGATCGACCGGAAATTGTCCTCAACTGCGTCGATGCGGACACAGAAGCGCGCATGAAGGAAGAAGTCGAGCACGCCTCGCGGACCGGTGACACGGTGGGCGGAATCTTCGAAGTGGTGGTTCATGGTGCTCCTGCGGGCCTCGGCACCTACGCCAACTGGGATGAGCGCCTGGACGGGCTGTTGGCGTGGTCCGTGATGAGCCTGCAGGCCGTGAAGGCTGTCGAGATCGGACGCGGCGTAACGGCGGCAGAGTCGTTTGGCTCGACCGTGCATGACGCGTTCCACTATGCCCAGGAGGAGACAGACAAGCCTACGCGGTTTACCCGGGAACAGAACAATGCGGGTGGGATTGAAGGGGGCGTCTCGAATGGTGAAGATATTGTGGTGCGCGGCTATCTAAAACCAATTTCGACGCTGCGGAGGCCGCTGGAGTCTGTTCGCTTTGACACCCGCGAGGCAACCAGCGCAAGTTATGAACGAAGCGATATTTGCGTAGTTCCTGCGGCGGGTGTGGCGGCGGAAGCCATGGTGGCGCTGACGGTAGCTAACTTGGCGCAGCAGAAGTTTGGCGGTGACTCCGCGGGCGAGATGAAGCGAAACTTCGTGGGATACATCGAACAGATACGGAGCTATTAGGAATCAAACTGATCCGCAGCTGAAGGTCAAAAAGATACGGGGTTGTTAGAAGACCAAAATGATTTTGAAGGTTGTGAAATACCCGGAGACAGTACTCTCGCAGCCCGGCGAACCGGTGACTGAATTCGACGCCGAACTGAAGAAGCTGGTGGATGACATGTTCGAGACGATGTATGCCTCGCAGGGCATCGGACTGGCTGCGCCGCAGGTTGCCGTGTCGAAGCGCGTCACGGTGATCGATCTGAGCATGGGCAAGGATCCGAAGCAGAAGATCGTGCTCGTCAATCCCGAGGTGATCTTTCGAGACGGCAAGCAGTACGAAGAGGAAGGGTGCCTCAGCTTTCCCGAGATTCGCGAGAAGGTTCAGCGCGCCGCCAAGGTGAAGGTCCGAGCGCAGGACCTGAACGGCAAGTGGTTTGAGTTGGATGGCGAGGAGCTGTTGTCGCGCGCGTTTCAGCACGAGATCGACCACCTCGACGGGATGCTGTTCATCTTCCGTATGAGTTCATTGAAGCGCGACCTTGTGCTGCGCAAAATCCGCAAGATGCAGCGCGAAGGCACCTGGTAAGAACGTGAAGCTGGTCTTCTGCGGAACCCCGCGATTCGCCGTTCCCACGCTCGAGGCGCTGATCGTCGCGAAGCACGATATTGCCCTCGTCGTTTCACAGCCGGACCGGCCCGTAGGACGCGCGCAGACGTTGACCGAACCTCCGGTGAAGGAAATGGCACTTGCCGCCGGATTGGAAGTCACGCAGCCCGAAAAAATCAAGAACAACGCCGATTTCCGTGCCCGGCTTGAGGCGATTGCCCCTGACGCGATCGTCGTTGTCGCATACGGGAGGATCATCCCGCCTTGGATGCTGGCACTGCCGCGCTTAGGGTGCATCAACCTGCACGCGTCTTTGCTTCCCAAATACCGAGGAGCCGCACCGATCCAATGGGCCGTGGCGATGGGCGAGACGGTTACCGGCAACACGACGATGCTGCTCGAAGAAGGACTGGATACAGGTCCAATCCTCCTGCAGCGCGAGATGCCGATCAAGCCGGAACAGACTGCAGCGGACTTGTTCGATACACTGGCGGCCCATGGCGCTCCGCTTGTTGTCGAGACGCTGGCTGGCCTTGAGAACGGCACGATCACGCCCAAACCGCAGGATCACTCACGTGCGACGCTGGCGCCGCTGCTGACGCGGGAAGATGGCCACATGGATTTTGCCCGGTATACGGCGACGGAATTGCTGAATCGCTGGCGGGGATTTCAGCCCTGGCCGGGTGCGTTTGCGTATCTTGATGGTCGCAAGCTCACGTTCACGCGTGTGCTCGCCGGGACTCCGCCGTATCCGAACAGCCTGACCGCCGGTGAGCCCGGCGAACTGCATTTTGCCACACACTGGCTTTTTCTGGCGTGCGCACAAGGCACATGGCTCGAGGTGTGCGAGGTTCAACCGGAAGGCAAGCGTCCTATGCCCGTGACGGAGTTTTGGCGTGGTGCGCGAATTGCCAACGGCAAGCGGCTTGGGTGAGGCAATGAGCGAAGTCTCTCGCGCGCGCCAAGCTGCATTCTCGATTCTCAAAACACTGGAAAACCACGGGCACTCCGACACCCTGCTGCGCGGACGGAATGTCGATGCGTTGTCCGATGTCGATCGCGGTCTCGCAACGGCTCTCGTGCTCGGCGTGCTGCGTTGGCAGATAGATCTGGATCGGCGGATACGACCTCTGCTGAAACATCCCAACGCAAAGCTCGATCTTGAGGTGCTGATCGCATTGCGGCTTGGCGCATTTCAAATGCTGCACATGGAGCGGATTCCTGCTCGGGCGGCAATCGATGAGAGCGTGGAACTCACCAAGCTGGCGGGACACAAGTTTGCGTCAGGTATGGTCAATGCGGTGCTGCGGAGGCTTGCTGCGGCGCCGCGGGCAGCGTCGCCTGGGGGCGCGCGGACGGCCTATCCCGCATGGATGGTCGAGCGCTGGAACGATCTGTATGGCGAAGATGCGACATCCGCGATCTGCCGCTACGGGCAGCAGCAGCCGAGCATTCACGTACGGCTGAGTGGAGATGCGGTCGAGGATGAGCTTGTAGCCGAGGGTATTGAACTCGCGCCGGACGAGTTCCTCGCAACGTCGCGAAGCGTGATCTCCGGCGACGTCACAAAGACCACAGCCTTTCTTTCCGGACGTATTCGGATTCAGGATGAAGGATCGCAGCTCATCGCCGAGCTTGCCCTGCGAGGAGCAAGGATCCTGGACTGCTGTGCCGCGCCGGGTGGCAAGACCCTTATCCTTGCCGAGCGGAACCCGGACGCGAAGATCGTAGCCCACGACGGAAACGAGCAGCGGCTGTCGCAACTGCGAAAACGGCTTGAATCGCTGAGTGAGCGGGTCGAGTGCAGGCTTGCGGATGCGACGCAACTCAGCGATGAGGCGGCGTTTGAAGTGGTTCTGGCCGATGTACCTTGCAGCGGTACTGGCACGCTGGGGCGCAATCCTGAAATACGTCATCGGCTGCGACCGGAAGATTTACCGGGTCAGGCTTCCCGCCAGAAGGCCATCCTGCAATCGGCTTTGCGGGCTCTGCGGTCGGGCGGACACGTACTTTATTCGACTTGCTCGCTTGAGCCGGAAGAAAACGAACAGGTAATCCAAGCCGTGCTCGCACAAAGCACCAACGCTCGTCTCGTCCCACTTCAGTCGAGAATCGAAGAGCTTCTCACAGAGGGAATTCTCACCCAATCCGGCGCGGAGAGGCTCTCGCAATCCTTAACCTCACAGGGATATCTCCGGCTGATTCCCGGCGCATTCCATACCGACGGATTTTTCGCTGCACTCATTGAAAAGATGTGCTGAGTGAAGCACCTCAGTGTCGAGTGAAAAGGTATCCAGATCAACGCGCAGTCTACTCCGAAGCCAGCTTCAGATCGTCGTAGTTGCGTCCCAGTACGGCGCATAGCGCCTCAATTACCAGCTCGTGGTCTTCGCGCATCGGCAATCCCGACACCGTAACACTGCCCACCACTCCAGCCCCGGACACGGTCAGTGGGAACGATCCGCCGTGGGTGGCGTAGTCAGCCAACGAAAGCCCCTGGCTCTCGTAGATGGTCTGCCCCTTCTGTTTTTCCCTGAGCCCGACGGCGTAGGAACTGCGATGAAAGCGCGCCACCACGTTGCTCTTGCGCCTGACCCACTCCACGTTATCCGGCGTCGTTCCGTCCATCGCCGCGTAGAACAGCGGTTGCCCGAACCGCCGGATGTCGATCACCGCGGCAAGCTGTCGCTCATGCGCTATTGCCCGCAGACGAGAACCCAGCTGCCACGCGATCTCCGCATCCAGCTTCGGCAGCACCAGTTCGCGCTCCTGCTGTGCGATTCGCTCGAGGTCTTGGCTTAGTCCCATGATTGATCCCAGACGAGCAAATGATAACCGACCAGCAATCATAATTCGTCCGGTTCAGCTTTCGGCGCCCTCTTCCATTGGCACTGGTGATCGCTGTGGAACAATCCCCAGCCGCTCGTAGATTGGCCGCATCTCGCGCCGGATGGTCTTCAGTCTTGTCGTGAACCAGACTGAGCCGAGGATGCAGGCGACCCCGCTCACGATCACGGTTCGCGGTGCGCCGATGGCATGCGCCAGGGTGCCGGCAAGCAGGCTGCCGAAAGGCGCCATGCCGACGAATGCCATCGTGTAGTAGCTCATCACCCGCCCACGCATGTTTTCATCCACCAGGGTCTGGATGATGGTGTTGCTCGAGGTCAGTCCCTGCATCATCCCGAACCCCGTCACCAGCATCAGGGGCATGGATAGCCACAGAGTCTGCGAGAAGCCAAAGGCGATCAGGCCGACACCAAAGATCGCTGCGGCGATCGGAATCATCTTCGTTAGCCCGCGTACCGAGCGCCGTACCACCAACGAAAGCGCCGAGATCAGCGACCCCACGCCCACCGCGCCCATCAGGAAGCCCAACGTATGCGGTCCGCCATGCAGCACCTGCGCGGCGAATATCGGCATGAGCACCATAAAGGGCCAGCCCATCAGGCTGAGCAATGCAAACAGCAGCAGGATCGAGCGGATCGGTACAAAGCCCGAAACGTATCTCCACCCATCGTGCAATTGTGTCAGCATTGAAGTTGTGGCGCGTTGCTCTTCGATCGGTGCAATGCGCATCATCAGGAGAGAGGCAATGACCGCGATGTAGCTGACGCCGTCGACCAGGAAGCACCAGCCTTCGTTCGTGGCAGCAATCAGGATTCCGGCCAGCGACGGGCCCACGAGGCGGGCCATGTTCACCATCGACGAGTTGATGGCGATGGCGTTGGAAAGGTCGGCCCGGCTTTCCACCATTTTGACCATGAACGATTGCCGTCCAGGCATGTCGAATGCATTGATGATGCCTTGCATCGCGCTCAGCGCCAGCACTTCGCCGATCGTGATGCGGTGCGATAGCGTCAGCCACGCGAGCGCGAGTGACTGCATCATGGCCAGCGTCTGCGTCCACACCAGCACTTTGCGGCGATCGATGCGGTCCACGATGACGCCGGCCAGCGGCGCCAGCAGGAACGTCGGAATCTGTCCCGCAAAGCTCACGGTGCCCAGCAGCAATGCCGATTTGGTGAGGCGGTAAACCAGCCACGAAGTGGCGATGCGCGTCATCCACGTGCCGATCAGCGAAATGCTCTGTCCGCCGAAGAACAGGCGGAAGTTGCGATGGCGCAAGGCGCGCCATGCATGAGAAAAATCGCGTATGGCTGGGGCACGGGCCGACTGCCCCTCAGAATTCCTCGAGTCTGGTGTCATGCGTCTTCTTTTCGATGTGCAATGGGCGCTGGCGAACTGGTTCTATTTTGGGCCGCACCTACTTCGCCGCAGTCAATTTGATCATCATCATTGCATCAACGCGGGCGCCGGGCATAGGCTGCTGCGCAATCACCGATCCCGGAGCGACCGGTGGTTTCGGCGGCTCATTTCCTGCGCCTATCGGAGGAACCTTGACGTCGACGTAGATGGGGGTATCAACCTTCAGGCCAATTTTGCTCAGCATCTGCAGTGCGCCAATCACTGGAATGCCATTCAGGTCCGGCATAACGTATCCATCCGGTGCCAGATCGCCCGGCGCAGCTACCAGGATGTTTACGCTGGGCTGCGCGATTCCCTGGGAGTGCGCGGGCGGATCCTGCGCCAGCACCGTGCCGTCTTCGGCGCCTGCAAACGGCAGCTTGGCCGTAACTCCGACTTCCAGCCCGGCGCGCCTCAAGCGTACCGCAGCGACCCGTGAATCTGCCCCGACCGTATCAGGAACGTCGACCTTCTGCTGACCAAGACTTTCGGCTACGCGCACGTGCCATTCGCGACGCACCACTGTGCCCGCTGCCGGTGACTGAGAAAGGATGTGGCCTGCTGCCACTTCATCGGAGTAGTAGCGATTGTCGACATCGAGGTTCAAACCCATTCCTGCTGTCTGGCTCCGTGCCTCGGCCACGGTCATGCCCTTCAGCGCCGGAACCTTCACCTCAGCTCCGTGAATCGCGAAATGCATGGTTGCGATCGCCGACAGGAGCGCCGCCGCAATCAGCAGCATCACTACTGAGGCCATGCGAAAGAAGCGAATCACCCCTCCTCCGCTCATGGCTCCGGCTCTCCATCGGGGTAGACGATCTCATACTCAATCGTCGCGGCCTTCTCCAACATCTTCGAGACGGAACAGTATTTATTTTTCGAGAGCGCGACTGCATCCTCCACAGCCTTGCGGCTCAGTTTGCCGCGAACCGCATAGGTGAGCATGATGTGGGTGAAGACGCGCGGTGGCGTATCGGCCTGGGTTGCGCTCGCGGTGACGCGCAGCCCGGCAAGTTCCTGGCGTTTCTTTTTGAGAATGCTGACGACGTCCACTGACGTGCAGGCGCACAGGGCCATCAGGACCGTTTCCATTGGACTCGGTCCGTGCGCGTGCGCGGAATCTCCATCCATCGTGATAGTGTTGCCGCTCTCGGTAGTTCCCTGGAACACTTCGCCGTCTTTCCACTCAATGTGCGCGATCACGCGACAGGCCCTCCCCGCCCATTTCCATTATCGGACATGGCGCAGATGAGCCTTGATTCGGTTGACCTGCAACTTCGCGGCTAGCGAAAAGCGATCTGCGCCAGGCGCGTCATCAGCAGATAAGCCACAAGAAGCAGAAGAGCAACACCCGAATTGAGGCTTGCCGCCAGGGACGGGCTGATTTCACCGCGCCTCGTCATGCGCCGGATGCTTAGCATCAGGAGAGACGCGCCGAGAGCCGGAGTCCATACCAGAAATGGAAGGTCAAAGCCTCGCAGTGCATGATGAGCCGGCTGAGAGCGATACCAGAGACCACGAATCGCGAACGCCTCATCGAGGCACAAACAAATCAACGACGCCAAAAAGAGAGGAGTTGAGAATGCGAACCGGCCTTTAGACGAGGCCGGAACAAAAATCGGCATTGGCCTGCCTCCAGCATTTTCCCTGTTAGACGGGTTCTGCCGGGGGCAGGTTGCGGGTCCCGGATGAGAGCGTTCGAATCAGCGGGTGTTGTCGGTCACCGGTTCGGGATGGATGGTCACGCGGTGGACTTCGGGGCACTCCAGCTTGAAGTCATCTTCGAGCGAGGTAATGATCTCGTGGACGCGGTGCATGGGCAGTTCGTCAGGGAGCGTGCAGTGGCATGAGAGCGAGATGTGTTCGCGTGTGCGCCCGACCTTGATCTGATGCACATCGATGATTTCATCGTAGTGCGCGGCGGTTTCGCGCAGGGCTCTTTCGATGCGCCGGTCTTCTTCGATCATCTCTTCCGGCAATTCGATCGTGGCCGGCTCACTCTCAATGTGCGTGAGTACTGAGTCGATCTCAGGCGTTTCCCGCAGGATCTCGGCTTCCAGCGCGCTCACAAAGCTATGCGCCTCCACCAGCGGCAAAGTCTCATCCAGTTCCACGTGGAGTTCCACATGCAGCTTGCCCTGCAGTAGTTGAATGCTCAGGTCGTGTACGGAAACGTTGTTGCGCGCGGCGGCGGCGCGCACGCGGTCGAAAATGCTTTCGGCTCGCGGTTGCCGCGGGACTGTATTGATGACAACGTCAGCCTTGGGCAGCACCTGGTGAACCGCTTCGGTAGCCGCCCGGACCAGTTCTCCGGTATGTTCGAAGGTGTAGCGGCGGGGCATGGCAAGGGTCAGATCGGCGAAGTAGTTTGGTCCCGAACGGCGGACGCGCGCCTGCTCCACGGCGAGCACTCCGGGAACGCGTTCGGCTTCCCGAATCACCTGCATGCGGGTCTCAGCGGGAATCTGGTCAGTCAGTGCGCCGATGGTTTCACGCGTCAACTGCATGGTAATGCGCAAGATCATCAACGAAACTACTATGGCCGCGACGGGATCGGCATAGCGCAGCCAAGCCACGTGGAAGGCAGCGCCGAACCACGTAGCCAGCAGTCCCGCCAACACAGCCACCGATGCCCAGATGTCGGAGGCGAAGTGGAATGCGTCGGTTGCCAACGCAGGGGAACCGGTCTGTTGGGCCACACGGCGGAGCGCCCGGGAACGCCAGTAGTCCACCGTGATCGACCCCAACAGCACGAGGACGGGCCAGAGCGAAAACCTCAGTTCGTAAGTATTTTTTCGGATTCTCTCGATTGCCTCCCAGATGATCCAGGCGCAGGAAATCGCCATCAATCCTGCCTCGAAGAATGCGGAGAGGTTTTCTACCTTGCCGTGGCCGTAGGTATGATCCTCGTCGGCAGGCTTGTCAGAGACGCGAACGGAAAAGAAGGTAATTGCAGATCCGGCAAGATCAAGGGCTGAGTGAGCGGCGTCAGACAAGACGCCAAGCGATCCGGAGATAATGCCGGCGGCCAGCTTCAGGCCGGTCATGCAGGCGGCGGCGAGCATCGAACGCAGGGCAACACGCCTCTTCAGCGCGGACTCTTCCATCGGGCTGGAAATCGCGGGGCTGGGTGCGGTCGAACTCATCGCGCTTCTTAGACTACAGGCGCCCGCACCGCCGTGTACAACCCGGCGATGCCGAAGGTATACGGCTGCCAATGGGAATGCGAATAACCGGACGTTTCCATCATCCGCAGCATCTCCGGTGGGGGCGGAAACGCGCCGACCGAGGTTGGTAAGTAGTTGTACGGTCCATCCTTTCCGCAGATCATGCGCCCGATGGCCGGCAATATCCGATGGAAATAGAACGCATAGAGCTTGCCGATGAGGCCGCCGGGTTCGCTGAATTCGAGAATGCCAAGTTGACCGCCGGGCTTCAGAACCCGATGAAACTCGCGCAGTCCGGCTTCGTAGTTGGCGAGGTTGCGGAACCCGAAGGCCGTGACGATCAGGTCCAGCGACTGCGAGCGGAGGGGTAGGTGCAACGCGTCGGCTTCGAGCGCAACCGCGATGGAACGTCCTTCCTTCGCGATTCCGAATTTCTGCGCGCCACGGCTGAGCATTCCATGCGCAAAGTCGGCTGCCAGAATCGGCCTGGCCGACTCAGGACGTCGCCGCAGGAGCGCCATGGTCAGGTCGCCGGTGCCGCAGCAGATATCGAGGATTGCCGCGTCCGGGCTTGCCAGCACGTCGCGGAACCGCTTCGCAGTGCGCCGCCACCACAGGCGATCAATATTCGCCGACAGCACATGATTCAGCAGGTCGTACCTGGGCGCGATGCTGTTGAACATCTGCTGCACAGCTTCGGCAGCGTGTGACTCATCCTGCACGCCCATCGGCTTTGCGCCACTCGCCGTCATCGCCTGCGCGGCTCCTTCGCTTCTGAAAGCATGTAGCTGACGGCGGCATGCAATTCGTCCGGAGCCAGGTCGTCAATTACCCCGGCGTCGCCAATGCCGATCGGCAGCACAAAACGGCGCACGCCCCCAATGTTCTTCTTGTCGCTTCCGGTCGCGGCAATAAGCCTCGGCGTCCGCAGATTCAAAGTCGGCAGCGGACCGTATGCATGAACCAGGCTTTCGACCCGCGCTGCTTGCGCGCCAGTGATGCTCTTACGCCGATGCGCGATATAAAGTGCTGCAATCATGCCCCAGCCCACGGCCTCGCCGTGCAGCAGTGCCTTGTAGCGCGTGGCCTGTTCAATGGCGTGGCCTACCGTATGGCCGAGGTTCAGGATCATGCGCAGGCCGTTCTCGCGCTCGTCGCGATTCACTACGGAAGCTTTCATGCGAATCGAAGCGGCAATCACTTTTTCGAGCGCCTTCGCGTCGCGAGCCAGGACCGCCTCAACATTGTCTTCCAAAAAGCGCAACAGTGCGCGATCGCGAATCACACCGGCCTTGATGCTCTCCATCAATCCTGCACGCAATTCGCGATCGGGGAGCGTACCAAGCACATCGATATCGGCGAAAACAGCAGCCGGATGATGAAAGCTGCCGACGAGATTTTTGCCTTCGGGAAGGTTGATACCGGTCTTGCCTCCCACTGACGAATCCACTTGTGCAAGGAATGTCGTCGGCACCTGAACATAGCGGATGCCGCGCATGAAAATTGCCGCAAGAAACCCGCCCACATCGCCGACGATTCCACCACCAAACGCGATCAGCAGCGATCCGCGATCGCCGCCGGCACGAACTATCTGGCGCAGAAGGCGGCCGACGCTCTGCATCGTCTTATGTTTTTCCCCGGCAGGCAAAAACAGCGTGACGGGTGGGTCGGCAAAGGATGTGAGAAATGCATCGCCCCACAGTGCCCATATCTCGGGCGACGTGAGAACAAAGACGCGGCGCGGCAGTTTTCCTGTAACGCGCTCAATGCGCGGCGCGAGGGAACGCAGCAAGCCGCTGCCTGTGATCACGTCGTATTTGGCCGAAGGCGTATCGACTCTTATGGTTTGCACGTTGCTTTTATCCTAAAGGAGTCAGCGTCCTGCGGATGTGCATCCGAGAACTTCGCCTATTGCTAAACTGATAAACATGCGTATCGGTATTGACTTTGGAACTACGCGTGTAGTGGTTGCAGCTGTAGATCGGGGCAATTATCCTCTTGTATTTTTCGAAACTCCGGAAGGCCAGATGCATGACTGGTTTCCACCGGTGGTCGGCGCAAACGGAAACAAGCGCGTTTATGGGTGGGAAGCGGTCACTGTACAGGATGAGGAAGGATGGACGATTCTTCGATCGCCCAAACGCCTTCTGCGCCTCGCCGGACCAAAGACAAAGGTTCAGGTCGGCGGCGAGTCAATTCTGCTGCAGCAACTGATGACCGAGATGATGGCGTCGCTGCGGACGCAACTGCTTGAGCGCTCAAATCTCGGCGCCGAGCCCAATGAAAAGCTGGAAGCCATGGTCGGCGTCCCGGCCAATGCCAACAGCAACCAGCGCTTCCTTACCGAAGCGGCTGCGAACGCGGGTGGCTTTACCGTTCTTGGAGTTGTCAACGAACCCTCCGCCGCTGCCATCGAGTTTGCGTATCGCAACAGTGCCGAGCGCCAGCATCGCGCCGCCGGCAGCATGCTGGTGTATGACCTCGGCGGCGGAACCTTTGACGTCTCTCTGGTTACGCTTGGCGGAACCGAACACACGGTGGAAG
>Ga0335073_10006297_pt1 | contig 16659 bp, 14 predicted proteins | sample Lox_Sample_22_FD_207093 | JGI IMG/M metagenome (GOLD analysis project Ga0335073, IMG submission 207093) | Soil microbial communities from Loxahatchee National Wildlife Refuge, Florida, United States - Lox_Sample_2.2 | ecosystem: Environmental > Terrestrial > Soil > Wetlands | place: USA... | reverse complement strand
TCGACGTGATTCTCGACGTGGTCTATTCCGGCGTCGCGCTCGCGGTCCAGGAAGTGGCGCGCCAGCGCGATAAGGCGGTGCTCTACAGCGAAGGCGGATCGGACGCGCTCACCGGCAAGCAATGCGCGCCTTACAGCGCCCAATGGACCTACGACACTTATCAGCTTCCGAATTTGGGCGAGGCGGTGCCGAAGCTGGGCAAGACCTGGTTCGTCCTGTCGGCCGACTATGCCTATGGCAAGGCGCTCGTCGCGGGCGTGACGCGCAGCGTCGAGGCGGCGGGAGGCAAGATCGTCGGCACGGTCTATCACCCCTTCGGCACGTCGGACATGTCGTCCTTCATGCTCCAGGCGCAGGCCTCGAAGGCCGAAGTGGTGGCGCTGGGCGATGCCGGGCCGGACATGACCAACGCGATCAAGGCCGCCAACGAATTCGGCCTGATCGCGAGCGGCGTCAAGGTCGTGCCGTTGAGCATGGACCTTTCGGCCATCGCCGGCGCCGGCGGGTTGCCGGCGACGCAGGGCATGATCATGTCGCTGCCGTGGTATCGCGACGCCAATCCGCCCAAGTCCGAGGCCTTTGCCGAGGAATACGAGAAGCGCCAGGGCGTCATGGCGCCGTACCTGATGGCCGGGCTTTATTCCGCGGTCAGGACCTATCTCCTCGCGGCGCAGGCGACCGGCACCGACGATCCCAAGAAGATCTTCCCTTGGATGCAGCAGCACCCGATCGACGATGCGTTTACCAAGCACGGCGTCCTGCGTCCGGATGGCCGCATGGTGCATGACGTCTATCTTGTGCAGGTGAAGACGCCCGCCGAATCGAAAGGCCCGCGCGATCTGGCGACGCTGCTCGACGTCATTCCGGGGGACAAGGCGTTTCGGCCGATGAGCGAGGGCGGCTGTCCGCCGGTCGCCGGCAAGTAAGGGGCGCGGGTGCCCTTGTCCGACGACGTCCTTCTGCGCACCGAGGATCTGACCAAGTCCTTTGCCGGGTTCGTCGCGGTCAAAGGCGTGAGCCTCGATGTGAAGCGGGGCTCGATCCACGCCCTCATCGGTCCCAATGGCGCCGGCAAGACCACCTATTTCAATCTGCTGAGCCGGTTCTTGTCGGTGACCAGCGGGCGCATCTATTTCAAAGGGCGCGACATCACCGGCGCCAGGGCCCATGACGTGGCGCGCCAAGGGCTCGTGCGCTCGTTTCAGATCTCGGCGGTGTTCCCGCACCTCACCGTGCTCGAGAATGTCCGCATCGCGCTGCAGCGCTTTCGCGGCGACAATTATTTCTTCTGGCGCGCCGGCGCCGCGCTGAACGGGCTCGACGCCAGGGCGCGGGAACTCTTGGCCGAGGTCGGGCTCGAGGCCCATGGGAGCTTGGCGGCCGGCGAATTACCCTATGGCCGCAAGCGCGCGCTCGAGCTTGCAACCACGCTGGCGCTCGAGCCGGAGCTCATGCTGCTCGACGAGCCCACGGCGGGCATGGGAAGCGAGGACATCGGCCGCATCGTCGAGTTGATCCGCCGCGTCGCGAAGGACCGCACGGTGCTGATGGTCGAGCACAATCTCTCCGTGGTCGCCGATCTGTCGCACCGCATCACGGTGATGCAGCATGGGAGCGTGCTCGCCGACGGCTCTTATCAGGAAGTCTCGCGCGATCCCGCGGTGATCGAAGCCTATATGGGAACCGGCCTTGCTTGAGCCGGTGCTGGAGATCGCGGGTCTGCACGGCCATTACGGCGAATCCCATGTGCTGCACGGTGTCGACCTGTCGGTAGGATCGGGGAAGGTCGTCACCATCGTCGGGCGTAACGGCGCCGGCAAGACCACGACACTGCGCGCCGTGATGGGCATGCTTGCAAAACGCGCGGGCTCGATCCGCGTCATGGGCACAGAGACCATTGCGTTCGCGCCCGAACGGGTGGCGCGTCTCGGCGTCGGCTATGTGCCGGAGGAGCGCGGGATCTTCGCGAGCCTCAATGTCGCCGAAAATCTGTTCCTGCCGCCGGTCCTCGCGCCGGGCGGCATGAGCAGCGACGAGATCTATCGGCTCTTCCCCAACCTCAAGGAACGCGGGCGAAGCCAGGGCAGCAAGCTTTCGGGCGGCGAGCAGCAGATGCTGGCGATCGCCCGCGTGCTGCGCACCGGCGCCCGGTTCCTGATTCTGGACGAGCCGACCGAGGGGCTGGCGCCGGTTCTGGTGCAGCAGATCGGCAAAGTGCTGGAAACGATCAAGGAAAAGGGGCTGACCGTGCTTCTGGTGGAGCAGAATTTCCGCTTCGCCTCGCGCGTCTCCGATTCCCATTACGTGATGGAAAGCGGCAAGATCATCGACCGGCTCGATCGTGAGGAAGTAGCGGGCAAGATGAGCCGGCTCGAGGCGTATCTGGGATTCTGAGGGGAGAGCGGCCATGTCGCTGACCGCCTTGTTCGGACAGTTGCTGCTGGGCCTCATCAATGGCTCGTTCTACGCGATGCTGAGCCTCGGCCTTGCCATCATTTTCGGCCTCCTCGCGATCGTCAACGCCGCGCAAGGCGCCTTCTACATGCTGGGAGCATTCGTCGCCTGGATGCTGCTGCAATATCTCGGCATCGGCTATTGGTGGGCGCTTCTGCTGGCGCCGCTCGCGGTCGGGATCATCGGCATGATCCTCGAACGGACGCTGATCGCGCGAGTCTACAACCTCAACCATCTTTATGGCCTGCTTCTGACCCTGGGCGTGTTCCAGATCATCCAAGGCATGTTCGTTCACTGGTACGGTACCTCGGGCCAACCCTATGGCGACCCTGTCGGGCTGACCGGCGGCTATAATCTGGGCTTCATGTTTTTGCCGGCCTACCGCGCGTGGGTCGTCGGCGTGTCCTTGGTGTTCTGCTTCGGCACCTGGTACGGCATCGAAAAGACGCGGCTCGGCGCCTATCTGCGGGCCGCCACCGAAAATCCGATGCTGGTGCGTGCCTTTGGCATCAACGTGCCGCGGATGGTGACCTTGACGTTTGGCGGCGGCGTCGCGCTCGCCGGTCTCGCCGGCGTGCTCGCGGCACCGATCTACCAGGTCAATCCGATGATGGGTGCGAACATATTGATCACCGTCTTCGCCGTTGTCGTGATCGGCGGCTTCGGCTCGATCCTGGGCTCGATCGTGACCGGATTGGCATTGGGGGTCCTCGAAGGCTTCTCGAAAGTGTTCTACCCCGAGGCCTCGAACATGGTGATCTTCGCCGTCATGATCATCGTCCTGATGGTGAAGCCGGCAGGATTGTTCGGGCGGGAGCGATAGAGTGGCGCTCGACCTGGGCGAGGCACAGGCCAGTGCCGCCAGGACGCGCGGCGTCGGCCGGCTTGGCCTCGCGTTGGCGATCGCAATTCTCGCCGTCGCGCCGTTCGTCGTCTATCCCGTGTTCCTGATGGACGTGTTGTGCATGGCGCTTTTCGCCTGCGCATTCAATCTACTCATCGGCGGCGGCGGCTTGCTGTCGTTCGGCCATGCGGCGTTCTTCGGCGCTGGCGCCTACATCGCGGCCGAGACGGCGAAGCAATTCGGCTTTCCGTTCGAGCTCGCGATGCTGAGCGGCATCGCGAGTGCGACGTTCCTGGGGCTCCTTTTCGGCGTCATTGCCATCCGCCGCCAGGGTCTGTTCTTCGCGATGATCACGCTCGCGCTGGCCCAGGCGGTCTATTTCCTGGCGCTCAGGCTTCCTTTCACCCACAGCGAGGACGGCATCCAGGCCGTGCCGCGCGGCCGGCTCTTGGGAATTGTCGATCTCGGGAACAACCTTGCGATGTACTACGTTGCCGCGGCGATCTTCCTTTTGGGATATCTCCTGGTGGCACGAGTCTGGCGATCGCCGTTCGGCCAGGTGTTGCGCGCCATCAAGGACAATCAACCGCGCATGATCTCGTTGGGCTATCCGGTCGACCGGTACAAGCTCTTGAACTTCGTCCTGTCGGCGGCGCTTGCCGGCGTCGCCGGATCGCTGAAGGCGATCGCGATCGGCCTCGCGACATTGACCGATGTCGATTTCACGACGTCGACCGCCGTCGTGCTGATGGTGCTGCTCGGCGGCATGGGCACGCTTCTGGGCCCGGTCATCGGCGCCATCCTCATCGTCTCGATGGACGAGTACCTCGCCGGCATCGGCGTTCCGGTGCCGGTCGTGGTCGGCGTCATCTTCGTGTTGATCATCCTGGTGTTTCGCCGCGGCATCCTCGGCGAGGCGATTTATCACTGGGAGCGATGGCAGGCGCGGGTCGCCCTCCGCGGATAACGGTCCCGCTACATGTCGCCGGGCATGGACATCATGTTGGCGTTCAGGTTGGCCATGATCACGATCGACCCCGTGATGACCAGAAACACGATCAGCGCGCCGAAGGCGAGCGCCAGTATGTTGTTCGTGTGGTCGGGGCCCGTCCCCAAATGCAGGAAGAAGACGAGATGCACGCCCATCTGGGCGATCGCGAGCACGGCAAGACCGACCGGTTCGCCGGGTCTCCACAAAAGCGCTGTCTGATCCACCACGAACGACATGATGGTCAAAAGCACGGCGAATGCCAGACCCGCGGTGTACCAGAGGAAATCGGCGGTCGATGCTCGCCGGTCGACGCCCGGTGCGCTGTCGCGGGGGATTGATCCATTGCCGTCCATCAGCGGCCTCCTATCAGATAGACCATCGTGAAGACGCCGACCCAGACGATGTCGAGCGCATGCCAGAACAGACTGAAGCACAGCAAACGCCGGAGCTCGCGCGGGCGCAGGCCTTTTACCCAGACCTGGGCCACCATATAGAGGAGCCACGCAAGGCCGGCGGTGACGTGGGCGCCGTGCGTCCCCACCAGCGTGAAGAAGGCCGATAGGAAGGCGCTGCGCGAAGGGCCGTCGCCCCTTCCCACCATGTCGGCGAATTCCGAAATCTCGATGAAGAGAAAGGCGGCGCCAAGCAGCGCCGTGAGCGCATAGAACGCCAAGAAGCGTTCCCGATGCTGCCGTTCCGCGGACAAGGTCCCGAGCCCGCACGTATAGCTCGAAAGCAGCAGGCACATCGTCTCGATGAAGACATTGCGCAGGTGGAAAAGCTGCTCTCCGCCGGGTCCGCCCGCGGTCCTGTTCGAGGCCACCGCGAAGGCCGCGAAGAGCGCCGAGAACATGATGATGTCGCTAAGCAGGAAGATCCAAAACCCGTATGCGACGACGGTCCGGGTCGCGGCGGGTCCGCCGCCGCCCCGGCCGCTCACCAGATCCTCAGGCGCCGTCTCGGCGACGGTGTCCGTCACGGGGAAAGCCCCACGCTCGGCCTCGCCCGCTCCATTCGCGCGAGCTCGGCGGCGGAAATCTCGGCCTCGCGATCGTCGGTCCAGCCGAATGCCATCGCTGTCACGGCGGCGGCAAGAAGCCCGATGATCACGAGCCACCAGATGTGCCAGATCGCGGAGAAACCCGTGATCACGGCGAAGAACGCGGTCAGGAATCCCGTAGCGCTGTTGCGAGGGACTTCGATCGGCTCATAGTCGGGCGCGGCCGCGGTTCGCCCCGATTGCTTCATTTCCCAAAAGGCGTCGATCGTCGTGACCTGCGGCATCACCGCGAAGTTATAGGGCGGCGGCGGCGACGACGTGGCCCATTCCAACGTGCGGCCGTTCCAGGGATCGCCGGTCAGGTCACGGCGCTGCTCGCGCGTTCGGATGCTGACATAAAGCTGCGCGATCTGCAGGAAGATGCCGGCCATGATGACGATGGCGCCCAGCTCGGCAACCAGAAGCAGCGGCTGCCAGCTCGGGTCGGCGATATGCTCGAGCCGGCGCGGCATGCCCATCAGGCCCAGCACGTAAAGAGGCATGAAGGCGAGATAGAATCCGACGAGCCAGCACCAGAAGCTGGCTTTGCCGAGCCGCTCGTCGAGCGTGAATCCGAACGCCTTGGGGAACCAGTAATTGTATCCCGCCATGGCGCCGAACACGACGCCGCCGATGATGACGTTGTGGAAATGCGCCACCAGGAATTCGCTGTTGTGAACGACGAAATCGACCGGCGGGACCGCCAGCAGAACCCCGGTCATGCCGCCGATGACAAAGGTGATCATGAACCCGATGGACCACAAAACCGGCGTCTCGAACCGCACCGTGCCGCGGAACAGCGTGAAGAGCCAGTTGAACACTTTGACGCCCGTCGGCACCGCGATGATCATCGACATGATGCCGAAGAAGGCGTTGACGTCGGCGCCCGCGCCCATCGTGAAGAAGTGGTGCAGCCACACCATGAACGAGAGGACGCAGATCGCCAAGGTGGCAAGCACCATGGAGCGGTAACCGAACAGCGGCTTGCCGGAAAAGGTGGCGATCACCTCGGAGAAGACCCCGAACGCCGGCAGGATCAGGATATAGACCTCGGGATGGCCCCACGCCCAGAACAGGTTGACGTACATCATCGCGTTGCCGCCGCCCGTGTTGGTGAAGAAATGCATGCCGACATAGCGGTCGAGCAGCAGCATGACGAAGGTCGCGGTCAGGATCGGGAACGCGGCGATGATCAGCATGTTCGCCGCAAGCGCCGTCCAGCAGAAGACCGGCATGCGGAAATAGATCATCCCCGGCGCGCGCAGCTTGAGGATGGTGGTGACCATGTTGATGCCGGCCAGCAAGGTGCCGAGGCCCGAGATCTGCAGCGACCAGAGGTAGTAGTCGACGCCGACATCGGGCGAAAAGGCGAGCTCCGACAAAGGCGGATAGCCCATCCACCCCGCGCGCGAGAAATTTCCGATCATGAGCGATGCGTTGATCAGCAGCGCCCCCGAGGCCGTGAGCCAGAAGCTCACCGAGTTGAGCACGGGGACGGCCACGTCGCGCACGCCGAGCTGCAGCGGCACGACGAAATTCATCAAGCCCACGACCAGCGGCATCGCCACGAAGAAGATCATGATCGTCCCGTGGGCCGAAAAGATCTGGTCATAATGATCGGGCGGCAGGTAGCCCGCGTTATCGCCGACCGCGATTGCCTGCTGCGAGCGCATCATGATCGCGTCGGAGAAGCCGCGCAGCAGCATGATCAGCCCCAGCAGCACATACATGCCGCCGATCCGCTTGTGGTCGACGCTGGTGATCCATTCGCGCCAAAGATAGGGCCACCACCCGTTCTTCGTGATGATGCCCAGCACGCCGACGATGACGATGATCAACACGGCCGAGGTCACGAGCGGGATGGGCTCGTTGAACGGGATCGCGTCCCAAGTCAGCCTGCCGAACATCTCAGTCTCCCGCCCCTGCCTTGGCGTCAAGCTCGGTCTGGTCGACGATCCGGTCGAACAGCTTCATGTCGACCGAGCGGTATGTGGCCGGCGGCACGTTGCTGCTGGGCTTTGCCAGATCGGCATAGCCGCGGTCGTCGAGCGCCGAGCCCGAATTGCGAACCTGCGCGATCCAGCCGTCGAAATCGGCGGCGGACACCGCCTTGACCATGAACCGCATGTCCGAGAACCCATCACCGCTGAACTGCGACGACAGGCCCGGATAGTCGCCGGGATTGTCCGCCATGAGGTTCAGGTGCGTCGTCATCCCCGGCATCGTGTAGATCTGGCTGCCGAGCTGCGGCACGAAGAACGAATCCATCACGGTCGCCGAGGTCAGTCGAAAGGCGACCGGCGTTCCCGCCGGCACGACCAGCTCGTTGACCGCGGCGACGCGCTGTTCGGGGTAGATGAAGAGCCACTTCCAATCGAGCGACACGACATCCACCCGAAGCGGCTTGACTTGCGCGTCAAGCGGCGCCTTCGGATCGAGCTGATGGGCGCTGATCCAGGTGACGCCGCCCAAAAGGATCACCACGAGCGCCGGGATCGACCAGACCACGAACTCCATGCTGCCCTGATAGGACCAGTCCGGGGTGTGGTTGGCGCGGGCGTTCGACGATCGGTACCACCACGCAAACCAAAGCGTCATCAAGATCACCGGCACGACGACCACCAGCATGATCTCGGTGGCGTTGATCATGAGCAGCCATTCCGCCGCTCCGACCGGGCCTTGCGGATCCATGATGCCGGCCTGGCGGCAGGAAGCGACCAGCAGCGCCGCGGCGATGACGAGCCATCGAGGAAAACCCGAATGACCGCGTGAGGGAGGTTTATCGGCAGCCGAACGGCGCGACGGGCCGGGAAATTCTTGGAGCCGATCTTTCATGCGGCGTTCCTCGTTCCGAGGATTGCAATTGAACTGTCAAATGCGCATCGGCGATCGAAGAGAGGTCGAGACTACGCTTCACGTTGATTTTCGCAAGCCCTCGCAGAGGCGGTGCAGAGGATTCTGCCGGCCCCTTGAGGTTTGCGCAGTGGGATGGGAGACTGTCTTGTCTGAAGCGCGCGCGTCGTCGCGGGTCGGGTGGGGACGTTCCATAATGGCTTATTATGTCGGCACCGATATCGGTGGCACTTTCACCGATCTCGTCATGCTGTCCGATGGCGGCGAGATCAGGATCGTCAAGGCACCCACGACGCCCGATGACCGGACGCGCGGCGTCCTTGATGCCTTCGCCTTGGCTGCGAAGGATCTGGGGGTGGAGCCGGCACGGCTCGTCGCGGACCTTTCCTATTTCGCGCATGGCACCACGGCCGCGACCAACGCCTTCATCGAGCGCAAAGGCGTTCGGACCGGGCTTCTGACCACGCGCGGGTTCGCCGACGTCCTCGCCATGCAGCGCTGCATGGCGAGTTGGGCCGGACTGCTCGACCACGAGATCGCACATTATTCGGCGCGCTCGATCCCGACGCCAATCATCCCCCGCGACCTCATCGAGGAGATCGACGAGCGCGTCGATTACAAGGGGCGCGTCATCGCGCCGCTCGACGAGGAGGCCGCGCGCGAAGCCATCCGCCGCCTTGTCTCCGCCAAAGTCGAAGCCGTGGCGATCGTGCTGCTCTGGTCATTCCGCAATCCCGCGCACGAGCAACGGCTCGAAGCGCTCGTTCGCGAAGAGGCACCCGACCTTTTCGTCAGCACCAGCTCTTCGCTCATCCCGATCCTCGGCGAATACGAGCGCGTCTCCACCACATCGATCAATTCCTATCTCGGTCCCGTCATCCACCGCTACATCAACGGGCTGGAGCAATCCGTTCGGCGCTTCGGCTATGACGGGCCGGTTTCCATCATGGAGTCGGGCGGCGGCGTGCTGCCTGCGGCGGAGGCCGCGTTTCAGGCCGCCAATCTCCTCACCTCGGGCCCCGCGGGCGGCGTGCTTGCGTCGCAAAAGCTCGGCGCGCAACTCGGCATCAAGAACATCATCACCGCCGACATGGGCGGGACGAGCTTCGATGTCGGCCTCATCGTCGATGGCCAGCCGCTGCTGCAGACGGTGCGCGAGGTGGGACGTTTCCACGTGGCGCTGCCCTCGATCAAGGTGACGGCGATCGGCGCAGGCGGGGGCTCGATCGCCCGCATTCATGCCGGGCATCTCCTCGTCGGGCCGGACAGCGCGGGCGCGGTCCCGGGCCCGGCCTGCTATGGGCGCGGCGGGACCGAGCCCACGATCACCGACGCCGACGTCGTGCTCGGCATCATCGATCCCGCCTATTTCCTCGGCGGACAGATGAGCATCGATGTCGCGCTTGCCGAGCGCGCGATCCGGGAGCGCGTCGCTCTCCCGCTCGGCATGGACATTTACGAAGCGGCCGCCGGCATCCGCGAGGTGGCCAACCACAAGATGGCCGACCTGCTGCGTCGCGTCACGACATGGTCGGGTCATGATCCGCGAAACTTCGCGATCTGCGCCTATGGCGGCGCGGGGCCGACCCACGCGCATCAATTCGCCTCGATCGCCGGCATTTCGACCGTGATCGTCCCGGTCACCGCGTCGGGCCATTCCGCCTTCGGGGCCGTCACCGCCGATCGTCACCGTTCCTTTTCGCTCGCGTTCGGGAAGCAGACGCCGCCGCGGTTCTCGCGCGCTTCCGAGCACATCGACATCGCCGCGCTCAACGACGGATACAGCCGGCTCGAGCAGCGATGCCACGATGCGCTCGGCGCCGGTGCGCGCATCGACCGCTATATGGGCATGCGCTTCCGTCAGCAGGTGCACGAGCTGGCGATCGAGGTTCCGGGCGGAACGCTCTCCGCCGCCGATGTCGACTCGATGGTCGATCGCTTCCAGGAGAAATACGAATTCACCTACGGCAAGGATTCGGCGCTCCGGGGCGGCGGGGTCGAGTTCATGACGCTTCGGACCGAGGCGACATCGCCCGTTGCGCAGCCGAACCGGGCGCCATTGCCGCCGCGCGCCGCGGCGAAGCCGATCGCCGCCCGCCGGGTCTATTTCTATCGTGACGGCTTTCGCGACACGGCGGTCTACCGCTCGGGCGATCTCGGTCCCGGGGCGAGGATCGCCGGTCCCGCCATTGTCGAGCGGCCCGACACCACGGTCGTCGTGGGCGTCGGCCAACGGCTTGACATCGAACCCTTCGGCAACATGATCATCCACCTGGACGCGAAGGGAACGAACTGAGATGGACGAGGTCAGGGCGCCCAGCACCCGCATCTTCGATTACGATCGCTGCGCCGTCGATCCCATCACCTTCGAGGTGATCCACCATCGCCTCATCTCGATCAGCGAAGAGCAGGCGGCGACTCTTTCGGCCATTTCGGGGTCGCCGCTCGTCAACGATGCGACGGACTTCAACACCGGCATCTTCCGCGCCCAAGGCGAGATCGTGACGCTTGGCAAGACCGTGCTCTATCACGCCGCTTCGGTAGCGGAGATGGTAAAGCACATCATCGCCGACTGCATGACGAGCCCCGGCATCCGGCCCGGCGACATGTTCCTCGTGAACCATCCTTACAAGGGCGCGCTTCATCCGCCCGATTTCGGCATGGTCGCGCCCGCGTTCCATGACGGGCGCCTTTATGCCTGGGTCGGCGTGTGCTCGCACCAGATCGATGTCGGCAGCCTGTTCGGGACCGAAGCGACCGAGGCCTATCAGGAGGGCATCCTGGTGCCGCCGCTTCGGGTCGTGGAGAACGACGAGTTCCGCAGCGACATGATGGCGATGATCCTCGGCATGTCGCGCCTGCCGGTACCGATGGCGCTTGATTTCCGGGGCATGCTTGCGGCCAACCGCGTCGCCTTGCGCCGTCTCAAGGAAACGGTTGACCAATACGGCATCGAGACGGTTCTCTCGGTGATGGACGGCGCGATCGACCTGTCCGAGAAGGCCGTGCGCGAACGGTTGCGGGAGCTGCCGGACGGCGTCTACCGCGCCCAGACCTTCCTCGATCATGACGGGGTGCAGAACAAGCTCTATCGCATTTCGGTCGAGATGACGAAGGCGGGCGACGGCCTCACCTTCGACTTCTCGAAATCGGCCGACCAGGCGCCGCGCTTCATGAACTGCACCCAGTCCGGGTTGCTTGCCGGCATCCGCGCCGGGATGCTGCCGATCCTCGCCTACGACTTGCCATGGAACGAAGGCGTGTTCCGGCCGATGAAAGTGGTGGCGCGTCCGGGCTCGATCGTATCGGCCAAATTTCCGGCGCCGGTGGGGCAGGGGCCGATCGGCGCCATGTGGCTCGTCGAGGGGGCGGTGGTCGAGGTTCTCTCGAAGCTCGTCGCCACCAGCCCCAAATATATCGGCGAAGCGCAGGCCTCGCCCAATGGCGGCCCCGACACGTTCAACCTCGCCGGCCTCAATCAATATGGCGAACCCAATCACGGCGCCAATCTCGACATGGTCTATGTCGGCGGCGGCGCCTATTCCCATCGCGACGGGTTGAGCCCCCAAGGCCATCGGCACATTCCGGCGATACGGCTCCAGAACATCGAGCGCGCCGAGAACAACACGCCGCTTCTCTACCTCTTCCGCAAATTCCTGTGCGACACGGCGGGACCGGGCCGCAATCGCGGCGGGGCGAGCGCCGGCCACGGCTATATCCTGCACGATGTCGAGAAGATGGACGTGCGCTTCTCGTGCCATTGTTATGAATCGCCGACCTCGCTTGGCCTTTTCGGCGGCTATCCAAGCTCGTGCAACACCCGCAAGCTCAGGAAGAACGCCAACGTGCGCGCGGGGATCGATGCGGGCCGCTTGCCCAAGGACATGAACGAAGCGGGCGGCGAGCTCCAAAGCTACCCGGCGAAGATGACGCGGCCCGACAGCTTCACGAAATACGATGTCTATGAGAACGGGCCGAGCGCCGGCGCCGGCTGGGGCGACCCGATCGAGCGCGACGTCGCGCTCGTCGCCGAGGACGTGCATTTCAACCTCGTCTCGCCCGAGGTCGCGCACGACATCTATGGCGTGATCCTCGACGCGGGCGGCAAGGCGGACGAAGCCGCGACCGTGGCGCGGCGGGCGGCCATGCGCGCCGCGCGGCTCGCTTGGCCGCAGCAGCAACGGCTCGATCACGCGCCGCCCGCGGACGCGCCGGGCGAAACGATCGCTCGCGCGGGCGACCGGGCGTCGGTTCAGCGTATCGGCGGCGATGCCTTCTTTCGCTGCGATTGCGGCCACGTGATCGCGCCCGCCAACGAGAACTGGAAGCATTATGCGCGGCAGTCGAGCGCGGCCGCGTCGGATCTCGGGCCGCGCATCCGGCTCCACGCCGAGCTCGAGGCCAAGCGCTATGCGTGCCCCGGCTGCGGCCGGCTGCACGGGGTCGAGATCAAGCTCAAAGGCGAAGAGCCGCTATTCGACACCGAATTGCGGCTCTGAGGGAGGACGAGATCATGCCGGAAGCCTATATCATTCCGCTGCCGCCGCGGTGGGAACGCGATCTCGATTGCGGCTGGGTCGAGTTCAAAAGCGGCAAGGACGATATCCGCGGCTATTTCGCCAAGCCCAAGGCGCGCCGCAATTTGCCGGCGATCGTGATGGTCCATGAAAATCTGGGCGTGATCGAGCATCGCCAGGATGTGACGCGACGGCTCGCCAAGGCGGGATACGCGACCTTGACGGTCGATCTCTACAGCCGCGTCGGCGGCTGGTCGCCGCGCGACTTCACGACGCCCGAGGAGCGGCGCAACAAGGCATTCCGCGCCATGCCGGACGAGCAGGTGATCCCGGATCTCGAAGCCGGCCGGCGCTATCTCGAGGCCTTGCCCGAGATCGACCGCACGCGGGTCGGCGCCATCGGCTATTGCTCGGGCGGCGGCTTGCTCTATGGCTGGGTGCTGGGCAACAGCAATAATGTCAAATGCGCCGTCGTGTTCTACGGATCGACCGGGCTTCCGGCGGCGGCACGTCCGGACGACAAGCCGCTCGACCGGATACCGTCGGCCGGCAAGCTGCAATGCCCGATCCAGATCCACCAGGGCGAAGCCGACCGCCTCTTGGACAGCGCCCGCACCATGGCCGAGGCGCTCAAGAAGACGCGGTTCCCGGTGGAGTTCTACAGCTATCCGGGCGCGGACCACGCCTATCACGACGACACGCATCCGGCCTATCACGCCGAAGCGTCGCGCGCGAGTTGGGATCGCACGCTCGACTTCTTCGGCCGCCATCTCGCCGGCGCGCAGCTTCAGGCGGCCGGCGACTGAGCCGCCGCCTTTGATCTCAGGGAGGTGATTTGCAATGGCCAATTCCGTCATCCGTTCGCGCTGGGTCATGGCCAATGGAGTGAAGACGCACTACGCCGAGACCGGCGATAACGGCAAGACCATCGTCGCTTTGCATGGCGGCGGCGCGGGCTCGTCGGGTGCTTCGGGCATGGGTGCGCTCATGGAGCGGCTGGGCGACGATTTCCGCGTCGTGTCGCCCGATTCCGTCGGCGGCTTTGGCCTCACGGATGCCTACGCGCCGACACCGCAAGGGCTTCTGACCCGCGTCCAGCACACGGCCGACGTGATCGATGCGCTCTGCATCGAGAAATCGACCATGCTCGGCAATTCGCAAGGCGCGTGGGCGGCTGCGCAGTACGCGATCCTTCATCCCGAACGGGTCGAGAAAGTCATCCTGGTCTCGTCGCTGACCATCGCCGGGTCGCTCGGCATCTCGCAACGCCCGACCGAGGCGCTGAAGGCGCTCAACGATTACGACGGCACCCGCGACGGCATGAAGCGCATTCTCGAGGCGCTTATCATCGACCGCAGCCGGATCACCGACCGCCTGATCGACGAACGCCAGGCCGCCGCCATCCGGCCGGGCGCGCTCGAGGCGTTCCGCGGATTCGGCCAGCGCACGCGCGCCTTGCGCGAGAACCCGCTCCTGGCGCTTCAGAACGACATGACGAAATCCTTGCCCGCGCTTGCGAAGGCCATTCCGACGATCTTCATCTGGGGCGACAGCGATCCCTTCGCCTTGCCGGAAACCGGGCGTCAGGTCGAGCAGCGGGTCCCCGAGATCAAGTTCCACTGGATCGCGGGGGCGGGCCACCAGGTTCAAACCGACAAGCCGGACGAGACGGCGAAGATCGTCCGCGAGTTCGTTCGCGGCTAAGCGGGTCGTCATGGCGATCGATCGGCAATCGATGCCCCAGCCGGCCGACGCGCCGGGCCGCATGGAAGGCATGGTTCCAGGCGTCAAGGCCGGCGGCTTCCTCTTTTTGTCGGCGATCCGCGGGCGTGATCCGCAAACCAACAAGATGGCCGACGACCCGCTCGAGCAGGCGCGCCAGGCGCTTCGCAACATCGAGACCGTCCTTGCAGGCTCGGGCGCGACGTTGAAACATGTCGTGAAGGTGACGCTTTACCTCCACGATCTCGAGCGGCGGCACGAATTCCATCGCGCCTGGATGGAGTTCTTCCCGGTGGACCCGCCGGCGCGGATCGCGGTCGGTGTCGCCAACGCCAACGCGGCGCCGGGCGGCAACGCCCATTACGCGCTCGATGTGATTGCGCTCGCGCCGGATTGAGGGGTCGACATGCCGATCGGATTGGGGCTCGCAGCCTCTCATGCGCCGAACGTCTTCATCGCGCCCGAAGATTGGGACACGCGCTACAAGGCCGCGATCGACGACGTGCCGCAGCCGCTCGGCGCAGGGGCGGAAACGCTCGACGTGCGCCGCGCCTATGCCCGGCGGATCGAAGCGTCCTTCGCGACCTTGCGGGCGCGGTTCGAGGCCTACCGGCCGGACGCGCTGATCATGGTCAGCGACGACCACAGCGAGATGTACGACGAGCATGCCTGCAACCCCAGCCTCGCCATGTTCATCGGCAAGCGGGGCAAGGGCGTGCTTGGCCTGAGGCGGGGTGAATCGCTCGACGACGAGAATGCCGCCACGATCACGATCGATTGCCATGAGGAACTGTCGGAATTCGTCGCCGCGGGCCTGGTCCGGCGCGATTTCGATCTGACCGTGACACGTCAGGAGGAGACCCACTCGATCGGACGGCGCAATATCGGCATGGGTCACGGCTTCTCCCGCCTTGCGCCGAAGCTGATGACGAACCTGTCGGTCCCGGCCGTCCTGATCTGGCTCAATTGCTATTACGAGCCGTTGCCGACGGCGCGGCGGTGCCTCGCGCTTGGTCGCGCCCTGGCCGACACGCTCAAGGATCGTGCCGAACGGATCGCGATCCTCGGAACCGGAGGCCTTTCGCACGACCCGCGCGGACCACGCGCCGGCTGGATCGACGAGCCGCTCGATCGCGCCGTGCTCAAGGCCTTTGCCGAGGGCGATCCGGACCGGCTCTCGGTGCTCTATCAGCTCGAATCCGATACCTTCCACGGCGGCACGGGCGAAATCCGCAATTGGCTGGTCGCGGGCGCGGCGATGGGAGCGTGCAAGGCGACGGTCGTCGACTATATGCCGATCCATCACGCCGTGACGGGCGTCGCGTTTGCCTACTGGGAAACGGCCTGAAAATGGGGAGGCGCCGATGGCGCAGAAAATGAGGTGGGCGGCGATCGCGATCATCGCCGCGCTGGCGATGTCGACGGGCGCCCAGGCGGCCGACGAGAAGCCGTTGGTGCCCGTCCATGTGGGCGTGATCGGCATCCTCGCCGAGGCCGGGCTCTATACCGCCGCGGAGCACGGGTTCTTCAAAGACGAAGGGCTCGACGTGAGTTTCCAGCGCGGGATCTTCGGACCGGATGCAATGCCGGCGCTCGCGACGGGTAGGCTTGATGCGATGGGCGGCGCTTTCGGGCCCGAGCTCATCAATGCATCCCAGCGCGGGATCGGCGTGCGGCTCGTCGCATCGATGAACAACTACATCGCCGGGTGGGACGCGGGCTATCTTACCGTTCGCAAGGAATTGATCGACTCTGGACGGGTCAAGGACTGGAAGGATCTGAAGGGGCTGAAGATCGCGCTGGTGGCGCCGGCGCCGAACATGACCGACTATTTCGCGTTCCATTATCTCGCGCTGGGTGGGCTGACGCTCAACGACGTGACGACCGTCAACGTGCCGTTCGACCAGATGATCACGGCGCTCAAGACCGGCGGCGTCGATGTCGCGCACATCTCCGAGCCGCAGACGACGATCATCGCGGACCAGGGGCTTGCCGTGAAATGGCGCCCCGTCAGCGACTATGCGCCGCCGGGCCTTTCCGTGGCGCTGCTGCAATACGGGCCCTCGCTCATCGAGAAATCGCCCGATACCGGCGTGCGGCTCTTGATGGGCTATATCCGTGGCGCGCGCTATTACGACAACGCGTTGAAGACGCCCGAAGGGCGCAGCGAAGTCGCGCGAATACTGATGAAATACACGCCGGTGAAGGATCGCTCGCTTTATGATCGGCTGACCTTCGC
>Ga0335073_10006296_pt1 | contig 16661 bp, 14 predicted proteins | sample Lox_Sample_22_FD_207093 | JGI IMG/M metagenome (GOLD analysis project Ga0335073, IMG submission 207093) | Soil microbial communities from Loxahatchee National Wildlife Refuge, Florida, United States - Lox_Sample_2.2 | ecosystem: Environmental > Terrestrial > Soil > Wetlands | place: USA... | reverse complement strand
GCACGAACCCGCAGTACAGAGGCTCACGACCGAGTGCTTCATGCCGCGCTTGTCCTTTTTGGCGAGCGCGGCATCGACGCCACAAGCATGGATGCGATCGCGCAGGCGTCGGGTGTGAGCAAGGCAACGATCTACAACCACTGGGCAGACAAGGAAGCCCTGCTGCTTGAGGTAATGCTCTGGGTTAACGGGCTCACCGGCGAACCGGAAGATGTGGACACGGGCGACGTCAGCCGCGACATCGCCACCGTGCTGACCCGGCGCCCTCCCGATAAGTTTGAAACAGCGCGCGAGCGCATGATGCCGACCCTGGTCGCATATTCCGCGACCCACGCAGAATTCGGCAAGCAGTGGCGGCACAGCGTGCTCGAGCCTCCCCGGCAGTGCCTGCGCCGTATTCTCAAGCGCGGCATCGAGCGCGGCCAGCTGGATCCCACCACGGACATGGAAACGGCTCTTGCCCTCCTGCTGGGTCCCATGCTCTACAGCCATGTTTTTCTGCGCGAGAAGAAGCCGGCGCCGCCGGAGTTTGGCACGAGTGTTGCAGAAGCATTCTGGCGGGCACACAGCGCTGCGCGCAAGGAACGCCTGGAATCTGCGGGCTTCCCGAAATCGGCCGCGAAGAAGCGCAGCTAGAACTCTGGCGGGTGCTCCGCTGCGACACCAAAGGCCTGCTCCATCGCCATACCCGCCTGCGCGATCGTCCCTTCGTCAAAGAGCTTTCCGATCAGCGTTACGCCGTGGGGTACGCGCCGTGGCGTCGAGAACCTGGGCAGCGGGTGTTTCGGGTCCGGCGCCCAGTCGCTGCGCGCTTCGCTCACCTCGACGAATCCGGCGCGCAGGGTAAGCGACGGATGCCCGGTGAAGTTGGTGATGACCAGCATCTCGTCGCGCAGCGAGGGCACGAGCAGCAGGTCCACGCCGGCAAAGATGCGCGCCATCTCCTGCGCGACTTTGCGGCGCATGCGGTCGGTCTGCACAAAGTCGACTGCAGAGAGGAATCGCGCCTGGCGGAAGCAGTTCGGCCACGCATCGGGTACCTGCGCTCTCAGTTCGTCGACCTTGTGGTTCAGGGTCAGCTCTTCAAACGCTGCGGCTGCCTCGGCAAAGAGAATCAGGCTGAGAGAGTCGTAAGGCCAGTTGGGCAGGGATACTTCGACCGGCGTCATGCCGAGCTTCTTGACGGTTTCGAGCGCTGCACGATCAACGTCGGTCGCGGGACTTTCGCGCATCCAGGCAGGGAAGTAGCCCACGCGCAGGCCGGCAATGTTGGAAGACGCATCAAACGCCAGCTTGCTGGGCACGCTGGCCAGGTCGCCCGCATCCGGGCCGGAGATCGCGTTCAGCACCAGCATCGTATCTTCGACGCCGCGCGCCATGGGGCCGAGTTTGTCGAGCGACCAGCAGAGGGTCATGGCTCCTGTGCGAGGCACGCGGCCAAAGGTCGGCCGCAGGCCGGCCACCCCGCAGCGCATCGATGGGCTCACGATACTGCCTTCGGTTTCGCTGCCGATGGAGAAGCCGACCAGCCCTGCCGCCGTTGCGGCGCCGGGACCTGCGCTCGAACCGGATGAGCCTTCTTCGAGCAGCCAGGGATTCATGGTCTGGCCGCCGAACCAGATATCGTTCAACGCCAGCGCACCCATGCTGAGCTTGGCGATGAGCACGGCTCCCGCGGTGTTGAGGCGCTCAACGACGGCTGCGTCTTTCTCGGGAATGCGATTGCGGAAAGGCTCGGCACCATAAGTAGTCGCAATGCCGGCCGTGTCCAGCAGGTCTTTGCCGCCCCAGGGGATGCCATGCAGCGGGCCGCGGTAGTGCCCTGCGGCGATCTCGGCGTCGGCCTTGCGCGCCTGTTCGAGCGCGTGCTCGCGTGTCAACGTGATGATGCAGCGGAGCTTCGGATCGAACCTCTCGATGCGCCGCAGATAGATCTCCGTAAGCCGCTCCGAGGTCAGCTCGCGCCGCTCAATCCAGCGGGAAAGCTGACTGACTGTCGCGTAGGCGATGGCCTCTTCATCGCCGGGCAGCGGTTGGTGCGCATCGGCGCTGCGAGTGAAGGTATTCGACGCAGGCATGGCGGCGTGGGCCGAGGGAATTGCAGGATTCCACAGTGTCGCCGGGGCTTCTGTGGGTGCAAGCTCCAGCTTGCGCGGACCTACCCGGCGCTCATACAGCGGCGCCATCTGTACCCGCCAGTTGCCGGCGGCTTCGGCGAGGTCGTGCGGGGTCATCTCCACGTTGACCAGCTTTTCGGCTTCGCGGAAGGTCTCGACTGCGACTTCGGGTCCAGCCGGCGGAGATGTCCCGAAGGCTGCGGGCGAGCCCGGCGTCGTGCTCTGGTTCGGAGTCTCCGGAACCTGGCCGGGAAGCGCCGTGGCAAGCAGGCCCAGCGAACTGAGGGCAACGAAATCTCTGCGCGAGGTCTTCATGGTTTCCTTCTCTGGCGTGGGGTATGTGCGGGCGGACAGCGGGATAGGAAGACTATACAGGCCCCCTGTACGTTCCTACTTCTTCAAAAGACGAGCTTTTCGGGATGTCAAAGATTTGTCGGGAGCCGCCCCGCCTCGTAGAATCTCCATTGTGCGGTTTGCGGGACCGGGGAAGCCGTTTATCCCGGTCGCGTGCCGCGGCACACAATGAGCGAAAACGTTACAAGCAACTTCCCGGAGCCGCAGGCCGTCTCGCCTGCGTGGAGCAGAATTGAGAGGGCGCGGCACCCACAGCGTCCGTATCCCATGGACTTCATCGAGCGGATCTTCACGGAATTCAGCGAGATTCACGGGGACCGCGCCTTTGGCGACGACGAAGCAGTTGCCTGCGGCATGGCTCGCCTCGGCCTGGACGAGGTGATGGTCATAGGCAACCGCAAAGGCGGCACCACCAAGGAGCGCGTGCGCCGCAACTTTGGCATGCCGCACCCTGAGGGCTATCGCAAGGCGCTGCGCTGCATGAAGATTGCAGAGAAGTTCGGCCGTCCGATCATCAGTCTCATCGATCTGCCCGGAGCGTATCCGGGCCTGGGCGCGGAAGAGCGCGGCCAGGCGGAAGCCATAGCGCGCAACATCCGCGAGATGGCGCGGCTGCGTGTGCCCACTATCTCAGTGATCAGCGGCGAAGGCGGCTCAGGCGGCGCACTGGCTCTTGCTGTCAGTGACCGCGTGCTGATTCTGGAAAACGCACTCTATTTCGTCATCACGCCGGAGTCGTGCGCGGCCATCATGTGGCGCGATGCCAACCAGAAACAGCTTGCTGCAGAGGCCATGCGCATCTCGGCGCCTGAGGTGGCCAAACTGGGGTGCGTCGACGAAATCATCGGCGAGCCCGAAGGCGGAGTGCATACTGACCACGAAGTGGGCGCAGGCCTGCTGGGCACGGCGCTGCAGAAACATCTGACGCAAATCAAGGCCATTCCCATCGACCAACTCGTGGCTTCGCGCCAGGAGAAGTTCCGCAAGATTGCGCAGTTCTATTCGGAAGGTTAAGGCCAGTTGCAGCAAACTCTACGCAACGCGCGCTCACACAAGCGCATCGTTCCTTTCATGGTCATGCGGACCCGGGCGTGGGGCCTGCGTCTGCGGCCAGAGGACTGCGCATGAGCAATCCGCCCCTGTTCCGCGACCGGACCCGCGCCTATTTCGAATTTATTGCTGCGGTCGCCTACTTTTTTCTTGCGCGGGGCGTGGCCCGGCATGCCGCTGCCGGCCTGGCCAGCGATGCCTTTGTGCCTCTGGCGACGCAGGCGATGTTCCTGTTCCTGCTCATTGTGGGCTTCGCAGCTTTCGGCCTCGTTCTCGACCGGCAGTCAAATCCCATCAGTACCCAGGGATTGCCGTTCCGCCGGGGCTGGCTCCACGAGGCGGGCCTGGGTGTCGCCGTGGGCTGGGGCGCAGCGGTCACGTGTGTTCTGATTCTCGCGCTCGTCGGCGGCATTGCGATCGTTCTGACCACGCAGCTTTCCGCGCTGGGCTGGCTCGTGTCGGATGCGGCGTTCTTTGCCCTGGCCGCCATGGCAGAGGAAGTGGCCTTCCGCGGCTATGGCTTTCAGCGCTTTGCCGCCGTGGTCGGGCCTATTGGCGCGAGCCTGGGGTACGCGGCGTTTTATGCTCTTGTGCAAGCCGCGCTGCCGGGATCCAGCCGGATCAGCGTCGTGGTGGCCGTGGTCTTCAGCTTGTTGCTCTCTACGGCGTATCTGCGAACGCGGGCGCTGTGGGTGAGCTGGGGTTTCAACTTTGCGTGGAAGGCCAGCCGCGCGCTGATCTTTGGCCTTGCCGTCAGCGGAGTCACCAGTCACTCACCCGTCGTGGAAGGCGACCCGATGGGCCCGTTCTGGATCACGGGTGGAGGGTTCGGTCTCGAGGGCAGCTGGACGGCGCTCCTGGTGCTGCTCGCCGCAATGCTCGTGATCTATCGTGTCACGCGCGACCTCGATTTCCGCTACAACGCCCCCGTCATTGTCCCCGGCGGCATCGCCGTTGATCTGGATGCTGCGGCGCGACGCCAGCATGAGGCGGCGATGGGCGCCTCCGAATCGGCGCCTCCGCCCCTGGTGCAGATCATACCGGTTGCCGTTCCGCCCGCATCGAATCCCCCCGCGGCGCCTGCGCCCGTCGCCGGCCGCCCCGGCCAGGATACGCCGACTCATTGATCCGGCACACTTTGCGGGGCGCATGTACTGCCGGTTTAAAACAAATTTGACCATTGTGCTTGAACGGAACTATTGTTTGATCGATCCTTGAAGCGGCAGCCATGGGAGGTTCCCATGAAGAGGATTTTCTCGGCGCAAAGGGCGAAGGCAGCAACGAGCGCGCTTCTTTGGAAAGCGGCCGTTCGCCGGGCCCGGCCTCAACGGTTCGCTGCGGCGATTCCGTTGCTGCTTTGTCTTCCCGTTATCGCGCAGGTCGTTACGATCAACACTCATGGCGGGGCCACAGCGACGGGTCCATCGGGCACGATTGATCGTCGTTTCAGCCAGATCCAACCTACGCACGTCGACCTACCCAACAATGTTCTCGATCCCAAGACCCGCTACGAGCTGCTCCGTTTTCTGCAGGCCGATCAGGGCTTTGCCATGCGACCGCTACCGCGCGGGCACAAGGGGCTGACGCTCGCTGCTAATGGCCTCCTCGATCCGGCCGGCGAGCCCTACCTCGAAATGATTACGTCGCAAGGCATCTCTGCCAAGCCGGGTGACCGAGTCGTCATCACCGACATCAAGTTCGACCGCAACAAGATTTCGCTCATGTTGAACGGCGGGCCTGATGCGAAGCATCGGTTCCTGCGCCACATCGAACTGGGCACGGGCCCGATGATGACGCCGATGGCACAGGATGATGGCAGCCAGGCGACCGGCGCGCGCGTCACTCTCACCTTTAAAGACCGTGTGCCTGAGCTGACAGGCAAGCAGGTTGAAGCTTTGCTGGCTCCGCTCATCTCTTTTGAGGTCAAAACGCCGATCCAGGCGTTTACTGACACGCTTCCGCCCAAACTCAAGGAAGCCATCCTCGACCACCAGGTGCTGGTGGGGATGAGCACCGACATGGTGCTCTTTGCCAAGGGCAAGCCTGAAAACAAAATCCGTGAGATGGATGGCCAGATGCCATTCGAAGAGTGGATTTATGGCAAGCCGCCGCAGGACGTTGAGTTCGTCCGCATCAATGGGAACCGCGTGATCCGCGTCGAGGTCGCGAAGGTGGGCAAGCCGCCGGTGATCTATACACAGGATGAAGTCGAAGGCATGATGCGCACCGACGGAACGCCGTTGATCACGAATGCTGCGGCTGGCGCCCGCACGGTGCAGATGGGCGACGTGCAGCGCAATCCAGACACCCAGGCCCCCGCTGCGCCGCCGAGCCTGCGCCAGGCCGGCGACCCATTGCCGACGGCCGAACAGGGCTCCGATCGTGTGGGCACGATGCGCCCCGTCCAATTCCCGAAGCAGACTCCGGATGATCACCCGGTCGCGCATCAGCATGACGGCCAGCAGCCGGATACGCCTCAGCCAGCACAGCAGGGGCAGGACACGTCTACAACGCCCCCTTCCGGCGGTGGGCAACCGGCCCAGCCTGATGCATCGAAGACCAGCCCGCAAGGTCAGCAAACGGGCTCGAGTTCGCAGCCCCAGGGCCAGAGCACGTCCGCTGCGCCGCCTTCCAACGGTACGCAACCGCAGCAGTAGGGCGAATGAGTCTGTTGTAAACTAAGGTCAGCGAGTCTCTCGCTTCCTCCCGCCCGACCCCACGTCAGCTTGAGGTACGCGCCCGATCAAGAGGAGTGAAGGACCGCGCCGTCGAAGCCGCGTGTGTTGAGTTGCGCGTGAGTGCAGAGACACCTCACGAAGGAGAAACCAGGAATCAATGGCCAAAATTGCCAAAACCGGTGATCGTAAGAAGGTAATGGACACGACGAAGTCGACCGACTGTCCCAAGTGCAGCAAGCCCACGCGTATCGTCAAGCGTGTGAAGGACCGTGAGCGCGGAGTGCCTGGAGGTGTTTATATCTCTTGTTCCGCGTGCGACTTCTACGAGAAGCTTTAAGTTCCAGTCGAGGAATGAAGCGTCAGAGAAAGCCCGGCATTCCGCCGGGCTTTGCTGTGTCTTTCTGTTAGCTGCGCAGGGCCGCGGCCATCTCCTGCAGGATCGTTTCAGCAGCCCTGGCAGGCTCGGCCGCCTGGGTGATGGGACGACCGATCACGAGGTAGCTAGCGCCATCCCGTAGTGCAGCGGCCGGTGTGGCGACACGCTTCTGGTCGCCGGTCGAGGCGCCCGCGGGCCGGATGCCGGGGATGACCAGCGTTGCGTCTGGACCTGCCAGAGCCCGCAGCTTCGCGACCTCTTCTGGGGAGCAGACAAACCCCCGCATCCCAGCCGCCAGTCCCATGCGGGCGAGGGTCTCCACTGCGCCGGCGGGGGATTGCGTCAGTCCGACCGCCCGCATCTGTTCAGCGTCCATGCTGGTCAGCATGGTTACTGCCAGCAGTTCCGGTGGATTTTCAACGCCTTCAAGTGCGCCGCGCGCCGCGGCCAGCATAACTGGGCCGCCCAAAGCATGCACGGTCAGCAGACGCGCACCCAGTCTTGCTGCGGACCGCACGGCTCCGGCCACGGTGTTGGGGATGTCGTGCAACTTCAAGTCGAGAAAGATGGAGTAGCCACGTTCTACCAGTGGGTCCAACACAGCAGGTCCTGACGCGACGAAGAGCTCAAGGCCCACCTTGAACCACTGGCAAGTGTTTTCGAGGCTTTCCACAAGGGCAATCGCGGCCTTGGCGTCTGGGACGTCGAGGGCGACGATCAGCCGCTGCCTGGCCGCTTCGATGGGATTGGTGCCTGGATATGCTTTCAGGTCGGTTGCAGCATGAAGCGAATTCGCGGGTGCCATGGCTCCATGCTAATCGACTTTCGGATTGCGACCTCAGGCCTTTGCGGCAGCAGCGGATGGGGGGTCCGCCAATTTCAAAGATTCCTGGTCCTGGGCCGGGAGAAACCTGCACATGTAGGCAACCGGATCTTCTGTGGCGGCCATCTGCCGAAGATGATAGCGCCAGACGTCTGGCTTAATGGTCCGGCGCGTAAAGGGCTTGCGAGTCACCTGGATGACTTCACCGCGGCTGTTGACGCGTGGATAGGTGGTTGAAGGAACCATGAAGCTAATACGGGCACCCGAGCGCCAGTAGCACTGGGCAAAGTCGTGAGAGAACAGCAAGGCAAAGTGCCTGCCTTCAGAGGCGAGCACCGAAAGGGCCTGTTCGTTACCCGGCCAGGTTGAGTGAATGTGCGCCTGGTACCAGCGCCGGAACTCAAATCCGTTAAACTGGGCCTGATTCAAAAGAAGCCGCAGCAACTGTTTCAGATTCATCACTGTACACCCTGGGAACCGGTTGTAGGAGGCTTGCAAATGCCTTTGCCGCATTCGAGCGACGGCTGGGCGCGTCTGCGATCGAGCGTCTTCTACCATTGCTTAACGTCAAAGCCGGGGGAGTTTCCTTTTTTGGCAATACTCGGGAGTCTCAGTTTCGGCAACAGAGCGTCTTCCTCAACCCGGGGGGGCACGCTGCCGGGACAATGCGGGACGGTTGTGATGGCGGCTGCGCGGCCGCAGAGCCGCGCGACTGGAACATTCCGGAGATGTCCTGGGTTGGTCCGTTTGCTGGGGATTCTTCTCCTGGTGGCCATGCCTTCTGCCCGCTTGGCCGCACTTGAGCGCACCAACCCGCTCAATTACGATCCGCTCGTCCGCGAGGCCTACCGGCACTTTTACAACCTCGACTTCCCAGGTGCAGTCGCTCGATTCGACAAATTCCACGAACAGCACCCCGGGGATCCGCAAGGCACGGCGCTTTTGCTCAACGCGCTCATCTTTCAGGAGCTCTATCGGCTCGATCTGCTTGACACCACCTTCTACGCGAACGACGGTTTTCTGAGCGGCAAACACGCCACCGACGAGGACCCCCGGGCGCGTGACCGCATCTTTGCGCTTGCGGATGAGGCGGTTCGCGAAGCCGATGCGCGACTCGAAAAGAACCCCAACGACGTGGACGCGCTGTTTGCCCGAGGCTGGACGCGGAGCCTGCGCTGCGCCTACATCGCCATGGTGGAGCGTTCGTTTGCCAGCGGCTTCCGACTCGCCACCAAGGCGCGGGACGACGAACAGCGAGTCCTTCAACTCGATCCTGATTACATTGATGCCAAACTGGTGACCGGTGTCTACGAATACGTCGTAGGCGCACTGCCGTGGCCTTTCAAGTTCCTGATCGGATTTGTGGGCGTGACGGGGTCGAAGACGCAGGGTCTGGCTATGCTGTACGACGACTCGCGGCGCGGCGTGATCACGAAAGTGGAAGCAAGCACAGTGATCGCGCTATTCCTTCGTCGGGAAGGCCGCTACAAGGAAGCGATCCAGGTGGTGCGATCTCTCATCGAGCAGTATCCTCACGACTATCTCTTTTGTCTTGAAGAGGCAAATCTGCGCAAGGACGACGGCGAGGGGATGGCCGCGGTCGAGGCCTACCGCAAGGTGCTCAGCGATGCCGCCAAACCGGGGTATTTCTTCGATGCGCGCCTCGAGCTTGCCTACTTCGGCCTGGGCGACGCCCTGCGCGGTCAGCGCCGCTATGCCGAAGCCGCTCAAGCTTATGAAGAAGCGGCAGAGACCCAGAACGCCGGCACGGAGCTCAAGGTCCGTTCGTTCCTGGCAGCAGGCGAGTGTCGCGACCTGAACCGCGAACGCCGGAAGGCAATCCAGGACTACCAGGCTGCCATCGGCGCGGGACCCAACACCTCGCGCGCGGACACGGCTCGCAAGCGGCTGCAGAACCCATATCACGGCAATTAGGGGACGCGGCCGGGCAGGGAACCGGCGCCTGTTGATTTTCGTAGAATGAAGTAGAACGCGTAGGCTGGTTCGGAGGTTGGCTATGGCCTTCTATTGTCATCGTTGCGGTACTAATTTGCCCACGGGCGCGCGCTTTTGCTCCAACTGCGGCACCGTGGTGGCTGCGACGGCGGCTTCGCCCGGCCGGCCTCTGATGCGCCCGCTGATCGGCCGCCAGATTGCCGGCGTCTGTATCGGCATTGCGCAGACTTACGGCTTCGATGTGAGCCTGGTGCGGATTCTTACCGTTCTCACGTTCTTCTTTTCCGGCGGGCTTGTGGCGGTTGCCTATCTGGCCTGCTGGATCGGTATTCCCGAAGAACCAATTGCTGTGCCGCCACCGTATCAGCCCAGGGTATGAGCCAGTTCTACAGGTCCAACGGAGCACGCCTCGCGTACCAGGATTCCGGATCAGGCCTGCCCGTTGTCTTTCTTCACCCCACACCCCTCGATCACGAGTACTGGCGGCCCATGATTGGCTACGTCGAGGGCGTACGGGCCATTGCGCCCGACTTTCGCGCGCACGGGCAATCGGAACCTGGGAGCAATCTGCCTGTCGGCGACTTTGTCCGCGTGCCGGATGCGCCGGCGCTCTCGATGGCGCAGTTGGCAGAGGACATTCTGGCGCTGCTCGATCATCTCGAGCTTGAATCAACAGTTTTCGCCGGCTGCTCGATCGGTGGCTACGTGCTGCTCGAGCTGTGGCGGCGGGCGCCCCAACGTATGCGCGGGCTGGCCTTCATCTGTTCGAAGCCGCAGCCGGATGCCGCTGCCAACCACGAGAAACGAGCCTCCACTATCGCCCAGGCGCGCGCCGGCGGTCGCGAGGCGATCTTCGATGACATGGCTCGGACGCTGATCGGAGCCACCGCGCGGGCCGCCCGTCCCGCAACCGTGACAGAATTACGCGCACATATGACGCTGACAGCGGAAGCGCTCGTCGCTGTGCAGGCTGGTCTGGCCACGCGCCCTGATTCCGTCCCGACTGCCGCTACGATCCATGCGCCGGTTCTCGCGATCTGCGGCGGCGAAGACCCCGGGATTACTCCTGCCGAGATGGAAGTCTTCCGGAGTGCGCAGGGACTGTCGGAGTTTCACCTTCTGCCCGATGCCGGCCACTTTGCCGCCTACGAGAGACCAGAAAAAGTTGCGTCGCTGTTCAGCGGCTGGCTGCGCCATTGCCGCGCTGCATGATCTTCGAATGCACAATGTCAAGACCGAGAGTCTAAGATTCTTGCTCGGGCGCTCTACCCTGCGACAATCGGGGTGGGAGATAAGTTCTGAACCACTCGACACATCAGCTGGCACAGGTCTTCATTGAACTGGGCACAGCCACGATCGGTCTTGCCATTCTGGGGCGCCTGGCAAGCCGATGGAGTCTGTCCGCTATTCCGCTTTACCTGTTGGCAGGTCTCGCTTTCGGGAACGGCGGCATGCTGTCGCTGAACCTGTCCAAAGACTTCATCCACATTGGCGCGGAGATCGGCGTACTTCTTCTGCTCTTCATGCTGGGACTCGAATACTCCGGCGACCAGCTCAAGCACAATTTACGCAAGGGCCTGCGCGGTGGCCTTATCGATTTTCTTCTCAACTTCCCGCCGGGATTCATCGCTGGTCTGCTGCTGGGATGGCGGCCCTTGCCGTGCCTGCTGCTCGGAGGGGTCACCTTCATCTCGTCCTCCGGCATCGTTGCCCGCGTGCTCTCTGAGCTGCGCCGCATGGAGTGTGCTGAGACGCCGACGGTTCTTTCGATCCTGGTGATTGAAGACCTCATCATGGCGATCTATCTTCCGCTGGTTGCGGTCATGATCGGCGGCGGAGGGACGACGCGCATTGCTGTTTCAGTTGCCGTAGCGGTGGTGGCGGTGCTCGGAGCTCTTTTTGCGGCGGTTCGGTATGGCGCCCAGATGAGCCGCCTGCTATCGCACCAATCGGATGAGATTATTCTGCTGAGCACCTTCGGTACCGTGCTGCTGGTAGCCGGCCTTGCGCAGCATCTGCAAGTCTCAGCCGCAATTGGCGCTTTCCTCGTGGGCATCGCGGTCTCAGGCCCAATTGTGGAGCGGTCGCACCGCCTGCTCGCGCCATTGCGCGATCTCTTTGCCGCCACGTTCTTTTTCTTTTTCGGCCTGGAGATCGATCCTCGCAGCCTGCCGCCGGTTTTGTTTGTCGCAGGAGTTCTAGCCATTGTCACCACCGGCAGCAAGGTGCTCACCGGATACTGGTCCACGCGCGGTCTGGCCCTCAACGGTCAGGCACGCCTTCGTGCTGGACTTACGCTCGTGGCCCACGGTGAGTTTTCGATCGTCATCGCCGGACTGGGTGTAGGGCTTGAACCCCGGCTCGGACCTGTATCAGCCGCCTATGTCCTGCTCATGGCGATGGCCGGCCCGGTGGCAGCTCGCCTTGTTCATTGACGCGGGTGTCAGCGTCGGTCCGGAGAGATGGGGACTCTCGCCTGCAGTCATGCATTACCCTCGAAAGAGAGAACACTCAACGGACGACTCTTTGACCACGCCTTCCAATTCTTCCGCCCGCCCCTTCGTGTATCCGCCTGCGAAGCGCACGTTGTATTGCGGCAAGGTCTCCCTCGAGAGTCTCGCCCGCAAATTCGGCACGCCGCTCTACGTTTACTCGGCTGACCAGATCGCTGAGCGCCTGCAACTCTTTCAGACTGCTTTCGCTCATCGCGACCACCTGGTCTGCTATGCAGTCAAAGCAAACTCGGCTCTCGCGATTCTCAAGCTACTCGCTGGTTTTGGCGCGGGGTTCGATATCGTCTCAGGCGGGGAACTGGAGCGGGTTCTTACCGCTGCGCCTGAGGCTGCCGGCCGCGTCGTCTTCTCCGGCGTCGGCAAGACGGCTGCCGAGATTGATCGCGCGCTGCAGGCAGGCATCCTCGAATTTAACGTGGAGAGCGAAGCCGAGCTCGATCTGCTCGCTGCCCGCGCGCAGAAGGGGCGAAGGAAGGCCCGCTTTGCGCTTCGCGTCAATCCCGATGTCTTTGCCGAGACGCACCCCTACATCTCCACTGGGCTGCGCGAGCATAAGTTTGGCATCGATATCCGCAGTGCCGCGCGCATCTACAAACGTGCAGCCGGCGACCGGTGGCTTGAGCCGCACGGCGTCAGCGTTCACATTGGGTCGCAGATTCGCTCGGCCGATCCTTTTGGCGCGGCCATGGATCGCGTTGCGAAACTGGTGCGCGAGCTGGAGAAGGCGGGCATCGCGTTGCGTTCGATCGACGCCGGCGGCGGCCTGGGCATCGATTACCATGGCGGCAACTTCGACGCTGCGGCCAAGGTCGGCGAGTATGCCGCAGCCGTCGAGGGCGCGCTCGGGGGATTCAAGGGCCGCCTGCTTCTCGAGCCTGGCCGCTTTCTTGTTGCGCAGGCCGGGGCTCTTGTCGCCCGCGTGCTCAACGTGAAGCAGAACGGCTCAAAGACCTTCGTGATTACCGATGCGGCCATGAATGATCTGATCCGCCCCGCGCTTTACCAGGCCCATCACGAGATCGTTCCCGTGACGCGTCGGCGGGGCAAAGACCGTCCGGTCGATGTAGTCGGCCCGGTGTGCGAAACCGGAGACTTCTTTGCGCGTGACCGCAAACTTGCTCCGGTACAGCCCGGCGACCTGGTCGCATTGCTGGATGCGGGCGCCTACGGCATGGCGCAGAGCTCCAACTACAACACGCGGATGCGCCCGGCTGAGGTTCTGGTAACCGGAAACAAGCCGCAGCTGATTCGTCGCCGCGAGACGATTGACGACCTGCTGGCGCCGGAGCTCGCCTTTCTGCGGCAGTAACTTATTCCACCCAAAATCGAGATCGCGCCGCGCCTAACCCGCTCCTGCCTGTTAATGTGTTGCGCGGGGGAATTTCCAATGCAAAATCGTTTCAGGACGGCCTGTTCTCTTGCAGCGGCCGCGCTGTTTCTCGGATTTTCGATGTCAGCCCATAGTGATCCTCTCCAGGTGAAAACGGTTCAGGGCAAGATCCACGGCAAAACCATCAATGATGGCAAAGTGCGCGCTTGGCTCGGACTGCCTTACGCGGCGCCGCCCGTCGGCGACCTGCGCTGGAAGGCCCCTGAGCCTCCGGCCAAGTGGAAGGGCACCCGCGACGCGACAAAGTTCGGCGCTCACTGCGCACAGGAGCGTGTCTTTGATGACATGGTTTTCCAGGACTCCGGCCCGAGCGAAGATTGTCTTTACCTGAACGTCTACGCGCCGACAACAGCTAAGGCGAAGAGCAAGCTGCCTGTCATGTTCTGGATTCACGGAGGCGGCTACGCCGGTGGATCGGGCGATGAGCCCCGCCACAACGGCGACTTTCTGCCGCTGCGCGGTGTGGTACTGGTCACGATCAACTATCGGCTCGGCGTCTTCGGCTTCCTGGTTACCAAGGAACTGGCGGATGAAGCCAACGGCGCGGCGGGGAACTACGGCCTGCTCGACATGATCTCGGCCCTGCACTGGGTTCACGACAACATCGCCAATTTTGGCGGCGATCCGGACAACGTGACCATCTTTGGCGAGAGCGCCGGGTCCCTTGCTGTGAGCACGCTGATGGCGTCACCTATGGCGCAGGGGCTGTTCGCCAAAGCCATTGGCGAAAGCGGCGCGGCCTTTCCCAGCGCGCTGACCCTTGGCGGCGAAACCGTTGAGGAGCGTTCGAAAGTCGATGGAGCCTGGATGGAATCGATTGGCGCAAAGGACATCAAGGACCTGCGCGCCATGACCACCGACCAGATTCTTGAAGGCGCCAAGAAGAAGGGAACCACAGGCTTTGCGCCGGACATCGACGGGCGCGTTCTCACCGAGCCTGTACCCGATACTTACGCTGCCGGCAAACAGGCCCATGTTCCGCTGCTGGCGGGATGGAACGCCGATGAAGGGAGCTTCTTTGCCATGCACGGAATGACCGTGGCTCAGTGGCACGGCATGGCAGAATCTCTTTTCAAGGATCGCGCCGACGAGTTTCTCAAGCTGTATCCCGGTGACACCGATGCCCAGGCTCTGCGCTCGGCCATCGACTATGGGAGCGACGCCTTCATTGCCTTTGGCACCTGGAAGTGGATCGAAGCCCAGCGCAAGACCGGTGACGCGCCCGTCTACCGCTATCACTTCGAACTAGCGGCAACGCCCAGCAAGTATCACCCCGGAACCTTTGCCTTCCACTCCGACGACATCGAATATGTTTTCGGCACGCTCGATACGCGTCCTGAGTGGAATGTGCGGCCCGAGGATCGCAAGCTGAGTGACGAGATGATGGGCTACTGGACCAACTTCGCCAAGACCGGGAATCCTAACGGCGAGGGGCTGCCGAACTGGCCGGAGTATGGCAAGGACAACGAATTGATCCATCTGAACAGCCCCATCACGTCCGGTCCGTCCACGGTGCGGGCGCGCTACGAGTTCCTGCTGCAGGGGATTCCGCCATTGCACTTCTAGCTCTGCGAGCGATCTCAGACAAGCAGAGGGCCGCCCGCGGGCGGCCCTCTGCATTGCGACAAGCTTCACTTCTCGTGATCTGTGCCGGAAGACTCGGCAAAGCCCGCAGCCTGCGGTGCGGGAATCGAACTCACCGGTGGAGGATCGGCGAAGGTTGAGCCCTTGGCATTGATGGCCTGCGAATAGTCGGCGCCCAGCCCCAGTTTCTTCAACGCGCGCGAGTCTGGCACCAGCTTGGTCTGCCAGCCCTGGTCGGCCTGGAATTTGCGCATTGCGGCCTGCGTGTCGGAATCCCACTTTCCGTCCGCGTCCCCGGTGAAGTAGTGCTCGCGAATCAGGGCCTGCTGAATCTCCGTCACGCGCTCGGGCTGGATGGCCTGCTGTCCGCGAACGCGATGCGAGCGTCTGGACACATGGTGACGATGCGATCGATGCGTTCCGTGCGTGTAGCTCGTCTTTGTGGAATGCGCAGTTTTATGGACTGTCGCCGCAAGGGACGGAATCACCGCCGCCGACAACAGAATGGCCAGGCTTGCTCGAAAGAAAAGCACGCTGGTATACCTCAACAGAAGAATCTCTCCGGGGAAGTCTCCCAATCTTACTGGACCTCTACGTCCATTTCCACCGAAATTGGGGCCACAAGATCCCTTTTCCGGTACTTTCGCGCAGCAAACGTCATAAACCCTGGACCGGGAGCCCGTGACTGCGTGAGCGAAGCTCTGAGCGATCTTATACAGAGCACAATAACTTGCATCGGATCTTGCGTTTGACCGGGAGCGAATCGGGCTTCACTCCCGGTCAAAGGCTTATGTTTACAACGTGCCACCGATGTAGTTGATCCCGTCGCCGGGCCGCCGCGGATCCATCACTTCGAACACCACGTCGTCACCCGCCTTCAACTTACTCACAACGGCGTCGTATTGGGCTCGTGTGCCTGTAGGCTGTTTGTTGATCCGAATAATGACCAAGCCCGGTTCCAGGCCTTGCAGGTCGGCAAACGAGCCTGTGCGCACAGATTGGATCGTCATGCCCGGCATGTGCAGCTTGCTCGTGACGGCCGGTGATGTTTCATGCACGACGATGCCGAGGATGCTCTCGCCCGCATCGCCTTCAGGCTGCGGCGCGGAACTCATCTGCGGGTTGTTCATATCCGCAAACACCCTGTCACGATCGCCGATGGTCACGGTCGTATCCTGGGCTTTGCCGTCCCGCAGGAAGCCGAGACGCGCGGTCGAGCCTGGTCTGCGGCTCGCGATCTCGTTTACCAGATCGTCGCCATCCTTGATGGACCGGCCGTCAATCGTGGTGATGATGTCACCTGGTTTCAAGCCTGCTTTGTCCGCTGGTCCGCTGGGCTGGACTTCCTGAATGAGCACACCGTTCTTGAACCCGTAGACGCGGTTCACCGCACCAGAGAGATTCGGCCTGAACTGTATGCCGATGGAGCCGCGCACCACCTTGTGGCTGGGGCTGATCAGGTCGTTGTAAACCGAGACGACCGTGTTCGACGGCATGGCAAAGCCGATGCCCTGGTAGCCTGCCGACTGCGTAAAGATCGCGGTATTCACGCCGATCACTTCGCCGTTCATATTCAGCAAGGGGCCACCGGAGTTGCCTGGGTTGATGGCCGCATCGGTCTGGATAAAGTGCTGAAACTGACCGCTCGCGCCCGGCTCAATGGTCCGGTTCTTCGCAGAAATGATGCCCGCGGTTACAGTCTGCGAGAGCGCAAACGGACTGCCGATGGCTTCCACCCAGTCGCCAACCTCGGCTGTGTCAGAGTTCCCCAGCTTCACTGTCGGCAGCGGGGTGTTGGTGTCGATCTTGATTACAGCGAG
>Ga0335073_10006294_pt1 | contig 16662 bp, 15 predicted proteins | sample Lox_Sample_22_FD_207093 | JGI IMG/M metagenome (GOLD analysis project Ga0335073, IMG submission 207093) | Soil microbial communities from Loxahatchee National Wildlife Refuge, Florida, United States - Lox_Sample_2.2 | ecosystem: Environmental > Terrestrial > Soil > Wetlands | place: USA... | reverse complement strand
GCCGCGCGCGCACGCCTGGCTCGCCTTCACGCGGCGCTTCGAGCGGCTGTACACGCTAGCTCACACCGTCGCGAACGTAGCAGCACGACTGCCGCCGCGGCAGCTGCGCCGCACGGAGGAGCCGGGGCAGCGCGTGCTGCACTCAGAGTGGGTGTACGACGGGCCGGTGGGCGCGGCGCCGGCGAACGCCAGCGTTGCGCTCGCCGATGTCGGCCATTGGGAGACGCGGCGCCGGGTGGCGAGGCCGGGCGGGTTTTGTGGGTACCGCTTTATGCTGACGCTGAAGGAGCGCTGGGCGCCCGGCGAGCGCATTTGGGAGAAGATTGAGGCGCCGGCGGGGTGGAGCGATGAGGGTTGAGGGGATGATGAGTTGTGGCGCTTGGTGAGCGTTGGCTGCATACGCTGGCGTTCTGGATTGCTGAGACTGCGCGTTGTTGCGGCGGTTCATGGCGTTGCAGCACGCATGTCTGTTGCTTTGGTGTCGGGTGAACACTGGTGCTGGCTCCATCTGAGCGGAGAGCGGATCGACTGCTCAGCGGCGTTGAGGTGCGCATTGATTTGGGAAGAGCATTGCACTGGCTTGCTTCTTGATTGCGGGCATGAGGAATGGTGTGAGCAGAGATGGCTTCAACGGGACTTTGTAAGAACTGCGCCGCTCACTTTGTACGGCTAGCTGTTTCGATTCGGTGTAAATATATTCTAGCACTCTGCGAAGTCCTGAGCCATAGTCATAGTGATTGACGCTCATGTCCTGTCTCGCTATTCTTTCCATTTCCTAATTTAGTTCTACCGGTCCTTCTATAAGCCCCTCACGCCTTCCCATACTCTGAAGAGCCTATCTCTGGCTCGCAGTACAATCTACATTCGCTTTGAAACGGCTCAGGTCTTGTATTACCGCAGAATAAGGTATATCGAATTCAGTATTGGGATCATATTAACAAGAAAATTCCAATCAGGGTGCTTTTTAGCAGGAGTAGTCTAGTGGTTATGATGTCGCCTTTACACGGCGAAGGTCGGGGGTTCGACTCCCCCCTTCTGTAGCGGTGAAACCACCATTTTCTTTTTGCAATTAGGGATCTGATGTAGGAGACTTTCTTTTTTGATAGAACAGGCCTCTGATGTGCGATGGCGAAGAGCAAAGTAGTGGTCAGCCAACGACATATCGGAAAGGGCGTCACGACATTCGACACACAAATTAGTGGGACAAATATGTATATTACACACACCACGCCTCTTCTCGCCCGCAATCTAAAGACGCATCGCAAACGACAAGCCAGAAACAAAAAGGGGGATATGCTTGTTCCTTGCCCGAAAGGTGAGTGCGGTGTGTGTATGTGCATGTGCGTGAGAGAGCTCGCGCGATCCCAACCCGCACTCTCGAGTGCGTGGTGAGATCGGAGCCACTCTAGCACGCCACGAGCCCAGCGCCGTCGAAAATGCAAGCAGACGAAGGAAAAGGAGACGTGCCGGCAATACATACACAGCACGTCGCAAGACCACCACCGCTACCACCATCTACTACTCACTCCTCGCCCTCGCCCTCCCCATCGCTCTCATACTCAAATCCCTCCGGCCTTACCGCCTCCTCGCCCTCGCCATCATCCTCCTCATCCACCGCATTGAGCACACCCGCCGCGGCGAGCGCACCCGCGCCCGGCACAAGCGCGTCGTCGAGCGCGGCCGCCGCGGCCGCAGCTCTACTCGCGTCGGGCGTGAGCGGCTGCGCGCCGGCGGCGCTCCCAAGCTGGGCGCCCGGCGCGGCGGCAGCGGCAGCGGCGGCGACCGCCTTCTTGACTTTCAGCTCGAGCAAGTCCTTCGGGTCGTCGGGGGCGCGGTCGTGCAGTAGGACGACGCCGCCGGAAGGCTGCGGGAGCTCAGCGATGGCGTCTTGCGGGTGGTGGAGCACACGTACCTTTTTCACCGGCCGGTAGCGGCCCTCGCCTGGGAACGAGATGAACTTGAGCTGCGCGGGGAGCACGCGCGACATGTTCTCGAGGAAGTAGCCGGTCTTCTCGGGCGGCGTCTTCTTGCGCGGTGTTTGCGGGTGCGGCGTCGTCGACGCGCCGCTGCCAGTGCCGTTGGTTTCGACTGCTGTTGAGTCTTCGTCGTCCTTTTTGCCGTCTTTCTTGCTGTCGTTGCCGTCGACGTCCATTTTGCCGTCTTCGTCGGCCGATGGCTGCTTCGGTGTTGTTGGAGTTTGGTCGACGTCCATGCTCATGCTTTCGCGGCGAGCCATGCGTTCCTTTGCTTGCTTGCGACGTTTGGCTTGGGCGGTAGTCGAAAGAACGGCTGTCTTGATTTTCTCTGGAGCTTCTTCTTGTTTCGTCTCTTGCTCTGGAGGATAGTCGAACATAGATGGACGGGTGGCGCTGTAGAACTTGAAAGATGGAATCTCGAGGTCTTGATCGACACCGATGATTGATGTAGGAATGAAGGCGAGAGAGAGGAAGTGGGTGAATGGGAACCAGTACCAGTATTGCGTGAAAACTGCCATACCAACGATTGCAGTCATGTTGAGATTGCCGGTTTGAGTTTGAAGTCCAATGGTGCAATTCCGACCACCAGCATCAATGATACCAAGTGCCAGTGCGCAGCCGAACTTCGCCATTGCATCTTCATGTCGATCGCTGATGACTTTTTGAAGTTGCTTGCGGATCATACCAACCTTGGGGTTCATTGCTTCATTCTGCTGGACGAGAATCATTGCAAGAGAGATCAAAGCACCCTGACGAACAAAATCGACAGAGTCCTTCATCATCGGTTCCAGCAGATCGACGGCTTCAGCGAGACCAGTTCCAGCACATGCAATACCGAGTGCCATTGTCGCACCATAACGGACATGTGGATTGTAAGACTCAGCAAGAAGTTCTACCATGCGCGGAACGTTGCCTGGTTTGCGGAAAAGCACAAAACCAAGTGACATGACAGCAGCACGACGAACATCATCACTGACATCGCTGACGGCAACATGAAGCAATTTCCGGACGGCTTTGTTACTGCTCGTTCCACAGTATGCCAAAGCCAGTGCCATGATACCACCATATCGGAGAGTCGAATCTGGATCATCCAGTAAACCGTTGATTAGTTCGTCGGCATTTTCTTCACGCCCATACATGACAAGAGCCATGCCCATTGCCAATCCACGCTTGATCTTCTCGTGCTGCGTGTCGTGCGCGTATTGGATCATGTCTTCGAGAACTTTGATATTGCCGGTTCCAAGCATCACAAGACCCATTGATAGACCAACTGCTTCACCGTTGATGGCAGAATCTGTGTAAAGAACTTGCTTCAGATCTTCGTAGATGATTTCAGAACCGGTAGCCATGCCTGCAACGCCCAAACCCAAAGCGCCACCATGCTGAACGACTTCTTCGGTGGCTTTTGTAAAGTTGGTCTTGAGGTAATCTAGAACGTGTGTGCCGTGGTTTGTATAAATGAGACCAAGAGCAAACAGAGATCCTCCCTGGCTGTAAATTGAGCCGCTCATCGTGCCTTCTTTTGGAAGATAAGGTTCCAGCAGTTTCTTTCCTTGACCTAAGTTGCCACGATGAATAACGCCGAGAGCAGCTGTAGCCGTGAATTTAGACCAATTGACAGCTTTGCCGAGCCACTCAAGATTTTCTCGAATGAATGAGTCGTTCATAGTTCCAGAGTTCATAAATGCATTGGCAAAACTAACGCCGGTGTGGAAGATGGAGTTGCGAGCCTCGAGACTATCCCGAACCTTGTTGAGAACGTTCTTGTCGGTATGATTGTTTCGGAATAGAAATTCCAAATTCAACTCAATACCCTTGGTACCGCGCAAGATATGTCTTATCGACTCGTAAGCCTTTTTTTGCTCTTCCGTGACGCTCTTTTCTTTTGTCCTTGAAACCATGGTTGTAGACTCGCCATTTCGATTCTCAACTTCAGCTAGAAGTTGATCCGTCTCTTTTGGTTCATCTACCGATTCAGTGGGATGTATGCTGCCGTTGATCGTGGGTTTATCTTCGTCTTGCTTATCCTCAGTCTCAGGAAGTTCATCCATGACTTTGGAGAGGAATTCTTGTGTGCCGTTCTCGTAGAGATCAAAGGAGATTTGATAGGCAGCGGCCAGTGACAGACCATCTTCGCGATCGACTAGATGTTTAAGCATATTCGAAGCCATTTCGTGTTGGCCGAGGTATACGACGCATTTAGCAATGGAGAAGTAGTCAGGGTTCGGAATATCATTGAGAAGGTCGAGAATAAGGCGAAGAATCTGTAGAACATGAGTATTAACATCAGAGAATGAATACAGTCGAATAGCGTACCTCATTTCGCAAGCCACGCTCCTGGACAACGTTCATGCAGATGTCCAAGACGTATTCCATGATTTCTTCTCCTTTGTTGCCATTTATCTGAATCGGCTTCTTTCCAGCGACTTTGTTATCTTGGCTAGCACGGAGGATGACTTCTCTCAAGATTTCAAGGTTCCTGGCTTCAACGGCAATGCCAACCACTTGATGGTAAGCTCCAACCGCGAAGCAGCTCTCAAAGAGTCTCCGAACAATGGCCTGTAGACTTTTCTGCACATGACGTGACAGAGCCAGAGGTGAAGACTGAGAGCCAGTCACTCCGGCATTGCCGCCGCCCGGAACCGAAGTATCGACGGTGGACGAGTCTTGACGAGAGAGGAGAGACTTGGAAGGCAGAGCGGATTGTGAGAAAGGAGTGGTCGGTGAAGCCATCACGGCCGAAGCACTGGCAGCACCATTTGTAGTCGATGGGAAGGCAGTGGTCAGTTGAGAAGAATGTTGGTTGGCGGTACTGGCCGGAGCGGCAGGATTGTGCATCGCAGACAACGAGATGTACGTGTCAACGCATTTTGCTTTGGATAGCCATGTTAGTTGTTGTTCACAGACTGCTTTGAAAATGAGTCCGGACTCACAGATTATTGTATCCTCATATTCTCCGGGATATTCGATGTCAAAAAGCTTGCCAGCTCCGAGAGCAAAGATCATACTCTCATTGTATTCCTGCAGGTGATAGTACACCTTGGAGGCTACCAAGGCGGCGAGTTCGCGATCCGGAAACGATTCATCTTCGTAGAGGGCCTCACTGTGTGCGACAAGTTAGTAAATCATCCGTGGAATGGTATGGAATCGCAAGGCGCATCGAAGTGGCTCGCGAGAGTCACTTTTTGGGTGTCGATGACCAGCTGCATTCACACAGCACACGTACATTTGTCCTATTGATCCTGAAACCTCTGGCCACACCAGATCGATGTTGTCGTTGATATGGTTGAGGGCAAAGCTTCGAAGAGCATCGTCAGGCTCGGACAGAAAGCCAACGAGACCGGCCACCGACGACATGTTGGCAATGTTGTCGGGGCGTGATTGATGAGAAGATGAAGCTGACGAACCGAAGCGTCGAACGAGCTTGGTTGATGAAGCCGACGAGACGACAAAGAGGTGAGGTGATGTGTGATGTGTGGATGATTACGGAGCTTTAGAAGGGTTGCCGGGGGCGTCTTTGCTTCGGCGCCAGAACGGATGCGAAGATGATGGGCGTGCAGGATTCAAAGGCCGGTCAAATGCAGTCGGATGGATGGGAAAGAGCGATGGAAGAAGTGGGAAATATGTGGATGAATGGAAGATGATGGGTCGGATTAGCAGCTTCTCAGCTTCACCACGTCGTAAACTCTTGTTGGTTTTGGCACACGCGCACCGAATGGAGCCTGCGAGCCTGTGAGCCTGCGAATCACAGGCAAGGACAATACGCGCCACTGCTGTCCCTGTGCAGTCGATGCCTGACTGTGCTCTCTGTGCTCCATCGCCTTCCACGCTGACCTTTACGCTTTAGACGATCGGCTTGAGACGCAAATCAAAGTTCCACCTCATCACTCGTACAGTCATCCACCACAAGCAGTGCTGCCGCTTTCTCTCACGGCCTCCTTCACTCTACGCTCCTTTGTAGGCGCATCCACGCCTGCGGCAATGCTTAAGTGCCGCCTTCATTAAATCCTCCCTTTCCAAAACGCCATACCCGTCAACGCCGCATTTGGTCTGTCTGGCCGTAGTCTGCGCGAGCATTCGACTCGTGCGACTCTTAGACTATAAGCAGTCTGTGTTCTTGGATGACTGCCTCTGTGAGGCCAGCCATATCCTCGTCTTCGTCCTTCGCTTGTACCACAGTCTCCGCAAACAAAAGCCACAGTCCGGCACCATGGATATTCGCAACATTCTCAACACCGACGGTGACACCAGCAAAAATGCCGCTGTTCATAGAGTTGGCTCTTTTGCGCAACCATCACCACATCCATCCCTTCCGCGCCAGACGTCCATGCCGAACATTCCTCCAGACTACCGCCAAAGCTACTCTCCTCTCGTACCTACTCCTACACATCAATCACCCACTCAAACATCTTACTTTCGCGACCGCAGTTTGAGTGTGAGTCCAAAGACAAAGGTAACGAGTTTGAGCGCACCACACATCAATAGCGGCTACGAATACGACGTTATCCAGAATCCCACACCCGTATCAAATAATGGCCATCCTGTTGACATTCCACATTACCAACAAGCTTCCATTCATACTTCGCCGGGACAAACATTGATGGCTCCACCATCTTACAACAGCAACTCACCAGTGCAAACTATCCGTCCGCAACCCGTTCAAACCCATCCGTACGTTGCCGCTCATCAAACGCCTCCGGCTCAGCAACCTTCCTATCCCGTTCACATACAACAAACTCACCACTCACCTGTTTCCTACTCACACAGCTCACACAGCTCACACGGTGCTCAGAATAGTATAAGCACTCTTCGACGAGCCTCTCAAATCTCAGCAATGACTGAATCACCCATTGCCGCTTCTCGTAAAAGAAGTCTTGAATCTTCTACAAGCGAAACTAGTCAGCAGCCAGCACCTAAAAGACGAAGACATGAAACTCCTCCTATTTGGGCCGTACGCTTCGATCGAAGTAAAGAGAAGGTATATGATGGTCCGCGTATTGAAATCACTCCTCATCAGCACCAACAACTTTCTCTGCAGACAACTCAGCGATCCGTTACTCCCGCAGATATCAAGAGTGAACAAAGAAATGAGTCCAAGGTGAACGGTCACTCATCAACACCTCCACGACCTCAAAGTCGTGCTTGGCAACAAGAAACGCCTCCAGGTTGGGAACCAAACTTCGACAACATGATACCATATAACGACGTCGTTATGGAAGTTGCCGATCGCATCTATGACAATATCGTTGAATGTCCGTGGGAACTTCCTGAAGGCAGTACATGGGAGATTGAAGCCAAGCTTGGACACATTATCGACAAGAAGACGGGAGAGCGACTCTACCTACCGGTGCGGAGCGAAACGATTTTAGACCAAGGATGGGCAAGCGAAAACATCCGATTCGACAGCAAGATGAGCATGGCGCAGCACAAGGCACTGAATGTGTATCTCAACCACGAAACCGGCAAGTCGCAGCAACGGCGCGAGAAGATCCAGTACCAGCACATGGTGCAAGTGGACAAGTTCTACGAAGTGCCAGCGGCGATGCTAGAGCGGCTGCCGGAGTTCCTGCAAAAGTGCCGGGCGCGCAAGCCGCACGTGCGGCCGCGGGTGCGCATCAGCACGGACGCGAAGACGGGCGCGGTGCGCGAGAGCATCATCAAGTTCCGCATCGAGGACCTGGAGGTGTACTGCCCGCGGCGCGCCGACCAGTGCGACTACCGCGTGTCGATCTCGCTCGAGTGGCGCTACCCCTGGCCCACCGAGCATCTGCTGGAGGTGCGCGAGGACGGCGCTGAGCTCAATCGCCGCAAGGATCGCATGAGCTACGCCCACCAGGCTATGCGCCTCGACCTCACGCAGGTGAAGGGTGAGGCTGCGGAGCCTAGCCATGAGATGGAGGTGGAGTTGTTGCCGGAGTTGGTCATCGAAGAGGGGAGGAAGGCTGCCCGCAATGAGGATAACAAGTACGAGGCGCTCATTGGCACCTATCTGAACTATGTGCGGGCGTTGAGCCGCGCTGAGGTCGGCGTTCCTAGGTGACTCGGCTGTTTGGACCGAGAGGCCACGAGCTGAGACACAGACACGAAGGAATGGCTGGCGAAGTGAAGAGGAGGTTGCATAGCATATTTATCGCTTTTCGTTCACATTATCACGCGACGAGATACCAGAGTGGCAAACTTCACTCAGTTTGAGAACAGATTTTGTAATGCATCAATTATACGGGACTTCTAAGGTTCATTTATACATGACAACCTCTTATTTCTAAGGAGCTTGCTACGTAGTCATATTATAAAAATCGGAGAACTCATTTAGTCTGATTACCGTACACTATGAAAGACGGTAGTAGTCTCCTTAGGGTTTCCGATCGTCGCTGTAGCCATCGATCATGAGCAATTGATTGTGGTCTCTACAATCCGTCCCTTAGGTGATTATAACAACTCATATGTGATTGGTGAAATAGGGACAAAGTAGGTGGAAGCGAATCGCGGTTAAGGAATCGAAGTCCACTTCAGCGATAGCACAGGATGTTCCAAAAAGCGTGGAACTTCCAATTACAATAGTAGATGCCTCTAGCTTACAGTGACTATATGTGAGGAAGCGTTAAGGCAGTAAAAGACCGTCCCGTTTGCAACTAAGATTCTAACTAACTATCTACCACCTACTACATTATATTAGCGAGGCCGGATACGCCTAAATTGGAAGGTTTCGCTGACGAGGCTAGGATCGGTTCAATGTATCCCCGGACAATCTAGAGTACCGTACTCATTAAAAATCCATCCATTGCAGTCGCAGCCACATACCCATAATCATCAAATGTAATCCCGAATGGATCAAGTATTGTGGATGACATCCCAACATGGAGGAAGACTTCGCACCTCCCTCTTATCCACCACCATTCCTTACAAATGAGCAAATTCTACCATTCGCCACACAAGGCCATATGCCGCTTCCGCTATCACCTGAACTCCAGCAGATTTACGACAAAGTTTTCGAAACAGCAAAGCGATTCTTTGCGCAGGCCGACGAAACCAAGTCACAGCTCTATCCGTCTCCGCAAGGCCGACCCGAACTCGGCTTCACGAAGAACGCCGGCGAGAAGCAATACCTGACGCTGCGCAGCAGCGTGCATCCCGACACGGCCCTCGAGAACCACATACGCGGCGCCTGGCGCGACACGGGAATGCTGCTTCTGCGCATCCTGGTGGACTTGGCGCGCGCGATGGGCCTGGCGGATGCGGAGCGGGTGTGGGATGGCGTGCTGGACGGGTGTCTTGCGTTGCCGGAGTCGGAGGAAGAGGCGACGCCCACCATCTTGAGGATGTTCGAGTATGCGCCGCTGTCGGGGGTGGCGGAACCGCATTTCGATATCGGGCTCTTGACGCTTTGTGTTTGCCAGGGCGATGGCCTGCAAGTCAACCACTTGACTGGTGAAGGCCGGGTGTGGAAAGCTGCCGAAGGGCCTACGCTGCTTATTGGGACGGCGTTGCAGGCTCTGACTGGCACGAAAGTGAGAGCGGGCCTGCATCGCGTTGTCGCTAATCCGAATGGTCGGAGCAGCATTATCTTCGCCTTGAGGCCATCATTGAGGCATGAAATGGATCTAAGGGTTTTCAGTGGAGGTGTCACTGCGCCGCTCAAGGAGTTTTGGGAAACGCATATTAGCGAGCGATACAATATCAATGCTTCGACCGAAGAGCGAGAGCGTCAGAAAGCGACAATTGTGAAGCGGAAGCAACAAACACAAGGCTGAAGTTTAGAAATGTTGTTTGAAAAAAAAGCGTGAGGCAATTGCCATTGAGGTGCCACGTACTGCTCGCACGCTTTTATTCAACCGAGAGTCCTGTTTGATATAGGGCTTCACGAACGTATGGCATCGCGAAACATTGCCATGTGTCGAAGTCATATTGAACGCAATGAGCTAAGTGGACAACGTACATGAACAGACGGACTGGAGCTTTGCTGAATCGTCTTTGTGAATCGAATCTGTACATCATACAGGATTCCGGCGACAACTACAGAAGGGAGGCGTCCGAATTACCAATATTTACACAAAATGACAGCAGTTCTTGATCCAATCTTTGGATCTTCTCTCATGCTCTTCCTCAAATGGAATGGGTTCTAAGTAGAATGGGTATGGCTCTAGGGCCGGTGGCCAGCCTAGTTGGACTTATATTGGAGATAACTCCTGGGACAATTGGCTTTCTATAACGAAGGAGGCGAAGGGCAAAGTACTAGAAGCTGCCGGTACTCTCCTTTTCTAGGTGGATCATTATGGTGCTGCTTCTGGGTATCTTATTTGTGCCGGGCGTTGGGGGAATGGTGGTCGTAGGAGAGATGATCAAACAGTACGGGAATTGCGTAAAGTTAGAGTGATACCATCAAAGGCCGGACTCTTCTTAGATACACCTCAACTGTCGTATATGGCATAGACTCATGGCGGTCTCGCTAAAAAGCCGTCTTCTCCCAACATTGCGCTACGGTGCAACGTCCGGACTGGTCAATGTGTCCGTCTCTGTCTTGAGGATGCTCCCAAGAGTTGTATTTCTCAAGAGAATCCTGTCAATTAACACGCGCATGTGCTGCTTGAGGGTCTCGACGAGGACAACATTTGGCAGCTTTGAAAGATATAGAGACGCTCTACTTCCTTGAGAAACTCGGGATCTGTATTGCGAAGAGAGCCGTTACGCTCCATATCGATAAAATAGCTGCTGAGGTCTGCTTCGGCGGATCTGATATAATGGCGTTTTAAGCTCTGTATGACGCTAATCTTGAAATCCATGGTGAATGCGATAGCACGTGTGGGAATGGTTGGGGCGTCTTAAGCCGACCATCGGAAAACTAAGTAGAATATCGTATCCAGGGGGAGTCGGCGCGCTATAGAAATTGAGTGACATCTCCAGCTGGACGTGGCACAACTTTTCCTAGCTTAGAATATGCGGTTGCCAGGAACTTGCCGAACTTCTTGGCTGAATGCTTGACTAAAGGCTTGTTTCCTCGACATGATGACCATCTGGTAGAAGCTAGATCGATCTTTTCTTTTTGTCTTTTCGCTTAGAGTACACCAACAAAATATAAACACTGTTCACATAACAATGGACTTCGAATTTGACCGGAATCTAACGCAGTGGCAAGTCGATGATTGGTTTTCAACTGTGCGAACAGCTGGTCAGTCAACACGATATGTCATGCAATTCTTCTTAATGTTCTTCACTTACAAGCTCCGTTGCATGGACCTTTCGAGCTTCGTCAGCTACCTTTGTTCATCGTTGAACCTTCCTAGTTAAGTAAAGTTGGTGGCGGTGGTGACATTCCCATACATTTCGTACATTCCCTTAGCCTCCGACTATCCACTTTCTTAGCAAAAGTGCCTCTTTGCGGACTCTTCAACTGGCACACGTTGCTACAATCTCTACCCTGATTTGCGAGATGTTCTAGAAGAAATGTTGCCTTTCAAACCTTTCGAGTAATGCATCAAGGGGAGCCAATAATATAAGTTTGCCAGATGCCCCAGTTTATCTGATTTCTCGTCAGAAACCTCGGTGCTTCATTGCCCACTCTTCATCAGATTGTATATCTTTTCCTAATCCGGAACTCTGTTAGCATGGCTCGTGGTTTCGAAGTCCTCAAATTTGTCACTTTGGCAGCCCAGTAAGACAAGAGCTCCGTTTCATTCTTTTCTTAACTAACTTTCTTTCTCAACCGGCAGACTTCTTTCACTACTACCATCTACAGTCCAAGCACAAACTTCTTGCGATACTGTTCAAGATGGATACACTTGCGATCCAGCGCTCTCTCAACTATGGGGAGAATATTCACCATACTTTACTCTTGCAAACGAACCAGGATCTATTTCAACTGATGTTCCACCAGGCTGTGCTGTAGATTTTGTTCAACTTCTTTCCCGTCATGGATCTCGTTTCCCGGATTCAGACAAAACTGCAAATTATAACGCTTCCGTGCTTGTCCTCAAAAATGGTCTCAAAACATTCACTGGAAACTTCAGCTTCCTTGCAAATTGGACTTACAACCTGGGTGCCGATAACCTCACTCTTTTTGGTGAACAAGAAATGTACAACTCTGGAGTCAAGTTCTATGAACGCTACAAACCTCTTACCGCATTCAATGTTCCTTTCATCCGAGCAGACCAAGTCTATCGATGTGTTCAATCCGCTCAGAACTTTAGCGCAGGATACCATGCGAGCCGTGAGGCTGATTTCTTTTCCGATCACTTCGACGGATATCCTTATGGCATCCTTGTCATCAGCGATGATGTAGGCTACAACAACACTTTGGACCCATCAACATGCAATAACTTTGAAAACGGATGGGAATCACAGACTTCTAATGACGCTGAAGATACTTTCGAAGATGTCTTCCTCCCATCCGTCATTACCCGCATCCAAGGAGAGACTGGAGTTAAATTGTCCAAATCAAATGTCAAGGATATCATGGATATGTGTCCTTTCGAAACTGTTTATTCGCCAACCGGTCAAATCAGTGATTTCTGCTACCTTTTCAACAGTACTGAATGGGCTTACTACAACGGGTATCGAAATATTGATAAGTGGTATGGTTATGGTGGAGGTATGTCAGGATTGAATATCTATGCTTCTTATTGAATTTCTCGCTTTGAACCTATTTACTTACCGTTCACACGCAGGCAACTTCCTCGGCGCTGCTCAAGGTGCTGGCTGGGTTGCTGAACTGATTGCACGATTGAGTTCATCATCCATTATCCCAGGTGGAGCTGTGAACACCACGCTCGACAACAGCCGATCCACCTTTCCTCTTGGTCTCCTTCTGTATGCCGACTTCTCTCACGACGACCAACTGACCTCCATGTTCTCGGCGATGGGCCTATACGATGCCTTAACCGCAAGTGGTCTATCCAACACGACCATCACCACCCCAACCGCCGCGAACAACTACTATTCAGCAGCATGGACTGTGCCATTTGCATCGCGCATGTACGTGGAGAAGATGGCGTGCATAGGTGACTTGCAAGAGATCCTTGAGGGACAAATTATCGAGGAGTATGTGCGTCTCATTATCAACGACAAGGTTATCGCTATCCCATCAGAGATCTGCAAGATCGACGAGTACAATCGCTGCACGCTCACCGACTTCATCAACGGTGAAAAGGCTCAAATCGAGAATTTGAACGCTCAGTGGAATGAGTACTGTTAGATGATGGGTTGACAGTGGAGAAAGGGAAGACAGAAGCGAAGAGAGACTAATGAACAATTCCATGTACATATTAATGAGAATGGCTATACTCTCCCGTTGCGGTAGTTTTAAAGCTAAGCGCACACTGACTGCTCCAATGCATGGAAATAACTACCTATCGCTCAATTGCAGTGCGTCCTAACTTGTTACTATATCTCAAAATCCCGATACAAGGCCCGCAATACAAAGCCGAATTCTGTATCAAATTACTTAATTTTCGCCGCAATTTCTCGCCGTGCCCATGCCGAAGACAGCTCAATCAACATTGTCAAATAAGTGTGAACGTCTCAAGCTTCATGCCCCTTGCTGTAAGTACTTCTGCGTAGAAACTCGCGTTAGAGTTGATTATCTTGCCATTAATTTTATTGTGAAGGTCTGTACGTCGGATCGCATGATCTGGTTCTCCGTTGATAGGAACCTCTTCCCACTCATCCACGATAAGGGACAGGCGAGGATCTTGGTTGCTTCGTTCCATTGTCGTAGTGTTTAAGTAGTGGGGAACTAGTCGACCATCATTGCCGGTGGATAATTGGATACGATATGAAGGCTGAAGGGGACCAAGAAACTTTTCGCCGAACATTATCCCGTGCACAAAGCAGGCTCCAATAACATAAAATTGATCTGGACAGTCTAGGCTTTGGCGAAGGAGGATTGGCATAGAGCAGCCGAGGAAGATGCAGATGTAGTCGTCTAGCAGATATTTCAGTACGTGCAACTTAGAGTCTCAGAGCGCCTACATACCACATTGAACTTCGCTAGAGGCGAGGCCTATGAAACCTTCCGCCGTAGTGACAAAGGCCCAATCTAGATCATCGCCTCCAAAACTGTGCTGAATTTCTTCGGTGAGCTCTGAGTTCGCTAGGTTGTCGTCCGGTACAGAGATTATCTTCGAGAAAATTTCCTTCCAGTGTGTTCGAGTGCAAAATTCAAAATATATGTAAGTGTCCGTATCACGGTACATCGTGTATGTCGAAATCAATACATCTAATAGCGAGTCATTGCGCACCTTCTCAGTCATGCACGAAATTTTCGACCATGATTCTCGTATAAGACTCGGTAATCGATGTAGGTTCCTGGATATAGGCTTTCCTACGCTGCTTACAGTTGCTATTTTAAGCCCTTGAGCCTTCAACTGATCTGGTGCAGAGAATACTGCTTGGGCGGTAAACGAACCATCAGCAGCCCAATAAGCAGGAAGGACACCAGAGACACCGCGAGAGTCGCTCCAGGTTGGGACCCACGTTGGGAGACCGAGTGTTCGATTGTGCATTCGCCCGTATTGGAGAGCGTCCAATCGATTCGAGTATCGCATGAGTTCAAGAAAGGATTGTTTAAACACTTCAGCGAAAGGCAAAGCATAGTTGATGGGAATACGCTCCGCAAGTTGTTCTGGAATGAGGCCCAAGATGCCGTAGATCCTGTCCCGTGGATCCGTACACTTCCTACCTTCGTTGCCAGCTAGTAATTCGAGTGGTGTATAATGTGGCCAACAGAAGCTGTTCCTAATTCTCCGCAAGGCCTTTGAGAGACTTAACGAAGGTGAATTTTTGCGGACGAGGCGCAACACTGACAAACGTATCAAATTCCATGGGACAACTTCGTTGCCGCACTGTAAAATAGAGCCTCGGCGGCACATAAGCACCTCTTGAACTATCCATAGCCGTTCAAACCACGAGCTGTTAAACAAGTCGTCCAATGCTTGCCAAGCTGTATCATTGTATGGTAGTTCAACCGAATTGTGCCACCAGTCTAGTTCCACCGCATCGGGAGACCGTAAATGATTATTGCAGGTCGTATATTCTACTTGACTTCCAAAGTACGCTAGAGTTGATAGAGCCAAAGAGCTAGAATTTGTCGCCGGACCAATCCAGAAAACAGTCCGTTGAGCTAGTTTGTAGATGTAACGCATTCGTGACACTTGTGCATTACGCTCAGGAATATCGGCTTGGTTAATGCAAATGGCGTCTATCCAAAGCACACGGTTGCTTTCTACATATCGTAGATGGCGTAGTACGGAAGCTAGACTCTTATTGATGTAAACTTCTCCTACAGAGCCAGACGTTGAGGCCGCAGTCCGAGCGAGAAGAGTCTCCGTTTTATCTGTTGAGCCCCATGCGTATGAAAGTGCTTCGAATTTCGGTTTATAGGTCGGACTTTGATTCGTCGCATATCCATCGTAAGCGGCGAGAGGAAATTGCGGGTCTGGATGTGTCCAAGTCGTGTTTTCTGTGCACTGCTCTTCGAAGATGTATCGACCGTCCAACGTCTCATAAACGGACCAACCAGGAGGCACTGTACTCCGCAGCTCTTTGATCGGCATCCGAGTGCCTTCGTTTTCTTCTGGGGTCGCAAGGTGCACGTGCGTTATTAACACCTCGAGTGGATCAACAAGCTTGCCGGGAAGAAGCGTGAGAAGGCGGATTTCATCAACTGTATCCAGTCTCGAATACTCGTACGGCGCCATAGATCAGGACAGGTTTGACCAAGGGAATTATTTAAACTCAGCGCCAACTCGTTCTCTCGAATCTATGAAACAAAGTGCGAAAGTTTGTTGAAAAGGCTGCGACCTTTAAGAGGCTGAGGTCGTGGCGTCTACGTAATTTTAGTGGGCGAGTTAGAGCTTTATGATAGAGTAGAGACGTTTAAAGCGGCGAGAATGCGACGAGTATCGTACCGCCAAACTCGACGAAGAACACCGCGACAGTAAGATTATGTGTACACCGAATTATTATTAGATTACATGCCCTTACTCGAAACAAGTCAGTCAACATTAGCTGGCTACATGTATGTTACTCGGATGGCACTGCCACACGTTCAAGCATCTTCACTTTGAATGTCTCATCCGTACATCTTCCAATTCCTAGTACCTTGTTGTGCAGCTCTATGAAAACGCACAAGATCTGCGCAACGTCAGATACCCTAATCGCATCTGAAAGAGATACATACCATTTCGAATTCGTTACGGAAAGGCCTACACTCAATCCGACGGATAAAGAGATGGTGATAACAATGAAAAGACAAGTGAGCGACCCGATCACGTATTTTCGTCTCTTCGCTGCCCGCTTCTCAGCATCCTGTCCGATATGATCCAACTTTCCCGTATCTCCCAAAGCGGCGCCTGGCTTTTCAACATCAGTTTCTAAGGAACTCTGTCCATGCGACCGAGGCGCTGGTGGGATTTGCGCTTGTGTTCCAGCTTGCGGAGGAGACTGAGTTTCCGAGAATGTCGATGTACCGTCGTCGCTCATGCCTGATTCGTGTTGGGAAACTGGAACGGTGTTGACTGGGTCGAGTTCGTTCGTGTTAACTGTTGGAACAAAATGAGTTAAGTCAGTTGTACTCCGTACATGTGCCTGCTGCTCCGTAACTAGTTAGTTACTTGTGTTAAGCTTTGACCACAAAACACGTGATTGCAGCTTAATATGGGGTTCAGAAGTTGTTCAATTCTGCAAGAAAACG